>Ga0209066_10000380_pt1 | contig 65787 bp, 83 predicted proteins | sample All_14_2_FD_187198 | JGI IMG/M metagenome (GOLD analysis project Ga0209066, IMG submission 187198) | Freshwater microbial communities in response to fracking from Pennsylvania, USA - Allegheny Zone_MetaG_DW_15 (SPAdes) (version 2) ...
GACGGGCAAGCCGGTCGTGACGGCGGCCATTGCCACCACCTGGCAGATGCTGAAGGCGCTGGGGCTGGATACGCGCGTGCCCGGCGGCGGGGCGTTGCTGTCCGGCGCGTATTGAGAGGGGGGGGGCCGAACCGATGAGGGGCTATAACCTGCACGCCAACGGCATTCGCCAGCACCTTCTGCATTATCCCGGTGCTGGCGAAAGCCTGTTGCTGATACCCGGCATCACATCACCCGCCATCACCTGGGGTTTCGTCACCGATCGGGCGGCTGGTGCTGGTCGACCCGCCGGTATCGGGTCCCGGCCGGCGACCCTATCCGGCCAAGCTGTCCTGGTATGTGGATTCCATTGCCATGGCGATGAAGGGCTGCACGGCGGATGATATGCGCGCCTTCTTCCCAAGCTGGAGCGAGGCGCAGCTGGCCCTGCGGGCGGAATGGCTGCACTGCTGCCAGACCGACGCCATCGTCACTGCTTTCGAGGATTTCGGCAGGGAGACGACATTCATGCCGACCTGCCCGGTATCACCCTTCCGATGCGGCTGGTCGTGGCGGGGGCGGGGCACATGATCCCCTGGGACGATCTGGAAGGTTTCCTTTCCGCCGCGATGTAACGAAACAACCGATAAGCCGGCGCGCTGCCGCACGGGCTGCATGGACAGGGGTTAAGGGCATGGATCAGGCCAGCTTCATTGAAATCTGTCTGTACCAATTGAAGATGTCGGGCGTGCAGGAAGGCGAAAAGCTGGTTGTGCTGACCCAGGGCAGGGACCGCCTGGATTACGCGGACGCTTTCCTGGCTGCAGGGCAGCGCCTGGGGGCCAGCATGTACCATATGCGTCTGCCTGCGCCCCTGCCGGCGGCGGGCTGGAATGTGGGGGTGACCGGGCTGGCGGCGATGCCCGATGCCGTGGAAGCCCTGAAGGCCGCCGATATGCTGATCGACTGCATCTTTCTGCTGTTCTCGCCCGAACAGATGGCGATCCAGGCGGCGGGTACGCGTGTGCTGACCGCCGTCGAGCCGCCGGCATTGCTGGCGCGGCTGCTGCCGACGACGGAGCTGCGCGAGAAGGTGGAGGTGGGCGGCGACCTGCTGTCCAAGGCGAAGGTGATGCGCATCACCTCGGCACATGGCACCGATGTTACCTATCGGCTGGGCGTCTATCCCACCATCATGGAATATGGTTGTACCGATATTCCGGGACGCTGGGACCATTGGCCGGCGAACTTCGTCTTTACCGGTGCCGCCGATGACGGGGTGGATGGCCGGATCGTGGTCGCGCCGGGCGATGTGCTGCTGCCCTTCAATTCCTATGTCCGCGATCCGATCACCTATACCATCGAACAGGGCATGATCGTCGATATACGCGGCGGGCTGGATGCGGAGCTGGTCAAATCCTATATGGATAGCTTCAACGATCCCAAAGGCTACGGCATGAGCCATATCGGCTGGGGGCTGGACCCGCGCGCTCATTGGCACGGGCTGATGCCGGGCGAATTCCCGGGGGGCATGGGGATGGAGCTGCGCTCCTTCTACGGCAATGTGCTGTTCTCCACCGGTCCGAACAACGAGCTGGGCGGCCCGAACGATACGGCCTGCCATCTGGATATCCCGATGCGGAACTGCTCGCTGTTTCTGGATGATGAACCCATCGTGCTGGATGGGGAAATCGCGGTGAAGGATATGCAGTCCAGGCGCTGCTGAGCGGAAAGGGTGGACCGATGTCCCAGGAAAAAGTGTACAGCGCGGCGGGCTTCGGCCAGGCCGTTCCACGGGGGACGCGCCCCGGCATTGTTGTGGTGGATTTCTCCTACGGTTTCACCGATACGCAATATCCGACGGCGGCGGAGATGAGCGGGGCCATCGCTGCGACCCGCAGCCTGACCGATTTTGCCCGTGGGGCGGGCTTTCCGGTGATCTACACCACCATCGCCTATGATCCGGGCGAGCTGGACCGCCTGCCTTGGCTGAAGAAGGCGGCAGGCATGCGTGCCCTGCTGCGCGGTTCGCGTCTGGTGGAGATCGATGCCGCCACGGGCATCCAGGCGCAGGACCCGGTGATCGTGAAATCCGGCGCATCCGCCTTTTTTGGCACCCATCTGGCCGCGATGCTGACCGGAAGCGGTGTGGATACGGTCGTGGTGACCGGGGCCACCACATCCGGCTGCGTGCGCGCCAGCGTCGTGGACGCGGTGCAGTCGGGCTTCAATGTGCTGGTGCCGCGCGATTGCTGCGCGGACCGGGCGCAGGCGCCCCATGACGCCAATCTGTACGACATGCAGCAGAAATACGCCGATGTCACCGACTCGGCGGACATCTTGGCCTGGCTGAAGCGCTGCGTGGCCTGATCATTTTTCGAAGTGGAGGGTTAGGGCTTTGCGGTAACCGGAATCGATATGCCAAGCGCCTTGATGCGCGATGCAAGCGTGGTCGGCTTGGTCGCCAGACGCTCCGCAGCCCCGCCGCGCCCGGACACCTTGCCGCCGCAGGCTTTCAGCGCGGCCGTGATGCTGCGCCGCTCCAATTCCTGCAATTGCTGGTCCGTCAGGATTTCTTCCGTCGCATCGCCCGGCGGGTCCGGCTGCCGGTCGCGCGGCAGGGATTCCGGCAGGTCGATGAACAGCTGGCCGCGCTGCGCCAGGATCGCGGCGCGTTCCATCACATTCTGCAATTCGCGCACATTGCCCGGCCAGTCATATTGCGCCAGCTTGGCGATATTGGCCTCGGTCAGGCGCAGATTGGCCTTTTTCGATTTGTTTTCGCGATTCAGGAAATGCTGCGCCAGCAGTGGAATATCGTCGCGCCGGTTGCGCAGCGGCAGGGATTCGATGGGAAATACGTTCAGCCGGAAATAGAGATCCTCGCGGAACCGGTTGCGGCGCACATCCGCTTTCAGGTCGCGATTGGTCGCGGCGATCACGCGCACATCCACGCTGCGCGTGCGCTCCTCTCCCAGGCGTTCGAAATGGCCTTCCTGCAGCACGCGCAGCAGCTTGCTTTGCAGGCCAGGCGGAATCTCGCCGACCTCGTCCAGGAACAGGGTGCCGCCATCGGCCAGTTCGAACCGTCCGATGCGATCGCGCAGCGCCCCGGTGAAGGCGCCCTTCACATGGCCGAAAAACTCGCTCTCGAACAATTCGCGCGGGATGGCGGCGCAGTTGACGCGGATCAGCGGGCGGTCCTTGCGGCTGCTTGCCTCATGGATGGCGCGCGCGATCAACTCCTTGCCGGTGCCCGATTCCCCGGTGATCAGCACGGTTGCATCGGTGGGTGCCACCAGCTGGATCTGGCGCAGCGTGGCCTGTACCGCTTCGGACTTTCCGATGATGCCCGTTGCATTCATCTCGATGCGGATTTCTTCCTGCAGATAGGCGTTTTCCTGCTCCAGCCGCTCGCGCAGCCGGTCCACCTCCGCCAGGGCGGCGCGCAGCTTCTCGTCATGCTCGCGTCGCTGCGACACGTCGCGGAACACGATCACCGCACCCACGATGATGTCTCGGTCACGGATGGGGGTGGAGGTGTATTCGACCCAGACCGGCGTGCCATCCTTGCGCCAGAACACCTCATTTTCGACCTTGTGCACGGCGCCGTCGCGAAAGGCCGCGTAGATCGGGCAATATTGCTGCGGATAATGGCTGCCATCGGCATGGGTATGGTGCACCACGGAATGCATGTCGCGCCCGACCAGCTCGTCAGCGCTCCAGCCCAGGATGCGTTCCGCCACCGGGTTGACGAAGGTGGTCTTGCCTTCGGCATTGACGCCATAGATGCCCTCGCCGGCCGCACGCAGGATCAGGCGGTTTTCCCGCTCGATATCGCGGAAGACGCGCTCCACGCGCTGCCATTCCGTCAGCCCGCCGCCGATATAGTCATCCGCCGCCGCGTCGATGGAGCGGCGCCGGCGTTCCTGCAGATCGCTGACGACCACCAGCATGGCATTGGGCGCGCCATCCACTGCCAGGCGCGACCCGACATATTCCAGCTGCAATTCCTTATCCGCGGCATGGCGCGGCGACAGGGACGTGGTCCAATAGGTGCCGTTCGCCAGCACGGCCTGGGTGAAGACGATCAGCGTGGGAAGCTGTGCGGGGTGCAGATCGCTGACGCGCATCGCCAGCAACAGCCCGCGATCATAGCCCAGCAGGGCGCAGGCTGCGGCATTGGCCCCCAGCACCCGGTCGCTGTCCGGATCGAAGACCAGCTGCGGCAGGGGCGAGGCGTCGAAGACCACGGAAGCCAGATCGGGCATGACGATATCTCGTGAAATCAGCTAACGAATTCTCGTATATCACGAAATATCGTAGCCCGCCATGATGTTATATTTCTCATAATAACAGATGGTTAGAGGATGGTTTCGGGCTGGCACACCCCTTGCTGTTTAAGGATCAGCCAAATCCAGAGGGGATCCTGACCATGTTCGACAATCCGTTCGATGCAGACTCCAAGCTTCACCCGGCTGGTTGCAGCTGTGGCCGGCACAAAAGCCAGGCCGAACATGACCGGCAGATGCAGGCCGCGGCTGGTCTGGACAGCGATGAAAAGCAGTATGGCAACATCGTTGCCTCCGCCGTCATCCGGGCGATGTTTCCGCAGGACAATGCCCGTCGCGCCTTTCTGAAGGCCGTGGGCGCGTCGACCGCCATCGCCGCGGTATCCCAATTCTTCCCGCTGGCGACCGCGACCGATGCCTTCGCCCAGGGTGGCGCGCTGGAGAAGAAGGATCTGAAGGTCGGCTTCATCCCGATCACCTGCGCCACGCCGATCATCATGGCCCATCCGATGGGCTTCTATGCCAAGCAGGGGTTGAATGTCGAAGTGATCAAGACCGCCGGCTGGGCGGTGATCCGCGACAAGACTCTGAACAAGGAATATGACGCGGCGCATATGCTGTCGCCGATGCCGCTGGCGATCACCATGGGCATTGGCTCCACGCCGCAGCCCTATGCCATGCCGGCGGTGGAAAACATCAACGGCCAGGCGATCACCCTGGCGATGAAGCACAAGGATCGCCGCGATCCGAAGGATTGGAAGGGCTTCAAATTCGGCGTGCCCTTCGATTATTCGATGCATAACTATCTGCTGCGCTATTACCTGGCCGAGCACGGCATCGACCCGGATACCGATGTGCAGATCCGCGCCGTGCCGCCGCCGGAAATGGTGGCCAATCTTCGGGCCGAAAACCTGGACGGCTATCTCGGCCCCGATCCGATGAACCAGCGCGCCGTCTATGATGGGGTAGGCTTCATCCACATCCTGACCAAGGATATCTGGGAAGGCCATCCCTGCTGCGCCTTCGCCGCGTCGCAGGAATTCATCGGCGCGATGCCGAACACCTATGCGGCCCTGCTGCGCGCCATCATCGATGCGACGGCCTATGCCCATAAGGCGGAAAACCGCAAGGAGATCGCGGCGGCGATCGCCCCGGCCAATTATCTGAACCAGCCGGAAATCGTGCTGGAACAGATTCTGACCGGCACCTTCGCCGACGGGCTGGGCAAGATCGTCAAGCAGCCGAACCGGGTCGATTTCGACCCGTTCCCCTGGCAGTCCTTCGCCGTCTGGATCATGACCCAGATGAAGCGCTGGGGGCAGGTCAAGGGCGATATCGACTATGACGGCATCGCCAAGCAGGTCTTCCTGGCGACCGATACCGCCCGGCTGATGGAGGAGGTTGGCATGACCCCGCCGAAGGAAACGACCAAGACCTTCGTGGTCATGGGCAAGACCTTCGATCCCTCCCAGCCGGAAGCCTATCTCGACAGCTTCGCGATCCGGAAGGTGAATTAAGGTGCAGATGCGGGCATCCCTTGTCATTCGCGCCGCCGCCCTGTCGGTGGCGATCCTGGTCGTGTTCCTGGGCCTGTGGCAGCTGGCTACCATGGGCACGGGGCCGACCACGGATATGGACCCGGAATATGCCCGCCTGATGGGGCTGACCGCGACCACCGGCGCTTCGGCCATGCCGGGGCCGGGGGCGGTCGGGGCGGCCCTGTGGACGCATCTCAGCGATCCGTTCTACGACAATGGGCCGAATGACAAGGGGCTCGGCATTCAGCTCGGCTACTCCATCCTGCGGGTGCTGCTGGGCTATCTGCTGGCGGTGCTGGTGGCGATACCGCTGGGCTTCATGATCGGCATGTCGCCGTTGATCAGCCGGGCGGTCGATCCGTTCGTGCAGGTGCTGAAGCCGATCTCGCCGCTGGCCTGGATGCCGCTGGCGCTCTACACCATCAAGGATTCCAACATCTCCGCCATTTTCGTGATCTTCATCTGCGCCATCTGGCCGATGCTGATCAATACGGCCTTCGGGGTGGCTTCCGTCCGCAAGGAATGGATCAGCGTCGCCCGCACGCTGGAGGTGGGGCCGATCCGCCAGGCCTTCACCATCATCCTGCCGGCTGCGGCCTCCACCATCCTGACCGGCATGCGCATCTCCATCGGCATCGCCTGGCTGGTGATCGTGGCGGCGGAGATGTTGGTGGGCGGCACGGGCATCGGCTATTTCGTCTGGAACGAATGGAACAACCTGTCCATCACCAATGTGATCATCGCGATCCTGGTGATCGGGGTGGTCGGCATGATCTTCGACCAGCTGCTGGCCCGGCTGACCCGCCTTGTGACCTTCGCGGAATGATGATCATGGACAAGTTCATTTCCATCGAAGCCATCGCGCGCCGCTATCCGGGCAAGGCTGGTGATCAGACCACGATTTTCGAGAATCTCTGGCTGTCGCTGGGTCGCGGCGAGTTCGGCTGCGTGATCGGCCATTCCGGTTGCGGCAAGACCACGATCCTGAACATCCTGGCCGGGCTGGATGCACCCAGCGAAGGCGCCGTGATCGTGGATGGCAAGGAGATTTCCGGCCCCAGCCTGGACCGGGCGGTGATCTTCCAGAGCCATGCTTTGCTGCCCTGGCGCAGCGTGATGGGCAATGTGGCGCTGGCCGTCTCTTCCCGCTGGCCGGGCTGGTCGAAGGCGAAAATCCGGACCCATGCGCAGCAATTCATCGATCTGGTCGGGCTGTCGGGGTCGGAACACAAGCGCCCGGCGGAGCTTTCGGGCGGCATGAAGCAGCGCGTGGGGATTGCCCGGGCCCTGTCGATCACGCCCAAAATCCTGCTGATGGACGAGCCCTTCTCGGCGCTGGACGCGCTGACCCGCGGCACCTTGCAGGACGAGGTGCGCCGCATCTGTCGGGAGACCGGCCAGACCTCCTTCATGATCACCCATGATGTGGATGAGGCGATCTTCCTGGCCGACAGGATTTTCCTGATGACCAACGGCCCGAATGCAGTTCTGGCCGAGGTGGTGGAGAACCCGCTGCCGCGCGACCGGGTGCGCACCGATCTGCATCGGCATTCCGGATATTACCCGCTGCGCAACCACATCATCGATTTCCTGATCACCCGCAGCCGCAATTTCGCGGAGACGGTGACGGATCACGACCCCCGCCGGGTTCCGATCATTCGGCCGGGCCTGGAGGACGGGACCGGCGCGACGGACATGCGCGCTGCAACGGCTGAGTAATAGCGATCAGGTTCAACGGAGAAAAAATCATGAAACGCGAAGACCTTACGGAAAAGCTGCTCGACATCAAGCGCGAGAATGGTTGGAGCTGGAAGCATATCTGCGAGACGATCGGCGGATATTCCGAAGTGCTGATCGTGGGCGCGATCCTGGGTCAGATGAAGCTGACCAAGCCGCAGGCGGAAAACGCGGGCGAGCTGTTCGGGCTGAGCAAGGCCGAAATCGCGCTGTTGAACGAGGTGCCGATGCGCGGCATTGCGATGCCACCGACCGATCCGCTGATCTATCGCTTCTATGAGCTGGTGATGGTGAACGGCCCGGCCTGGAAGGCGCTGATCGAGGAAGAGTTCGGCGACGGCATCATGTCGGCCATCGATTTCGACCTGGATATCCAGCGCGTGGCCAATCCCAAGGGCGACCGGGTGCAATTCACCATGTCGGGCAAGTTCCTGCCTTATAAATACTATGGCGCCAGCGGCAATGTGCCGGAATACGGCTTCAAGGAACAGTAAACCTTGCCGCCGATAGTCCCGATGGGCAGACGATGCCCGTCGGGAATGCTTTCTTTCCTGAAAGGAAGTCATCATGGCTCTGGTGCCGCCGTTCACGCAGGAAACCGCTACGGCCAAGGTGCGGCTGGCCGAGGATGGCTGGAACAGCCGCGACCCAGCCCGCGTGGCCCTGGTCTATACCGAAGACAGCCGCTGGCGGAACCGGGCGGAATTCCCGGTGGGGCGCCGGGAGATCGTGGCCTTTCTGAGCCGCAAATGGGCGCGCGAGCTGGATTACCGGCTGATCAAGGAGCTTTGGGCCTTCGGAGATAACCGGATCGCCGTGCGCTTCGCCTATGAATGGCACGACGATAGCGGGCAGTGGTTCCGCTCCTACGGTAACGAGAACTGGGAATTCGCCGCCGATGGCTTGATGCAGCGACGCTTCGCCTCGATCAATGACCTTCCGATCCGTCAGGATGAGCGGAAATTCCATTGGCCACTGGGCCGGCGCCCGGACGATCATCCCGGCCTGTCGCAACTGGGACTGTAATAGCATCAGGGCCAAAGCCCGGTGCAAGGCTGGCACCGGGCTTTGGCAGCTCACCTCGATCAGGCGAAATCATCCGACAGAACCGTGCGGGCTTCTTCCAGCATCACGGCCATATGGGCGTATTGCGGATGCTTGAAACCCGCGATCACCTGGGTACCCGGCTTACGGAAGGCGTCGGCCTGGGCGTCGGTGAAGGGGAAGTGGATGAACTGCACGGCTGAGGCCTTGCCGGAGGCGGAGGTACGGTCCACATCGGCTTCCGGAACGCCGAGGACCTCATGCTCCCCGAATTTCAGGAACATGGTCTCTTCCACGCCGCCCAGGCGCCCCAGGAAATTGGCCCTGCGCACCGGATCGTCGATCTCGAACATCACGGTGGCCACCAGTTCGCGGCCCTGCGGGATCAGCGGGTTATAGGCCGACAGCTCGTCTTCGATCTGCTCCTCGCCACCTTTTTCGATGTAGAGCATTTCGTGGACCTGCAGCCACATCGTCTCATAGCTCTCGAAATAGGCGGTGGCGACCGGTCCGATCTCCACCCGGCGCAGGCGCTTGGCCGGCAGCAGCTCGGCGCGCTTGGCTTTACGGATTTTGCCAAACTCCACCATCGGCAGGATGTCGGCGCGGGTGATGGCGCGTTTCATGACCATATGCTCCATGTTTTCTCTCCTTCAGCTGGACGGCGGGCCAAGGTCGATGCCATAGGCCTTTGCCAGCAGCAGGACGGGATGGGGGACCGTTTCCGGCAGTGCCTCGGCGGGCCTGTCCGGCTGGGCGCGTTCGATACCCTGGCCGATATGCAGGGCCGCGAGCGGGCATTCGGAGGCGACATATTTCGTCTTACCCTCCTTGTTCATCTGGCGGAAGACCGGCTTGCCCACCTTCATGCCGACATCGAAGGTGTCTTGCATCACGCCCCAGGAACCGCCATGGCCGGAGCAGCGTTCGACCACGGTCAGTTCCACCTCCGGAATCAGCCGCATCAGCTCCTCGCCCTTGCGGCCCATATTCTGGGCGCGCGAATGGCAGGCGATATGCACCGATGCCGCACCGTCCAGCGGCTTCAGCCCTTCGGCCAGGCCATATTGCTTGGCCAGCATGACGATATATTCCGACACGTCATAGCAGGCTGCGCTCAGGGCTTTGACGTCGGCATCGTCGGGCACGATCAGCGGCCATTCGAATTTCAGCATCAGCGTACAGGATGGGACCAGGGCCAGAATATCCCAGCCATCCTCGACATAGGGCTTCAGGGCGGCGGCCACATTCTTTGCCTTGCCGGCGACGCGGCCGATATCGCCGTGTTCCATCTGCGGCATGCCGCAACATTCGGGATAGACGACTTTCGTCTCGACACCCTGCTTGGCCAGGATGGCCATCGCGGCCTGACCGATTTCCGGCATGTTGTAGTTGCCGTAGCAGGTGGCATAGATCACCGCCCTGCGCCCTTTGGCCGGGCCATGTTCGGCGACTGCCGGCGGGGCTTCCGATGCGCGCTTTTCCAGCGTTTTGCCGGCGAATCGTGGCAGCTCGGCCTCGGCATGCACCCCGGCCACCGATTTCATCAGCTTGCGGGTAAAGCCATTCTTGGTGTCGCTGGCCCAGTTGGCGATGCCGGGCAGGGCAGTGCCGAGCTTTCCGTTGCGGTCCGTCTCGGTCAGCTGGTTCTGCACGGCCGGAATCTGGCCCTTGCGATTCTCCACCGCGCGATAGCGCAGCATCAGATGCGGGAAGTCCAGATTGAATTCATGCGGCGGCACATAGGGACATTTGGTCAGGAAGCACATGTCGCACAGCGTGCAGGCATCCACCACCGGCTTGAAATCCTCGGAGGAGACACTCTCCAGCTCGCCCGATTCGCCTTCGTCAATCAGATCGAACAGGCGCGGGAAGCTGTCACACAGGTTGAAGCAGCGGCGACATCCGTGACAGATGTCGAAGACGCGGCGCAGCTCCGCATCCAGCTTGGCCTCGTCATAGAAGTCCGGGTTCTGCCAGTCGATCGGATGGCGGGTCGGGGCATCCAGGCTGCCTTCGCGCATGTTCCCTTGGCCTCTTCATTCAGGGGGACGTTCAGGCCGCTGCCGGGCCAGACGCGGTGCCGCTACGCCCAAATACCCCGAATCGTCTCAGGACCCTGCGGTAGGGGCGCGCGGAACAGCGCGTCGGCTCTCTTCGCGGCAAAACGGGGCCGGGGTGAAAGAGCGGCCATGCGCCCTGTCCATCTCCGGCCCCGCAATCCGTCTGTCAGATCAGGCCAGCGAGTCCAGAGCCTTCTGGAAGCGGCCGGCATGCGACTTCTCGGCTTTCGCCAGGGTTTCGAACCAATCGGCGATCTCGTCGAAGCCTTCTTCACGCGCGGTGCGTGCCATGCCCGGATACATATCGGTGTATTCGTGCGTCTCGCCAACGATGGCGGCCTTCAGATTCAGCGAGGTGTCGCCGATCGGCTCGCCGGTTGCCGGGTCGCCGACGGCTTCCAGGAATTCCAGATGGCCATGGGCATGACCGGTCTCGCCTTCGGCGGTGGAGCGGAACACGGCGGCCACATCGTTATAGCCCTCGATATCGGCCTTCTGTGCGAAATACAGATAGCGGCGGTTGGCCTGGCTTTCGCCGGAGAAGGCATCCTTCAGATTGCCTTCGGTCTTGCTACCCTTCAGATCCATCGGGTCTCTCCTCGCTGTCTCGTTTCCCGGGGAACGCCGCCGGTCGAATCGCCGGCTGCCCCCAATCCTATCGGTCGGTTGCCCCCCGCCGTCGCGGCTTGTTTGCCCATGCGGGCTGCCGGATCTGCACGAAGGTGCTTATATGGCCGCCAGCAGAGGGGCGAACCGGCTGGTTCGGCCCCACCATCAGACGACGGGAATTTATAGGCCGGGCATGCCTTGACGTCAACAGTTTAGAATTAATCTAAATTGTTGCGCATAATTCTGAAAATCAGGAAATAACCAGAAAGCGCAGGACAATCAGTCCGCGTCGACCACCCGGATGATGACATCCACCCGCGCGATGCGCGACCCGCTTGGGGCAGTCGGAAGGCTGCCCAGGGCAACGCTGTCCTGCGGAATATCCGTCAACACGCCGGAGCCTTCATGGAAGAAATGATGATGGTCGGCGACATTGGTGTCGAAATAGGCACGCCCCGGCTCAACCACGACTTCGCGCAGCAGCCCGGCGGCCTGAAACTGGTGCAGGGTATTGTAAACGGTGGCGAGGGAGACCCGGATGCCGTCGGCCTGTGCCCTTCCATGCAGCGTCTCGGCCGTCACATGGCAATCGCCATCCGCAAACAGAAGACGGGCAAGGGACAGGCGCTGACGCGTCGGCCGCAACCCGACGGCTTTCAGCCGATCCAGGGCGGATGCATAGGGGCGCGGTGAGATTTGGGCGGTGCTCATATCTGCTATGTAGAGCTATTCTAAAGAAACCGCAAGACCCTTGAAAATCGGAAATAACCCTAGAAATGTCGGGGGTGTTTGCCGAGGGTATAAAGCAGAAGGGGCGGCCTAAGCCGCCCCCTCCAAACTTCAACGATCGGTGCGTGATTACTGCAGCACGATCTCGACGCGGCGGTTCTGCGGCTCGCGCACACCGTCCGCCGTCGGGACCAGCGGCTCGCTCTCGCCCTTGGCCGTGACGGTGTAGGACACGCCGGTCAGGCCCTGGCTCTGCATCTCACCCTGCACATTGCGGGCGCGACGCTCGGAAATGCCCTGGTTGTAGCGGGGCGATCCGGAAGTGTCGGCATGACCGGTCAGCACCAGACGGGTAATTCCGCCCTTCTTGGCATTCGCAACGGCCTGGGTGATGGTGTCACGCGCCGCAGCGAGAATGACGTCCGAGTTCCAGTCGAAGAACACGATATAGGTGCGGACGATGTCAGCCGGCGGCGGCGGCGGAGCCGGCTGCGGAGCCGGAGCCGGAGCGGCAATCTGAGCGACCGGAGCCGGAGCAGCAGCGGGGGCCGGGGCGGCGAAGCTGTAACGCAGGCCCACGAAGAAGGCGTGCGACATGTAGTCGCTGCTCACCGAGGTGCCGTTCGCCAAGCGCATCTCCGGATCCTGGGTGCGCATGATGTTGTACTGGCCGAAGAGGTCGAGCTGCGAGGTAACCGCATAGCCCAGGCCCAGGATACCCTGCATGCCCAGCACGGTGTCGTCGTCGTTCAGGCTCGAACCGGCGACCGTGGCCACCCCGTCATAGTCGACGCGAACCGCACCGATACCGGCGCCGAGATAGGGCTTGAAAGCCGTCCCGGTCGGGATGTCATACAGCATGTTGACGAACAGGCTGCTGGCATCCGCGTCGCCCGTGGCGTTCGCGCCGGCGATCTTGTCAACATCCGACGTGCGGTGGCTGAGCTCGCCCTCCATGCGGAAGCCGCTGCCGAAGGCGTAACCCAACGTGCCCAGGCCGGCCCAATCCCAGTCGAATTCGCCTTTCTGAGACACCGCCGGGGTGTTGAAGTCGCCGTCGGAGACGATGCTGGTGCCGACGCCGGCGCCAACATAGAAGCCTTCGCTTTGGGCCATCGCAGGCGCCGCCAGCAGAATGCCGAGGGCAGTGGCCGTTAGAATTCGGTTCGTGGACATAAACAACTCCTCTGCGAGACCCAGTTTCGTCTCTTTCAACATCTTTCCTAACCCGAATTCGCAAAGAGCGCAAAGTCTATACCGCACTACGCGGCGCTTCACCGCCGTTTGTTGCATCCCTGCATCACTTTCCCCAGGTTAGGATGCAGCTGGCGGCCTGCCGGGGCTGGACAAGGCGGTGCCGACCGTCGGATATGGTACCCATGATGATGAAGCACGTCGCCGCAATTCTGGCGGGAATCGGATGCTCCACCGTGGGTGGGTATGCTGCTTACTGGCATTTCGGTGCCGGGGCGATAGAAGATCTGGTACTTGCCCGGATCGGGCAGGAACGCGACCGCGGCATGCAGATCCACTACGCGACGCTGGAGCGGGGCGGCTTTCCGGCCCATGTCCAGCTGCGTCTGACCGAGGTTGCGATCGAGGGTCCGTCCGGCGGGTGGTCGTTGCGGGTCCCGGAGCTGCTGCTGGAGGTGGCGCCCTGGCGCCCCTTGCGCCAGGAGGTGACGGTACGCGGTCCGGTGGAAGCCAGACTGCACGATCATGGGCGTGTGCTCGCTCTTCGGCTGACCACGGACCGGCTCGGCGGGCATGTGGATCTCGCTTCGGACGGGCGGTTGGAGCGCGCGGGTCTGGCCGGTTCCGCCCTGAATCTGGAGGCCGAGGGCGCTGCCGCGTTGCCGCGCAGCGTGGCGGCGGAAGGCCTTCGTCTCGATTTCAGGGATATGGGGCTTGGCGCCCAGGCGGCAGGCGGAGCGCCCGATCCGGTGGGCGAGGCCAGCCTAATGCTGCAAGGCATCACCATGGACGGGGCGGTGATGCCGCTCGGTCCGCGCATCGAGCGGATCGGCCTGCGGGCGATTCTGAAGGGGAGCCTGCCGTCCGGAATCGATCCGGGGGACAGGCTGGAGCACTGGCGCGATGCCGGCGGCGTGGTCGAAATGCCATGGCTGGCACTGGACTGGGGGCAGTTGGGCCTGACCGGCAATGGTGCGATAGCGCTGGATGCGGTACTCAGGCCATTGGGCAGTATTGCCCTGCGTGTCGCCGGCTTCCGGGAAACTTTGGGTGATCTCGCCCAGGCCGGCATCATCGACAGCCGTTCGGCCGGGGCGGTGGGGCTGGCCATGTCACTCTTTGCGCGAAGCCCGCCGGAGGGTGGGCCGCCGGTGGTGGAGACCGTGCTGCGCATGCAGGATGGCGAAATCGCGCTTGGACCCTTCCGCCTGGGGCGCCTGTCGCCGGTGCTGAGCCAGAACCAGTCCGACCGTCAGCATGGTGCTGCTCCGGCCCCGGGCGCGTCTGAGCCCGCGGTCGAGCGGATGCCGCCACCCCCACCGGTGCAGCGTCTTACCCGTCCTTTGGTGGCGCCGCCGCAACTTGCTCCGAACTGGGTTTCCCGTCCGGAACCCCGGCAGGGGGGGCAGCCGCCCGCCCCGGCTCCAGCGGATTGAAGCTGCCGGCCTGTCCCATCTCCACCACGCTGCGGCGAATTTCGCGGGTACGGGCGAACCAGTCGTACAGCTCCTCTCCATCGCCGAAGCGGATGGCGCGCTGCAGACCGATCAGATCCTCGGTAAAGCGGCCCAGCATCTCCAGCACCGCATCGCGGTTGGCCAGGAAAATATCGCGCCACATCACGGGGTTGGAGCCGGCGATGCGCGTGAAGTCGCGAAAACCGCCGGCGGAAAAGCGGATCACCTCATGGGTGCGCACCAGCCCGCTCTCTTCGATCTGCTCGCGGGCGAGCTGGCTTTCCAGATCGGCCGCCGTACCCACGATGGTATAGGCGATCAGATGCGGCAGATGGGAGGTGATGGCCAGCACCCGGTCGTGATGGTCGGCATCCATCAACTCCACGATGGCGCCCGTGCCCAGCCAGAGCGCGGTCACCCTGTCCAGGGCTGCCGGGTCGGCATCGCGCTGCGGCGTCAGGATGCAGTAGCGATTCTCGAACATATTGGCGAAGCCATTCTCCGGCCCCGACTTCTCCGTCCCTGCCACGGGATGGCCGGGAATCAGATGTACTCCGTCCGGCAAAAGCGGTTCCAGCGTTTCGAACACGCTGCGTTTGGTTGAACCGATATCGCTGACGATGGCGCCGGCATGCAGGGCCGGGGCGATCGCCTTGCCGATCGCCGCATAGGCACCAAGAGGGGCGCAGAGCACGACCAGATCCGCCCCGCGCGCTGCCGCGGCCGGGTCGCGAAAGGTCTGGTCAACGATGCCCAGGGCAAAGGCGGTGCGCAACGCCTCCTCCGACGCATCGGACGCCACCAGTTCCCGGCACAGCCCGCCATGGCGCTTGATCGCGCGGGCAAGCGAGGAGCCGATCAGCCCGATGCCGATCAGGGCGATCCGGCCGAAAACAGGGCTGTCCATTGCCATCACCCCTGCCTCCGGAAGTCCTTCAGCCCGTCTATCAGCATGCCGTTTTCCCAGCCCGCACCGATGGTGAAGCGCAGGAAGCTCGGCAGGCCATAGCCCTTCACCGCGCGGCCGATCACGCCTCGGGCGAACAGGAAGGCATGCGCCCGATCCGCTTCGGCCTCATCCCGGAAGCCGACCAGGATGAAATTGCCCACCGATGGCAGCACGGTCAGGCCCAGATCGGTCAGCGCGGCCGACACCTTGGGCAGCCATAGATCATTATGGGCCTTGGCTTCTTCCATATGCGCGGTATCCGCCAGGGCCGCGATGCCGGCCTTCTGCGCCGGGACCGAGACATTGAAGGGGCTGCGCAGGCGGTGCATCACATCGGCGATCGGCTGGGGGAAATAGCCCCAGCCCAGCCGCAGCGCGGCCAGTCCGAAAATCTTGGAAAAGGTGCGCAGCATGACGACATTGGGGAAGGCGTCGACCAGCTCCGCCCCGGCATCGTAATCATTGCGTCCGACATATTCGGCATAGGCCGCGTCCAGCACCAGCACCACATGTTCCGGCAGGTTTTCGCGGAGCCGCCTGACCGCGTCGCGGGCAAGGTAGCTGCCGGTCGGATTGTTCGGATTGGCCAGGAAGACCAGTTTGGTCCGTTCCGTCACATGGGCCAGCAGCGCATCGATATCCGCCGTATAGTCCTGTTCCGGGGCGGCCACGGGGGTGGCGCCCACGGTCAGCGCGGAAATCGCATACATCAGGAAGCCGTGGCGGGAATACAGCACCTCGTCTCCCGCGCCGGCATAGCCCCGGATCAGGAGGGTGATCAATTCATCCGAGCCGGCACCGACGACGATACGCTCCGGCTCCAGGCCGAAGCGCTTGCCCAACGCTTCGCGCAGTTCCGTGGCGCCGCCGTCGGGATAGCGATGCAACTCCTCGGCCGCCGCACGGTAGGCCTCCATCGCCCTGGCGCTCGGCCCCAGCGGGTTTTCGTTCGCCGATAGGACGGCCGGTCGGTCAACACCCGGCACCTTATGGGTACCGCCGACATAGATCGGGGCCTTGAGCACACCGGGCTTCGGTTCGGGCAGCGCCATGATGGGGATCACTCCGATTGGGATTCGATGCTCTTGCCGGTCGGGGCCAGGGCCTCGGCATAGGAGCCGACAATACGCAGGCCGACCACCGCGTCGCGCGCCTGCACCAGTTCCAGCCGCCGGTCATCGGCGGTCACAAAGCCGCGCACTTCGATCAGATGCAACCAGGATTCCGGTTGCAGGGACTGTACCGGAGCATGGGAAAGCCCCGCCTTGTCCAGCAGTTCGCGCAGGCCGGTGCGCGACAACGGGCCGGCGGTTTCCACCGCGATCAGCGTGCGGTCCCTGGCGCTTGGCGCCTGCGGTACCCGTCCGATGCACAGCGCGTCCAGCAGGGGGCCGCGCGCATTGCTGCCGGGGATGAAGGGCAGCCGGGCGAAGACCATCGGCGCATCCTCGGCGAAGAGCGAGGGCCACCAGGGCTCGTCCTCATCGCGAGGCCAGGGCAGAACCCCCACCTCCGCCTCGCCGCGTGCGACCTTGAGAAAGGCCTCCCGGGGCTTGCCATGCGCGCTCATCGGGGCCAGGCCGCCGAAATGATCGCGCGCCAGGTCCCATAGCCCCTGCTCCTCGCCGGCGGCATAGACCGCGACGCGGACATCGCCCTGCATCTGGGTGAAGGCTGACATGATTTCGCGCCAAAGACGCCCCACAAGGGCGAATGGCAGATCACCCTTGTGGCGTTGGGCCAGGCGGCGCAGGACCTCCGTTTCGCGGGCAGGCTGCATCGGCACACGGCCGGTTGCCTTCTTCGCCTTGCGAACCTGGTCCACCAGCATGGCGCGGCGCATCAGGAGATCGTGCAGGGTGGCGTCCACCCCGTCGATCTCCCGCCTGATCTGTTCAAGATCCGGAAGCGGCTCGGTGCTCATTTCTTTGTCACTCGACCCCGTTTCATCTGCGCCCCGTTGCCTTCCCCCGTCGCGATGGTCCGATTTTGTCATCCGCATCCACCGCTCACAACCGCGAGCGCAGATGGGGGAACCGTCAGAACCATCAGCAATTCTTTGACTCCAGTGGTTTTTTCGAAAATTACCTTTGAGTCGAGCCTGCTTGGCAAGCAGGACGCAAAGGTAAAGCTCATTCCACCAGGGCGACAAATCCGCGGATGGATAGCCTTGCCTCGCCCCGAAGGCAAAGAAATTCCTTAAGGTTTCGTGCCTAGGGTCTGTTGACATTCAGGATTTGAAGCGTGGTTTGAGCGAAAATCGTCCGGTTTCAGGAGCGGAAGCGCAGAAAGGGTGGTCCCCTTTCAAGCGTCCGCGACGCTAAAATGGGCGATTTGCGCCAAACCCCTTACGGGGCGCGGCGTCGTTCAGCGACCAGTCATAGACATAGTCGGAAACCGCAGATATCCCCAAGAGCTGGGCCGCAAGCGCGGCATCGGCGAAGCCCGCCAGATGGGCGATCACCGCGCGCTCATCCCCGCCGAAATCGGCCTGAAACCAGGAATAGATGGACGAAAGAACAAGCCCTTCCTGCGTCACCGCGACGCCGCGCGGATGGTTGATGAAGGCTCCGGCCGCCGCTTCCAGCTGGGTGATGGCGGTCTGACCAGCGAAGGCACGGGCCGGCAGGTCGGGGCAGCCCAGCGAGGCGCAGTTGACCCCATAGTGGATCAGCGGGCTTTGCCAGATGGGCCGCAGAATGCGGTGCTCGATATCATCCAGTGAAATGGCCTGCCCTTCCATGGTCAGAAGCTTTTTTCCCCAGGGCCCATCGGCGAACAGGCCGGGGGAAATATCGATATCGCGAATCGAGCGGACCGGATAATGCCGCAGGACGGTCAGCACCGTCAGCGCGTTATAGGCGTTCAGCCAGAAGGCAAGCTGTTGGGGCCGTGCCAGACGGCTCACCGGCGCCTGCTGCAAGCTGTCCAGATAGCTTGCCAGGGCCTGCGCGTCCTCGGCGCTGACGCCGGCATAATTGAAACGTGCTATGCCATCGGGTCCCGTGCTGCGATACCGGGCGAGCAGACCGTCCCAGGTCGAATGGTCGATTTCCAACGATGATTGTGGATCGTGCGCCGCCCAGCGTTCCCATAAATCGGCGCGCGGTGCGGCCAGGGCCGGCGTGACGGCCAGGGCCAGCCAGATCATGGCAAGCAGTCGGAGGAAGCGGAACATGCTTGGCCTTCTGCCCAGGGGTCGATGGATACCCGGGCAGTCATAGCGGCTGGCGGCACACAGGGACAGACTGGTTGACCGGATTGTGAAGCGTTGCGACCCCAGGGCCGCGCGTGCTCAGCTGTGGCGCGGCAGGATCAGCAGAAAGGTCGTGCCAGCCCCGCTTGTTTCCAGCAGGCTCAGATTGCCGCCATGGGCCACGGCGATTTCGCGTGCGATGGCCAGTCCAAGCCCGGTGCCGCCGATCCTGGCCGAACCCTGGAAGGGCTTGAACAGCCCGTCGCGTGCCCGCTCCGGCAGGCCGGGTCCGTTGTCGGCCACCACAAGTTCCACCGAATCCGGTCCCTGGCGGGCGCTCAATGTGATCTCGCTCGCCCCGGCCTCCACCGCGTTGCGGGTCAGGTTGGCCAGGATGCGGAACAGCTCGTCGCGATCGGCCTGCACGATCAGATCTTCCGGAACGCTGCTGGTCAGCCGCGTATCGCCGGGCTGGCTGGCCAAGACCTCGGCGACCAGGGCGGCCAGTCGGAAGGAAGATCTGCGCAGTTCCGGCCCGCCCTCGCGCACATAGTCCAGGGTGCGGGAACACAGGGCGACCGCCCGATCAATGGCGGAAAACAGCAGGGGGGTCGCCATGCGCACATCCGGGTCGTCGGACCGGTCCAGTCGATCGGATACCAGCAGCACGGTGGACAGAATCCCGCGCAGATCGTGATTGATCTTCGCCACGGCCGCGCCCAGCGCCGCCAGATGCTTCTGCTGGCCCAGCGCCGATTTGAGCTCCCGCTGCATATCGGCCAGCACCGCTTCGGCCATGCCGATTTCATCGCTGCGGCCCGAGGGCTGGATGATGCGGCTGCCGTCCTCCGGTGCCTGGCTGAATTCCAGCATCGATCCGGTGATCCGCCGCATCGGGCGCACCAGCAGCCATTGCAGCGACAGGAATACCAGGGCGGCCGTGATGGCGGAAATCACGACCGACAAGAGAAAGATGCGCCAGGCGAAATCGATCATTTCGCGCTTCAGCGGCGCGGAATCGACCAGGATTTCGATCTCGATCCCGGTTTCCTTGGGCGATGACCCCACCACGCGCAGGATGCGCGGCCGGCCGGTCGCCAACTCCTCCAGGGCCGCTGCGATCAGCGGCAGGAATCCGTCCTGGGACATCCGGACCGTCTCGTCGGCCATGGGCGGCATTGCGCCCGCCAGTACCTGCCGGATATCGCCGCGTTTCACGGCGATGGCATAGGCCCCGACATGGCGCAGCAATTCCTGCTCCAGCTCTTCCGAGACCATGCCGTCCGGCGTGGCGTCGAGCGCGCGGATCGCCAGATGGGCGGTATCCAGTTTCGCCTCGAAATAGGTCAGCCGATAGCGGCCGATGGACGGAGCAAAGATCAGCACCTCCGCCAACATGACAAAGGAAATGGTCAACAGCAGCAGGCGGGCGGAGAGGGAACGCATCGGTACCGTCTTGGCCGGGGAAGCTCAGCCGGGCATCAGGCCCACACCCGGCGCTTGCCAGCCTAGCGGCTTTCGTCCCCCGGGGGAACCGGCCGCTTCGCCCGGGCCGGCAAGGTGGCGCCGCGCCGCCGCAGCTTGCCCAGCAGTATCGGTACCAGCGACAGCAGCGCCAGCCCGATCAGGGCTGCCGTCATTTCCGGGGTCAGAATGCCGGACAGAGAGAATGTCTCTCCCCGGTCGAAGACACTGCCCAGCCCGACACCGGCATAGACATAGATCGCGCTGGCCGGAAGTATCCCGATCAGCGTGGCCGCGAGATAGGGCAGCAGCCGCATGCCCAGCAAGGCGGGCACCAGATTCACCACGAAAAAGGGAAAGACGGGGACCAGACGCAGGAAAAGAAGATAGCTGAAGGCGTTTTCGCGAAATCCGTCCTGAAGCCTGCCGAGCCAGGGGCCGGCACGGTCGCGCAGGCCCGAACCCATGGCGCTGCGGGCCGCCAGGAACAGCATCGCGGCCCCCAGCGTTGCGCCCAGCACCACATAGCCGGTTCCGGCAAGCGCGCCGAACAGAAAGCCGCCGACCAGGGTCAGCAGGGTGGCGATCGGCAGGGACAGGGCGGTGGACACGGCATAAAGTGCTACGAACAGGGCCGCGGTCGGGGCCGGGTACTGCTCCACCGCCGCCAGCAGCGCCTGTCTGTGGTTCTTCAGCGCGTCGAAGGACAGCCAGTTTTCATAGCCAAAGGCAAGAAACAGTAGGGCAGCAAGGGCAATCCCGGCCAGCGGCAGCCAACGCAGAAGGCTGCGCGGTTGGCCTGGGCCGGAGGCTCGGATGGCCATTGCGTAAATCCCCTCTGCCTTATCCATATCCACGGGTATCTTATGGCCATAAGCCGTACGGCGCATCCAATCACCCCGCTTCACGGCTGCGCGATCCGCAACGCGGAGTGAAAGATGGATTCGCACGCGTTGACGAACGGGCGCGCCTGGACTATAGACCCCGGTCGATTTTTGCACAGTCCGTCTGGGGCCCGTTCGCCGGGCCTTTCCGTTTTCGGGAGTCCGACTTATGAAGCGTACCTATCAGCCGAGCCGTCTGGTCCGTAAGCGCCGCCATGGCTTCCGCGCCCGTATGGCCACTGCCAGCGGCCGCAAGATTCTTGCCCGCCGTCGTGCCCAGGGCCGTATCCGCCTGAGCGCCTGATCGCCTTGACATCCCGACCCCCAACCGGCGGGACGGGATGGCTAAAAGCGTGTAAGGACGGGGCATGCGACGGCTGAAGCGACGGGCGGAGTTCCTGCAGGTTGCTGCCGTCAGACGCTCGGCCGGCATGCCCGGCCTTGTCCTGCAGGCCGCCCCGCAGAAGACCGCATCCATCTCTGGCGATGCCGGAACCGACGCCGATATCGGCGTCGGCTTTACCGCTTCCAAAAAGGTTGGCGGCGCGGTGGAGCGCAACCGCGCCAAGCGCCGGCTGCGGGCGCTCGCGCGCGAAATCCTGCCCGATGCTGCTCGGCCGGGACAGGATTATGTGCTGATCGCGCGCAGCGAAACGCCGCGCCGGCCCTTTGCGCTCTTGCGCCGCGACCTGATCTCCGCTCTAAAGCGCCTCAAATCCTGGACCGGATCGGACGGGGTGGAGGGGCGATGACAATGATCGGCGCCATGCGCCAGGGGGCGATCGGGTTTCTGATCCTGCTCCTGCGGGTCTATCAATACGGCTGGTCATCGATGACACCGCCCAGCTGCCGCTATTGGCCGAGCTGTTCCGCCTATGCCGTGGAGGCGATCCGCAGTCGCGGCCCGGTCAAGGGCGTCTGGCTGGCCGCGCGGCGGCTTGCCCGCTGCGGCCCCGGTGGCGGCTGGGGCTATGACCCCGTTCCGGTCGATCCCGAGCGTGGGATCGGATTCTGACGACCAGGACAATCTGTTGAGCTACAAGCCTTAAGCGAGAGACCAGAATGTATCAGCCCCCGAATATGCGACAGAATTCGCCGGAGCAGACCCGCAACATGATCGTTGCGGTGGTTCTCTCGCTTGTGATGATCGTCGGCTATACCGGCTATGAGATGTGGCGGGCGGAAAAGAACCCGCCACCGCAGCAGGCCCAGACGCAGCAGCAGCCCGGTCAGGCGCCGAGCGGCGATGGTGCTGCCCCGACCGCCACGGCGCCAGCCGACGGTGTGACGCCGCAGCTTGGCGTGACCATTCCGGACAATCTGCGGCCGACCACCGATCAGCCGCTGACCCGGGATGCGGCCCTGGCGGCATCCCCGCGGGTGACCATCGATAGTGCGCGGGTGCGCGGCTCCATCGCGCTGACCGGGGCGCGCATCGATCGCATGCAGCTCAAGACCTATCGCCAGGAAGTAGCAGCGGGCAGCCCGGCGGTGGAGGTGCTGTCGCCCATCGGGACGGAGCATCCCTATTATACCGAGTTCGGCTGGGTCGGTTCGGCCGGGTTGGAGGTTCCGAACCGCCAGACGGTCTGGACCGCCGACCGCGATACGCTGACGCCCGATGCTCCGGTGACGCTGCGCTGGACCAATGCGGCGGGCGTGACCTTCCGCCAGATCGTCAGCATTGATCGCAACTACATGGTCTCGGTGACGCAGGAGGTGGAAAACACCACGGGCGAGGCCGTTTCGGTTCTGCCCTATGGGCTGATCTCGCGCGCGGGAACCCCGCAGACCGGCGGCTACTACATCCTGCATGAAGGCCTGCTTGGCGTGCTCGACGGCTCGCTGGTGGAAACCAAGTACAAGGACCTGAAGGACGATTCGAAGCAGGAATTCTCCTCCACCGGCGGCTGGCTTGGCATCACCGACAAATATTGGCTTTCGGCGCTGATTCCCGATCAGAACGTGTCAATCCGGGCGAGCTTCCATCACTACACCGCCAATGGTGCCGACCGCTATCAGACCGATTATCTGATGGGCCAGCAGGACGTGGCGGCCGGCCAGACGGTCAGCACCACCTCGCGCGCCTTCATCGGTGCGAAGGAAACGCTTCTGCTGGACAGCTATCGCGACAATGCCGGCGTGCCGCTGTTCGACCGCGCGGTGGATTATGGCTGGTTCTATTTCCTGACCAAGCCGATCTTCTATGCCATCCATTGGCTGGCCTTGAATGTCGGGAATTTCGGCATCGCGATCCTGATCCTGACCTTCGGTATCAAGCTGCTCTTCTATCCGCTGGCCGACCGATCCTATCGCGCCATGAGCAAGATGAAGCTGTTGCAGCCGAAGATGCAGGAGCTGAAGGAGAAGTACGGCGACGACCGCGCCAAGATCAACACCGAGCTGATGGCGATCTACAAGAAGGAGAAGGTCAACCCGCTTGCTGGCTGCTGGCCGATCCTGATCCAGATTCCGGTGTTCTTCTCGCTCTACAAGGTGCTGTTCGTGACCATCGAAATGCGTCACGCGCCCTTCTTCGGCTGGATCCATGACCTCTCGGCGCCCGATCCGCTGGGCCTGTTGACCCTGTTCGGCCTGATCCATTGGGATGTGCCCCAGATCCTGCACATCGCCAATATCGGCATCTGGCCGATGATCATGGGCGTGACCATGTGGGCGCAGATGAAGCTGAATCCGGCCCCGGCCGATCCGATGCAGGCCAAGATTTTCGGGCTGATGCCGATCATCTTCACCTTCCTGCTCGCCTCCTTCCCGGCCGGTCTGGTGATCTACTGGGCCTGGAACAATTCGCTGTCGATTGCCCAGCAATGGTCGATCATGAAGCGCATGGGCGTCGCCGTCGGCGGCGGCAAGGTGGCCGATGCACCGAAGGATAGCAAGGAGAAGGACGAGGCTGCAAAGCCCGCCAAACCCGCGGTGAAACCCGCCAAGCCCACGAAGAAGGGCTGAGGCGGGAATGGCCGAAGACGCCTTTCCCCTGCTTCCCGGTGAACCGGAATTCGAAGAGGCGCTCGTGGAACGCGGGCGCCTCCTCTTTGCCGGGCCGGTCGATTTCGTCAAGGGCGTGGTGGCGCTGGAAGGCCTGCCTGCCCCGGATCGGGCGGAGGTGGCGCTGGCCGGTCGGTCGAATGTCGGCAAGTCCAGCCTGATCAACGCCATTACGGGCCGCAAGGCCATCGCGCGTACCTCCGTCACGCCGGGTCGCACGCAGGAGCTGAATTTCTTCGATGTCGGCCGGCGGCTCTATCTGGTTGACATGCCGGGCTACGGCTTCGCCAAGGCGCCGAAGCCCGATGTGGATCGTTGGCAAAGGCTGATCCGCGATTATCTGAAGGGGCGCGTTCCGCTGCGCCTGCTCCTGCTGCTGATCGATGCGCGCCATGGCATCAAGCCATCCGATACCCAGCTGATGGACATGCTGGATGATGCCGCCGTGCATTACCGCCTGGTGCTGACCAAGGCCGACAAGGTGAAGGCCAGCCATCTGGCCGATACCGCCGCCCGGGTCGCCAAGGCGACCGCCAAGCGGGCCGCCGCCGCGCCGGGGGTGATCGTCACCTCCTCGGAGACCGGCCAGGGCATTGCTGCCCTGCGCGCGCAGATCGCAGGGTTTGCGAGTGACATCGCATCGGGTTAATGTCCCGCCCGCTTCGCCGACTGTCCCCGCCAGTGTGAAAGGGATCGACCGCCAATGACGACCGCCACCGAACTGAAGGTACGCCGCCGCACGGAATGGCTGGAACAGGCCGGTATCCTGACCGAGGCCCTGCCCAATATGCGCCGCTATGCCGGCAAAACCGTGGTGATCAAATATGGCGGCCATGCCATGGGTGATGCCACGTTGGCCCAGAAATTCGCGCGCGATGTGGTGCTGCTGAAACAGGTTGGCATCAATCCCATCGTGGTGCACGGCGGCGGGCCGCAGATCGGCAAGATGCTGGACCGGCTGGGCATCAAATCGGAATTCATCAACGGGTTGCGCCGGACCGACGCCGCGACGATGGAAATCGTCGAGATGGTGCTGGCTGGCAAGATCAACAAGGAAATCGTCTCCGCCATTACCGATGCCGGCGGCCGCGCCGTCGGCCTGTCGGGCAAGGATGCAGGCCTGATCCGCGCCCGCAAGGTGGAGGATGAGGACGGCGTCGATATGGGCTTCGTGGGCGAGCCCGCCCAGGTCGATCCCACGATTCTGGAAGTGCTGCGCTCCTCGGATATCATTCCGGTGATTGCCCCCATCGGCATGGGGCCGGACGGGCAGACCTACAATATCAACGCCGACACTTCGGCGGGTGGCATTGCCGCGGCGATGAAGGCCAAGCGCTTCCTGCTGTTGACCGATGTGCCGGGCGTGCTCGACAAGGAAGGCCAGCTGATTCAGGAACTGACCGTCGAACAGGCCTCCAAGCTGGAAGCCGATGGCGTGATTTCCGGCGGCATGATCCCGAAGGTCGAAACCTGCGTGAATGCGGTGCAGCAGGGGGTGGATGCCGCCGTGATCGTCGATGGCCGGGCGGCGCATGCCGTGCTGCTGGAAATCTTCACCGAACACGGCTCCGGTACACTGATCCGGCGCTGACGCCTGCGCGGGGGCGGGCAGGTTTTGTAAGGAGTACTGCGATGTCCAAGCACGGCAATCTCGACCCCCGCACCTTGGCGGCCCAGGCGCTGGGCTGGGAAGACCCGTCGACTGGTGCGGTGGTGCCGCCGGTGCAGTTCGCCACCACCTTCACCCGCCTGCCCGATCACGGCCAGCGCGAATATTTCTATGCCCGCTATGCCTCCCCCAATGCCATGCATGCCGAAGCCGTATTGGCGGAGCTGGAAGGGGCGGCGGCGGCGCTGTCCTTCGCGTCCGGCCTTGCCGCCTGCACCGCGCCCTTCCATGCGCTGATGCAGGGCGATCATGTCGTCTGCGCCAAGCCCGTCTATCATGGCGTTATCGCCTGGCTGGAGGCGTTTGCCGAGGCGCGCGGGCTGGAGGTGGGCTATTTCGCCAATGGCGATCTCGACGCGCTGAAGGCCGCGATCATTCCGGGCAGGACCAAGATCGTCTGGCTGGAAAGCCCGGCCAATCCGCTATGGAGCGTGATCGACATCGCGGCGGCGGCCAAAATCGTGCATGAGGGCGGGGCTCTGCTCGCCATCGACTCGACCTGTGCCACGCCGGTGCTGACCAAGCCGCTGGAGCTGGGCGCCGATATCGTCTGCCATGCCGCGACGAAGTATCTGGGCGGCCATTCCGATGTGCTGGCGGGCATGCTGGCGACGCGCGAGGTCACGGATTTCTGGCGCCGGATCGAGGATCACCGCCGTCTGGCCGGCTCGACCCTGGGGGCGATGGAAGCCTATCTCTTGACGCGCGGCATGCGCACCCTGTTCCTGCGGGTGGAACGGCAATGCGCCAATGCGATGAAGGTGGCGGAATATCTGGCCGCCCATCCGAAGGTCGCGCGCGTGCGCTATCCCGGCCTGAAGAGCGATCCCTATCACGCGATTGCGGCCAAGCAGATGCAGGGCGGGTTCGGCGGCATGCTGTCCTTCGAACCCCAGGGCGGGCGCGAGGAAGCCATCCGGGTCGTCACCTCCTGCAAGGTGTTCAAGGCGGCGACCTCGCTGGGCGGGGTGGAAAGCCTGATCGAACATCGCCGCACCTCGGAAGGCAAGACCAAGACCGATACGCCCGAAGCGCTGATCCGCATTTCCGTCGGGATCGAAGCGGCGGAAGATCTGATCGCCGATCTGGATGCGGCGCTGGCAAGGATTTGACGGGGGGGGGTAGAAGCTGTTAGAGGACAGTACTTATTGCAGTAACCGGGATAGGGCGGGATCAGGCGGGATATAACGGGACAAACCCCGGAAACCCGCCAAAAATTTGCGCGCGACGACGGTCGACGAACAGGCCGGCGAAAATTGCAGTAACTCCCATGACCGGCCGGAATCGGCACTGGAATTTGCACTGGGCCATGGTGACCACAACAGGCTCTCACCATCCTCTTAAACCACTCTGCCGATCCACCGAACGCGGCCGATGATCTGCAACTCGTCGAGCTGGGCGCGGTCGATCAGCTCCGGCTTATAGAGATCGGCATTGTCGGAGATGATCTCCACCCCGCCGATCAGCGGCCGCAGGCGCTTGATGAAGGCGGTGTCGTTATAGACGAAAGCCATCAGGCCGCCCTGCAGGTCGCGCTCGCGCATATCTACCATAACCAGGTCGCCATTGCCCAGGGTAGGCTCCATGCTGTCTCCGCGTGCCTCCAGCATCACCAACCCATCCGTGGTGCTGCGCCCCAGCTTGCGCCGCAGAAAGGCGGGCGTGAACGGGATGTGATCGAGCAGCTGGGCGCGGTCGATGAATGCACCGGACCCGGCTGACAGCTGCAGGTCATAGCGCGGGACCTGCGGGAGAACCTCAACGTGGCTCTCGGCAGTGCCGGTCAACAACCACGCAGAATCTATTCCAGGAAACTTCTTGCAAACGCCGGCTAACCAAGTGGCGTCGACCCGAGTTTGGTCCATCTCGTAGCGCTGTAGCGTCTTCAGGCTGGTACCTGTCATCTCGGCAAAAACGTCCTGCCTTATGTCACCTCTGACCTTTCGTATGCGTTCACCAAGGGTCATGACAGGTCACCTTTGTCCGAATGGTTCGCCGAGCAGACAATTCGGATAACCAAAAAGTTAGATGTTAGCCGAAAAGTTCCAATATTATCATTGTTTATCAGATAGTTATGCATTCTCGTGGTCCTGTGGACAGCATTGGAAAGAATTCGGTCGTTTGTGGCTTGCATAATAAGCCATAACTGACTTATTCTTATCCCGTTCGGGACTTTCCGATTCCAACAAAACCCGGCCTGGCGGGGCCGGGGTACAAGGGACCGATTTAATGCCGCGCAATCTCCACCCCGTGGACGTCAAAGGCATGGTGCACAAGCGGGGCGAAACACTCGCCTCCCTCGCGCGCCGTCACGGCGTGAACGAATCCACGGCCCGCAAATGCCTTTATCGGCCACTTCCTGCCGGCAACCGATTGGTTGCCGGTTATCTGGGCATGCAGCTGCATGAGCTGTGGCCCGAGTGGTTCGACACACACGGCAATCGATCCAAGCCCGTTAACGATAGCAGCGTGGACCGCCGCACGCATCGTCAAAAACGAAAGGCGGCGTGAACATGAAAACCAAGTATCAACCGCAGCTAGATACCGCGACGATGCCCCGTGACCCCGCAATCGGCGCGGTGATCGACCGGCTGCTGACGCGGCTGGAAGAGCGGAACTGGACGCTGAACGTCGTCTACACCCGCGAACAAGCCCTGGCGCGTGCCACCGAAGCGGCGCGGCTGATCCGCGCGCGGCATGGCGGGAAGCTGCGGCAGACGGATGTCATCGCCCATGTGCGGGCAACCGCCATACTGGAAACCGAGCCCGTGGTGGCCTGCGCAATCGCGACGATCCTGGCCACCGGAACCGCCAGCGCGGCGAGGGCAGCGTGATGGTGGCAAAGCAAAAGCAACCGGGGTTGCTGGTGCGGATGCTTGGCCGCCTGTTCAGTCCGGGTTCTGGTTTCGGTGGCGCGTCATCAACTGTCGCCACTGCTCTTCATTCATCGCCAGAATATCACGCGGCGTCGGCATGTCCTCCGGTCTACCGAGACGGTGCTGGAGCTGTTCGACACTCCGGGCAAGCTCGATCTTACCGTCGAGGTCTGAGCGCATTGTCTCGTGCAATGAGGAAAGAGCAAGAACTGCCTGGAAATCGCCCTCCTCCAGGAGGCCACCAATGAGCCGTTCCTGGTCTACCAGAATTTCCGCAACATCAGCCTCCATCAATGCTCCGCGCCTCACAAGCCGGACCATCAAGCCTGCCAATACATGGGCCAATCCAAAATGCATATCCACGGCATCAGCGGCAGTGGGTGCCCCAGCCTGTTCCATAGGTTCCTCCCTCGGTTGTGTGGTGCTTCCGAGTGTAGGGGAAGGCCGGTCGGCCGTCATCCTCCCCCCATCCCGTGACGGTCGGCCGGCCGCAGTTTTCCCGTGTGTCCGGAGTGTGGTAACGCCATGAACCTGCCCATTATCCAATCCATTGCGTTGGCCGATATCGAGGTGCGGGACCGGTTGCGCCCGGCCGATGCGTCCGTTGTTGCCTCGCTCGCCACCGATATCGGCGAGCGGGGGCTGCGCACGCCCATCGAGATTGCCGCGCAGAAAAAGAAGGGCGCGCCGCCCTATCGGCTGGTGGCGGGCCTGCACCGGATCAGCGCCTGCCGGGCGCTGGGCTGGGCGGAAATCCCGGCCATCGTGGTGAGCGGCAACCAGCTTGAGCTGCGCCGCGACGAGATACTGGAGAACCTGACGCGCAGCGAGTTGACCAAGCTGGAGCGCGCGGTTTTCCTGGCCGAGCTGAAGCGCGTCTATCTGGACATGCATCCCGAGGCCAAGCATGGCGGCGACCGAGGCAACCAGCACACCGGCGGAAAGAGCCAAGACGCAGAGACTGCGTCTTGGCACGAAGCTGCCGCCCAGAGATCGGGCTGGAAAGAGCGGACCCTTCAGGTTGCGGTTAGGATCGGCGAGCGATTGGACCCGGCTGCGGCCGAGGCGCTGCGGGGCACGGTGTTCGAGGACAACCAGGCGGAGTTGGAGGCCCTGACCAAGCATGGCGGGGAAATCCAGCAGCTGATCGCGGCGCGGCTGACCGGCGAGAAGCCGGCGCGCAGCGTGCGGGCGGCGCTGGCGGCGTTGCAGGGGCAGCCCGAGGCGGTGGCCGACGGCGGAGACGCGGTGCCCGGCGAGATTGTCGGCCGCGACCTTAAGGCGCTGCTGGATGCCTGGAGCCGATCCAGCGATCTGCAGCGCGTGCGATTTATCGATCACCTGATCACCGAGGGCTATGCGCGCGGCAACGGTTTGGCGCTGGGCTGGATCGATCCGGCCGAGGCGGAGGGCTGAGCATGGCACCGCGCCGCGACCCGAACACGCTGGATTTGTGGCGGGATTACATCCCGCCCGTGGTGGCGCCCCGCTACCCGGAGGAGCGGGTGCGGGCCGTGACGCTGGCCGCCAGGATCGCGCGCGGCGTGAGCGAGACCCTGCGCGACTGCAATATCGGCCGCGAGGATGTGGCCGAGCGCATGTCGGAATATCTGGGCGCCGAGATCAGCGTGAACATGCTGAACGCCTATGCCAGCGAAGCGCGGGCCGAACACCAGATCAGCTTCCTGCGGCTGGTCGCGCTGGTGCGGGTGACCGGCGATACGCGCCTGCTGCAGCTGGTCGCCGAGGAGGTCGGCTGCTTCGTGGCCGAGCAGAAATACCTGACCTGGGTCGAGGTCGGGATGGATGCCGACCGGCGCGAGCAGGCCCGCCAACTGGCCGAGGATGCCGAGCGCGAGTTTGACATGAAGCTGCGCCTGGCGCGGCGGGGGGGTGGCAAATGACTATGCACCGTCAAACGGATCGGGACAATCTTCGTCGTCGAACGGCCAAAGCGTTGGCGAATATCGCAGGATGTCTCGGCAAGCGGCGGCAGCCTGACCCGAAATCATGCGATAGCCAGGACCCGCCGCTACGCCATATCGAGTTACTGCTTGCAGCAGGGATAGGCCGCAGCGGGCATAATACAGCACACCCAGAACAAACATTGCCCGTGTCTGCGGATCGAGCTTCCGCTGCTTCCGCTTCCTTTCGGAGGGTGTGGCACGCAGATGATCGAGCATCTCGATTTCGTTTCCCGATACGAAAGCCCAGAATTTCTCCGCTCCAAGCCCTGCGCAGAGCGATTGCAGACGCCCTATGCCGAATTCATGAAGCTCTGCGACCAGTTCCTCGCACTGCAGGCGTGATTGATCGGCATAGCGATCCAGGTCCATCGCGCATTTCCTCCATCCATGACGAGCGGATTCGATTCAAGCTCAGCCGCATCGCCGAGCGCAAGCCATGAAAGAGTGGTTCACCGCGTCCGAACTGGCGAGCCTGGGCCTCCCGCAACTGCCGAGCTCTGGTAGCGCTCTCCACGAGAAGATCGTGAAAGAAGGTTGGCGCAAGAGGAAGACGATGGACGGGGCGGCCCTGGCGCGTCGTCGGGCCGCGAAGGGCGGCGGCTGGGAATACCACTACACCATCCTGCCGGTGCTGGCGCAGGAAAGGCTGGTGAAACAGGCGGCAGCCGAGCGCGCTCTCAACGCCGATTCAAAGGCGCCCGAGACGGGTTCGGGCGAGCTTTGGGCGTGGTTTGAGCGGCAGCCGCAGCACCGGAAGGACAAGGCACGCAACCGGCTAGAGGCCTTGTTAGCGGTCGAGGCGCTGCAGCGCGGCGGCATTCAAAAGAATGTCGCGGTCCATATGATCGCCAAGCAGTTCTCGGCCTCGGCGCGGAGCCTGTTCAACTGGTTCGATCTGGTCGCCGGACGGAACCGGTCTGACTGGCTGCCGTCCTTATGCCCGCGCAATGCGGGATCGACCGCGAAGGCGGAGCTATCGCCGGAAGCCTGGGAAGCGATCAAAACCGCCTGGCTGCGGGACGAGGCTCCCACCTTCAAGGCCTGCTGGGAAGATATCGAGGAGCTGGCGAAGAAGCGGGGATGGACGTTGCCGAACCCCCGCACGGTCGAGCGGCGGCTACAGACGGAAATCCACCCCTGCGTCATCGTGCTGTGCCGCGAGGGGCCGGAGGCGCTGAAGCGCATGTATCCCTGGCAGGAGCGCGACCGGAGCTGCTTCCACGCGCTGGAGGCGGTCAATGCCGATGGCCATACATGGGATGTGCGCGTGCTGTGGCCCGACGGGGTGATCGACCGGCCGGTCATGGTCGCGGTGCAGGATCTGTACAGCAACAAAATCCTGGGCTGGCGGATCGACCGAACGGAAAACCAGGATGTGGTTCGGCTGGCATTTGCCGATGTGTTCCGGAAGTTCGGCATTCCGGATCATGTCTATCTCGACAATGGGCGCGCCTTCGCCGGCAAGTATCTGACCGGCGGTACTCCGACACGCTTCCGGTTCAAGGTCAAGGCGGAGGAACCGCTCGGCGTTCTGACCGCGTTGGACGTGCAGGTGCATTGGACGCTGCCGTACTCGGGCCAGTCAAAACCAATCGAGCGGGCGTTCGGCGAACTGGCCAAGACGGTCGCCAAGCATCTGGCCTTTTCGGGCGCGTATACCGGCAATGCGCCGCATAACAAGCCTGCCAATTACGGCGAAACGGCCGTGCCGCTTGACGTGTTCCTGAAGGTGATCGAAGCGGGCATAGAACGCCACAACGCCCGGCAGGGGCGGCGCACGCAGACAGCGGCGGGCCGGAGCTTCGACGAGACGTTCAAGAGCTCCTATGAGAACTCGATCATCCGGAGGGCGAATCCGGAGCAGCTGCGCATGTGCCTGCTGGCGGCCGAGGCGGTGCGAGCCGACAAGGAAAGCGGGGCGGTAAAGCTGGCCGGCAACCGGTATTGGTCGGAGGAGCTGGCGCATTTCCGGGGCCAGCTGCTGACGCTGCGCTTCGACCCGGATGACTACCATGCCGGCGTCTATGCCTATGCCGCCGATGGCCGGGCCATCGGGTATCTGCCCTGCCTGGCGAAGGTCGGCTATCGCGACCGCGACGAGGGCCGCGCGCATAACCGCGACCGTCGCGATTTTGCCAAGGGGGTGGAGCTGGCGCGGCAGGCGACGCTGAACATGTCTGTCGCCGAACTGGCGGCGATGCTGCCCACCGGCGACGACGGCTACGAGGATGCGGCACCGGAACCCGCCGCGACCCGGCTTGTCCATACCCGATCCGGCGCGGTGCAGAAGCTGATCGAAGCGCCAGAGCGGGCGCCGGAAACCATCCCCGATTTTGACGAGAGATTTGCGCGCGGCCTGGAGGTGATCCGGGGCGGGCGCGAATGAAGCGGGGCGCGCCGGTTGCACCCGGACACGCCCCTACGAAAACCATCGCAGAAGGAAAATACCAATGTCTGACGCCGTTGAAAAGAAGGTCTTCGAACTGACACCGCGTGAGCTCGACATCCTGGAAAAGGTGCGGGCGATCAAAGCCGGTGACGGGCTGTCATTTGCAGAGCTGGGGCATGAGCTCGGCATGCCAGCTGGCACCCTGTCAAACGTTCTGAACGGTACCTATCAGGGGCGTGTCTCCGAAAAAATCGCGGAGATGGAGAAGGGGCTGCTGGCCTACCAGGAAGCCAAGCAGGCCAAGGCGATGCTGGTGAAGGAACCCGGATTTCAGGCTACGCCGTCCGCGCGCACCTTCATGGCGTTGATGCAACATGCGCAGTTGATGCCGACCATCACCATGATCGCTGGCGGTGCCGGGCTGGGCAAGACGACAGCGGCCAAGGCGTTCCGCCGTCAGTCCCCCAACGTGGTGTATTTTGCAGCCAACCCGGCCATCACCTCGCCGCTGGTCATGCTGGGGCGCATCTCCGAAATCATGGGGTTAGAGGAGCGGGTCCAATCTCGCTACTTCCAGGCCATCGGTACGCGGGTCGAGATGGGCGGTTTCCTGCTGATCGTGGACGAGGCGCAGTTCCTGCCGGTCAAATGCCTGGAGATGCTGCGCAGCCTGCATGACGCGTTTGATCTGGGCATTTGCCTGATCGGCAATGACCAGGTGCACACCCGCCTGGAGGGCGGATCGCGCCGGCCGGAATTCGCGCAGTTGTTCAGCCGCATCGCCATGAAGAAGCTGCAACGCGAGGCCCTGGTCGAGGATGCCAATATGCTGACCAAGGCCTGGGGCATTTACGATCCCGCCATCCTGCAGTTCTGCCGAGGTGTCGGCAAAAAGCCGGGCGCGCTGCGCAACGTCAAGATGATGTTGGGTTTGGCCTCCACGCTGGCGAATGGCGGTGACGGACAGATCACGCTCGAGCTGGTGAAGGCGGCTTGGGAACGGTTGTCCACTACTGATGTCTCGGCCTGAGGGAGGGTAATGCCATGCAGCGCCCTGATCTCACGCTGATCGCAGGCCGCATCGAATCCATCGTCAACGGCATCTGGGACCACGATCAGGCCCGGACGCTGACGCCCGACCTGCTCTATCGCAAGCTCGAAACCTTGCTCGCCACTGCCATGGAATTGCGCATTGCCGAGCAGGCGTTGCAGGCGGCCGGTTCCCATGCCGGCCCCGGCGCCGTGGTGTTCGACCTGTCGCGGGAACGCGACCGGCGGGCGGTGGCGTCGGCAGCGCGGGAGCTGGGGTTGCGCGCCGTAACCGCCCCGCCCCGGCCCTTCCGATCCGACAATCTGCGGCCCGCGCGCCACCCCGGCGCCATGCCGCCACCTGACGGGCCGGAGGCAGCATGAAAACCGCCCGGCAGAAGGTCATCTCCCGGGCCGTCCATTCGCTCACATCTTGCGGCGAGCGGGTGGAGCGCGACCCGGTGGGCTGGCTGGCCAATGGCGAGCCGCACAGCGAGGAGGAGTTGGTCGCCTATGCCAACGAGCTGCGGGCGATTGAGCGCATGCCCGCCCTGCGCCTGCCGAGGAAAGACCCATGAGAACGCCGGAGGAGCGAGCCGCCCTGTCGATGGTTGCCATGGCGGAACTCGCTCTCCTCCGCCGCCAGCAGGCCGTGTTCGCGCGGCTTCGCGAGGCGGCGGAGATCGATCCCGAATTGACCGCGAAACTGCTCGACCACGCGTCGAGCACCATCCTGGAGGAAGTAGCGCGTGCCGCATCGTCTCGACCTGTTGGCCGCCACGGGGGCGTTCAGCGCACCCAGGCGGGTTCGCCCCGGCCTGTTGCGCCGGCTTTGGCTCAAACTGAAAAGGATCCTGTGAGATGACGTCCCAGACCAAACCCCTTCCCGGTGCGACCGTGGTCGCCGGCGTGCAGTACCTGCCCGGCCAGCGCAACACGCTGGTGCCTGTCGAAAACATCCGCGCGCAGGACATCCTGCTGCACGAGGTGGTCTACAAACTGACCGACTATGCGCTCGACCTGTCGGCCGAGATCGCCCGGTTCAACGGTCATTCCCGTGCCGATCTGGCGGAGTTCGATGCGCTGCTGGCACAGGAATACGGCATCACCCGTGACCCGGAATTCAAGGGCAACCGCACCTATACCAGTGCCGACGGCAAGCGCCAGGTGAAGATCGCCATGGCCGACCGCGTGTCCTACGGGCCGGGCCTGCAGGCGGCCAAGGCACTGCTGGACGAGCTGATCATCGACAATGTCGCGGACGCCGGGCCGATCCTGAAACCCCTGGTGAACTATGCCTTCCGGGTCGACAAGGAGGGGAACGTCGACCCGAACATGCTGCGGGCGATCAAGCGGCTGGAAATCCCGGACGAGCGCTGGCCCCAGATCGTGCGCGCGATCAACGAGGCGGAATTGCCGCTGGGCACCGCCTCCTATGTGCGGTTCTACCAGCAGCGGGACAGTGGGCGGATGGAGCTGATCCCGCTCGACATAGCCGCCGCCCACCCGACGCCGGAGGCCTTCGCCCGCCGCTCCCTGCGCCGACAGGTCGAGGAGCTGACGGCTCAGTTGGAAGAGTTGCTGAGCGAGGAGGAGGCGCCCGACGACGTTCGGTTCTTCGTCACGATGCACCTCGAAAGCGCGCTCATTTGGATCGACAACGCGCGACGCGAAACGGACCTCCCCGAGTTGGCTGTTGGGCCGGGGCTGGCGCTCCAGGAAGAGGCGCTTGCTCGGCTGGCCGAAGCTCGCACGGCCGTCGAGAAGCTGGAGGCGTTTGCCCATGAGAACCTCCGCCGCGTTGAGCACATTCCGCAGGCAACCCAGAAGGCGGAGGGCTGAGCCATGGACGCACAGACCTTTTTCGAGCTGCCGCTGCGCTTCGAGAAAATCATCCACGTGCCATCGGCGTTCTGCGATCCGGAATCGCGGAGCGAAACTGTCGAAGACTTTATCGCGGACCTGCCGGAACACCCGAACCATCCTCTGTATGCGACATGCCCGCGTCTCGCACATTTTGCAGGCTGGGACGAATTCCCGAGCTTCGATCAAATGTGCACGGCGCTTGAAGGACTGAACGGCTTTCTCGTCCAGGCCGCGACCCCGGTCATGCGGCCTACGAAGGGCACGGCTTGCCACTTCAGCTGGGGATATTTCGCGACCGCATGGATCTACGGCGCTGATTTCGAAGCGGCGGCGACGGCTGCCGTTGAATGGGCAAAGGCGCGGCATGAGCGCGACCTAAAGCCGGCCACTGAGCCGGCCCAGGCGGAGGGCTGAGCCATGAAGAAGCCCAATCTGGATGATCTCTACGAGGCATATCAGCAGGCGAGGCGGGATGCCGCTGCTGCCCAGCTGAAACACATCAAGGCGGAAAGGGCAGAGCGGCTCGCCGCCAAACAAAGTATAGCGGCCAGCAGCACCGAGCATGCCGCCTACAAGCTCTGGAGCAAGGCCCACGACGAGGCGCACACGGGCGTTATCAACGCCCAGGCGGAGGGCTGAGCCATGGGGCGCGCGCTCTCCCGTGATGAGGTGTTTGCCAATCTGGCCGTGGCGGCCGGGAACCTGGTTGCACGCCCTCGCCACGCCGGGGCGCGTGCCCAGGCCCGCCGCGCCTTGGAGGTTTACCACGCCCTGGTGCAGGTCGAGCGCGCCCGCCTGCAGGCCGAGGCCGCCGAGGCCGAGCTGCACCGCCTGGCCGAAGAGGCCGATGCGGAGCGCGCGGCCAGCCCCACCTTCCGCGCGGATCTCGACCGATGACGACTATCGACATTGCCTCGACCTGGTCCTGGGCGCCCTTGCGGCCGCTGCATTACGGGCTGATCCATGCCGATCCGGCCTGGACGTTCGACACCTGGAGCGAGGCCGGGAACGACCGCGCGCCCGATTACGACACCATGACCATCGACGATATCGCCGATCTGCGCGTGGCCGATCTGGCCGCCGCAGATTGCCTGCTGGCGCTGTGGGCCGTCGATCCGCTGCTCGACAGGGCGTTCGAGGTTATTGAGGCCTGGGGATTCCGCTTCGTCACGGTCGGATTCTATTGGACCAAAACCGGCAGCAGCGACGCCAGCCTGCGCCCCATCGGCACCGGCTATTGGACTCGCGCCAATCCCGAGCTCTGCCTGTTCGCGGTGCGCGGCAGCCCGCAGCGCCTGGACGCTTCGATCCGGAAACTGATCGAAGCGCCGCGCCGGGAACACAGCCGCAAACCCGACGAAGCCTATGAGCGGCTGGAACGGCTGGTCGCCGGGCCGCGCGCCGATTTGTTCAGCCGCCAGCGCCGCCCCGGCTGGGACAGCTGGGGCAACCAGACGGACCATTTCCAGGGAGCACAGCCATGACCGCAAATGCAGCCCGCGCCTATCGCGACAAAGGCGGCCGCCCGGTAACGCATCCGGAACGGCGCAACGCCCTGCTGGGTAAGGTGCACATCGCCAAGAAGGACTTGGGCCTGCGGGACGAGGATTACCGCGCGATCCTGAACCGCATGTTCCAGGTCGACTCCGCCGCCGATCTGCGCATCGGCCAGCTGGGCGACCTGTTGGAGGAGATGAAGCGCCTCGGCTGGGTGCCGCCGAAGAAGTTGAGCAAGGCACGGAAGGCGGACGGCCACCGGCCGCAGCCGGATGACGGCGAGAGCAAAAAGATGCTCGCCCTGTGGCTCAGCCTGTACGATTTGGGCGCCGTGCGAGACCCCTCTGACCGGGCTCTCAGCCTGTTCGCAAAGCGTGTGACGGGCGGCAAAAGCAAGGGCGGCGTCGATGCGCTGCCATGGCTGCGCGGCGAGCAGCGTGTGAAAGTGATCGAGGCCCTGAAGGCTTGGGCCGTCCGCGCCGGTGAGAGCTGGGAACCCTTCGTCCCTGGCGTCGTCGGACATGATGGCCTGCCGTATCAGATCCGGCCCTCGCTCCGCGTCGGCCTCACGGTCGATCACCCCGCCCTGGCCATCGTCGTGGCGCAGTGGCGCATCCTGGGCCGCATCGCGGCCGAGGCCGGGCGCCAGCCCTTTCCGGGGGCGGAGCTGCTGGCGATCTATCACCAGCTGACCGGCGATGCGGATCTGCGCGACCTGGTGCAGGCCCCGGCCGAACGGCTGCACATCGTGCAGGCCGAGCTCGGCCGCTGGATCAGGGAGGGCCAGACGCCATGAGCGGCGACCGCATCCCCTGCCTGAATCCGCGCTGCCGCCGCACGGCCCCGGCCCATCGCTATGAGCCGAACGCGCAGATCGTCTGTGCCAAGTGCTGGAAGCTGCTGCCCAAGCAACTGACGGATCGGCACCGCAGCCTGCGCAACCATGAGCGGACCATGCTGCGGCGGATCGACCGCAGGCGGGCGCGCGGCGAAATCACCCTGGAGCGTATCGCCCAGCTGCGCGCGCGCCTGTCGCAGTTCGTGGCCGAGAACAACGATGCAATCCACGCCTACTTCCTGGCGCCCGACCCAGCCGCCCCGCCGCAGGGCCTGGAATCCTGGTTGCAGGAAACGGGGCTATGAACAGCGCCCATCGTGCCGCGTGCCAATACCACGCCGCCCGCCGGGCCGATCAGCGCGGGCTGGAGCTGTCGCCGTCAGACCTGGAGCGCCTCGGCAGCGTGCTGGAAACCCTGCGCCCGATGTTCGAACGGCCGGGCGAAACCCGCTACCCGCTGCGGATGCGCCTCAACGGCCGGCGTGTGTTTGTCGTCTACGACACCGCGCTCAGCGTCGTCGTCACGGTCGACCATATCCGCCGCCCGCGTATCCATCGGCACGGCCGCCGCCCCAACCAGAGGAGTTCCGCCCATGACTGGCTTGCAGACTGCTGAGGCCCAACCCGCCTATGTGCCGGATCATATCTGGCGACTGGCCGGCTCGACCCTGCCCGAGGAGCGGGCGGTCTGGCTGACCCAATCCCAGGCCGGGCACTGGATGGTATGGCCGGCCGCCGCCGACCCGGTGGCCGACCGGCTGGCCGGCTATTGGCAGGGCCAGGCCAATGCCGCGCCCGTCTACCTCAGCCGCTCCGCCACGTCCCAGGACTGGCCGGTGCGCAAGGTGCTGATCAACCGCTGAGTCCCTAACCAGAGGAGAGTGAGATGGATACCGTTTCGTTCCAGGTTTCGCCCGAAATTGCCTTCCGGATCGAGCAGGTGCTCGAGCGGCTCGCCAAAATCCGCTGGTCGAATGGCGACGCCTTCACGGCTGATGATCGCCAGCACCATCGCATGAACCTGATGGCCTGCGAGGCCAATGGCTGCCCGATGGATTGGCTGAAGCTGCGGAAGGCCGACGACTTCAATTTCCTGCACGACGTCTATGGCATCGACCGTCACCTCTGCCGCCAGACCGGCAAGCTGCTGAACCATTTCCTGCCGCGCTGCCATGCCCAGGCGCCCGAGGCGGAGACGGTCTGATGGCAACCGACATCCGCCCGCTGAACGGCACAAAAACGCATCCGCTGTCGGCCCATGCCCTGTCGGAGCTACGCAACATCGCGCGCCGGCCGTGCCCCTGCCAGGGCATCAACCCCGGTGTGGTGAACCGGCTGGAACGTGAAGGCCTGGTCGAGCTGGTCGATCTGCGCAGCCCCTTCCCGACGCATAAGGGCCGGCCGATCCCCCATCTGCAAATCACCGATGCCGGCCGCGCCGTGCTGGATAAGGAGGGGGAGTGATGCTCTACGGCTTCCAGCGTCGTTTCGTCGGCCCGATCTGCGACGGCACGAAAACCCACACCATCCGGGCGATGCGCAAGGGCCGCGCCCGGCATGCCCGCGTTGGCGATGATCTGGGCCTGAAATGCGGTCCCCGATTCCGCCCGGTCATCTTCGCGCGCGGCCGCTGCACCGATGCCGGCGATGTGGAGCTGATCGGCATGGGCCGCAGCGACGCGCGGGTTTCCATCCAGTGGCATTGCGGGTCGCATGTCGTTTACGACAGCCCGACCGGGCTGGAATCCTTCGCGCGGCGTGACGGATTCGACGGCTGGGATGATCTCTGCGCCTTCTGGTGGGACGTGCACCGCACCCGCGATTTCGGCGGGATCGTTATCAGCTGGGGCGGCGCCCCCCTGATCGTCAACGAAGAAGCCCGGAGGGCGTGGGTCTGATGGGCGAGAACACCCTGATCTCCTGGGCCACCCACACGTTCAACCCCTGGCTGGGCTGCACGAAGGTAAGCCTTGAGTGTGACCACTGCTATGCCGAGCGCGAGATGGACCAGCGATGGGGCCGGGTAAAATGGGGCGCAGGCAATCCCCGCGTCCGCACCTCGACCGCCAACTGGAAAAAGCCGCTGGGCTGGGACACGGCCGCGCGGATCGCCGGCACGCGGCCGCGCGTGTTCTGCTTGAGCGAGGGCGACGTGTTCGACGCCGAGGTTCCGGAGGCCTGGCGCGACGAGCTCTTCGCCGTGATCGCCGCGACCGGCCAGCTTGACTGGCTGCTGCTCACCAAGCGGCCGAACGTGATGCTGCGCTACATGCGCGACGCCGGCCGGCTGCCGAGGATTCGCCAGCACTTGCTCGATGCCCGGATATCCGAGGATCGGCGCCAGCGAGGCCTGCGCCTGATCGAGCGCTACTCCGTTTGGCCTCATATCTGGCTCGGCGTCTCGGCCGGAACCCAGGTACTTGCAGAACAGCGGATTCCCCTGTTGCTGAACACCCCGGCCGTGATGCGCTTCGTGAGCTGCGCGCCATTGCTGAGCCGCCTCGATCTGCGGCCCTGGCTGGGAAGTAACCCCCGCCCTGAGTTGGACGATATCGGCTCCGAAACCTGCGAGCATGATTGGAATCCGTGGCAACCAGCCGGACAGTCCGAACCGGGGCTGATGTCCCGGACGTGCTGGAACTGCGGGGAAATTCAGTATGCCGATCACGGCCTGGGCTGGGCGATCACCGAGGGCGAGAGCGGCGCGAACGCCCGCTTGACGCATCCCGTCTGGGTGCGCGATCTGCGCGACCAATGCGTTCCGGCGGGCATCCCCTTCCATCACAAGCAATGGGGCGAATGGGCGGCATGCGTAGAGGACGAACTGCCGCTCACCTTTTCCGACCCTCGCCTCAAGGACTTCGCTACCGCCTGCGCCAACGGCTTTGTCGGTGACCTCAGCTTGGCGGCCGCGTTCGAGCACAAGCCCAGCCGTTGGCCGCATTGCTTCCCGGAAGGAGCGGACGGGGACAGCAGCTGCGGCGTTACGACCTTCCGCCGCGTCGGCGTGCGCAATGCGGGCCGAGAGCTCGACGGCCGGATTTGGGACCAGGTGCCGGCCTCTCCAGCGGCGGGGCTAAATCTATGACCAGCCCCCGCATCATCATCACCAACCGAAAGGAGCGTTGCAATGGGTACCCATCTGTATGTGATCGCGTCGTTTTGGGTGTTTCTGCACCCGGTCAATGCCGCCTGGGCGACAGGGCGGTACATGCTTCGGGGCATGATGCCCCGGCCCGCATAGCATCGCGTCGGCGGCCGGGCGGTGCTGCCGCCCGGCCCCAGACCGGGGGGCCGGCATGACCACGCCGCTGCCCCATGCCCTGCGCGTGCTGGCTGAGGCGGCCGGCGAGGAGGCCGCGCTGCAGATCGCGCTGGCGCTTGGTGGCACGCGGCTATCGGTGCCCCGGCGCGTGGCCGGCTCGAAGCTGGAATCCGTCGTCGGGCTTGACGCGGCCGAGCGGATAGCCCAGCAATTGGGCGGTGCGTATCTGACGATTCCCCAGGCCCGCCGCCAGGTATCGGATTGGCTGCGCGAACGCGGGTGGAGCCAGGAGAAGCGAGCCAACACGCTGAAGTGCTCGCGCTCCACAATCCAGAACTGGGACAGCGGCGCCGACACGTCCCGGCAATGGGATTTGTTCGACGCGTAACGGCCTACGGATGGGCCGATTTCGGCCGAGCGTTGGGCCGCTCCGCCCCCCCTTGATAATCCCCATTCTGAACCCCATCGACATCGGCGGCCGCGTGCCGCCCTTGCTATTGGGGCAGAGCCTATGCGGCGCATCACCATTTCCAGGATCATCGAAACCGCCGAGGAGACCCTGTCGCGCATCTCCGTCGACGGCTCGGTCGTATGCTGGGGGCTGGAGGATCAGTGGCAGGCCGCGAAGGTCAGCCAGGAAACCCGCATCCCGGCCGGCCTCTACCGCGTCGGCGTGCGCACGGTGGGCGGTTTCCATCAGCGCTACGCCCGCCGCTTCGCCTGGCACAACGGCATGCTCGAAATCCGCGACGTGCCCGGCTTCAGCGACATCCTGATCCATATCGGCAACACCGATGCCGACACGGCCGGCTGCCTGCTGGTCGGTTCCGAACCCGACATCACCGATGACGGGCGCCTGCGCGTGCTGCGCTCCGCCGAGGCCTATTCGATGTTCTACCAAGGCGTGATCGCCGCCGCTCAGATGGGCGAGCTGGAGATCGAATTCGTCGACTGCGTGCGCGTGGTTCGCGCGCCGCCCAGACCCCTCTGAACCCCCTCTGAGAGGAGCGTGAGATGGACCCCAATGCCAAGTCCGCCTGGAGCAGCAAAACCCTGTGGGCCAGCATCATCACCATGGTCTTGGGCGCATTGACCGCGACCGGGTGGTTTGATTTCTCGGACGTCGCGGCTTCTGATATCGAGGCTTGGGCGGGCGGCATCGTCACCGTGCTGGGCCTCGTGTTCGGGGTGCTGCGGCTGCTGACCAAAGACAAGGTCACGATCAAGGCGCCGCCGCCTGGCACAAGCTCCGCCCTGGCGGTCATGCTGGTGCTGGTGGCGGGCCTGGCCCTGTCGGCCTGCACGGCGGTGACAACGGCCGAAACCCCCGCCCAGCGCGCCTATGCCGTGATCGGCACTTATGCCGTGCTGGCGGAGGAAGCGGCGATCCTGGCGGAAAATCCCGACACGCCCGACCGCGTGGTCCGCGTGGTTGGCCTGTCGGATCAGCTGGCCTGGCCGGCCGTCGCGACCCTGACGGATGCGGTGCGGGCCTGGACGGCGCTGTCCGACCGGCTGGCGGTGATCGAGGCGGCCGGGGGAACCCCCGCCGAAACCCTGGTTGCCCAGACCGCCGCCGCCCTGGACGAACTCGCCCAAGCACTCGCCCATGCCGGGCCGATCATCGCCGATTACGGCCAGGCCGTCGCCGCTATCCGCCAGGAGATCGCACCATGAACAGCGTCATCGCCGCCCTGCCGTCGCTGCTGGGCCAAACGGCCCTGACCGCGCCGGCCACCCTGCAGTACCTCAACCTCGCCGTGGGCATCATCGCCTCGGGCGTCGAGGTCTATCAGCGCCTGCGCGAGCTGGACGAGGAGGTGCGCCGCCAGGTCGCGGCCGGGCGCGACCCCACCCCCCAGGAATGGCAGGCCGTCATCAGCCGTGCCCGTGCCGCGCATGACCGCATCCAGGCGGCCGCCGCATCCAGGCCGGAGACTGGCGGTGCCTGACGTCTACGACCGGGCGCAGGAGCTGGAGCAGCGATTCCGAGACGCGGCGATTGCGCGGGTCCGGGCGCGGGCGGAATTGCCACCGTCCGGCCCGCGCCGCTGTGCCGACTGTGACGAGATCCTGACACCGGCGCTGATCGCCGAATGCGGCTGTAAAGGGGGGCGGTGATGGAGCTGCTGGAAGCGCTGCGGGCCTGGGGGCCTCTGATCCTGGCATTTGCCAGCGCTGTCTTCACCGGGCTGGTCTGGGCGATGCGCAAGGAGTTTGCCTCCAAGCGCGACGTTGCGGAGCTGGAACAGCGCACCGCCCTGATGGAGCGCGATATCGAGCATCTGCCGCGCCACGATCATCTCAACGAGGTGAAGGCGGAGCTGGGCCGGCTGAACGCCAATGTGCAGGCCACCGGTGCCCAGCTCCAGACGCTGGGAAACTCCATGCGCCGGGTCGAGGACTATCTGCTGAACCGCAAGGGTGCGTGAGGGAGCCATGAGCCAGAACGATTTCGCGCCGTTTATCGAGGAGCATCGCCGCCTGGTGATCCTGCGCGTCCTGACCACGGATCGGAAATACCGGGCCAACGATTCCATGCTGTATGGCGAGGTGAACCGGTTCGGGGTGACCAGCTCGCGCGACCAGGTGCGCTCTTCCATGCATTGGCTGGCGGAGCAGGGCCTGGTTCGGATCGAGGACGATCTGCCGGGCGGCGTCTGCGTCGCCACCCTGACCACGCGCGGGCATGATGTTGCCTCCGGCCTGTCCACCGTGCCGGGCGTGAAGCGGCCAGGTCCGGAGGACTGAGCATGGGCCGCAAGAGCCTGGTGGAAATGTTGCTGACGGAGGAGGACCGCGCCTCTTTCGACAAGCTGGTCGCGGCCGGCCGGCTCAGCGTTGACGGGTTGGCCGACTGGCTGGTTGAGCGCGGCTATGAGATATCGCGATCCAGCGCGCATCGCTATGCCAGCAAGTATTCGGCGGTCGCCGCGCGCATGCGTCAGTCCCGCGCCGTGGTCGAGGCGATGGCCGCCGAGCTGGGCGACAGTGAGATGCAGGGCCGCCAGGGCCGCATGCTGGTCGAGATGACGCGCAGCCTGATCTTCGATTTCCTGGCCAAGATTTCCGAAGCCGGGGAGGACGCTGAAGGCGGCATCGCCATCGACACCAAGGATATCCAGCAGCTCGGCAAGGGCTTGGCCGAGCTCGCCCGCGCCCAGCGCCTCGACCAGGATTTCGAGACGAAGGTCCACGACATCGTGCGGGCGAAGCTGTTGGCGGAGCAGAAGGCTGCGCTGGATTCCATGGAGGTCGCCGGGGGCGTGACCGCCCAAACGCTGTCGATCATCCGCAAAACCCTGGGTATCGACGATGGCCAAGCGTAAGGGCAACGCCAAGATCATTCCGGCGAACCCCGACGCGATCTTCCTGCCCTATCAGTCGCGTTGGATCGCGGACAGGGCGCTCAAAAAACTCATGGAGAAGAGCCGCCAGATCGGCATTTCCTGGTCGACGGCCTACGCGGCCGACGAGCGCACGGCAGCTAAGGGCGCGCGGTACGACCAATGGGTCAGCTCACGCGACGACATGCAGGCCAGGCTGTTCCTGGAGGACTGCAAACTCTGGGCAAACATCATGAACCAGGTCGCCCAGGATCTGGGCGAGGTGGTGATCGATCCGAAAGAGAAGATCACCGCCTATGCCCTGCGCTTCGCGAGCGGCCGCACGATCTACAGCATGTCCAGCAATCCGGACGCCCAGGCAGGCAAACGCGGCGGACGCATTCTGGATGAGTTCGCGCTGCACAAAGATCAGCGCAAGCTCTGGGCCATTGCCTATCCGGGCACGACCTGGGGCGGCACCATGGAGGTGATCTCCACGCATCGCGGCTCCAAGAGTTTCTTCAACGAACTGGTGACGGAGATCAAGGAGAAGGGAAACCCGAAGGGTATCAGCCTGCACACGGTCAGCCTGCAGACCGCGCTCGACGAAGGGTTCCTCTACAAGCTTCAACAGGCCTTGCCGCCGGAAGATGAGCGGCAACCGATGGACGAGTCCGCCTATTTCGACTGGGTCAGGGCCGGCTGCGCCGACGAGGAATCCTTCCTCCAGGAATACATGTGCGTCCCGGCCGACGACGACACCGCCTTCCTGGAATACGAGCTCATCATCCAGGCCGAATATCCGCGCGGGATCGACTGGAAGGAGATCGAAGGCAAGGAGCTTTATGCCGGGATCGATATCGGCCGGAAGAAGGACCTGACCGTCCTCTGGGTGCTCGAGCGCCTGGGAGACGTCTTCTACACCAGGGAGGTCATTTGCCTCGCCAACATGCGCAAATCGGCACAGGAGGCGATCCTCTGGCCGTGGATCCAGCGTTGCCGTCGTGTCTGCATGGATTACACGGGCCTCGGTATCGGCTGGGTTGACGACGCCCAGGACAATTTCGGGAACTACAAGGTCGAAGGCGTCACCTTCACGCCCGCCGTGAAGGAGGCGCTGGCTTATCCCCTTCGGTCGGCAATGGAAGATCGGGCTCTGCGAATCCCTGAGGACAAGGCGATCCGGGCCGATCTGCGCCAGGTCACCAAACAGGTGACCGCCGCCGGCAATATCCGGTTCACGGCTGAGCGCACACCCGACGGCCATTCCGACCGGTTCTGGGCGCTGGCGCTCGCGATCCACGCGGCGGGCGAGCCAGGCATGATGGTCGACAGCCATGCAGCAGGGCGCGGGCGGGAAAGCGCGCGAGGTTATGACGAGGACGCGCTGTCAGGCGGCGATCGTGGCAATGACGCAATCGTGGACCGCATGGGCACGGGCGGCTTCGGCCGGGTGCCCGGCACGGATTGGGGGGGCTTTTGATGGCCGCTGACGACAAGAAGCCGGAGGCCCCGGTATTGACCGAGATCGCGGTGGCGACCGGCGTGGACTATACCGGCTGGGTCGAGGAAATCCTGCGGCCGGGCGACGAGATCCTGGATTCGCTGGGCGGCGATCTGAAGCAGTATGAACGGCTGATGCGCGACCACCAGGTGCGCTCCACCTTTCAGCAGCGCCGCGACGCCGTGATCGCTTGCGAATGGGATGTCGATCCGGGCGGCGAGGCCCCGATCGATCAGCAGGCGGCGGACTTTTTGCGTGATCAGCTGGCCAATATCCGCTGGGACGAGAAGACCAGGAAGATGTTGGCCGGCGTGTTCTACGGCTATGCGGTCGGCGAATGCATGTGGGGCTATGACGGCGGCAGGATCGTGCTGACGGATATCCTGGTGCGCAAGCCCAGGCGCTTCCGCTGGGACAAGGACGGGCGCCTGCGCCTGATGCGCGTGGCGCATGTGCCGGAGATCATGCCCGACCGGAAGTTCTGGACGTTCTCCGCCGGCGGCGACGACGACGAGGACCCCTATGGCCGGGGGCTGGCCCATTGGCTCTATTGGCCCGTCTTCTTCAAGCGGAACGGCGCGAAATTCTGGGCGCTGTTCCTGGAGAAATTCGCAGGGCCGACCGGCAAGGCCACCTATCCCCGCAATGCCAGCAAAGAAGAGATTGAGAAGGCGCTGCAGGCCGCGCTCTCGCTGGCCACCGATTCCGCCGTCGCTGTCCCGGAAGGGTTCGAGGTCGCCCTGGTCGAAGCCATGCGCAGCGCGTCCGGCGATTATCTGGCCTTCGCCCAGTATTGGGACAATGCCGTCAGCAAGATCATCCTGTCGCAGACCGGCACCACGGATGCCGGCCCCTATGTCGGCACAGCCAATGCGCATGGCGATGTGCGCGACGCCGTGGTCAAGTCCGATGCGGATCTGGTCTGTGAGTCATTCAATGACGGCCCCGCCCGCTGGCTGACCGAGTGGAACTTCCCGGGCGCTGCCGTTCCCAAGGTCTGGCGCCGAACCGAACCGCCGGAGGATCTGGCCCAGGCGGCAGAGCGCGACACGAAGATCCACAGCATGGGCTTCGAGCCGAGCGAGGAATACATCCAGACCACCTATGGCGATGGCTGGACGAAGAAGCAGGCAGCGCCGCCGCCCGTCCAGCCCGGGCGCCAGCCGCCCCTGACGCGCCTGCTGCCCGGCCAGGTCGACCCGTCCTTCGCGGAGGCCATGGCGGCGCAGGTCGAGGCGCTGGATGCGGCCACGCGCGGCGTGGAGGATGCGGCCGCCCCCGCCATGGACGCCATAATCGAGCGGATCAGGGCGGAGATCGAGGCGGCCGGGGATCTGCCCGATCTGGCGGCCCGGCTGCTGTCGACGTTTCCCGAGATCGATTCGAACGGCCTGGCGCGCGCGCTGGAGACGGGGCTGGTCGCGGCCCAGCTGATCGGGGCGGCCGAGGTTCCGGCGGAGGAGCGTTAGATGGCTGCCTTCGCCGAGGTCGATCTGGCGGGCGTACCGTTCGACGAGGCCATAGCCTATCTGCGCGGCAAGGTGGATGTGCCGTCGCTGGCCTGGACGGATTTGAAAGAGGCCGCCCATGCGCGGGCGTTCACGGTCGCCGGCGCCACCACGGTTTCCCTGGTGCAGGATTTTCACGACGCCGCTACCCGGGCGATTGCCGAGGGACGCACCCTGGCGGATTTCCGCGCGGATTTCGACCGCATCGTCCAGGCCCATGGCTGGAGCTATAAGGGCGGGCGCGGCTGGCGTTCCGCCGTGATCTACAACACCAATATGCGCATGGCCCGGTCGGCCGGCCGCTGGGCGCAGGCCCAGCGCCTGGCGGAGCAGGAGCGCGCCCGCGGCCGCCAAATCTATCTGCGCTATGTCGCCGTGCTGGATGATCGCACCCGCGATCTGCACCGATCCTGGCATGGCATCGTGCTGCCGATCGATCACCCCTTCTGGTCGACGCATACCCCGCCCAATGGCTGGAACTGCCGCTGCACCATCATGGTGCTGACCGAGCGCGCGCTGAAGCGGTTCGGCTATGTGGTCACCCCCGATTCCAAGCTGCCGTCGACGGTACGCCAGCCGCGCCCGGTCAACACGCCGTTCGGCCGGGAAAGCTGGCCGACGCCGGCGGGGATCGATACCGGCTTCGGCTACAATCCGGGCGCCTCCTGGCTGGCCCAGGGCGTGACGCCGGCGGAGCTGGACAGGCCCCTGCCGGATGGCATGGCGGTACCGGCGCCGGCCGGATTGCCCCGGTTGCGGCCGAGCCCGGTCGCGCCTGGGCGCATCCTGCCCGCCGAGCTGAGCGAGGAGGATTATGTGGACGCCTTCCTGGCCGAGTTCGGGGCGGCGCGCGGAAGGGCGGTCGGGTTCCGGGATGCCGCCGGCCATCAGATCGCTATCGGCGAGGATCTGTTCGTCGACCGGACCCGCAGCCGCGCCGATGGCCAGGCCAGGTTCAAGGTCCGGAAGCGGGACCGCGCGCGATACCTGCTGCTGCTGGCCGATGCGTTGAAGACGCCGGACGAGATTTGGCTCGATTGGGCCGGTACGGGCGGGGGCCAGGTGCTGCGGCGACGCTATATCAAGGCGCTGGATCTGCCGGAGCGTGCCGGAGCGCTGAGCGTGTTCGAATGGTCGGATGCGGGCTGGCACGGGGTGACCGTGTTCCCGCCGGACGCGGAGGAGGATATGGCCAGGGGGCGGCATGGCCAGCTGCTGTATCGCAGGCCGGAAACGCGAACGGCGCCGTGATGCACCAGCGCCGTTCCGGGAGCCGCCTAAGAGGCTCTGCATCAGCTCGAACTGCACTCCCGTCCCCTTCAATATAGTGCCGATCAGGCGGCCTTGCAAATCGCCCGTGAGGGCAGCGGGCGCATGGCCGGCCACACATCCCCGGCCAGGCCCAAACCCCGGCGTTAACCCACCGTTAAAACCGCGCTGAGACGCAGTGGGGAGGTCGCCCGCCCTGCCGGGGGCAGGACGGCGCAAGCTCTCAACCGGCCACCACGGGCCATGATGTGGCCGTCTAGCGGTTCTTAGGCCTCTTAAACGGTCTCAGCGGCCCATGCGGGGCCGACCGGGGAAAGCTCTTGCCGCCCGCGCGGCGACCCGATAGCGTGACCGGCATTCCCCGACATCGATCTCCGCCCGCCGCCCGGCCCAACGTTGGGCCGTTATGGCTGCCTGCCCGCGCTCCTACTCTGCCCCCATCGACATCAGGTCGGGGGTTGCCCGGCCGCTTCTATTTCCAGGGGCTGGTTGATGGCCGCAGAGCGCCGCATTCAGATTTTCCGAACCGGTCGGCACAAGCCGATGGAAGGCGCGGCGATTTCCTTCTCTGAAGGGGATCTGCGCGCTTCGGCGGCGGCCTATGACCCGGCGCTGTATGAGGCGCCGCTGGTGATCGGCCATCCCGCCGCCGACGCCCCGGCCTATGGCTGGGTCCAGCGGCTGGATTACGAGGACGGTCATCTGGAAGCCACGCCGCACCAGGTGGCGGCGGAATTTGCCGAGGCGGTCAAGGCCGGCAGCTACAAGCATGTCTCGGCCTCGTTCTATAGCCCCGACAGCCCCGATAATCCCAAGCCCGGCGTGCTCTATCTGCGTCATGTCGGCTTCCTGGGCGCCCAGCCGCCGGCGGTCAAGGGTCTGCGCCCGGTGAGCTTCGCCGAAGCCGACCGGGGTGTCGTCACCTGCACGATCTCGTTTGGCGAGGATAGCTGGCGCATCGCCGGCGCCTTGCGGTCCGTGGGCGGCCTGCTGCGCCGCCTTCGCGAGCGCCTGGTCGAAGCCGATGGCATGGAGGTGGCCGACCGCGTGCTGCCCAGCTGGGATGTCGACCAGATCGACCGGGCTGCCACTGACATCCAGGCGGAAGCCGTAGCCAAGGATTGGACCAGCCCCGCCTTTTCTGAAACCACCACGCCCAAGGAGACCGCCGTGGCCGATCCCAACACCCAGACGCCGGATGCCGGCGCGCTGCAGGCGGAGGCCGACCGGCTGGCCGCCGAACGCAAGAAGCTGGACGCCGAGCGTCTTTCCTTCGCCGAGGCCCAGGCCCGTGCCGACGCCGCGACCTTCGTCGACGGTCTCGTCAAGGCGGGCAAGCTGCCGCCGGCCCATCAGGCGGGGCTGGTGTCCTTCATGGCGGTTCTGCCTGCCGAGGCCGGCACGCTGTCCTTCGGCGAGGGCGACGGGGCTACCAAAACCTCGCAGCGCCAGTACCTGAAGGATTTCCTGTCGGGCCTGCCGGTGCAGATCGATTTCAGCGAGCGGGCGTCCGGTGACGGCAGCGAAGGCGACGACGCGCCTTCGGGCCAGGACCTGGCCCGGCGCGCGCTGGAGTTCCAGGAAGCGGAAGCCAAGGCCGGCCGCGAGATCAGTGTTGTCGCGGCGATGGGCCATGTGGTCAAGGAGGCCAAGAAGTGAGCAATCCCGGTCTTACCAAAACGCGCACGGCAGGCGGTGCCATCGCCGGCCGGCGCATCGTGAAGCACGGCGCCAGCGACGGGGCTGTGCTGCAGGCCAGCGCCGCCACCGATGCCCTGATCGGCGTTTCGGAACGCCTGACCGTCGCCTCGGGCGAGCGGGTGGACATCGTCCTGTCCGGCCTGGTCGAGGTGGACTACGGCGGCAATGTCACGCGCGGCGGCCCGCTTACCGCCGACGCCAATGGCAAGGCCATCGCCGCCGCACCCGCCGCCGGCGCCACCATGCGCATCATCGGCTTTGCCGATGTCAGCGGCGTCAGCGGCGATATCGGCCAGGTGCTGATCGCGCCCGGCTTCATCCAGGGCGAGGAGGCCTGATCCATGTCTACCGCACCGTTCCCGGTCAATCCGGTTCTTACCGGCATCGCGCTGGCCTATCGCAATGCGCGCCTGATCGCCGACGAGGTGTCGCCGCGTGTCCCGGTGGGCGCGGAGTCGTTCAAGTACTTCAAGATGCGCCCCGGCGATGCACTGACCGTGCCCGATACCACGGTCGGCCGCAAATCCGCGCCGAACGAGGTGGAGTTCGGCATGGAAGAGGTCGACAGCTCGACCCTGGATTACGGGCTGGATGACGTGGTGCCGAACAAGGACGTCGAGAACGCGGAGAGGATCCCCGGCTATGATCCGCTGGGCAACGCGGCGATGAATCTGACGGACCTCATCCTGCTCGACCGCGAGATTCGCGTCGCTGCCATGACCTTCGGGGCGGGCAACTATGCGGCGGCCAACAAGGTTCAGCTGGCGGGCACCGATCAGTGGTCGGATTTCGACGACAGCGACCCGATCGACGATATCGTTTCCGGCCTGGAGTCCTGCATCATCCGCCCGAATGTCGCGGTGCTGGGCCTGTCGGTCTGGAGCAAGCTGTCGCGCCACCCGAAGATCCTGGCCGGCGTCGGGCAGCTCAACACCGAAGGCGGCATCGCGTCCCGTCAGCGCGTCGCCGAACTGTTCGAGCTGGAGGAGATCATCGTCGGCCAGGGCTGGGTCAACATCGCCAAGCCGGGCCAGGCGCTGAGCCGCGCCCGGGTCTGGGGCAAGCATTGCGCCTTCCTGGTGCGTGACAAGCTGGCCAATCTGCAGAACCAGCGGCCCACGTTCAGCCTGACCGCGCAGTGGGGCAGCCGCGTTTCCGGCACGATCCCGGAGCCCAAGATCGGGTTGACGGGCAGCCAGCGGGTGCGCGTCGGCGAGCGGGTGCGCGAGCTGACCATCGCGTCGGACCTCGGCTACTTCGTGCAGGACGCCGTGGCATGAGCACCGTGAAGGGGATCGAGCGGTACCTCCTGAAAGGCCGCGTCAAGATCGGGGGCAAGATCCGCGAGCCGGGCGAGCTTGTAGAATTGACGGAAGCCCTGCATGCCCAGCTGCTGGCGGCCGGCAATGTCGGCAGTGATCCGGAAGGACTGGCCCTGGCCAAGGAGCCCGCGCCCAAGACCTCGGATGATCCGCCGCCGGCCGCGAAGCCGGTGCCCAAGCCGAAGTCGGCGCCGAAGGGCAAGGCTGCGAAGCCGAAGGCGGCCGAGCCGCCCAAGGAACCGGTACCCGCCCCGGAAGGCGTCGCCGGTACCGATGAACCCAATACCCAGGGGGCGACCGACACTCAGGCCGAGTGACGGATAGGTCGGGGCGCCGCCATGCAGCCGCCCAGACCGAAGTCCAAGACGCGGACTACCCCGGAGCCTGGCGGGCTGGCATGGCGCCCCGTCAGGCTCCGGATCGTCTCACAGGAGCGTTAGATGTCCGACCGTTTCCGCACCGAATATCGCCAGCTGCACCCGATGGAGGTTGCGCTGGTCAAATCCATCAAGACCAAAGCCGCCGAGATGGAGGCGCTTTTCGAACAGATGACCGCCGGCCGCGAAAAGGCGCTGGCGCTGACCAATCTCGAACAGGCCGTCATGTGGGCGACCAAGGGTATCGGCATCACGGGGTAACGGCCATGGCCTATGCGACGCTGGCAAACATGATCGAGCGGTTTGGCGAGGCGGAGCTGCTGGCCATCGCCGACCGCGACATGGACGGGGAGGTCGACGCCGAGGTGGTGTCGGCCGCGCTGGATGACGCATCGGGCCAGATCGACAGCTATATCGGCGGGCGGTACGCCCTGCCGTTGTCGGGCACGTCCGGCCAGCTGGCCAGGATCGCCTGCGACCTTGCGCGCTGGCAGCTTTATACCGATGCGCCGCATGAGCGGGTGACCGAGGCCAACAAGGCGGCGCTGGCCTGGCTGCGCGACGTCGCCGCCGGCCGCGCCAATCTGGACATCGGCGGCGAGAAGCCCCAGGCCGACCCGGCCGGGGCGCCGCGCTTCGAGGGCGGACCCCGCGTGTTCACGCGTGACACGCTGGCGGGGTATTGAGCGATGTCGGTCGCGATCCGCTACGATCTTTCCCGCGACGATCTGACACCCGGATTGGCCGGGCTGTTGGCGGCCGCCGGCGATCTGACGCCGGCCATGGACGAGATCGGCGTCGAACTGGTTGCCGCGACCGTCCACCGCTTCGAGACGGAGACAGGGCCGGACGGGCAGCGCTGGAAGCCGTCGTACCGGGCGCTGACGGAAGGCGGGCAGACGCTGAGCCTGCGCGGCCATCTGCGCGACAGCAATACCCATCGGCCAGGTTCGAACTGGGTCGAGTGGGGATCGAACCTGATCTATGCCGGGGTGCATCAGCGCGGCGACACGATCCGGGCCAAGAACGCCAAGGCGCTGCGCTTCCAGATCGGCGGTCAATGGGCGATGCGCCAATCCGTCACCATCCCGCGCCGGCAATTCCTGGGCGTCGATGATGCGGATCTGGAGATGATCCGCGAGGTCCTGGTCGAGCATGTCGCGGCCGGCGCCGAGGGCGCAGGGGGTGCTGCATGATCCCGGCCATCGTGACGCGGCTGGAGGGCGAGGTTGCCGGGCTGAAGCATGTCGCCGGCGTTTTGGCCTATGCCCAGCTCAAGACGCAGGCGCCCACGCCAGCGGCCTATGTGTTGCCGCTGGCGGAGGATGCGAGGCCCAGCGGTACCGGCACGATGCTGGTGCGGCAGCTTGTGATCCGGCGCTTCGGGGTGCTGCTGGCGGTCAGCGCCAAGAACGACCGGCACGGCTCCAAAGCCGAGGATGCGCTGGATACGCTGCGCGGCGCGGTACACGCCGCCCTGCTGGGCTGGGCGCCGAACACGGAGCATGAGCCGGTGAGTTATCTGCGCGGGCGCCTGGTCGACATCGTCGGCGGCGCGGTGTGGTGGCAGGACGAATACGCCACCGATACATGGCTGAGAGGCTGAGGAGAACGAGATGGCCCTGAAATGGCGCAAGAAGCTGATCCTGGCGAAGCTGGAGGCGGTCGCGGGCACCGATGCCGAACCGACCGGCGCGGCCAACGCGATCCAGATCTCGGACGCGACGATCACGCCGATGGAAGGCGGCACCGTTTCGCGCGGGCTGTTGCGCCCCACGCTGGGCGCGGAAGGCTCGATCCCGGTCAACACCCACGTCTCTATGGAATTCTCGGTCGAGATCGCGGGAGCGGGTGCGGCGGGTGATGCGCCCGCCTATGGGCCGCTGCTGGTCGCCTGCGCGATGGAGGAAACGATCGTGGCGGAGACCAGCGTAGCCTATAGCCCGGTGAGCGAGGGCGAAGAGAGCGCCACGATCTATTTCTACCAGGATGGCATTCTGCACGCCGTGACGATGGCGCGCGGGACGGTGACGCTGGAATTTCCGCCGAACGATCTGCCGCGCTTCCGGTTCCGCTTTCTTGGGTTGCATGTCGACCCCGCCGCCGCCGCCATGCCGGTGCCGGATTTCGACGCCTTCGTTCCGGCAAAGCCGGTCAACAAGGCCAATACGCCCACCTTCACCCTGCATGGATATGCCGCAGTGATGGAGCGGCTGACGGTTGATCTGGGCGTGTCGAACGTCCATCGCGACCGGGTCAATTCGGCGGCCGTGCTGCTGACCGACCGTCAGACGAGCGGCACGGCGGTGATCGAGGCGCCGGCGCTGGGAACCAAGAATTATTTCGCGATAGCCAAGGCCGGCACGCTGGGTGCCCTGCAACTGGTGCATGGCACGGTCGCGGGCAATGTCGTGCAGATCGATGCGCCGAAGGTTCAGATCGGGCCGCCCGCCTATGGCAACACGGACGGGCTGGCGACGCTGAGCCTGCCGCTGACGCTGGTGCCCGATGCCGGCGATGACGAGCTGGTCATTACCGTGAAGTGAGGAGAGAGATGGTGGATTTCGTATTGGCGGACAGGCTGGTGGTCGAGCGCGATGTCGCGGTGAAGGTGCCGAAGGCCGGCACCGGGTTCGAGACGGCGAACCTGCGGGTGGCATTCCGCATCCTGGACATGGCCGAGGCCGAAAAGCTCAGTGAGCGCATGGACGCCCACAAGGCGGATATCGGATTCCTGCGCGAGGTGTTCGTGGGTCTGCCCGACGGGGTCAAGCATGAAAGCGGATCAGTGTTGCCGGACAGCCCGGAGCTGCGCGACCGGTTGATCGGCCTGCCCTATGTGCGACTGGCGCTGCTGCGCGCCTATACCGAGGCGCAGACGGGCGGCGCCTTGGGAAACTGATCGAGGCCGCCCGCGCCTGGGCACTGGGCACCGGCGGGGGCGGCGAGGACGAGTTGGAGGCCGACCTTGCCGCGTTCGGGGCGACGGCCGAAACGGTGTCGCGCTGGACGGCAGCCGGGCGGCAGGCCCGGCACCTGACCATCCTGCGATCCAACTGGCCGGCGGTGCGCCTGTTCTGGGCGTTGGGCACGCAGTGGCGCCAGGGGCCACTGAGCGGTCTCTCTGGCCTCGACTACGGGGCGATCGAGCCCACGGCCAGGCTGATGGGCGTGACGGTGACGCCGGAGCTGTTCCGGCAGTTGCAAATCCTGGAGGGGGCGGCGCTGACCGCCCTGGAGGAGCGCAGAAGCCGTGGGTGATTTCGTCGTATCGGGCCGGTTGACGGCCGACGCGTCCAGTCTGATGACGGAGGCCGGCAAGGGGCAGCGGGCCGTCGGTCAGTTGAAGGACGAAATCCGTCAGGCCGGTGCGTCCGCCCGAGACGCGGCGAGCGGCGCCACCACGCTCACCAGTGCCTATGGCCGGACTTCCGCTGCCGCCATCAATGCCGCGCTGGGGATCGACAAGATCGGACGGGCCACGGCCGATCGTGCCAGCGATATCCAGGCGTATGGGCGCGGCCTGGACGAGCTGCGGGCGCGCTATAATCCGTTGTTCGCGGTGCAGCAGCGCTTTGAGGCAGAGATGGTGCAGCTGTCGCAGGCGTATCGGGTCGGCGCGCTGAATAGTGAGGAATACAGCGCGGCCATGCAGCGCCTGCAGGGTGCGCTCAGGCTGCAAACGGCGGAAGTCCAACGGGTAGGCAGGGCGCTGGCGGCCGGGCGGCCGCATTATGCCGGGTTTGGCAATGCGGCCCAGCAGGCCGGCTATCAGGTCGGCGATTTCTTCGTCCAGATTGAATCGGGCACGCCGATCCTGCGCGCCGGAATCCAGCAGGGTACGCAGTTCATATCGATGTTCGGGCCGTGGGGTGCTGTGATCGGCGCGGGCGTGGCCGTGGTTGGGTCTCTGGCCTCCATCCTGCTGGCGACGGGCGAGGAGGCAAAAAAATCCGAAAAGGATCTGTGGTCCTATGCCGACGCTGTAGAGGCCATCATCGAGAGGATCGAGAAGTCCCGCCTGCAATCGCTGAGCCCGGTGGGCCAGATCCTGGCGATCGGCAAATCCGATCTGCAGGAGATGGAGCGGCAGCTGGCCGAGGCGCTGGCGAAGCGGGCACAGATACTGGCGGCGGTGCAGCCCGATCTGTCACAGGGCCGCAGCCCGTTCCAGTCGGACAACCCGGAGCTCCAGGCGCAGCTGGACGCGGCCGCCCGATTGAGCCAGCGGCAGATGCAAGCCGCCTCCAACCCCGAGCTGGACGCGCTGAACCAGCAGATCGCCGATCTGACGGGCAGAATCGAGGAACTGCGAAACTCGGAGATCACGAATGCGTTCGCGGATCTGCGCAAAGAGCTCGACCCGGTAGCTGCCGCCTGGACGCAGTATCGCGAGCAGATCGAGCTGATCAACGATGCCGTCAAGCGCGGTGTGCCGGACGCCGTGGAGTATGAGGCCGCCCTCAAGGCTGCTGCCTCCGCCGATCTGCAGGATACGCTGGCCAAGGCATCCAGGAGCCAGCCCAGTGATTTTGAACGGGCCGTGGCGTCGATCACCAAGCAGACGGATGCGCTGCTGGCACAGAACGCCGTCTATGATGACGGCGCGCGCGCGCGTGAGCAGGCGGCCGCGCAGCAGGACCTGTTCAGTGCGGCGGCAGAGGCCGGGATACCGATTACCACCGCCCTGATGGAGCAGATATTCGGTCTATCGGCCGCCTATGCCGAGGCGGCGGTCACGGCGGACCAGAAGCGCCAGGCCGAGCGCGACGCGGCGAAGGCGGCGGAGGATGCCGCGCGCGACCATGCCAAGGCGGTCGACCAGATCCGCGACGCGCAGCTTGCCATGTTGCCCGCCTATGAACAGGCGGTGATGAAGGCCAATCAATGGCGTGACGCGGCGTTGAAGGGGCTGGACGCGACCAAGGCCGGCTATGCGGGTTTCGCGGCCGAGGTGGAGCGCATTTTCACCCAGCAGCTGGAGCAGGCGCGCCAGATCGATCTGCGCAGCAGCCGCGACTGGCAGGACGGCATCACACGCGGGCTGAAGGACATATCCGACGAGGCCGGCGACATGGCCGGCCTGACCGAACGGGCGCTGAAGAATTTCGCCAAGGCCGGCGAGGACGCCTTCGTCGGGCTGGTGCGCCAGACCAAGAGTTTCGGCGAGGCGTTCGGGGATCTGATCGACGGGCTGCTGAACGACATATTGCGGCTGTATTACCAGCGTCAGATCGCGGGACCCATCGCCGACATGCTGGGCGGGATCGACTGGGGCGGGCTGTTCGGCTTCGGTGGGCAGACCGTGACCGCCGAGCCGACCGTGGTGACGCCGGTCGCCACGCTGCATGACGGCGGGATTGCCGGGCGCGACCGCAGCGATACGCGCTTTGTGGACCCCGGCCTGTTCGGGGCAGCGCCGCGCTATCATGAGGGCGGTATCGCCGGGCTGCGGCCGGGCGAGGTCGCGGCCGTCCTGAAGGATGGCGAGGAGGTAGTGACGCCCGAAGACCCGCGCCACCGGCGCAATATCGGGCGGGCGGGCAGCGCCGGGGCGGGCTGGAACGGCGCGGGGGCCGTGCTGTTGCAGCCCGCGTTCAATGTCTCGCTGATCAACCGCAGCGGAGTGACCATGCAGGAGCCGGAGGTGCAGGCCCGGGCGAACGGCAATGGCGGGCTGGACGTCGATCTCTATCTCGACCGGGCGGTCGAGCAGTCCCTGAAATCCGGGCGCGGCGCGGCGGTGCTGCGCCAGGATTACAACGCCGCCCGGCAGCTGACGGCGCGGGGGTGATGATGGCGGAACCCTGGCCCGAGACGCTGTCGATGGACCCGCTGGTGGAGGGCTATGACGAGCGGGTGCCGTCCAACATCATGCAGAAGCAGACCGATGCCGGCATTCCGCTGCGCGCCCGGCGCTTTACCAGCCCGCCGCGCTTTCCGCTGAGCGTGACCTTCACCTTCGAGCGGGCGGAGGTGGAGACGTTCCTGACCTGGCATGAGGTGACGCTGGCCGATGGGCTGAAGGCGTTCAGCTTCACCCATCCGCGCAGCGGGGCCGCGATCAGCTGCTATTTCGTGGCCGGGCGCGAAATCCAGATCAACCCGCGACCCGGCGCCAAATGGTGGGATGTTCGGGTGGAGCTGGAGATCGTGCCATGAGCGAGACGCCGGCCGGTACGCTGAAAACCACGGGTGCCCGCAAGGCGGCGTATCAACGCGACCGGGCGGAGGTGTTCCTGACCTGCCTGACGGTGACGCATGCCGATCTGGAGCAGCCGCTGCGGCTGGTCGCCAATACCGAGGATATCGTGCGGTCGGGCGAGACTTATGTAGCGCTGCCGCTGGAGCTGTCGCTGCCCGATGATGATCCCGACCGGGCGCCGCGCGTGCCGATCCGGATCGAGAACTGGGGCGATGGCGATCTGTCGCGTTTGTCGGAGGAAGACCGGGCCGCCTTCCGGTCGCCCATGGAGGTGCTGGACGGGCTGGCGGGACCGGCCGAAGTGGATGTCGAGGTGATCCTGGCCAGTGCACCGGACGAGGCGGAGCTGGGGCCGATCCGGATGCGCTTCGCGTCGGCGGAGATCAGCGAGGAGATGATCGAGGGCGAGCTGACCGCCGATGACGGGATGGGGACCGAGCCCTATCCCGGCTGGTCGTTCGGGCCGATGGAAACGCCGGGGCTGCATCGATGAGGAGAGATGACATGGCAAGGTCGCAAGGGTTTCTGGTGCTGTTCCAGGATGGCAGCCGTGCCCTGCTGGAGAATGGCCGGCGCGTGGTGGCGCTGCCGGAGGAGAGCCGCGCCGAAGCGCCCGATCTGCCCTGCTGGGGTTGCAGCGACTATTTCCAGGACAGCCAGGCCGCCCAGTGGTGCCGCGACCCGTCGCCCATCGCCGGAATCGCGTCCTATCAGGTCAAGAGCGAGGCGCCGCACCCCGCGACCGTCGAGGATGCGGTTGCCCGCAACATCCGCGAAGGTGGGGCCATCGCCCAGGCTATCGCGGCCAGTTTCGATCTGTCGCCGCGAGGCCGGCCATGCTGAAGGAGCCGGCCTGGGTGGATCGCTATATCGGGCTGCCGTTCCGGCCCCTGGGGCGGGGCTGGGACGGGGTTGACTGCTATGGCCTGTATTGGCTGATCCGGCTGGAGGAATATGGCGAGCAGCTGCCGCCGATCCTGGACGGGTATGAACCGGCCGATGCCAGGCTGTGCGAGGATGTGGTGCGGGCCAGCCTGTCGCAGTGGCGCCGGCTGGACGGGCCGGAGGTCGGCCATGCCGTGGTGCTGCGCAGCCGGGGCGTGGAGGCGCATGTCGGGGTGGTGATCGCCCCCAATATGATGATCCATACCAATGACGATTCCGGCCGGGTGCATAAGGACCGGCTGGGGGGGCTGGCCTGGCCGGAACGGCGGATCGTGGGCTATTACGCCTGGGAGGGTTCCCTATGCTAGCCCTTTGCCGCGCAGGCTTCGACGGCAGCCCAGTCTTCGGCAACGATGCTTGGGTGGACATGTCGTATATCGACCCGAGTTTCGGTGTCGCTCAAACGCACGAACTCGGCGAGATATATCCAGTCGTCAGACCGGACGAGCATCACTTCCGCTCGACCGAGATCAGGCAGCACAATCGATCTCAGGCTGTCGGGACGGAAAAAAGCACGTTCAGAGAAGCATGCAAAAAGCGGCTGATAGGCCATCGCAAACGTCCCAGTCCGGTGCGGGGCTTGGTCAAGGAAAGCATGCTTGCCTTCTATGGGCATAGCGCACCCGCCCAGCGAGGCGACCAGGAACATCATCGCTATCGGTCGCATGGAACCCTCCCTCAATTGCCGATGGGGCGCAGTGTAGCGGCGCGGCACGGGGGGCGGAATGTCTAAAAGCCCCGCCATGTTGAACAGCGATCTAACGCTGCTGGTGTGCGGGTCGGTGATCGACCCCAGGCCGGTACGGCTGAGCTGGTCCGCCGGGCGGAGCATTGCCGAGCTGGTGCAGGCGCTGGCGGCGGAGGGGTTGTTGCCGGCGGCGCTGCTGGCGGAAGACCGGATCTGGCAGCTGTATGTGGTGATCGCGCATCCGGACGCACGGATCGTGCCGGTGGCGGTGTCGGCGGAGCGCTGGCGGTGGGTGCGGCCGAAGGCGGGGATGGTGATCAGCCTGGCGGTGCGGCCGGGCCGGGGCAGCGGTGGCGGCGGCAAGAACCCGCTGCGCACGCTGCTTTCCATCGCCGTCGTCGCCGCGTCCTTCGCGGTCGGGGCGTGGGTTAGCGGCCTAGCGGCGGAGGGCATCTTCGGCGGCGCACTGCAGGGGACATTTGCGTCCAAGCTGATCGGCGGGCTGGCGGGCGGGCTGGTGACGATGGTCGGCAATACGCTGGTCAATTCGATCGCGCCGGCGCCGCAGCCGACGCTGTCGGGGTTGCAGGGGCGGTTCCTGTCGGAACGCCAATCGCTGTCGGCGCAGCAGCGCGCGGTGAGCGGCACGCGCAATGTGGCCGACCCGTTCGGGCCGGTGCCCCAGGTGCTGGGCCGGCAGCGGGTCGCGCCGCGCCTGGCGGCCGAGCCCTTCGTGGAGGCAGCGGGGGACGATACCTTTCTGCGGCTGGCCTTCGTGTTCGGGGTGGGGCCGTGCCGGATGTCGAACATCCGGATCGGGCCGACGCCAATCGAGGAGATGGAGGATTACGAACTGGAGCTGCGCGAGGGCTGGATGGATGACGCGCCGCTGGCGCTGTATCCCGACACGCCGCGCAGCCAACAGGTGGATCGGTCGCTGGTGTATGACGAGCCGGTGCGTGTGAGCGTGCGCGAGGCCAGGGAAGCGGTGCTGGAATGGAGCTTTCCGTTGGGGCTGGTCTATTTCGATCTGCAGGGCAACCGCAACAGCACCAGCGTGCGGTTCCGGGTGGAATATCGGCCGGATGGGGGCGCGGGCTGGACGGAGCTGGCGCTGGAGGATCTGAGCGGGGTGAGCGAGCTGCCGCAGATCCGCACCAGGCGCTATGTGCTGCCCGAGGAGGGCGATTGGGAATTCCAGGTGACGCGGCTGACGGCGGCGGCTGCATCGACGCAGACGCGCAATGATTCCCGGCTGGCGGGCTTCAAGGCGATCCGGCCCAAATCGCCCATCGGGGTGCAGGGGCTGGCCTGTGGCGCCATCCGCTACAAAACCGGCGAGGATTTCCACGATGTGGTCGACGAGCTGACGGCCGAGGTGGAGGCCCTGGTTTATTATCCCGATGACGAGGGCGTCTGGGATTGGCGGTTCACGGACAACCCGGCATGGCTGGCCTTCCATGTGCTGACGGGCCGGGCCAACCGGCGGGCGCGGCCGGCGGAGCAGGTCGACGTCGAGGCCTTCCGGGCGTTCGCGGCGTTCTGCGCGGAGGTGCCGGAGAATGGCGACGGCCCGCGCTTCCGCTATGGCCATCTGGTCGATTACCGGACCTCGGTCACCGAGAAGGCGCAGCAGATCTGCGCCACGGCGCGGGGGCAGCTGGTCAAGCTGGCCGGCAAATGGTCGGTGGTGTGGGACGCGCCGAAGGGGGCTGCCGACGCCGTGGTGGCGCCGCAGGATTGCTGGGGCTGGTCGCGGCGGATCAGCTATGTCGACCTGCCTCACGGGCTGCGGGTGCGCTATGAGGACGAGGAGCGGTCGATCCAGGAGGTGATCGTCTATCGCACCGGTTACGGCGCCGCCAATGCCACCCTGTTCGAGGTGATCGAGATCGAAGGCTGCGCGGCGGCCGAGCAGGCCTATCGCGAGGGGACCTATTGGTTCGAGGTGGCGCAGCGCCGGCGCGCGACCACATATCTGAGCACCAATATCCGCCATTTGACCTATACGCTGGGCTCGCTGGTGCGGGTGGCGCATCCCGTGCCGCGCTGGGGCGTGGCCAGCGCGGATATTGTATCGGTCGCGCTGGACGGGCTGGGGCGGGTGACGGCGATCACGTTGGACCGGCCGGTGCCGATGGAAGCGGGCAAGGAATATTGCGTGCGGGTGCGTCTGCCGGCCGGCGGCAGCGTCTATGAGCTGGTGGAGACGGTTCCGGGCGAGCGGGTGACGCTGACCCTGGCGGCCCCCATCGCGCGCATGAACCCGGCCGATGCCGACAGTGGGCCGAAGCCGGGTGATCTGGTGCTGTTCGGCGAGCGGGGCTGGGAGACGCGCCGGCTGATCTGCAAGCGGATCACGCGGCTGAACGCCGATCTGGACGCCCGCGTCGAATTCGTGGACGAGGCGCCGGAGGTGCACACGGTCGAGCAGGAACCGATTCCAGCGCATGTGACGACCGGGCCAGCCGATCCACGGGCGAACGCGCCGGGGGTGGTGGTGAACCTGCAACTGGACGAGGTCATCACCTTCAATGGGGCGACACCCTACAGCACGCTGAGGGTGCGCTGGCAGCCGGCGGATGGCAGCCTGCCCGCCGGTTATGAAATCTATCGCATGGGCGATGACGGGCGCTTTGTGTATCAGCTGCCTGTCGTCGCCGCGCGCTGGGAGCTGACGGGGCTGGCGCTGGGCGAGCGGGTTCGGCTGGCGGTGTTGGCGGTGGGCAGGACCGGCGGGCGCCTGCCGATCGAGGAGGCCGCGATTGCCGAAATCACCATCCGGGGCGATGTCGAGCTGCCGGGCGATCTGCGGCGGCTGACGGTGGAGGAGACGGTGCGGGGCACGCGCCGCTTCGCGGCCGAGTTCGACACGGCGGTCGACCATGCCGGTTTCCGCTTCCGCTATCATGCCGGATCGCGACGGGATTGGGCGGGCGCGCTGGCGCTGCATGACGGGCTGGTGACCGCCCTCCCCTTCGAGACCGACCGCCTGGCGACGGGCAGCTATACGGTGCTGGCCAAGGCGGTCGACACGAGCGGCAATGAAAGCCGCAACCCGGCGGTGGTGACGGTCAATCTGGGGGATCGGCTGGTCGCCAATGTGGTGCAGCAGGTCGATCTGGCCGAGGCCGGATTCCTGGGCGGGGTGGTGGGCGGTGCGGTGGAGGATGGGGCGGTGATCGCGACCGATCCCGGTACCCCCTTGTGGAGCGAATGGGCGATTCCGTTCTGGTATGGTGATGCCCAGCCCTTCTGGACGAGCGCTCAATCCCTATTCTGGGTGGGCGATGCCCAGCCCTTCTGGAGCGACGATGCCGCGCCGATGTGGCAGGCGATCTATAATGCGCTGCGCTACACCGATGCCTTCACGGCGGAGGGGCCGGGCATCCTGACGATCGAGGCCGAAGGTCAGGGGGGGCTCAGCATTGAATATCGGGCGCCCGGGGGCCGGCCGTTCTGGCTGGACACCGCCGGCCCGTTCTGGCGTGGCGACGCCGAGCCATTCTGGAGCGAGGACGATTGGAAAGCCTATTCCGGGCCGGTGCGCACCAGCGAGGGAGCGCATGATGTGCGCGTCAGCATCCCGACCGGCACGATCCGGGGCCGGATCGACGCGCTGACGGTGACGATCGACCTGGAAGACGACGTGCAGACGGTCGAGGATCTGGTGATCGTGGCGGAGGGGACACGCCTGCCGCTGGCCCGGCCGATGCGTAGTGTGAAGGCGCTTGCGCTATCCATCCAGCATGATGGTGGTGACGCCGTGACCTTTCGCGTGATCGATAAGAACCCCATCTCCGGGCCGCTGGTGCAGCTGCTGGACGCCGCGCTCGTGCCCACCTCCGGCCTGATCGACGCCACCATCCAAGGAGTACGCCGATGACCGCGTTGCCACCCGATACCGAGATCAACAATGCCGCCAGCGAGGCGGCCGCCAAGGCATGGTTCTCGGCCGTGCGGAACTATCTGTCCGGCGTGCTGGGCGTCGCCGGCGACAAGATCTATCAGGACCAGATCACCGAGGCGACGCCCGGTGCTGGCGTTACCATTGACGGGGTGCTGATCAAGGACGGGGCCGTTGTGCTGGGCGCGGGTCAGGCCCTGGCGCCGCTGGGCGGCGGGACGGGCCTGGCGCTGGACGGCGCCACGGGAGGCCAGCTGCTGGCGGTGAACGGGACGGGCGACGGCTATGAACTGATCGACAGCACGGCGCTTGGCCGGTCGCTGCTGGCGGCGGCCAACGCAGAAGCGGCGCGGACGGTGCTGGAGATCGAAGCGTCGGCAGAGGCGCTGCTGGTCGCCAACAATCTCTCCGACCTGGACGATCCGGCCGAGGCACGGGTCAATCTGGGTCTGTCGGCGTGCTCTGAGCCCTATACCGATCTCGGATCGGGCACGTCCCTGGTGCTGGACGGGGAGGGTAACAGCGCGCTGGCGCTCGTGATGACCGGTACCACCACGATCGCGCATGACAACCTGTCGGCCGGTCGTGTCTACCGATTTTATATCCGCCTGTCGCAGGACGCGACCGGTGGCCGCGCGGCCACGCTGCCGTCCGGAACCGTGGTCGCTTATGGCGAGGCGCCGACTTGGCCAACCGCCGCGAATGCATGGTGCAAATTCGTGCTGGAAACCTGGGACGCTGGCACGTCCTGGGAACTGGCCTGGGTGGGAGCGGAATACGAATGATGACGGCAGCAACTCTCCACGTATCGGCCGGGCTGCCCGGGCGGATCGATCCGCCGGGCACGACGTATATCGTGACGGGTTCCCACGGAACGCCCCAGCGCGGCCGGCTGCGCTCCGTGGCCCTGTACAAGACGCTGGGCGGACCGGATTTGACCGTCAAATTGTGGGGCGGCGGTGCGACGTGCCACGGCGGCGATGGGGCATCGGTTATTGGCACCATTCCGCGACAGGTAGCGCTTGATGTCACGGTGGGTGCCGCTGGCACCAATGGCGGCGGCATCTCGTTGGGCGACGGCAATGGAGGCCCGGCTGGAGCCTCCGGCTACTCTTCCGGCGGCGCCGGCACGTCCATCCGCGCACCCGATGGGACCTTGCTTGCCCTGGCCGGTGGCGGTGGCGGCGGATCATGGGCCGGCGGCGCGCAGCAAGGCCGAGGCGGCGACGCCGGCCGGGCTGGTGGAGGCGGCAATGGCGGCGGTGCTGCCAATGGCTATACCCACGCCGGTGCTAATGGCGCCCCGACCGCCGGCGGCGCGGGTGGGGCCAACGCGACTGGCGAGTCCGGTGGCGCTGGCGGGGCTTCGGGGGCCAGCGCTGCCGATGGCAGCGCATCCGGCACCGGCTCGCATCCTCTGGGTGCCTATGGTGGTTCAGGTGGCGGCGCTGGTGACGATGGATCGGGCGGTGGGCCTGGCCGATCTGCTTCCATG
>Ga0209066_10000381_pt1 | contig 65711 bp, 53 predicted proteins | sample All_14_2_FD_187198 | JGI IMG/M metagenome (GOLD analysis project Ga0209066, IMG submission 187198) | Freshwater microbial communities in response to fracking from Pennsylvania, USA - Allegheny Zone_MetaG_DW_15 (SPAdes) (version 2) ...
GACCCCGCTCTTCGCGCGGTTTCGGCTGCGACTCGTTCACGCGCAGCTTCCGGCCTTCGCTCTCGTAGCCGTTCAGCGCATCAATCGCTTTCTGCGCTTGGCTGCGGTCCGCCATTTCGACGAAGCCGAAGCCCTTGGAACGGCCGGTCATGCGATCGATGACGACACGGGCCGAGGCAACCTCACCATGTGCCGCGAACAGACCTCTCAGGTCATCATCAGTCGTTGAATACGGAAGGTTGCCAACATAGATGTCCATGCCTGCATTCCTTGTGTTCGATGTGCCGCCATGTTGTTCGTGATCCGACAGCGCCGGCTTCCATGGCCCAAGCCGTCGCCGCGGGCATGACGCATGCCCAGAAACGCCAACCTCCTTGCCGAACCGGCACAAGTGTTATGGACGCTTCCCGTAAAACATAAACCAGTTGTAAGAATATGTTAGGGGATTTCTGTTCTTAGGTGCAAGCGCATTTTTAAACAAAATAATCGGTCCGGACGCGCCACAAGCGGGGCGCGTCGCGCCGGCGCACGGTGGCCGCTGTCGGCTGACCCTAGCCCAGTGAGCCGAAGAGCGGCTTCAGGTGGCGCGCGTAGAGGTTCTCCGTCACGTTGCGCGACACGGCCTTTTCGCTGGCCGCCAGCGCGTTCAAATAGCGTGTTCCCAGCTCGGCCGCCACTTTGTAGGCGACGTGGATGAACTGCCGGAAATCGGGGTTGAACTGGGAGTCTCCGGGCACATGCCGGAGCGTGGCCGCAAGCCGTCCTCCGCTCCACGCGCCGACTTCTTCCACGTCAGGGAGCCGGTTGCGCTGCACGTCGATGACGGTGGCGTAAGGGGCGCAGAGCTCGTCAAACCGGGGCAGCGCTCTCGCATAGATCTCCTTGGCCACGGCGAGGCCTTCGCCACCCGACTCCGCCAGCCCGGTGACCTCTTCCAGCCACGTCGTGCCGGCGGTCTTGAGGTGCACGCCGACGGGGTGGCATTTGAGGGTCGCGGCGACATGCGGATAGAGCGCGAACTTGTCGCTGCCGGAGTGGATGCTGAGCTTGAGCGAAGGCGGCAGCCCGAAGCGCTTGACCGCTTCGCGGACCACGCAAACGTCGGCCTCAAACTCGCGGGCGAAAACCGCTGGGTCTCCGACGTAGTCGACGCCTTTGTTGAAGCGGCCGGTGAATTTCGGGGCGATGGTTTGCGCCGGAATCCGCTCCTCGGCCACGGCCGCCAGAATGACCAGCAGCATGTCGGGCGTCTGCGGCAGTTCGGTCTCGTCCATGGAGATCTCGGTGACGAAGTCGTCGGTGCCCTTGACGTCGACGATGTGCCGGTAGAGCTTGCCGGCCTGCCGGATCGCGAAGAGCGTGCTGCGCAGATGCTCGGCCAACAGATGTCGTGTGAGGACCACGGGCTCGGGCAAGCCCTCGATCAGGTGGGTGCCGATCAGCCCTTCATGCCGCGAGATGAAGCCGTAGATTTCGCCTTCCGCGAGGGTCTCGCCGATGTAGTCGGCGACGTCCAGGGTGAAGAAATCGGAGGCGCCGATGAACGCGTCCACGTTCTTGAGGCTGATGTGGTCGGCGTCGACGCAATAGGGGTGCGTCCACTGCGCCGCGCGGGCCGCCTCGTCCGCCTCGGCCCTGACGGAGTCGGGGTGAGTTCCGATCGTCGTGTGTTCGCGGTTCGATTTGTTCCACACCGGAGAGACGATGACGCGCTCGGAGCGCTCCAGCAGCTGAAAGGCCCGCAGCTGCGCTAGGCCCTGCCGGCCGAAGCGGTCGCCGATGCCCATGGAATAAGTCGTTAAGGTTTTCATTGAGGCCACAACCTTAGCAAATCGGCGCGTGCGCTGGCAAGGAGCCGCGCGTCAGCTGTCAGCCGAGCCGAGTGACGCGCGGCGTTTCGGGAAGTTCGGCGAGCAGTTCGGCGACGGTCCTGCGCTCGCCGGGAAGGACAAGGCCGGGGCGCAGGTCTGCGAGCGGCTGAAGCACGAACCGCCGCTGCCGCGCCCTGGGGTGGGGCAGGGTCAGGTGCGGCAGGTCACACCTCCGGTCGGCAAAGGTGATGATGTCGATGTCGATGGTCCGCGGCAGATTGGCGCTGCGGCCGCGCTGCCGTCCCAGACTCCGCTCGATCTCATGGACCGCCGTGGAGAAGGCCTCGGGGTCCAGGCCGGTCTCAACGATCACGATGCGGTTGAGATAGAGGTGCTCAGCGAACTCGGGATGGACGTCGACGGGCTCCGTCTCGTAAACCGGCGAGCGCGCCGCCATGCGGATGCCCGGGCAGGCCGCAAGCGCCTCGCAAGCCCGCTCCAGCCACCCCTGCCGGTCGCCCTGATTGCTGCCCAGAGAGAGCACGGCTTCGTACATCTGTGGCTGAGAGTGCGTGGCGGCAAGCTCCTGGCGCCGGCCTCAGGCGGTCTCGAAGCCGAGCACGTGGCGCATGTTGTAGATCCCGGGGGTCCGCCCCTGGAGCCACAGCGCGGCCCTCAGGGCGCCGGTCGCGAACGCTTCGCGGCTGTTGGCCTTGTGGGTGATCTCGACGCGCTCCTCGTCCGCCACGAACATGACGGTGTGGTCGCCCACGACCGAGCCGCCGCGCAGCGCGTGGATGCCGATCTCGCCGCGGGGACGCTCGCCGGTGATGCCTTCGCGGCCGTAGCAGGCGACCTCTTTGAGGTTGACGCCGCGGCCTTCGGCCAAGGCTTCGGCCAGTCCCAGGGCGGTGCCGCTCGGGGCGTCTTTCTTGAGGCGGTGGTGCATCTCCACGATCTCGGCATCGTAGTCGGGGCCCAAGATGGCCGCGGAGCGGCGCACGAGCTCGAGCAGGAGATTGACGCCCAGGCTCATGTTGGGCGCCCACACGATGGGGATCTTTTGGGCGGCGGCGAAGACGGCGCTCTTCTCGTCGTCGCTGAGGCCGGTGGTGCCGAGCACGTAGGCCTGCCTGTTGGCGACGGCGTTCGCGAGGTTCTCCACGACGGTGGTGTGGAACGTGAAGTCGATCACCGCGTCGGCCTGGACGGGCCAGCCGTTCGTGAAACAGAGCGTGTCCGGGACCGCGCTGGTGCGGATGCCCGTGACGTCTTTCACGGGGGCGCCGAGCGAGGGATGGTCGGCGCGCTCGGTTGCCGCCACGACGGTACAGCCTTCAACTTTGGCGGCGCAGCGCAACAGGTTCTGGCCCATGCGGCCGGCCGCTCCGAGAATCGCAATGTTCATAGTGGTTAAGGGTGGGACGTTTAAGACTAGAGGAGGTTCAGCTCGCGCAGCGTGCGGATCAGCTGCTCGCGGACTTTGTCCGAGGCCTCGCACAGCGGCAGGCGGAACGTGGGGCCGATCCGGCTCATGAGGGCCAGCGCCGTCTTGGCCGGGATCGGGTTGGTGTCGATGAACAGGTCCCGGAAGAGCGGATAGTACATGCGGTGGAGCTCGCGCGCTCCGGCGAGGTCGTTCGCAAGCGCCAGCCGGATGAGGGTGGACATCTCTTTCGGGATCACGTTGGAGGCCACGCTGATGACGCCGCTGGCGCCGACGCTGATCATGGGAAGCGCCAGACTGTCGTCCCCTGAAAGCACCGGCAGTTCGCACGCGTTGCGGATGGCGCTGACGCGGTCGACGCTGCCGGCCGCCTCTTTGATCGCGACCACGTTCGGGTTTGCGGCCAGCCGCACCACTACGTCGAGCGGGATCTCCTTGCCCGCGCGGCCGGGCACATTGTAGAGAACCACGGGCAGGCCGAGGTCGGCCACCGCGGAGAAATGGCGGAACAGGCCTTCGGAATTGGGCTTGTTGTAGTAGGGGGTCACCTGCAGCGTGGCGTCGACGCCGGCGTGCAGGACCTCGCGGGTGAGTTCGATCGCCTCTGAAGTCGAGTTCGCGCCGGTACCCGCGATGATGGTGGCCTTGCCGGCAGCCGCTTCGACGGTGGTCGTGATGACCTTGATGTGCTCGTTCACTTCAAGCGTGGGAGACTCGCCGGTGGTGCCGACCGGGACAAGCCCCTCGACGCCGTTTTCGACTTGCCATTGCACCAGGTTTCTGAGTGCGGAATAGTCCACGCTGCCATCTGCGTTGAACGGGGTGACCAATGCTGTGAATGTGCCGGTAAGCGTCATAAGTTCCTTCAAATCGGTTGATCGTCAAAGTATGAAGCATGAGCGGCTTGCAGGTCAACCGCCATTATTGGCCGTCCGGAGCTGGGCGGCGATTTCAGGCTGAGCCAAGACCGTTTTCGCACCTTCCATCACGTCGCGGATGATGGCGCGCGAGGACAGGGTGGCATGGGTGACCGCATCGAAACGGCTGCGCGGGGCGTCGGCGCTCTGGTCGACGAACTGGCTGAAGAAGCCGCTTTTCAGCCGCTTGAAATACGGGGCGTCCTCCTTGTGGTCCAGCACGGTCACGCCTTTGATTTTCGCGTCGGTGCCGAGCGCCACCAGCACGGCAATCTGCCCGCGCTTGCCCTTGCAGGTCGGGGGCACCTGGTCGGTCCTGAAGATCCAGCCGGAGGTCTGGCCGTCGCAGATGACCGCGCTGACCACCACGTTGGTGTCGGCGGTGTCGAGTCGGGTGCTGTGCGCGCTATGTCCGAACCAGCTGTGGCAGTAGGTGTCGGTGTCGGCCTCCAGCGCAAAAAGCGGCGCGACGAGGCCCGTGAAAAGCCCGGCACACCCGACGATCATGGCATGTCTGATGGTCATGGACGGAATCCCCCCCAGCAATAATGGGTCCTATTTTGCCTTGATCGCCGGTTCAGCGCAACCCCAAAAACGCGTCAGGCAAAGGTCTGGACTCACCACGGGGGGGTGTCGGGCAGCGCCGCGTTGAACTCGGCCGCCAGAGCGTCCGCGTAGGTGCCCGCGAAGGTCCCCTCTTGGAAGCGGCCGTAGGCCTCGGCGCAGAAGCGCTGCCAGGAGAGCTCCTCTCGTCCCGGGGTGATCGGGTAAAAGAGGGTGCCGGTCATCTTGGCCGCTGCGAGGTCGCCTTGCGCGTCGCCGATCATCAGCACGCGGTCCGGCGCATACTTGCCTTCCGTCGCGATGCGGATGTGTTCGGCTTTGGTGCCGAGCTCCTGGCCTGCGATCAGATCCACGAAACCGTGGATGTTGTGGAGGTTCCACTCTTTGACGAGCGCCTCTTCGGGCGTCTGCGAGATCACGATCACGTCGCTGTTGGCCCGGATCAGCTGCAGCGCCTGGAGGGCTGAAGGGTAAGGCGGCACGGGCCGCATGTTGTTGTGGATGTCCTGGTTGATGGCCAAGCTCCACGCCAGCAGCCGCTGCAGCTCCGGGTCGCGGGTGCGCGCGACCTCCGCCTGGAGGGAGGGGTTTCCGAGCGGAAGACCTGAGGCGACGTAGGCGCGCAGCGCGTCCAGCTTCGGCAGGGCGGCGCCGGTCGCGCCGATGCCCGGGTAGTCGTGGAGCAGCTCGAACGTGCGCAGCAGCGCCGGAAAGCGGTTGCTGCCGCGCGTCTTCGAGTACAGGTTCACGAACTCGGCGCAGGCCCTGAACGGCTGTTCGCACGCCTCGAGTCCCCAAGCCTTGATGATGAGCGGGTGGAAGTGCTCCTTCTGCTTCACGCTCATCGTGTCGAACACGCAGCCGTCGGAATCCACGCCGACAAAGGTGGCGTGCCGCTTCGGCAAGTGCTGCAGGTCGTCCAGCGAGTAGTGGTCTTTCACGGGACTTAAACCTTGATCTGGAAGACGGCGATCAGCGTGAAGACCATGGTGAAGATGGCGACCGTCTCAACGATGCCCAAGGCGGCGAAGTAGTTCGTCAGCCCCTGGCCGGTTTCGGCCTGGGCGTCGCATGCGGCGGCGGCGGCGCGGCCTTGGAACAGGGCCGAGACGCCGATGCCGAGGCCCGCGAAGATGCCCAGGATCAGCAGGGGCAGCCCGGCGCTGGCCTTTCCGAACATCACGAACATCAGGATCATGCCGTACAGGGTCTGCGTGATGGGCGCGCCGACGAGTCCCAGCAGGATGAAGGGGGCCGGCTTGTTCTGCGCATAGCACTTCTTCCAGGCGCCCATGGCGGCCGTGGCGGCAAAGCCGGTGCCGAAGCCGGAGCCCGTGGCGCTCAGGCCCAGACAGGCGACGGCGCCCGCGATGCCCATGGTTTGGTTGATGGCGACGAGTGTGTCAGGATTCATGATGTCTCTCCGTTTGTGTGTGAAGGGTTGAAAATCGGGGGGACGGCCGGGCGCTACGCCACATCGGCCTTGCGCTTGAACGGCTTGAAGGCGTAGCCCGCCCAGGTGATGCCTTTGTGGTTGGAAAACTCCAGCGTGTTCAGCCTCACGGCGTGCACGAGGATGCTGAGCCCCGCCATAGCGAAATTGAGCCCGTGCCCGACGAGCAGGATCAGCAGCATCGGCACGATTTTGGCCCACAGGGGAAGCCCGTTGTTGATGGCCATGTCGTTGAAGTTCTCGGCCACTTTGACCGACGCCAAGCCCACCGCGAAAAGACGCACGTAGGAGATGATGTCGCCGAGGCTGCTCACGATGTTCAGCGGCATCATGCCGAGCTCGATGCCGTTCGTCTTGAGCTCGCTCCGCTTGAGCGTGAAGAGGAAGATGAGGAGCAGCGAGACGCCGAAGACGGGGTAGATGAACGACGGCGGCTGCAGGATGCCGACGATGCTGCACGCCATGAAATACATGAACCAGATCACGCCGATCCAGCCGAGCTGCGCGAGGAACTTCGTGTCGGGGAACAGGCTGAGCGCGTTCCAGACGCGGGCCACGGAGAGGTGGGCGACGCCGAGCGAGAAACAGACGAGCATCATGTTGTTGATGCCCTTCTCCGGGTGGTTGAGCCAAAGGCTGGCCGCGTTGTCGGCGAATTTCGGGTGGGCGCCGAACCAGGTGTTCGAAAGGGCGCCCCAGACCATCGTCGCGCTGGCGAAGCAGAAGAGCAGCACGAACGGCGCGCGGGGCGCGTCGGGCATCTTTTTGCGCGCCCACAGGGTCAGCGCGATGATCAGCGCGCCGTATCCGCCGTCGCCGACGAGCATCGCGAAGAAGATGCTGAAAAAGCAGAAGAAGGGGACGCTGATGTCCGCTTCGTTGTAGGCGGGCGAGATGTTCAGCGCCTCGAACAGGGCGAGCAGCGGACGGAAAAGCCGCGGCGGACGCAGCAGGGTGGGCGGACGCTCGTCCGCTTCGGGGTCGCGCAGCAGCACGCCCCACGACTGTTCCTCGGCGGCGTCGCGCAGCGTGTCGGCCTGGTCGGCGGGCAGCCAGCCCGAGACCAGCGCGACGGCGCCGTGGCTCCGCATGGCGTCGACGGCGCTGGCGAAATCGCTCATGTCGGCCAGCCGGGGAACCTCGCGGGCCAGCTCCGCGGTGTCGGCCGCGGCGTGTTTCAGCTTCTGCGAAATCTGTCCGGCACGCTCGAGCGACTCGTCGTACCGCGCCTGCAGCACGGAGACGGAGGCTTCGGGCGGAACGATCTTCTCGCAGCCCTCAGGAAGTTCGCCGGGGCCGACCATGACGCCGTACGTGTAGTTCGCGTCGGCGCCGAGCTCCTCCACCAGCACGCCGTCGCGCTCGATGAAGGTGGTGTCCGCCGGGTCGCGGAACAGCTGGACAGGCATCCCCTGAGCGGCGAGCCGCGCGGGGAAGGTCACGTCGAAATCGCCGAAGGGCCGGTAGAGCGCGATGTCGCGGTCGAGGCGCTCGGCCTCGTTGACGAGCGCCTGGCGAAGCTCGGCGAGGCGGTGAATGGCGTCCGTCTTCTTGGCGGCGTCGCCGGCGAGCGAGGGGAGCGGGACCGAGAGCAACGCGGTGCCGCTGATCTCGTGGCCGTGGATCTTGTGGGGGCCGACCGTGGTGGGCATCACCGGCTTGTCGGCGCGGGCGTCTTCGAGGATCCGCAGCGCGTGGCGGGTAGCGGCGAGGCGGGCCTGCGCGTGGCGGTAGGCCTCAGAATCGCCGGCCGCAAGCTCCAGGTGAACCACGCCCAGCGCGCGCAGCCGCTCCAGCGCGGCCTCGCGGTCGGCGGTCACGCACAGGACCGTGACCTGTTTCATGGGGACGATCATGCCGCGTCCTCCTCTTCACTTGCCGGCTTGCTTCGGCCTTTGGCGATCTTGCCGCGTGTGACGGAGGCCGTCTGCTCGTCGCCGATGGCGATCTTGATGACGCGGATATTCTCGCGGCACTCGGGGATTTTGACTTTCTCGAAAAGGTTCACCCGCTGCGAAGTGGTGTTCAACTCCTGCGTGACCAGCTCGCGCTGCCGCGCCAGCACGGTGCGCTCGGCTTTCAGCGCGAGCAGGTTTTTGAGCATGTCGGCCGCGTCGTCGAACCAGGCCGGCGAAGCGAAAAGGTCGAGCTCTTGGACCGAGGTCTCCAGCCCTTTGAAAACGGGGATGGTCACGCCCGCGATGTTGCTCGAATCCGTCACGACGCGGCTGACGGTCACCAGGCTCTTGAGCGCGTCGCCGGTGTCGGCGAAGAGCGTGATCCAGGCGTCGAGCGACGCGCGGGCCGCGCGCTCGCGCGCGCTCACCTCGTCGATGCGCGCGACGATGGCGGCGATCTCCGCTTGCAGCTGCTGTTTCTTGAGGAGCAGCATGGGCAAAAACCGCTGGAAGCGCTTGAGCGCGTCGCTCTGCGCTTTCAGTTCGGTTTTGGTGTGCTTGATCTTTGCCATTGGGGCAGTCGCTCCAGGACGCGTCGGCGGTTAAGCCTCCGCCTTGGGCCAGAATTTTCCGGTGAGCTTGGTGGGGATGCCCGTCTCGTCCGGCTTGAAACAGTCGGCCAGAATCTGCCAGCCGAGGTCGAGCGCCTTCTCGAGAGGAATGTTGACGGAAAGATCCATCATCTCGTGCTCGAAGCGGGCGCCGTATTTCAGCAGCTTGATGTCCCAGTCACTCATGCGGAAGCCCATGGACTGCTTCTCCTGCGTTTCCTTGTAGGAGGCGTAGAGCTTGATCATGGCGTCCATGATGGTGCGGTGGTCTTCGCGCGTGTTCTTGTTGACCTGCTGTTTCAGGCGGCTGAGCGAGCCGAAGGGCTCGATGCGCCCGTTGCGCAGGTAGAACTGGCCCTCGGTGATGTAGCCGGTGTTGTCGGGGACCGGGTGCGTCACGTCGTCGCCCGGCATGGTGGTGACGGCGAGGATCGTGATCGATCCGGCGCCGTCGAAGTCGACCGCCTTCTCATAGCGGGAGGCGAGCTGGGAGTAGAGGTCGCCGGGGTAGCCGCGGTTGGAGGGGATCTGCTCCATGGTGATGGCGATCTCCTTCATGGCGTCGGCGAAGCTGGTCATGTCCGTCAGCAGCACGAGCACCTTCTTGCCCTGCAGCGCGAACTGCTCGGCCGAGGCGAGGGCGATGTCGGGCACGAGCATGCACTCCACGATCGGGTCCGAGGCGGTGTGCACGAACATGACGGTGCGGGAGAGCGCGCCGCTCTCGTCCAGCGTGTCGCGGAAATAGAGGTAGTCGTCGTATTTCAGTCCCATGCCGCCGAGGATGATGATGTCGACTTCGGCCTGGAGGGCGATGCGCGCGAGCAGCACATTGTAGGGCTCGCCGGCGCGGGCGAAGACCGGCAGCTTCTGCGATTCGACCAGCGAGTTGAAGACGTCGATCATCGGGATGTTGGTGCGGACCATGTTGCGCGGCATGATGCGCTTGGCCGGGTTGACCGAGGGCGTGCCGATGTCGATCAGGTTGTCGGTGAGCGCCGGGCCTTTGTCGCGCGGCACGGCGCTGCCGGTGAACGAGCGGCCGAGCAGGGCGTCGGAGAACGGCACGCGCATGGGGTGCCCCAGGAAGCGCACCTTCGCGTCGGTCGCGACGCCGCGGGCGCCGGCGAACACCTGCAGCGCCACCGTGTTGCCGTCGAGCTTGATGACCTGGGCCAGCGACGTGCCGGAGCGCGAGGTGACCTCGGCGAGCTCGCGGTATTTCACGCCGTCGGCGCGGAGCGTGATGACGCTGCCAGCAAGTTTGTCGATGGTGTGGTAAACCTTATGCATGGCGGGCATTCTCCTCGATCGTCTTCGCGATGGCGTCGCGGCGGGCCGCGTACTCCGGCTGGTCTGCGGCGGTCATGTTCCAGTCGATGTAGGCCTGCGTCAGGCCTTGGAAAAACTTGCGTGCCGCCTGCTTGTCCGTGAACGGATATTCGGTGAGCATGGCCTTTTCGGCGACACCGAACATCTCGCTCTGGCGGTCGGCGGGCGTGGCGGCGTCGACTTCGCTGAACGCGTTCTGCTGCAGATAGACGGCGTCGAGGAACTCGCCCTTGAGATAGGCGGTGAAGTCGCCGATGCTGGTGCCTTCCTCGCCCACGACTTTCATCATCTGGGCCACGTCGTTGCCTTTGCGCAGGATCTTGCGGAGCTTCTCCATGCGCGATTTCTCAATGACGCTCTTGTACTTGCTCCAGCTTTCGAGCGGGTCGATGGCTGGGTAGCGGCGCGCGTCGGAACGGGCGCGGGAGAGGCCGTGGAAGGCGCCCACCACTTTCAGCGTCGCCTGGGTGACGGGCTCGTCGAAGTTGCCGCCCGCGGGAGAGACGGTGCCGCCGATGGTGACGGAGCCGACGGTGCCGTCTTTGAGCCGGACGAGCCCCGCGCGCTCGTAGAAATTGGCGATGAGCGATTCGAGGTAGGCCGGGAAGGCCTCCTCGCCGGGAATCTCCTCGAGGCGCCCGGAGAGCTCGCGCAGCGCCTGGGCCCAGCGCGAGGTGGAGTCCGCCAGCATCAGGACGTTCAGCCCCATCTGGCGGTAGTAGCAGGCGATCGTGACCGCGGTGTAGACCGAGGCTTCGCGCGCGGCCACCGGCATCGACGAGGTGTTGCAGATGATGACCGTGCGGTCCATCAGCGGCTTGCCGGTGCGGGGGTCTTCGAGCTCGGGGAACTCCCGCAGCGTCTCGACCACTTCGCCGGCGCGCTCGCCGCAGGCCGCAAGCACCACGACGTCCACGTCGGCGTAGCGCGAGGTGGTCTGCTGCAGCACCGTCTTGCCCGCGCCGAAGGGGCCGGGAATGCAGTACGTGCCGCCCAACGCGACCGGGAAGAAGGTGTCGATGGAGCGCACCCGGGTGGTCATGGTGTCGACCGGTTTCAGACGCTCTCCGAAGCAGGTGATGGGAAGCTTGACGGGCCAGCGCTGCATCATTTTGACGCTGTGGTCGCGCCCTTCGGCGTCGCTGAGAACCGCGATTTCCTGCTCGACAGTGTAGCGGCCGGCGGGGGCCACGCTCTTGACGGTGTACACGCCGCGCAGCGCGAAAGGCACCATGATGCGGTGGGTGAAAATGCCTTCCGGCACCGTGCCGAGGGACTCTCCGGCGGTCAGGCGGTCGCCGGGCTTCGCCACGGGCGTGAACGCCCATTGCGCGCTGCGGTCGAGCGCGTCCAGATAGGTGCCGCGCTGGAGGAAGAAGCCGCACTGCTCGGCGAGCTGGGGCAGCGGGTTCTGCAGTCCGTCATAGATCTGCTTCAGCAGGCCCGGGCCGAGCTCGGCCGCCAGCAGGTTGCCGGTGAAGGCGACGGCGTCGCCGACCTGAAGGTCGCGCGTGTCCTCGAACACCTGCATGTCCGCGACGCGTCCGCGGATGCGGACGATCTCGCTCATCAGCCGCTGCGTGGCGCCGTCCTGCTCGATGCAGGCATAGCCGACTTCGTTTTGGGCAACCGCGCCGTCGAAAGCGACGGTGATCATGTTGCCGTTGACGCCGACGATTTTTCCTGTTGTTTCCATAGCGTGTGAGGGTCAGGGGTTCAGGGTTCGGGGTTCAGAGGGATGTCGACCTGGGAGAGCCGGTCAAAGGCGGCTCTGCCCCGCTCGGCGTCCAGCGCGTGCCAGCGCGTCGTGATCGCGAGCTTGATGGCATAGGCATAGGCCGCCTGGATGCTGAGCGGGTCGGGGCCCTGCAGTTCGTCGGCGATGATCCAGCGGATCTTGTCGAGCTCGCGCTCGCGGGTCAGGGGGTCGGTTTCTTCGAACGCGTCGTCGACGAGCGTCTCGATCTGGTTGTCGCAGCCTTGGGTCGGGCGGGTCCAGCGCTCGCTGTCCGCCGCGTCGCCGCGTCTGGCCGCGCGCTTGCGGGCCACGGCGTTGCGCAGAATGCTGTCCTTGTCCAGCCACGCCGCGACAAACGGATGGTCGCTCGGAAGGCCCCGCAGAAGCGCCTCGGCCGCTGCGGCCTGCGAGGGGCTGAGCTGCGCGCGGCATGCCTCGGCGAACGCGTCCGGCGAAACGGCCGGCGGCGCGTCGAGGCTCAGCAGGGGCAGGCTGGATAGGAGGTAGATCAGGCTCATGGCTGCTTAATCAGGGCCGCGAGGCGGGGCCGGAGTTGCTTGGCGAGCGCGTCCGCGACGGCCGCGCCGGTGAAGGCGTGCTCGACGCGCCCGCCTGCGAGGCGGAGGCGGAAGCCCGCGCCGGTGGTGTCATCGGTGACGACGGTGACGCCGGAGGCGGCTTCGGCGGCCAGCTTGGCGCGCAGGGCGTCGGCCAGCTTCGCCGCGGCCGCGACCTCGACGCCGCCCTTTTCTCCGATGTAGGCGCGCACCGCTTCGGCGGCCAGCTCGGCGGTCAGTTCGGCGCTGCTCAGGGCGGCGTTCACGTCTTTGAGCAGCAGGCCGCCGAACAGGGCCGTGACCGCCTTCTCCACGTTGAGGACCGTGTCGCGCGCCGACTGCCGGACCGTCTCCTCGGCGCGCCGCTCGAAGGCCTCGGCCTCCTGCCGCGCGTCCGCCTTGATCTTGGCCGCCTCGGCATGGGCCGCCTCGACGATTTTGCGGGCCTGCGCCTGCGCCTCAGACACGAGTTTGTCCGCGTCGGACTTGGCTTTGTCGACGCCGTCGCGTTGGATCTTTTCCAGAAGCTGCTGCAAGTCTTGTGTCATAAGTCACCTGAGAATGGACGATTCTTTCTGTGCTTGACGCCTGATGCCACGGATGGCGACCCATCCTTTCCCCTCACTGACACCATAAGTATCGAAACTTATGGAGCGATATTACAAAAAATCGGCGAACGGTGGCCAGAAAAAAACGAGGAGGATCGTGGTGCGTGCGCGCTTTCCTCAGCTCGCAGCCCGGTCGCGGCTCCAGCGGCGCTCGGGCCGCGGCTCTTTGTAGATCTCCTTCTTGGCCATGAACTTCATGCTGTTGCGCCCGAGCACCGTCTCCGCTTCGGCGACGAACTCGGACGAAGGGTCGATGGTCAGGGAGCGCGAGGGCTGGATCAGAATGCGCTTCTTGTCGGGATAGATCAGGCAGATGAGCAGGGGGACGGTGCCCGGATGTTTGTCCACCAGCTGCCGCAGCGCGTCGACCCGTTTGAGGGACTGGCCGTCCTCGACCTTGATGCCGGCGATCACCTTTTCGCCGAAGTGGCGCGGGGCGTCCATCAGCGGGTAGACCTCGCGGGCGATGATTTTGGGCTGCTCGTCGCGCTTGGACAGCACGCCGCAGACGAGCACCGGCTGGTCGGCGATGCAGGCGCCCTCGAACTTCTTGAAGGCCTCGGAGAAGACCAGCACCTCGATGTTGGTTTCGCCGTCGTCGAGCACCATCACGGCCCAGGGCTCCTTGGTCTGCTTGCTGATGCGGCGGGTGACGGACGAAGCCATGCCGGCGACGCGGATGTCCTTGTTGTCGGGCGCCTCCGCGACCTTGAGCAGCGAGAGGGTCTGGATGTCTTTGATGATGCGGCGGTAGCGGGTGAGCGGGTGGCCGGTCATGTAGATGCCGAGCAGCTCGCGCTCGGAGGTCAGGTTCTCTTTTTCCGTCCACTTCGGGCAATCGGGCAGGTGGTCCGGGTCGGCCGAGCCGGCGTCGGCCGCGCCCAGCATGTCGAAGAGGTTGCTCTGGCCGCTCTCTTTCTCGCGCTGCTTTTCGGCGGCGCGCGAGAAGCCGAAGTCGATGTTGTTGAAGAGCCGGGCGCGGTGCATGCCGAAGCCGTCCATGGCGCCGCATTTGATGAGCGCCTCGAGGACGCGCTTGTTGACGGCGGCGGGGTCGACGCGCTCGCAGAAGTTGGCGAAGCTGGTGTAGGGGCCCCGCGCCTTGCGCTCGTTGACGATGGCCTCCGCCGCGCCCTCGCCCACGCTCTTGATGCCGGCGAGCCCGTACCGGATGTTGCCCTCTTCAGGCGCGAAGCGGTCGAGGCTGCGGTTGACGTCGGGCTGGAGCACCTTCAGCCCCATCTCTTCGGCCTCGGCCACGAAGCCGGGGAGCTTGTCGAAGTTGCCGATTTCGGAGGAGATCTGGGCGCACATGAACTCCGCCGGGTAGTGGGCCTTCATGTAGGCCGTCTGGTAGGTGACGATCCCGTAGGCGGCGGCGTGGGCCTTGTTGAAGCCGTAGCCCGCGAACTTTTCGATGTTGTCGAAAATCTGGCCGGCCTGGTCGGCGGGGATGTTGTTGGTCTTCATGCAGCCTTCGACGAAGCCTGCACGCTCCTTGATCATCACTTCGAGCTTCTTCTTGCCCATGGCGCGGCGCAGCATGTCGGCTTTGCCGAGCGAGTAGCCGGCCAGCGCCTGCGCGGCGCGCTGCACCTGCTCCTGATAGACCATGATTCCGTAGGTCTCTTTAAGGATCGGCTCCAGCTTGGGGTGGTCGTAGACGATCTTCTCTTGGCCTTTCTTGCGCTTCACGAAGGAGGGGATCATGTCCATCGGGCCGGGGCGGTAGAGCGCCAAGATAGCGATGATTTCCTCGATGCAGGTGGGCATGAGGTCGGAGAGGATGCGGCGCATGCCGCCGGATTCGAGCTGGAACACGCCCACCGTGTCGGCGCGCTGGAAGAGCGCGAAGGTCTTGGCGTCGTCGAGCGGCAGCTTTTCGAGCACCACCTCGACGCCGTGCACCAGCTTGACCAGCTCGACCGCCTCCTGCAGGACGGTGAGGGTCTTGAGCCCGAGAAAGTCCATCTTGAGCAGGCCGCACTCTTCGACCGGCTCCTTGGCGAACTGGGTGACGGGCGAGCCGTCCTTGTCGCGGGCGAGGGGCACGAGGTCCACGAGGGGCTTGTCGCCGATCACCACGCCGGCCGCGTGCACGCCGGTGTTGCGGTAGAGGCCCTCCAGCACCTCGGCGTACTGCATGATGCGCCGCAGGTCGGGGTCCACATTACAGGCCGCGGCGAACTGGGGGTTCTCGGTTTTCGCCTTGGACAGCGTGATCTTCGGGTCCTCCGGAATCATCTTGCAGTATTCGTTGGACTGGCTGAGCGGGATCTCGAGCGCGCGGGCAATGTCGCGGATGACCGTCTTGGCGCCCAGCTGGCCGAAGGTCACGATCTGCGCGACGCGCTCCTTGCCGTATTTCCGCTTCACGTACTCGATCGTGCGCTCGCGGCGGCTCTGGCAGAAGTCGATGTCGAAGTCCGGCGGGGAGACGCGCTCGGGGTTGAGGAAACGCTCGAAGATCAGGTCGAAGCGGATGGGGTCGATCTGCGTGATGTCGAGCGAGTAGGCGAGCAGCGAGCCGGCGCCGGAGCCGCGGCCCGGGCCGACGGGGACGCCGTTGTGGCGCGACCACTTCACGAAGTCGGACACCACCAGGAAATAGTTGATGAAGCCGGTCTTCTGGATGATGCCGACCTCGTAGTTGAAGCGCTCGACGAGCATCTTCTCGAAGTCGCTCTGCGGGTTGTCGAAGTCCAGCCCGTAGTGTCGCTTCAGGCCGTCTTTGCCGAGGTGGATCAGATAGCTCAGCCCGTCGAACCCCTCGGGGACGTCGAACGTGGGGAAGTGGAGGCTTTCGGCCTTGCCGTTGGAGAACTTGAGCTCCACGTTGCAGCGGTCGGCGATCTCCTGCGTCAGGTCGAAGGCCGCGGCGTCTTCCGGGAAGCGCTTCTCGAGCTCCTCGCGGGACTTGAAGTAGAACTCGCTCGAGGCGTAGCGCATGCGCTTGGGGTCGCTCATGACCGTTGAGGTCTGGATGCAGAGCATCACCTCGTGGGCGTCGGCGTGGCTCTGGTGCAGGTAGTGGACGTCGTTCGTGACGACCGCCCGGAGCCCCGTGCGGCGGCAGAGCTCGCGGACGCCCTCGTTGGTGATCTTCTGCTCGGGCAGGCCGTGGTCCTGCAGTTCCAGAAAGAAGTTGTCGGGGCCGAAGATCTCCATGTACTCGCGAGCGACCTTTTCGGCCTCGTCGAGGTGCCGCTCCTGAAGGTGGACGTTCACCTCGCCCTGCAGGCAGGCGGCCAGGCCGATGAGCCCCGCCGAGTGGGTGCGCAGGGTCTCTTTGTCGATGCGGGGCTTGTAGTAGAAGCCCTCCATGTGCGCGATGGTGTTGATCTTGGCGAGGTTGAGGTAGCCCTCCTCGTCTTTGGCGAGCAGCACAAGATGGTGGTAGGGCACGTTATGGTCGCGGGAGGTGCGGTGGGCCGAGGCCAGAATGTAGACTTCGCAACCGAGGATCGGCTTGATGCCCTCGGCCTTGCAGGTCTTGTAGAATTCGATGGCGCCGTACATCACGCCGTGGTCGGTCATGGCCACGGCGTTCATGCCGAGCTCTTTGGCCCGGAGCACCAGGGGCTTGATGTGGCAGGCTCCGTCGAGGAGGCTGTACTTGGTGTGGAGGTGGAGGTGGACGAAAGGCTTTGACATGCGGCGGCATCCGGTCGTGGCGCCAAGGCAAGGTAGAGGCGGGGGCCGCGCCAGAGTCCACGTCTCCTGTTCACGCCTTCCAAGGTAGCAAAAGACGGCCGGACGTTAAAGGCTTAAACGGGTGCCGCAACCGGGCGGACCGGGGCTCGCGGCCCGCCGCTTCACTGCGCGCCGGCGTACTGGGCGAACGGCGTGAGGATCGTGGCCTTCTCGCCGTCCGTGGTCAAGAGGCAGGCTTCGGTTTTGAAGCGCACCCAGACGCCGTCCTGCTGCAGCCGCACGATGCCTGCGGGGCAGGCGGCGGCCAGGGGCTCGTGGTTCGCCAGGATGCCCAGCGAGCCCTCGTAGGTGCGGATTTCGATCTGCGTCACGTCGCCGCTGATGATCGTTCCGCCGGGAGACAAGATGCTGAATGGGAAGGTCGTCATAACGGGGCTCTTCAAGGGGTCAGCGTCGGGGTGAAAGTCACACAGGGGGCCGCGGCGCTCATTTCTTGAGCGACTTGGCCTTTTCGTACACGTCTTCGATGGTGCCGACCATATAGAAGGCCTGCTCCGGAAGCTCGTCGCACTTGCCGTCCAGGACGGCGGCGAACGAGCGGATCGTGTCCTCGAGCTTGACGTAGCACCCCTTCATGCCGGTGAAGGTCTCGGCCACGTGGAAGGGCTGGGAGAGCAGCCGCTGGATCTTGCGGGCGCGCGCGACGATCAGCTTGTCGAGCTCGGAGAGCTCGTCCATGCCCAGGATCGCGATGATGTCGCGCAGCTCTTTATAGCGCTGCAACACTTCCTGGACCCCGCGGGCCACGCGCACGTGCTCCTCCCCGACCACCTCGGGGGCGAGCAGCGAGGAGCTGGAGGAGAGCGGGTCCACGGCCGGATAAATGCCCTGCTCCACGATGGCGCGGGAAAGCTCCGTGGTGGCGTCGAGGTGCGCAAAGGTCGTGGCCGGAGCCGGGTCGGTGTAGTCGTCGGCGGGGACGTAAACGGCTTGCACCGAGGTGATCGACCCCTGCTTGGTGGAGGTGATGCGCTCCTGCAGCTCGCCCATTTCCGTGCCCAGCGACGGCTGGTAGCCGGCGGCCGACGGGATGCGACCCAGCAGCGCCGAGACTTCCGAGCCGGCCTGCGTGAAGCGGAAGATGTTGTCGATGAAGAGCAGCACGTCCTGGCGCATCGTGTCGCGGAAGTGCTCGGCCACGGTGAGCGCCGAGAGGGCGACGCGGGCGCGCGCCCCCGGCGGCTCGTTCATCTGGCCGAACACCATGGCGGTTTTGTCCAGCACGCCCGCGCCGGCCATCTCCTGGTAGAGCGCCGTGCCCTCGCGGGTGCGCTCGCCGACGCCCGCGAAGACCGAGTAGCCGCCGTGCTCGTGCGCGATGTTGTGGATGAGCTCCTGGATCAGCACGGTTTTGCCGACGCCCGCGCCGCCGAAGAGGCCGATCTTGCCGCCCTTGCGGTAGGGCGTCAGCAGGTCGATGACTTTGATGCCGGTGACGAGGACCTGCGCCTCCGGATTCTGGGCCAGGAAGGGGGGCGGCTGACGGTGGATCGGGAGACGGACGTCGGAGCTGACCGGGCCTTTGCCGTCGACCGCGTCGCCGAGCAGGTTCATCACGCGGCCGAGCGTCGGCTTGCCGACGGGCATGGAGATCGGCTGGCCCAGGTCGCGGACGGTCGCGTCGCGGACCAGGCCGATGGTCGAATTCATGGCAATGGTCCGCACGCGGCAGTCGCCGAGGTGCTGCGCCACTTCGAGAACCACGTTGTCGGGCTTGTCGTTCAGCAGCGCGTTCGTCGTCACCAGCGCGGAGAGCAGGCGCGGCCGGTAACCGTCAGGAAATTCGACGTCGACCACCGCACCCAGAACCTGGATGACACGCCCGTGATTCTCTTTGTCCGCCATTGTTTCGCTCATATCCGCCTCACATGCGGGCGACGTTGAAGGCCGCCCTGCGTTGATCATCCCAGAGATTCCGCGCCGCTGACGATTTCGGTCAGCTCGTTCGTGATGGCCGCCTGCCGGGCCCGGTTGCGCTGCAACAGCAGCTCTTTCTCCATGCGTCGCAGGTTGACCGTGGCGTTCTCCATGGCCATGACGCGCGCCGCATGTTCGCTCGCGACGCTGTTCAGCAGGCCGCGGTAGACACTCAAATGGACCCACTGCCGGGTGATGGCCTCGACCATGCGGCCGTCGTTCGGCTCCACCAGCCGCGGCACCGCAGGCTCGCCTGGGTCCTGCACTTTCTGCTCGGGAAGCGGGTCGAGGTGCGGCAACAAGCGCTGCACGCGGGGCTCGCTGAGCATGGAGTTGACGAACCAGTTGCCGGCGATCCAGACCTCGTCGATGCTACCGGAAACAAAGGCGTCGAACGCCTGCTTGGCGAGAGACATGGTCTCTTTCACCTGCGGGTGCGTGGAGACGTCGAACGCTTTCGCGCAGGGCGAGACCTCGCGCCGCAGCGCCGTGTACCCCTTTTGGCCCGCATAGAGCGCGTCGATCGTCGCGCCTCGGACCGTCCGTTGCTCCTTGGTCCAGCGCCGCACTTCGCGGATGATCGAGCTGTTGAACGCGCCGCAGAGCCCGCGGTTCGAGCTGAGCACGATCAGCAGGACGCGGCTGTTGCGCTCGGGCGGGGGCTGGCTGATGCGGTGCGATTTGAAGGCTTCGCCGCGGAGCAGCGGCAGGAACGCGCGCAGCTGCGCCGCGAACGGATCGGGCAGGTGGAGCTCCGCCTGCGCGCGGTGCAGGTGCGAGGCGGCGACCATTTTCATGGTGGCCGTCACGCGCCGCATGCCGCTCATCGACGCCAGCCGGGCACTGTATTCTCGGAAATTGGCCATGTCGCGTGTGTCCCGGGACCGCTAGCTTTTGCGGTACTTTTTGACCGCGTCCTCGATCAGGGGGGTCAGCATCTGCTTCAGTTCGTCGTCCATCGCCGGCTTCGCCTGGAAGCGCTGGGTGTAAGCTTGGCCGAGCTCGCGCGTGTCGATGGCGTCGTAGAGCGCCGTGACCGCGTCGCGCAGGTGGAGGTCGGGCACTTTCACAAAGGCCTTCTGCGTGCCGGCGTAGAGCACGGCGACCTGCTTGTGGACGGCGACCGGCTGGTTCGGCGGCTGCCGCAGCACGCGCATCAGCGAGCGCCCCACGGCCAGCTGCTCCAGCGTGTTCGCGTCGAGGTCGGAGGAGAAGCGCATGAAGGCCTCCAGCTCGCGGTACTGCGCGAGCAGCACGCGCATCGGGCCGGCGGTCTGCTTCATGGCCTTGACCTGGGCGTCGCCGCCGACGCGGGAGACCGAAACGCCGGGGTTGATGGCCGGGCGCTGGCCTTCGTGGAAAAGGCTGGCCTCCAGAAAGATCTGGCCGTCGGTGATCGAAATCACGTTCGTGGGGATATAGGCCGAGATGTCGTTGGCTTGCGTCTCGACGATCGGCAGCGCGGTCAGGCTGCCGCCGCCCTTCTCGTCGGAGAGCTTGGCCGCGCGCTCGAGCAGGCGGCTGTGTAGATAGAAGATGTCGCCGGGAAAAGCTTCGCGCCCCGGGGGGCGGCGCAGCAGCAGCGACATCTGGCGGTAGGCCTGCGCGTGCTTGGTGAGGTCGTCGTAGATGCACAGCGCGTGGCCGCCGCGGTCGCGCCAGTATTCGGCCATGGCGCAGCCCGTGTAGGGTGCCAGATACTGCAGCGGCGCCGGCTCGGAGGCGTTCGCCAGGATGATCGTGGTGTAGGACATGGCGTTGTGCTCGGCCAGCAGCTTGTGCAGCGACGCTACGGTCGAAAGCTTCTGCCCGACAGCCACGTAGAAGCAGTGGACCCCTTGCCCCGCCTGGTTGAGGATGGCGTCGATGGCCAGCGTGGTCTTGCCGGTTTTGCGGTCGCCGATGATCAGCTCGCGCTGGCCTCGGCCGATGGGGGTCATGGCGTCGATCGCGATGATGCCGGTCTGGAGCGGCTCGCAGACGTTTTTGCGCTCGACGATGGAGGGGGCGAACCCCTCGACGGGCATCATGATGTCGGTGTGGATCGGACCCTTGCCGTCGAGCGGGCGGCCGAGCGCATCCACGACGCGGCCGATCAGCGCCGGGCCAGCCGGCACAGACACGACGCGGCCGGTGCGCCGGAAGAGGTCGCCTTCCTTGACGCGCGTCACGTCGTCGAGCACGGCGATGCCGACCGAGTCCTCTTCGAGGTTCAGCGCCAGGCCGGCGACGCCGTCCGCCGTCTCCACGAGCTCGTTGTACATGACGTTCGACATGCCGTCCACGCGGGCGATGCCGTCGCCGACGCTCAGCACGGTGCCGACTTCGGCGCTGTCGACGGGCTGGTCGGCCGTTTGCATCTGGCGGCGCAGCAAGGCGGAGATCTCATCGGGCTTCAGTTGGATATTCATAGCGATGTCTAGCTTTCACCGGCGGCCGCCGTTTCGGGGCGCATGGGTTTCAGTAAGCCGTGTTTGAGTCGGGCGAGACGCCCCGCCAGGCTGGCGTCGACCAGGCGGTCGTCGATGCGGATGCGGACGCCGGCCAGGAGCTCGGGCGCGACCCGCTGCGTGAAGGTGAAGAGGGGGCCGTAGGCGTCGGTGACCATTTGCCTGACGCGCGCCAGCTCAGGCGCCTGCGGCTCGCAGGCGAAGGTGGCCTCCACGTGGCGCCGTCCGGCGGACTTGTCCGCCAAGGTGCGGAAACTCGCGGCGATCTGCGGGAGCATGCGGAGTTGGCCTCTTTCGGCCAGACGGTCGAGGAACGCGAGAAAGGTCTCGCAAAAGGTGTTGCCCCAGAGCTGCCGCCCGAGGCCCTGCCGGAGGAAGAGGGTGCCGGCTTGCCGCGAGCAGCAGAAACGCCGCAGCTCGGCCGAGGCCTGCCACTGCTCCTCTAGGGCGTGCGCGTCCCGCGCGACAGGTTCGACGTCGCTGCGGTCCTGCGCGATGCCCAGCAGGGCGCGCGCAAAGGCACGGGCGTACACGCTTTCTTGGATCACAGTTTGACCTCGCTCAGGATGTCGGCCTGATAGGCCCGCTTCTGCTCTTCCGTCAGGTTCTTGAGCAGCAGGCGCTCCACCAGTTCGCCGATGTTTTGGGCGGCATCCAAGCGGACCGCTTCGACCGCTTTGCGCTGCTCGAACTCGATTTCGCGCTCGGCGTCGGCCATCCGCCGCTGCGCCAGCGCTTTCGCCTCCTGGTCGGCGCGCGCGAGCAGGGCCGAGGATTCGCGGGCCGCCTGATCCGTTGCGGCGCGCGCCTGGTCGGAAGCCTGCTCGATCAGCTGCTTGCCGCGTGCGGCCGTGTCGGCGATCTCTTGCCGGGCTTGCTCGGCGCCTTGCAGGGCGTCGCTGATCGAGCTCTCGCGCGCCTCCACGGCGCGCAGGATCGGTTTCCACAGGAGCTTGTGCAGGCAGAACGCGGCGACGCCGAAGGCCAGCCAGGTCAGCAGCACCATCTGCTCCGAGACCTGCATGACGTCGGACGGGAGCTTCTGGATGGGCTCGGGGATTCCCGGCACCAATTCGGTGTGGCCTGTGTGCTCGGCTTCGTTCATGGCGTCCTCTCCCGCGGCCTGGCGGCGTTAGCCCTTCATGAGGCAGATCACCATTGCAAACAGGGCCGTGCCTTCAATGAAGGCCGCGCCGATGATCATCACGGTCTGCAGCTTTCCCTGCAGCTCGGGCTGGCGCGCCATACTCTGCAGGCCGGCCGCCCACAGCAGGCCGATGCCCAGACCCGCGCCCACCAAGGTCAGGCCTGCGCCGACCGCCGCCGTACTCATTGCCATAGGAACCATCATCTCACACCTCGTTTCGTTGTTCAGTGTTCAGGATTGACCATCATGCTGATGAAGATCGCCGAGAGCAGGGTGAAAATGTACGCCTGCAGAAAAGCCACGAAAAGCTCGAAGAAGTACATGGCCACGGCGACAAGGACCGAGGGAAACGCGGCCCAGCCGAACACCAGAACCAGTCCCAGCAGCGAATAGATGATGATGTGCCCGGCCAGGAGGTTGCAGAACAGACGCATGGTCAAGGCGAACACGCGGGACAGAAAACTGATCACTTCCATGACCGTCATGACCGGCACCAGCCAGGGCGGCAGGCCGTGCGGGATGAAGGCGCTCTTGAGCCCGTGCAGGCCGCGCAGCTTGACGACGGCGCCCAGCGCGGTCACCATGAAGATCGTCGCCAGGCCGGCCGTCACACTGATGTTGCCGGTGGCAGTACTGAACAAGGGGATGAGCCCCAGCAGGTTGCCGGCCAGAATGAACACGAAAAGAGTGCAAAAAAACGAGATGAAGCCGCGTCCCGAACCGGGGCCGAAATTCGTGTATACGATTTGATCGCGGACGAATACCACGAAGAGTTCGGCCACGGCGGCGAGGCCTTTGGGGATCAGCCCGTACGAGCGGCGCACCGCCATCGAGACCGCGAGGAGCAGCGCGACGATCACCCCGAGCATCACGGAGTCGTAGCGGAACCACTCCAGCGCGTCGACGTGAAAGAACGGCAGGTTCCACGTGTCAACCGAGCCGGCGTGATGCATCACGTGGTGGTTGATGAAGCCTTGAATGGCGTCCTGTTTGTCCGCGGTCATGTCCTGCCAGGCCGTTAGGCGCTCAGAACCGGTCCGGGTGCTCGCCGCTCTATCGATCCCTGCCTTCGCGCACAGTGCGCCGAAGACGCAGAAAAAACATATGCCGAGTCATCCAAATCAGTATGCCGATTCATTGTATCTGCACCGTGGCGGCCAAGTCAACACTCGTTTCGAAGAAGTTTCAAAAACGTGGTGTGCGTGTCTCGGCCGTCCGGTCTTGCCTTGGGCTCAGACGCTTTGTTACAGTTATGTAGTCTCAATGATCACGCATGGAATCCGTGTTTCATGGGGCCGTCCTGCGCGCGAGGGGCGGGTCCTGCCGGTCAGGTTCGCGCAGTGGAAGAGGGGGTGGGTATGGCTAACGTGGCGATCGTGTATCACTCGACGTATGGGCACACCAAACTGCAGGCGGAGGCCGTGTTGCGCGGTGTGCGGTCGGTCGACGGCGTCGAGGCGCAATTCTACACGGCGGAGCAGGCCGCAGCCTCGCTGGATGCGCTGGACTCGGCCGACGCCATCATCTTCGGGTGTCCCACCTACATGGGCAACATTTCCGCGGGGATGAAGCTCTTCATCGAGGCGGCAGCCAAGAAGTGGTTCACGCTGGCCTGGAAGGACAAGGTCGCAGGCGCCTTCACCAACTCGTCCTCTTTTTCAGGGGACAAGCTCAACACGCTGATGGGGCTGGTGGTCAACGCCATGCAGCACGGCATGATTTTCGTGGGGCTGGGGATGTTGCCGTCCGCCAACCGCGCGGAGGATTTCAATGCCGTGGGCGGGCCGACCCCGGACGCGCATAACCGCGTGGGGTCTTTCATCGGGCCCATGGCCGCGAGCTTCCACGTCGCGCCGCCGGACGCGCCCGCGAAAGGCGATCTCGAGACGGCGGAGGCGTACGGGCGCCGGGTGGCGGAGATCACGCTGCAGTTCGTCAGAGGCCGCAAGGCCTGAGGCCTCAAACGCCAAAAAAATGCGGAAGGCTAAACTCGCGCTTGCATTCTGTGCGCGGTTTGGTATTCTTCTGCTCACTTTTTCGATGGCGAAAATAGCTCAGTTGGTTAGAGCAGCAGATTGTGGATCTGCGGGTCGCGGGTTCGAATCCCGTTTTTCGCCCCAATTTGACCCCAGTAAAACCCAGGTTTTATTGGGGTTTTTTGTTGACTGGGCCGAAGACATTAGGAGCGAGAAAATGAAACGAATGTTGATCCCTGCCTTCGCCGTCTTGACGGCACTCGTCGCATCTGCCCAAGATTCCGGAAAGCCCCCGGTCTCGGTCGCCGGCAGCATGGGCGACGTGCGGCTCAAGGGGGTTCTCGGCGAGCGGCTCGATGCGATGATCGAGCGCCACGTGATCGGGACGGACGTCGACTACATCACCGCGCCGTTCCTGGAAAAGACGGAGACCAAGGGCTGGTGGCAGACGGAGTTCTGGGGCAAATACATGCACTCCGCGATGCCGTATCTGCAGTACACCGGCTCCGCGAAGCTGAAGTCGAATATCGAGCGCGGCTTTGCGCGCATGCTCGCCTCGCAGGAGACGAGCGGATACATCGGCAACTACCCGGACGGCCTTCGCTGCGGCGAAGGGTGGGATGTCTGGGGCATGAAGTACACGATGATGGGGCTGTTGCATTACTACGATGCGACGAAGTCTCCCGAGGCCCTCGAGGCGTGCAAGCGGCTGTGCGATTACGTGATCGCAGAGCTGGGGCCCGGCGGCAAGCGCGGCAAACATCTGTACCAGACCGGCAACTGGTCCGGCTATGCGAGCTCGTCGATCCTGGAGCCCGTGATGTGGCTCTACAAGCGGACCGATGACAAGAAGGTTCTCGATTTCGCGACGTACCTCGTCAAGGACATGACCGAGGCGGAAGACGGCCCGCGGCTGCTCGACCTCGCCTTGAAAGGCGTTTCCGTCGCGGACCGCAACGGCTACGGCAACAAGGCCGAGACCCACGGCGGATACGTGATGAAGCACAACCGCTGGAAATCCTACGAGATGATGAGCTGCTATCAGGGCCTGCTCGAATATTTCGAGGTGACGGGCCGCAAGGACCTGTTCGACGCGGCGGTCGCGACCGGCAACGACATCATCAAAGAGGAGATCAATCTCGCCGGCGGCTGCGCGTGTTCGGAAGCGTGGTTCCACGGCGCGCGGAAGCAGCACCTGCCCTATTTGCGGCTTCAGGAGACGTGCGTCACCACGACGTGGATGCGCTTCTGCGAGAAGCTGCTCGACCTGACGGGCGATCCGAAGTGGGCGGATGAGATTGAGCGCACGTTCTACAACGCCTATCTCGGCGCGATGAAGGCGGACGGTTCGGAGTTCGCCGGCTACACGCCGCTTTCCGGCAACCGCTATCACGGCCAGCACCACTGCTACATGCATACGGACTGCTGCACGGCGAACGGCCCGCGGGGCTTCCTCTGCTTCCTCAAGGAGTTCTTCCGCACGAAGGACGACGCCGTGGTGTTCAACTTCTACGCGTCCGCGCTGGTGAAGGGCGTCGTTCCCCGGACCGGCAAGAAGGTGGCCTTCGACATGTATTCCCTGTATCCGCGCTCGAACGCCGCCCGCATCGTGAGCCACACCGAAAACGCGGGCGTCGTTCCGCTGAAGCTGCGCATTCCGAAGTGGAGCGAAGCGACGGTTGTGAAAGTGAACGGCGAGGAGCAGAAGGGCGTTGTGGCCGGGACCTATTGCACGGTCGCGCGCGAATGGAAGCTCGGCGATATCGTTGAAGTCAAGTTTGACATGCCCGTCGTTGCGCACAAGCTCGAGCACAACGTCGCTTTCACCCGCGGACCGGTCCTGCTTGCCCGCGACAGCCGTTTCAACGACGGCGATTTCACCGAGCCGTTCCGGCGGGGCATCAAGGACGGGCAGCGCATGACGAGCTTCGCCGACGTGCGCTCGCCTTCGGATGATATCTGGATGGCCTTCTCCGCGACGCTTCCGGTCGGATCGCACCACGAGAATCCGGAAGGCGCGCTGCAGCAAACCGTTTTCTTCTGCGACTACGCGTCCGCCGGCAACACCTGGCACCGCGACCACTACTACCGCACCTGGTTCCCGGAAGAGTACGGGCCCACGGAGTGAGTCCTGCTCGGGGCGGCACGCTCTTCGAGGCCGGGAAGCCGCCGGTGTTCGGCTCCGGCCTGCCTCTCTCAGGGGAGGCAGGCCCCCGTGTCGTCAGAGGCCGTTGTCAGGGGGCGCGGGCGTCGGGGTTGGGGGCGCAAGATCGACGTTGTCCAGCGGTCTTGACAAGATCTACTCGGCGGCCGCAAAGGGCCGTTGCAAGGACCGCTTTTCGTCGGCGTGGTGCCGGATGTCAATCCCTTCGACAACGAAAATCGTGATTTCCGAAATGTTGGTCGCATGGTCGCCGATGCGTTCCAGGTAGCGCGAGATGAACAGCAGATCGATGGCGCTCGGTATTGATGCGGTTTCGGTCTTCATGAAATCGGTCAGAATGATTGCGATCTGCGATTTGAGCGCGTCGAGGCGGTCGTCCCGTTTCAAGACGTCCCGCGCCAGTGTGACGTTTCTGTTGACAAATGCACGGAGACTGTCGCGGACCATGCCGCGTGCGATCGTGGCCATTTCGGGGATGATCTCGAAGGGCTTCAGCTGAGGCATGCCGAGGAGGTGGCTGGCTTTCTGAACGATGTTGACGGCCTCGTCTGCCAGGCGCTCCAGTTCGGCGTTTGTTTTGACGGCGCCCATGAGAAAGCGCAAGTCGCAGGCGGTCGGTTGGTGAAGTGCGATGAGTTTGAGGCAGGTCTCATCGATCTCCATCTCCATCTGGTTGACGATCTCCTCGCGCTCGTAGACCGGAGAAACCGCGTCGGCATCGCGTTCGACCACCGTTTTGACGGCGTCCGCAATCATGATTTCGGCCATCGCGCTCATCTTCATGAGGTGATTTTTCAGTTCCTGCAACTGCTCGTCGAAGTGCCGTTCCATAGGGTTCCGCCTTATCCGTAACGTCCGCTGATGTAGTCTTGGGTCCGCGTGTCTTGCGGTGTCGTGAAAATCCTTGCCGTCTGGTCAAATTCTATCATTTCGCCTAAAAGCATGTAACCCGAAAAATCCGAGATGCGGGCAGCCTGCTGCATGTTGTGGGTGACGATCATGATCGTGTACGCTTTTTTGAGCTCGAGCATCAGTTCTTCGATGCGGGCTGTGGCGATGGGGTCGAGCGCCGAACACGGCTCGTCCATGAGGATGACGTCGGGCTCAACCGCCAGAAGGCGGGCCACGCAAAGGCGCTGTTGCTGGTCGAGCGGAAGCGAGAGCGCCGGCTCATTCAGTTTGCCCTTCAACTGGTCCCAAAGCCACGCCGATTTCATGCTGCGTTCGACGATGCTCTCGATTTGCTGGCGGTTGGTCATGCCGGCGACGCGCAGGCCAAACGCCACATTGTCGTATATGGAGAGCGGGAAAGGGTTGGGGCGCTGGAACACCATGCCCACCCGTTTGCGCAGCGCGCAGACATCGTTTCCCGCGGCATAGATGTTTTTGCCGTCAAGCAAGATCGAGCCCGTGACCTTGACGCCGGGGATCAGATCGTTCATCCGGTTCAGCGTGCGGAGCAGCGTCGACTTTCCGCAGCCGGATGGGCCGATGAGCGCGGTGATCTGCTGCTTTTTGACGTTGACGGTCACGCCCTTCAAGGCATGAAAGGCGCCGTAGAACAAATCCAGGTCAGAAACGCTGATTACCGTGTCTGTTGTCATCCGAACCTGCCCGTCACATATTCGTTTGTCCGTTTGTCATCCGGCACTGTGAAGATCTTCTCGGTCAACCCTGTTTCGATCAGGTTCCCCATGAGAAAAAAGGCCGTGTCGTCGGCCACGCGGGCCGCCTGCTTCGTGTTGTTGGTCACGAGCACGATGGTGTATTTGTTCTTCAGGACGGTCAGCGCTTCTTCGATTTTCGCTGTGGAAATGGGGTCGAGTCCCGAACAAGGCTCGTCGAGCAGGATGACTTCAAGCTCCTCCATGGCCAGCACGCGTGCAAGGCACAGCCGCTGCTGCTGGCCGCCGGAGAGGCGCAGGCCCGACATCTGGAGCCGGTCTTTGACCTCATCCCAGAGGAAGGCCGCTTGGAGGCTGCGCTCGACGATTTCGTCCAGGCGGGCGCGCTGCCGGATGCCCGACAGCCGCGGGCCGTAGACTACGTTCTCGTAGATGCTCATGGGGAGCGCGACAGGAAGGGCAAACAGCATGCCCACGCGCTTGCGCAGGGCGACCACGTCGAAAGAGGGGTGGTAGATGTCCTGTCCGTCAAGAAGCATTTTCCCTTCGGCGTGCATGTCGGGCACGAGGTCGTTGAGCCGGTTCAATGCGCGGAGAAAGGTTGTCTTCCCTGAACCTGCCGGGCCGATGATGCCGAGAATGCGGTTGGACGGGATCTCCAGGGTAATGTCCCGCAAGGCGTCTTCCCGGTTATGATAGACGCTGAATCGCTGAACGGAAATTTTGACGTTTTCTGGGGCGCTCATCGGGACCTCTTGGCGATGAAACGGTGCATCATGCTGTAGGACAGGAGGTTGATCAAGAGTACGGAGATGATCAGCACGGCGGCCGTGGCATACGCGTTTTGGTTGGAGATGCCCTCCCTGGCAAGAATGTAGAAGTGGACCGACATGGTGCGCACCGAATCGAAAGCGGTCATCGGCATTCTGAGTGCGGAGCCTGCCGTGAAGATGACGGCGGCGGTTTCGCCGATGGAGCGCCCGATTCCGAGGACCACGCCGGTCACAATGCCCGGCAAGGCGTTGGGCAGGACGACCTTGAGGACCGTTTCCCAGCGCGTCGCGCCCAGTGCAAAACTCACTTCGCGGTAGGCGTTAGGAACAGCGCGGATGGCCTCTTCCGATGTGCGGATGATGGTGGGAAGCACCATGATCGCGAGCGTCAAGGCGCCCGAAAGCAAACACCAGCCCATCTTCAGCATGACCACGAAGAAGATGAACCCGAAAAGCCCGAAGATGATCGACGGTATGCCCGCCAGGCAGTCGGTGCCGAACCGGAGCGCGCGGGTCAGACGAGTCTCGCGGGTGTACTCCGTCAGGTAGACCGATGTGCCAACGCCCAGCGGCAGGGCGATCGCGATGGCCATGACGGGGAGCAGTACGGTTCCGACCAGCGTCGGCAAGATGCCCCCCGCCTTTCCCATGTCCTTCGGGTTCGTGGCCAGAAATTCCCAGGTCACGCCGGGCAAGCCTTTGCCAAGGACGAACACGATAATGAACAGCAGTACGACGACGGTCAGCAGCGTCGCGAAGCCCAAGAGGGAAACCGCAAACGCTTGCGTGATTTTGGGGGGGATCCTCACCTGTTGTTCCTCTTGCCTTTAATGGTGGAAAGGGCGATGGCGTTCAGGATCATGATCACGATGAACAGGACGATGCCCGTGGCAAACAGCGCTTCACGGGCCATGCCGGTGGCGTTTGCCATCTCGAGGGCGATGTTTGCGGTCAACGTTCGCACCGGATCGGTGACGGCATGCGGGATCTTGACGGTGTTTCCCGCCACCATGATCACGGCCATAGTTTCACCCAGCGCGCGCCCCATCGCGAGTATGATGCTGGCGATGATGCCGGAACGTGCCGCCTTGATGGTGACCATGTGAACGCTCTGCCACTTCGTGGCGCCGAGGGCGAGGGCCCCTTCGCGGTACGAGTTCGGGACCGCGTTGATGGCATCTGTGGAGATGCTGATCACGGTCGGCAGCACCATGATTCCGAGGATCAGGGAGGCGGCCAGAATCGAGAGCCCTGGGCCGCCCAAATGTTCGCGGATGAACGGGGCCAACACCATCACGCCCAGAAAACCGAAGACGACAGAAGGAATGCCTGCCAGAAGCTCGATCGTGGGCTTGACAATCCGCATGACTGGGCGAGGCAGGAACTCGTTCATGAAGATTGCGCCCGCAATGCCGAGCGGCGCGCCGATCAGCATCGCGCCAAGCGTAACGTAGAGCGATGAAACGATCATCGGGTAGATGCCGAATTTTCCCCGCTGCGGATTCCATTCGGACGAGAAAAGGAAGTCGCCAAGCCCGACCTTCAACATGAAAGGGAAGCCTTCTTTGAAAATGAACACGGCGATCAACAAGAGACTCGCCAAGGCGGAGAAGGCGATGAGCGTCAGCAAGCCCTTTGCAATTTTTTCGCCGTTCATGTTCATGGCTGGGACGGTTTCGCGCAGGGGGTTATTGGGCCTTGATCAAGCCGTTGGCGTGCAGGAGCTCTTGCGCCTCGGCCGACGCCAAATACGACAGAAAGGCGTGACACGCGGGAGAAATCGTTTCCTTGTAGACCAGAAAGACGGGGCGCACAAGCTTGTATGACCCGTCCCTGATGTCTTTTTCGCAGCAGGCCTTGCCGTCCACTTGGACGGGCTTGATTTTTTCATTGATCAGGCCATGGGAAAGATAGCCGATCGAGTGGGCGTCGTTGGCCACGGTTTCGCGGATGGTCCCGTTTGAGTCCTGGATCAAGGCCTCGCTGGCCAGATTTTCCTCGCCGATGATCTGCTCGAAGGATGAACGTGTCCCCGATCCCGCCTCACGCGAGATGACGGCAATGGCGTGATCTTCACCGCCCACGGCTTTCCAGTTGGTGATCCGCCCGCTGAAGATGCCTCGCACCTGCTCAAGGGTCAGCCCCGCGATGGCGTTTGCCGGGTTGACAACAACCGCGATGCCATCGCGGGCCACGACCATGCTCTTCAGGTCTTCGGCTTCCTTGGGGAGCTTCACCAAGTCGGCCATGCCGATCTGGGAGGCGCCGGTCTGCGCGGACTGGATGCCCAGCGCGGAGCCTCCGCCTTGGATTGTGACGGTGACTTCAGGGTGCGTCGCCATGTATTGATCGGCCAGTTTCTCCGCAAACGGCTGGAAAGCCGTTGAACCGGCCAAGGTGATGTTCTCGCGCGGCTTTCCGCACCCCGCGGCAAACAGAAGTCCGATACTCATCGAAACCACACACAATTTGCGACCGTCGTGGGACATTGTTTCTCTCCGGTTAGGATGCTGGTGTCTCTTGAACAGGTGTCATTTAAGCAAACCGGTTGCTCACAATCGACAGGTATAATGTTAGTTTTTTGTTAGCAGTTTCGGGCGTGGTGTGAGGCGCCGGTCGGGGCGGGGCCAGAAGGCGGGGTCAATCGCAGTCAGCAGTTTTACGGATTGGCGATGCGAAGTGTCCACACGCGTCGCAGTAGGATGCGATGGGACAGCCGGCGCAGCGCGGGTTGCGGGGGGCGCAGCGTGTCTGGCCGAACGAGACGAGGTAGGAGTTCCAAGTCTTCCAATAGCGGACCGGAAGCAGGCCTCGCAGCGCCATCTCGGTGTCGTAAGGCGTTCGGGTGTGGATGAGCCCGAGACGGTTGGTGATGCGGTGGACATGGACGTCCACGCAGATGGCGGGTTTGTCGAAGCCGAGCGCCACCACAAGGTTCGCGGTCTTGCGGCCGACGCCGGGCAGCTCGCAGAGCGCCTCGACGGTGTCCGGCAGGACGCCGCCGAACTTTTCTTCCAGGACGTCGGGCAACGCTTTCAGGTGGCGCGCTTTGTCGCGGAAGAACCCCACGGGGTAGATGGTCTGCTCCAGCTCCTCGAGCGGGATGCGGCGCAACGCGTCGGGAGTGGTGGCTTTGGCGAAGAGCCGGCCGCAGGCCGCGGCCGTGCAGGCGTCTTTGGTGCGCGCGCTCAGAATGGTGCCCAGCAGGACGCGGAAGGGGTCGCGCGTCTGAATGGCCACGAGGTCGATGATGGGCGCCTTGACGCTGTGGAACGCGCGTTTGAGGTGCCGGTTGACGGCGGGGATGTCGGAGGGTTTCATGGGGGGCGGCCTCGTGATGGGGTCTGCTGACTCTGGCGCCCACATTTAGCCACAGTTGGCTGCGCCGAGGGAAGCGCAAAGTTGAGGTTGAATGTTGGCGCATTCGTGCTATTGTAACGCGTCAGAAGTTTGGGGAGGTGTCTATGGGACGGAAGGACGTTGTCTGCTGGGCCGTCGCGGTCGGCGCGGCATGGGGGGCGAGCGCGCAGGTCGAGGCGGTTTGGCTGACACATCGGTCGGCGACGCCGGAAAAAACCGTGGTGAACTGGAAGAGCACACGGCCCGGGCCGTCGCGCGTGTTTTACGGCGCGGACGCCTCCTGTCCGCACGCGGCGCAGGAGGACGGGGAACGGACCCTGCACCACGTCGAGATCCCGACGACGCAGCGCGGCGCCTCCGTGTTTTACCGCGTCGAAACCGGCGGGCAGAAGTCGGAGACGCTGTCTTTTCAGACCTGTCCCGAAGCCGGCGTGCGCGTCGCCGTGGTCGGGGACTGGGGCTATGCTGGACATCCGGATCTGACGGCGCTGAAGGCGGACCGTCCGCATCTGCTGATCACCGCGGGCGACAACGTGGCCCACATCACGAATCCGGGGAAAGCGGGCGACAAGACGTACGTTCAGCCGTTTCTGGGGATGATCCAGTCCGAGGCGGCTTTCTTTGCCGCAACGCCCTTCATGCCGATCCTGGGCAATCACGACCGGCAGGTCGGTCCGCGCGCGAACAAGCGGCCTGGCGCGGGGAGTGAGGTTTACGATGTCGACGCGCAGGCGTATCTGAGCATGTTCGCGCTGCCGGATGTCGGCTGGAGGTGGGCCTTCACGATTCCTCAAGCCGACGTCACGTTCCTGGCGCTCGACATGCAGCACGTGAGCGACTTCGGCACCACATTCCAGTCGTGCCACGACTTCCGCCGCGGCTCGGAACAGTTCGCGTGGTTCGACGCGCAGACGCGCGGCGCAACCTCGGGCTTTGTCGTGTCCCTGCTGAACGAGAAGAGCAGTTGCCGGAGCTTGGAGCAAGGCGCTTGGCACGAGATGTTCAGCCGCGGGACGCTGTGCATCACGGGGTTCGGCTATTTCGCCGAGCGCGCGGTGGAGAGCAACGGGTTCCCCTACTACAACACCTGCGCGGCGAAGGCCGGCGACGTGTACCGGGATGCCAAGGCCGTGGTCTGCGAGCCGGTCGCCAACTACATGCTGCTGTCCTTCGACGCCGGCGCCGGTCAGCTGACCGTCGAGCTGAAGCGCCTGGACGGCCACGTCATCGACCGCCAGTCTTACTCGCGTCGCGTGCGCGGCCAGTAGACCCGCTCCGGAAAGAAGAGGAAATATGCAGCAGAACCGGCGCACATTTTTGAGACGCGCGTTTTGGGCGGCCTGTTTCGGCGCGCTGCCGTCGTTCGCGGTGGAAGGCGCCGTGCAACCGGATTGGCGGGACGCGTTCAAAGCGGCGGGGTTCGATCCCGCGGCTTCGGGGAGCAGTGTTTTCGTGGTGTGCGGGGACGTGCACGAACCCGAATACAGTCAGCACTTTCCGGCCCAGATCGAAGCGTGGAACGCGATGCGTCCGGCGCCGCTGTTTGTGGCGCTGTTGGGCGACAACGGCTGCAGCGTCTCGCGCAACTTCGGCCACACGCCCGACGAGCAGGGGCAGGCCCGCGCCCGCCAGGAGCTGGCGGGGCTGCGCGAGAAACTGGCTCGGCTGAGAGGGGACATCCCCCTGAAGCTGGTGGTGGGCAACCATGACACGTTTCCGGGAGAGACGGATGCGGCCTTCTTCAGGTCGGTGTTTCCCGAGTGCCGTCCCTATGAGCGGTTTGAGGCCGCGGGCATCCGCTTCATGGTCTGGAACGGCGGACACGACGGCGCGATCGACGGGCCGCAGCGCGCTTGGGTCCGTGAGCAGTGCGCCGCTCTTCCGGCCACGCAGACCGCGGTGGTGCTGGTGCACCAGCCGGCGCTCGGAATGACGGAGCGTGAGCGCGGCGTGCCTGCGGCGGTGAAGGAGAATTTCGCGGGCCATGCGGGTCCGCTCTGGCTGCTGGCCGGCCACGTGCACGCCGACGGGACCTCGGTCTTTTCGCTGCCGAGGACCCGGGTCGTTCAGGTCTCGCACGTCAAGAGCGTCAGCGGCTACTGGATCTACGGCGTGCGCGGCGGCAACATCGTGGCGCGGGTACGCTGCGGCTCGGACGGGTCGTGCCGCAGCGCGGCGATGCCGGACCTTGAGCGGCCCGCGCCGCAGATCCCGCTGCCGTTCGAAGGCCGGCAGGACGTGGTCTGGAGCCTGCTGATCGGGGATGACCCGGAGACGACCCGCGCGGCGTTTGTCAGCGGCAAGGGCGGCAACTGCGGGACGTGGTGGTTCTATGTGGACGAGCTGGTTTACCGGCTCCCTTTGGCGGAGAAGGGGCGCGGCGCCACGCGCTTCGCCGTGCTGGCGGCGCTCAGCAAGCACCGCAAAAGCGGCGAGCCTGTGCGCGTGTCTGCGTCTTCGGACGGAGTGGCTTGGACGGAAACGCCGCTGCTGGGGACAGAGGCGGCCGTGAACCTGTTTGCCATTCCCGAGGATCAGCGGGGAGGGCGCGAGCTTTTCGTGCGCGTGAAGAGTTTTGGGTTCGGCGCAGACACGTGCGTGGGCGGGTTTGCCCTGTGCCGCTGACGGGGACGCCGCGGCTGTCTGGACTCATCCCTCGACGTGCTTCTTGAAGCCCGCGAGCGTGAAGTCGGCGAGGTCGCGCAACACCCAGTCCGCCGCGCCGAGGTCCTGCGGATGGGCGCACGGGCGGTCGAGCGCGACGCACCACATCCCGGCGGCTTTGGCCGCCGTGACGCCCGCATGCGAGTCTTCGAACACGAGGCAGTTCTGCGGGGCCGCGCCGAGGAGGCTTGCGCCTTTCAGAAATCCGGCCGGCGAAGGTTTGCCGGGGGAGTAGTCCTCTGCGCCCAGCACGAACCGGACGTGACTCTCGGCTCCCAGAAGCGTGACGGCCTCCTCGACGTCTGCCCGCGGGGAGCCCGAAACAATGATCACGGGGTGCCGCTCGGACAAGTTCTTGAGCAGGGCGGACGAGGAGTGGATGATGACCCCGTCGCCCTGGCTGCGCAGCTTCAGGTAGTAGTCGCGCAGGCCGTCCGCCATGACGTGCGACGGCGTGTTGGCCATGGCCGGGAAACGCGCCGTGATGTCGCGGTAGATGTCGATCCAGGAGCGCCCGAAAACGATGTGGAGCATCGTCTCCTTGGCGCAGTGGCAGTGCCGGTCGGCCAGGTAGGCGCTCATGGCTTCCGCCCAGAGCAGCTCCGTGTCGACCAGCGTGCCGTCGAGATCGAAAATGAAGGCGTCGATCGTCATGATGCGGCTTGGCAGCAGCACTTCTTGAACTTCTTTCCGCTGCCGCACGGGCAGGGGTCGTTGCGGCCGACTTTCGGCGCCTCGCGCCGGACGGGGTCCGGGCCGAAAATCTTGCCGTCGATGAAGCGCCACTCGCCGTCGGTCATGGCGAACTCGGCGCGCTCGTGGTGGTCGAAGCTCGTGTCGTTGACCGAATAGTGCGCGATGAACTCGACGACGCCGGTCTCGTCTTTCGGCGAACCGCCTTCTTCGGAGACGATCTCGATGCCGGTCCATTTGGCCGACTCGGCCCATTTGCGGCTGCTTTCGGCGTCGAATTCCTTCTGGACTTTGGGCCCCGACGTCTTGTACAGATAGTCGACCGATCCCATGGCGTAGGCGCAGTAGCGGGAGCGCATCAGCGCGGTCGCGGTTTTGGGCTTGGCCCGCCCGATCAGGAAAGGTTCACAACAGGCCTCGAAGGCGAGGCCGCTGCCGCAGGGGCACAAATCGCTCATCAAAAAATCCTCCGGTGTTGGCGCGCGGAGCGGATCTTCCGCTCCGCGCTTGACGAAAAAAGGTGGTGTTCAGTCGGGGTGAGGGGCTGAGCAGGGAGCCGTCGGCCTGGAGCTAGAGCCGGCTCTTGACGAAATCCCTGAGGGCCGCCACAGAAATGAAGTTGCGGACGTCGAAGTCGCCGTCTTCGATCACGACGCCGAAGGCTTCTTCAAGGCCGACGACGAGTTCGAGCAGACAGACGGAGTCGACGCCGTAAGCGTCGACCAGCGACGCGTCGGTGACGATGTCTTCGGGTGCGACCTGCAGGAAGAGTCGCTCCACGATCATCGTTTTGAGTTTGGATTCGATGCTGGCAGTGTCCATGGGAGAGGGGTTCCTTGCGGCGGTCATTTGCCGAGCTTGGTCTCGATGAACTGCAGGTGCTCAATGAGCTTCTTGTACTGTTTGTCGGACTGCACTTTGGCAAAGGCCTGCATGGCGACGATGATGATGAGCAGTCCGACGACCACGAGGAAATGCATGAACGAGAAGCCGCACACGTGCGCGACGGGCTCTGCGGCCGAGGGCTCGGGAAAGGCCGAGGGCTTGGCTGGCGCACGCGCCGGAGCGGAGCCAGCCGGGCGCTCTTCGGGCTTCTTCAGCGTGATCTCTTTCGGCGCGGAGGGTGCGGGAGCGGCTGCCGCGGCCTCGCCTTTATCGGCCGGCGCTTCGGTCTTCGCTTCGGCTTTCTGATCCGCGGCGTCCGCCTTCTTTTCCGCGGCATCCGGTTTCTTCTCGGCCGCGGCCTCTGCGGGCTTGTCGGCCTTGACCTTGCCGTTCTTCTTGGTCGGGGGCTTGACCGCATCCTTCTCGCCCGAGGCCTCAACCTGAGTCTCGCCGGCCTTCTCGGGCGCGGCATCAGGCTTGGCTGCAGCCGGGGCCGCCTGCGCGGTCGCTGCGGCCGCGGGAGTCTCCTCCGCAGGGGCTTTCTGCGACTCGGATTCGACCACAAAAGCGTTGCCGCACTTGGGGCATTTCTGGTTGATCGGCTTGCCAAGGTCAAAAACCGCGAGCTTGGCTTGACATTTCGGGCACTGGATGATGCGTTTCATAAATCGGTTCCTTTGATAATCGGCTCAAAGTTTAGTAAAAAAACACGTCACAGGGCAAGCCGCAAGCTTATCTCACCGGCTCGCCTTTGAGACGGGGCGGTTGCGGGTAGACGCCTTTCAGGGCGTTCTCGCAGATCGAGCGGGTGTCTTGAGGAAAATCGTTCTTGATGATCCACTTCAGAAACCCCGGATCGTCTTTGACGAGCTCTTTGACTTTCGCGCCCTTTTTCTTGCCGAAATTGACGACGATCTCGCCGTCCTGCCAGCGCAGGCGGCCGGAGCGGTCGGCGTTGAACGGGTCGACCGGGTTGAAGGTCCGGTCGAGCGTCTCCATGTCCTGCGGCAGATCGGCGTAGCGCTTGAACTGGCCGAGAATGACGTCGAGCGTGGCGCGCACGTCGGCTTCCGCCCCGTGGGCGTCGTCGTGCGAGCGGTCGCAGTAGAACTTCAGCGCGGCCGAGAGGTCGCGCGGCTCGCGCGTGTGAAAGATGCGCTGGGCGTCGAGCAGCCGGCGGCGGTCGGGGTCGAACGTGATGCCGGCGCGGGTAAACTCTTCGGCGAGCATGGGGATGTCGAAGCGGCCCGCGTTGAAGCCGGCCAGGTCGGCCTCGCCGAAGAAGGTGAGGATCTCGAGCGCTTTGTCCTTGAACGTGGGCTGGTCTTTGACGATCTCGTCGGTGATGCCGTGGATCGCGGTGGTCTCGATGGGGATGGGCATGCCGGGGTTCAGCAGCCAGTAGCCGTTGGTCTCGGTGCCGTCCGGGTCGAGTCGGATGGCGGCGAGCTCGATGATGCGGTCGGCGCGCGGGCTCGTGCCCGTAGCTTCAATATCGAATACGATCAGGGAACGGTCGAGTTTCAGGGGGAACATGGAGGCCTTTAGGGTTGGGGTTTTCAAGGGGGCGGGTCAGGGCGTCGGCGCCGCTGGCGGTGTCGTGCCGCGCGGTTTAAACGTGGCCGCAAAATCGACGCGCAAGGGGCGCTGCGGCAACAGGTCGCCGGAGGCCATCGCGGCCTTCAGCTCCGCGGCGGAATCGGCGTCGTACCACCAGTAGCCGAGCAGCGAGCGCTCGTCGCCGAATTTGGAGAGGACCGTGTCGGGCATGCCGAAGGTGTCCCAGTAGAGGAGCCGCGTCACATCCGTGTTCCAGAGCAGCACGTAGGGGACCGCCGCCGTGACGAGCGCGTCGATCTCGCGGTTGATGGCGTTGCGCTCGGTGGGGCTGAAGAGCGTTTTCTGCCGCTCGATCAGGGCGTCGACGCGCGCGTCTTTGAAGCCGGTCAGGTTGTTGCCGGAGGGGCGGTCGGCCTCGCGCGAGTGCCACATGTCTTCGGGGTCGCGGAAGAGCGTGCCGCCCCACGAGGCCCAGGTCATGTCGAAATTGAACGCGTCCATGTCGCGCATCCAGGCCGCGAAATCTTTGCGCTCGATCTTCATTTCGATGCCGACCTCTTTGAAGGCGGTGTTGACGAGGGCCAAGAACTTTTCGGAGCCGCCGTCGCGGGTGAGGAAGCTGAAGCGCAGCGGGCGCCCGTCCTTTTCGAGCAGGCCGGTTTGCGGGTTCGGCCGGTAGCCGGCCTCGCGGAGAAGGGCTTTGGCGCGCGGCACGTCGAAGGCGAAGAACGCGTTGGCGCAGGGGTTCGCGTCGTCGTACAGGTCCTCGAAGTAGGAGCGGTGCAGAAAGTAGGCGCTGAACATCAGGGTCCGGTTCATGGTCTCGCGGTCGACGAGGTGGGCGACGGCTTTGCGCACGCGCAGGTCGTCGAACGGCGGGCGCCGCAGGTTCATCGCGAAGCCCTGGAAGCCGATCGGGTTGTGGTTGCGGACGAGGCGCTTGACGATCCAGTTCTTGTCGAACTTCTCGCCGATCGTCTCGTTGGCCCAGATGCGCGCCGTGTAGATGGCGTACACGTCCACCTGCCCTTTTTTGAAGGCCTCGAAGGCGTTCTCGTTGTCGGTGTAGTAGCGGAACACGAGGGTGTCGAAATTCATCGTGTTGCGCGCCGAAGGGCGGCGGGTGGCCCACCAGTCCCAGCGGCGGCTCAGGCGGATCTCGATCTGCTCTTTGACGGCGCTGAGCACATAGGGGCCTGAAACGACGGGGCGGTCGAAGTCGAGCGTGTTGAAGTCCTGCCCCTCAAAGGCGTGCTTGGGCATGATCTCGAAGCCGCCCGCGGCCAGCAGGTTGCGCCAGTGGCTCTCTTTGGCGCGGAAGCGGATGGTCCGCGGCCCGAGGATCTCGGGCGAGCCGAAAACGCCGAGCGCGACCTTGCTGGCGCCCGTGGCGTTCTTGGGGTCCATCACCTGGTCGAAGGTCCACTTCACGTCTTCGGCGGTGACCGGACGGCCGTCGCTCCAGACCGCGGCCGGGTCGATGTCGAAAGTGAAGGAGAGCTTGTCGTCGGAAACGGTCCAGCTGCGGGCGAGCCCGGGCGTGAACTCGGTCGAGGTGGAGTCGGTCCACAGCAGCGTCTCGTACATCAGGCCGAAAATCTGCCGGGTGTAGGTGTTGCTGTCGATGTAGTAGTTCAGGCTTTTGGGCGGCTGGAAAGCCGCGAAACGCAGCAGGCCGCCCGGCACGGCGTGCGCGCTGGCCAGCGGGTCGGGCCGCTCTTGCCAGTCCGGCTTGGGAAACACCTCGTCCGACCGGGCGGTCAGCGCGGCGCAGAACAGGAATATGGCTGCAAATACGGGCATGGTTCTTCGTGTCGTCAAAAACAGGGGGCATGTTACCTGATTCGGATGAGGAAAGGGAGGCAAAAAGCGGCCGGCGCGCCGGGGCGCGGGGCCGGGTCACTCCGCCGCTTCGCCGGCCCCGCGCCGGTGCTGCAGGCGGTACCGGTGGGGCGTGAGGCCGCGGAAGCGCTTGAACGTCTTGATGAAGTGGCTGTGGTCGCAGAACCCGACCTCTTGCGCGATCGCGGTGATCAGGCGCGAGGAGTGCTCGAGCAGGTCCCGCGCCGCATTGACGCGCGTCAGCAGGATGTAGTCGATCGGCGTCATCTTGAAGAACGCCTTGAAGCCGCGGCGGAATTTGCTGCTGGAGCTGCGGGTGATCCGCGCCAGCTCGCCGATGGCGATCGGCTTGGCATAGTGGGCGTTGATGTAGGCGGCCACATCGGAGAACCGGCCGTACCACTCCGGCAGCTCCTGCGTCTCTTTGAGCAGCCGATAGATGGCGGCTACCCCGATGACCTTGCCCGACGGGCCGCGGAGCGGGATCTTGCTGTAGCACATGAACCGGGTGGTCATGTCGGGGGCGGAGGCGATCGCGTTGACAATCGGCTGGCCCGTGCGCATCACCTGGTTGTCGGTGTCGACGTACGCCTGGGCGCACGCGTCGGGGAAGAGGTCGTAGCTGGTCTTGCCGATGGCCGCCGCGCCGCTCTTCACGTTGCAGTTCGCGCAGTTCCACCCGTTGAGGAACATGATCCGGCCGCGGCGGTCTTTCAGATAGGCGGCCGTGTCCGGCAAGGTGTCGAGCAGGAACAGAAAGGCGTCCACGTTGCCTCCCACCTGCCGCAAGAAGGCGGCCTGCGCCTGGTTTCTCCGGTCGATCGGCATCCCTGTGTTCCTCCCCGTGTGTATGCGTGCCTCATGCGATGTCAAAAAAGTACACATTTTTGACGCAAACATACAAGACTATTCTTGCCAGACGTGCGAAAGTCTGAACATCCTTGAAAGGGAATGTTTTAGCCGAAAGGGTGGCCCATACCATGAGCGTTTCGAAATGCGCGCTGCTCGGCGTCCTCGCCGCCGGGGTGCTGACGGCGGAGGAGGTGCGGCCCGTGGCCGTGTGGTCGGATGCGGCGTGCTATCCGACCCCGGCCGGGAAGTACGCGGCCGACAAGATGATCGACGGCGATCTGGGCACCTACGCCTGTCTGCTCGACGACACGCGGACCGGCAAGGACGCGGGCGTGTGCCCGCCGTACGCGGCGGCGCCCGTGACCGCCACGTTCGTGCTGGATCTGGGCGCGCCGCGGCGCGTGTCGGGCCTGCGCTTTGTGGCGCGCAACGCCTGGGTCTACGTGCTGGCCCAAAACGTGAGGGTCTACGCCTGCTCGGACGCGCAGGGCCGCGCCGATGTCAGGGCTTTGGCGGAAGGGCAAGAGCTGCCCGCGACGTCCAACTCCAACTCCGCGTTCGTCGAGTGGCCGGAGGTCGTGACGCGCTATGTCAAGGTGCGCGTCAACGACGCGTACCAGAAGCGCTATCCCGGCCCTTGGATGCACGAGGCGCAGCTCCCCTGGTGCCGCAAGGTGGGGCTCCCGACCGCAGGCGACGGCCGGAATCTGAACGTCCAGATCGCGGAGGTCGCCTGCACGGACGCGCGTCCGGACGACTATCCCGCCAAGAACGCCGCCGACGTGGCCTATCCGCGGTATCGGCTCGAGCGCGACTGGCTCTATCAGGATGCCGGTCTCGACGTCTCGCGCGTGTTCACGTCGGACACGGACTCGGAAAGGGAGCTCGCCATGGTGCAGAAGGTGCTGGGGCGCGTCCCGGACAGCGACCCCGGCCTCAAGGCGCTGCTGGAGCGGGTGGCGACGCTCGACGACGACAACGTGCCCGCGAAGGACCCCCGCTGGCGAGCGCTCTACCTCGACGCCTGCGCCGCGCGGCGCAGGGCGCGGCTGCAGGCGCTCCGCGCGAAAGCGGACCGCTTCATCTACGCCAAACATTTCGTCTTCGGGTGCATGCAGGGTCTCGCCGGAAAATACGATGTTCCCGACGAGCAGGTCCGCGACTACACGCCCGGCTTCAAGAAGGGCAGCCAGCTGTGTCTGGGGACGATCCGCGCGGACGGCTCGGTTCAGCACGAGGTGCTGCTCGAAAAGCCCGAGGGGACGATCTGCTATCCCAGCCTTTCGTGGGACGCCCGGACGCTGGTCTTCTCCATGCGCGACAACTACGAGACCGACTCCTATTACCTCTACACGATGGATCTGGCGACGCGCCGGGTGCGGCAGATCACCTTTCCCCTCATGCGAGACGGCAAGCCCTTGCCCGTGGCCGACTGCGAGCCGACCTTCTTGCCGGACGGCCGCATCGTGTTCACGTCGACGCGCGACGTGCACATCAGCGATTGCTGGTATCGCGCGGGCGGAAACATCTGCTCCTGCGACGCGGACGGCGGCAACATCCGCCGCCTGACCAGTGACCAGCTCATGTCCAACGGGCCGCAGGTGCTGTCGGACGGGCGCGTCGTGTTCACCCGCTGGGAGTACAACGACCGCAGCGCGCTCTTCACCCATCCGCTGATCGCGATGAATCCGGACGGCACCGCGCAGACGGAGTTCTACGGCAACAACAGCATGTTCCCGTCGTCGATCATCCACGCGCGCGGCATTCCGGAGTCGCAGAAGGTGATCGCCATCATCGCCGGTCACCACTCCATCTACAAGGGCAAGCTGGGCCTGATCGACCGCTCCAAGGGCATCCAGGCGGGGCAGGGGATTGAGTTCGTCAACACCAAACTCAGCGGGGAGCTCGGTCGTGAGTCCGCCGACTACATCAGGCCGGAGCCGCCCGATCCGGCAAAACCCTACCTCGACTTCAAGATCGACGTCTTCGGCCAATTCGGCCCTCAGTACGCGCACCCGTACGCGTTCGACGAAGAAAACTTCCTGTGCGCGTTCTGTCCGGAAGGGTATCTGCCGCCGTTCGGGCCGTTCAACCCGCCGCTGGCCGTCTACTACATGAAGGCCGACGGGGTCCGCGAGCTGCTCGCCTACGACGCGTGGCAGGGCGCGGGACAGGCGGTGCCGGTCATGGCCCGCACGCCGCCGCCGGTGCGAGGGTCGCAGATCGATCCGAAAAAGAACGGCGGCGTGTACACCGTGCAGGACGTCTATCAAGGTCCGGGGCTGGCGGGCGTCGCGCGCGGCACCGCGAAAAAGCTGCGCGTCGTCGCCTTGGAGTACCGCGTGTGCCGCATGGGATATGGCCAGAACGGCGGCGAATGCGAGACGGGCCTCTGCCAGACGCCCATCTCCCTCAACAGCGGCAGCTGGGACGTCAAGCACGTGCTGGGCGAAGTGGACATCGAGAGCGACGGCAGCTGCAGCTTCGAAGTGCCCGCGCATGCGCCGGTCTATTTCCAGGTGCTCGATGCCAAAGGCTACGTCATCCAGTCCATGCGGAGCTGGTCCACGCTTCAGTGCGGCGAGTACTTCTCCTGCCTCGGCTGCCACGAGAACAAACTGGACGCGGGCGTGCAGGCCTCAACTGCGCACAAGACCACCGTGGCCCTGTCCAAGCCGCCGCAGGCGCTGAAACCCTTCGCCGGCCAGGAGCACCCGCTGGTGAAGCGGCTGCGGACGCAGTCGTGGCGGGACAGCGTCGAGAACTTTCTGGGCGTGAATGCGCCGCGCCCGTTGGAGGCGGACGCGCCGGTGGACGGGTTCAGCTATGTGCAGAACATCCAGCCGATCTTCGACAAGCACTGCGTGAAGTGCCACAACGGCGGCAACCTGCAGAAGTGCAAGGTCAGCCTGACCGGCGAGGTCGCAAAGCCCGAAGCCATCCGGCTGATCGGCGCGGGCCAGGTCGATCCCAAACGCGCCTACACCCACTCGTATGTGGCGATCACCACTTCGGGCGATCCGGACCGCAATCCGTGGATGACGTGGCTCAAGCCCCGCAGCCGCGCGGTGATGCTGCCGCCGTACCACACGGGGTCCGGCAAGAGCCCGATCATGGCGCACTTCGAGACCTCGCACCACGGGGTGGCCGTGAGCGCGGACGAAAAGCGCTTCTTCGCCTGCTGGCTCGATCTGCTCGTGCCGTTCTGCGGCTCCTACGCGCAGCACAACACCTGGACGGAAGCGGAGAAGGCCGAGTACGCCTATTTCCAAGAGAAGCGCCGGGCGTATGCGGCGGCCGAGCTCGAGGCGCTGCGGCGGTCGCCTTGACCGCGGCGGCGGCAAAAAAGAGGGGCAGGCCGAGCCTCGGCCCTGCCCCTTTGACGCGCGCCGCCGCTGCGGCAGGCGCTATTTCAAGACTTTGCGCAGGCGCTTCATGGCCTCTTCCACATTCTCGCGGCTGTTGAAGGCGCTGATGCGGATGAAGCCCTGGCCGCAGCGGCCGAAGCCCGCGCCGGGCGTGGTGACGACCTGCGCGCGGCTCAGCAGCTTGTCGAAGAACTTCCACGAGTCCTTGCCGACGTTGACCCAGATGTAGGGGCTGTTGTCGCCGCCGGTCAGCGAGAATCCGAGCTCCGACAGCGTGCTGCGGATGAGGGCCGCGTTGCCGAGATAGAAGTCGACCAGCGCCTTGGTCTGCTGCTTGCCCGCGGCCGAATAGACCGCTTCGGTGGCGCGCTGCACGGGATAGGAGACGCCGTTGAACTTGGTGGTGTGGCGGCGGTTCCACATGGGGTGAAGCGGCACGGCCTCGCCCTTCTTGGTGTAGCCCATCAGCGATTTCGGCACCACGGTGAAGGCGCAGCGCGTGCCGGTGAAGCCGGCCGTCTTGGAGTAGCTGCGGAACTCGATGGCCACGTCGCGCGCGCCCTCGATCTCGTAGATGCTGTGGGGCAAGGCCGGGTTGCGGATGAAGGCCTCGTAGGCGGCGTCGAAAAGGATCAGCGCCTTGTTCTCCTTGGCGTAGCGCACCCAGGCGGCGAGCTGCTCGCGGGTGGCGGTCGCGCCCGTGGGGTTGTTCGGGAAGCAGAGGTAGATCACGTCCACCGGCTGCTCGGGCAGGGCCGGAACGAAGCCGTTGGCCTCCGTGCAGTCGAGGTAGACCAGCCCCTTGTAGCGGCCTTTGGAGGCCTTGCCGGTGCGGCCGGCCATGACGTTCGTGTCCACGTAGACCGGGTACACCGGGTCGGGGACGGCGATGGTCAGCTTGTCGGCGAAGAGCTCCTGGATGTTGGCGGTGTCGCACTTCGCGCCGTCGCTGACGAAGATCTCGTCGGCCTCGATCTTCGCGCCGCGCGCCTGGAAATCGTTCTGGGCGATCGCCTCGCGCAGGAAGTCGTAGCCCTGCTCGGGCCCGTAGCCGCGGAACGAGGCGCGCGTCGCCATCTCGTCGACCGCCTTGTGCATGGCTTCGATGCAGGCGGCGGGCAGCGGCTCGGTCACGTCGCCGATGCCGAGGCGGATCACCTTCTTGTCCGGGTGCTCGGCCTGGTAGGCCTTCACGCGCTTGGCGATCTCGGAGAAAAGGTAAGAGGATTGGAGTTTCGCGTAGTTCTCGTTGATGCGGATCATGGTGTTGTTGTTCCTTTCGAATCGGTGGGGGGCTCTGCGCCGACGGCCGTGCGCTTCTCGCGCACGGGGGTCAGCACCCAGCGCTTGTTGTACCAGAACCACTGTTCCGGCCGCTTGCGGATCGCGGCGTCGACCAGGGCGGCCACGGCTTCGGTGATGCGCCGCGCGTCCTGTTCCTTGTCGAGCGCGGGGTCGGGCAGGATGGCGGGCAGGCGCTCGAGGGTGTGGCGCGTCCAGCCTTCGCGCCGGAAGATCGCGGGGATGACCGGTACCTTGGCGGTGATGGCGAACAGGGCCATGCCGCGGCCGAGGTTGGCCGTGCTGCCGAGAAACGGCACGCTGAGGTCGGGCGTGTAGACGCGGACATCCGGCAGGATCGCCAGCACGTTGCCGCTGCGCAAAAGCTTGATGATCTGCTTCAGGGTGCCGCCGCCGCGCTCGAGGATCGTCATGCCGGACTCGCGCTGGCGGTTGATCCAGTCGTTCACGAGCGGGTTCTTCTGCTTGGCGGCGATGCTGAACATGCGGATGCCGTGGCGGTGGCAGGCCCAGCCGGCCAGATCCCAGTTCCCCATGTGGGGCACGGTGAAGACGGCGCCCCCGTAGCGCTCGATCAGCGCCTTGACCTCGGGGATGTGCGCCTCGAAGTCGGGCATGTGGCGGTCGAGCCAGGCGCGGTCGATGGAGGGCGCGCGCATCATCTCGACCATGTTGAAAGCCGTGTTGCGCATGGAGAGCCAGGCGATGCGCCGCACGTCCCGTCCGGCCAGGTCGGCGCCGAGCACCTCGCGGATGCGGCGCAGGGTTTCGCGGCGGCGGAAGCGGGCGAGGTGGAAGGCGGCGGCCGCCAAGACCCACGCGACGGCCAGCGCCAGCCGGTAGGGGAGGGCGTTCAGGACCGCGGCGAGACCGCGCAGGACGGCATATTCCAGAATGTGTGGGGCGCGATATCGCATAGAAAAACGGCAAGACCTTACCAAATTGTCCCAGCCGTATCGAGCGCGATTTCGTCCCGCATCACCCGCCGGCCGCGACTTGTCCGCTGTGGATACAGGCCATCCGGACCAAGGGGCAGAACGTGAGGTTCTTCGTCTATATTGCCCTTGTGAGAGCGGCTCCGGACCGGTCAAGGCAAAGAAACGGAAAAGAAGAAGGGATGCCTGCGGTCAATCCGTCTGCCTCCCGACTTTTCCAGCGCAGCCCGTATGTCGCGATACGATCCCCTTACCTCTTTACTTTCCTTTTTTCCAGCACGGACTGTCTGCCCAAAAACGACTCCTCGTAAGGCGGGCCGGAATCGGTTAAACAATCACGCTATCAAGGGGTTATTCCCATTCCGTTCAGTTTCCGCTCCTAAGTAACGTTACTCGCCTTTGTTGGCAGCCGGTTTCTTGAAACGAATGAAGCCTTTCATGCCCGTTTGCAGATCTTGAAGTCTCCATTCAAGATCAGGATATTGTTCCATCAGTCTCGCTGCTTCGGCTTCATCTCTCTTGCCACTGACGGTGATCGCGACTTCGTGTAGCAGGTATTCTCTTTCTGGTTCGAGGAACTTCGGGAGAGGTGTCGTCTTCACTTTGCCTTCGTCATCGGGACCGAGGATCTTGTCTGGCACGTTGAGTTCGGCAAGAAGCCGATGAAACGCTATTTGCTCCTTCGTGGTCGAGTTCAGTCGGTCCCATTTGTCATTTTGAAGACGGATCCGGTTGCGAAGAGCCTTACTCCAGTTGACACCTTTGCCCAAGCAGAAGGGACCTTGCTGCAGGACCTCGGCCAAGAACTGCTGCTCAGCCACGTCTGGAGCAGTGACATTAACCCGAAGTGTGTTCGAGGGGGCGTTGTCTCCCGACAACGAAACTGTAACGTCGTATTCGCCTGGCGCTAGATCATCGAAGAGCATTCCACGGCCGATTTCGGGTCTGATTGATGCGAGATCGATAAGGATACTTTGCTGCTTTCCCCGTTCGACATGCATCTGCCACATGTCTTGACCATCTTTGAGACGATCCCCTTCTGGCGTTATGATAACGGTGTCCGCTTCCTTGGACGAAGACAGGGAGTAGGTCCGTCCCGAACCAACGGCACTGAAGGTAACCCGGAAGGGCAAGGTATCGTCGAGAAGTGTCACGTATGGGATTGAGCCAGGGCCATATATTGTGATTTTGAGGATATAAGGGAAGCCCTTGGTCGCCGTAGGCAGACCTCGGATTGCCACCGGAGTCGCGCTTGCCGGAGTTTCGGCCAGAATGGGCATGGGTGAAAGAGCGGCTCCCATGAGTCCTATAGTCACTAGACAGATTGCTTTCATTATCATTCTCCTTTTACCACCCGAGTCCGGGATGGTCTTCCAGATGGATTTTGCGAATCGCCTTAATGTGAGGAGCGCAGAGATTCGGCGCGGTTCGTTTGTCGGTCCATGGAACCGGAGCCCTTGGCGCACCATCGTCGAGAATGAACCACGTGTTATAGTTCATTGCGCAGCTCGTGCTGGGCGTGGTGGTCTTGAAGTCCCAGTTGCCACAATTGTGTGCAAGACCGAAAGAGTGAGTAAGTTCGTGAACCAAGAAGCCTAGCCAAAAGGCTGCCGGAGCATATCCCCTCGCCTCACTTGCACATTCGAATACGCAACCACAGTCTGTCCCGTCGACCCTTTTGCCCTCGCTGTTATTGGGGGGCGGACTGGCAGGAAAATCCGTTCCCGCGCATGGGCAAGATGCCCATGCCACCGTGGCGGGCGATACGATAGACCTCACACGTTTATATGTTAGCAGTTCGTGATGTTTGAGACAATGCGCACAAACGCCTCCTTCGTCTCGTGTACTTTGATTGTGCAGGGGGCGCCTCTGTAAATGCCGCTGAGGGACTGGGCCTGCGGATGCTCAGCCTGCCTATCTTATTGAATCCGCTGAAAAAGTCGGCGTCCGGCGGTGAATCGAACGAAATGCCCTCACGGGCTCACTACAAACGGGTTCGAAGTGTTCGTAGTGGCGCCGTCAGGCGCTTCAAGCCGACTTTTTCAGCGGAATCTAATGTACAATTATGATAATCATCCCCAGAGCCGCAAAAAAGGAGTATTTTTAGCCGCGAAGGGGCAAGTTGCCCCTGAGACGGGGGGAGCAACTATGGGAACGATGACGGTCTTGTACGGCGGGCTGGATCTGCACGGCGACAACGTGTTCTGCACGCTGATGGACGCGGCCCGCAACGTGAGGTTCGAGCAGCGTTTCCCGAACGACCTGTTCACGATAGCCGAGGGGCTCAAGCCGTTCAGGAAGTGGATCAAGGCTGTGGCGGTCGAGTCGACCTACAACTGGTACTGGCTGGTCGACGGCCTGCGGAGGCTGAAGTACGACGTGCGGCTGGCGAACCCGGCCCGGATGCAGGAGAACATCGGGCTCAAGGCCGCGAACGACAAGACGGACGCCCGCTTCATCGCCCGCCAGCTCGTCAACGGCATCCTGCCCGAGGGCTACATCTACCCGGAGGAGACGCGGGGCGTGCGCGACATGCTGCGGCGGCGCATGCGCCTCGTGCACGAGCGCACCTCCGAATGGCTGAGCCTGATGAGTCTGGCCGCCCGCCACACGGGGCAGGACATGACCATCGCCGAATTGGAAGGCTGCGACCTGAATGATGTTTTGAAAGGCCAGCCTCACGCGCTGGTCATGGCGCAGGCCAGCGTGCGGCACATCGTATTCCTGGCTGAGGAGATCAAGGCTCTTGAAAAAGAGGTGCTGCGCGGGCTGCCGGACAAGGAGACCTACAAAAGGCTGATGACTGTCCCAGGCATCGGGCCCGTGCTGGCGCGGACCATCCTGCTGGAGACCGGGCCGGTGTCCCGGTTCAAGGAGGCCGGCAACTATGCCTCCTACTGCCGCGCCGTCAGCACGACCCACACCAGCAACGGCAAGAAAAAGGGCGAGGGCAACGGCAAGTGCGGCAACCGGTATCTCGCCTGGGCGTATGTCGAGGCCGCGAACCTCGCGGCCCGCCACTCCCCCGAGATGCACGCCTGGTTTCAGCGCAAGCAGGCCCGCAGCGGCAAGCGCGTGATCGCCGTCAAGGCGCTGGCCAACAAGCTCGCCAAGGCCTGCTACTTCATGATGCGCGACGGCACGGATTTCGACGTGAAGAAGCTTGCGGGAATTTGAGACATGGGAGACGCCGGCGAACCGGCATAGGGGTTGGCTGACACCACAATTACGATTGGGGACCGGCGCCTCCCGCCACCCCTTTCACGGAGGATCTGAAGACAGACTTCACCGTTCCGACCGGGGCGCGAGCCGCGACGGGGTTGGACTCCGAGACGCCGCAAGGCGTGTGCGGATGAGCCACAGATATGAGCATCACCCCTTATGGACGCGCCACGGCACACCGGCGGTTTTCTGGCTCCGCCTTGCGGATTCGCGGAGTGGGGCTCCGGGCTCAGGACCGCGAGCCTAGAACCAGATGAGCGACTGGACGGCGCGGCTTCGGCTGGCCGGAAACCAGCAGACGAAACAACGGCGGATTCGGGACGAGAGGGCCTGTCGCAGACCCACCTTTAACGGAACAAAGACATGAAAACAAAGAACACCGCCTCAAGAAGGCGGGCGGGAGAGAATTTGTCCGTTGACTCCGGCTCTAGGATGAGCAACCCCTGAGTATGCGTTCGTGTGAAACGCCATACGCCAAAGCCCAGCAAGAGGAAGGCCGACAAACCGAAGAACACATATCTAACGGAGCCACGTCTGGTGGCTCCGGATCTTTTTGCCTCTGCTGCCACACATTCCCGAACGTCCGCCGCCACCATCTTCATCGAAAGATCGGGCTGGGGAAGATTGAAATCCAGCGACTTTAGGGCCGCAAGGTTCGTGTTGACACTTGTATGCTGTTTATACTTGCGAGACTCCTCAAGGGCGGCTTTAAGATCCCTGTCCGTGTAAAGATTGGCCGTCGGCGGCTCTTGACTGTGGCGCTCAAGCATGGCTAGCCGTTCTCTTGACTGCCGGTACGCTACGTTCCGTTCCGCAAGGATGCCATCAACCTTTATGAATCTGATCTTGCCCTCTTCCTTGTCGGCGGCAACGGCCAGCGCGGCAAGGATGGCTGCTTTCTTTTCAAGTGAGGCAGACTCATCGTATACCGTTCTAGCGAAACCATAAACCGACAGTCGTTCCACGCCCATCCTGTCCTCGCCGACAAGGAACCTCAGGAGAATGTTTTTCGCCTCTACCGCATTAGCGACACGGAGATAAGCGAGTATGGCCTGTTGTCTGATGTGGCCGTCTGATTCCTTCATTGTCATTCGCTCCAACAGGAAATCCTTGACTGGGACATTCCCGCATTTCGGAAGCCACCGGACGACGCTTTCCGCTATCCCTTGATTGCGCCTCCATTCGTTTGATTGGGGCGTGAGTGCCGGGCGGTTATCCCCGGTTTCTTGGTAAATCGCCATCAGCACACGGTGGAGTTGCTCGTCGCTCACAGCGTTTTGCTTCTTGAAGGCGTCGAATTCCTGCCATACCGAATCATGGCCCGCATAGAAATAATACTCGACCAACCGTTCCTTCAGGCTTGCGTCGTCTATTCCGGCGAAAACGGAAGTACTCCAGAGGAGGACAATTGTGACAAGCGATATACTGTGTATTTTCATGGTTCTCCTTTTAATGCTGAGGCTCCCGCGTGCTCATCTGGTTCAACCCCGCGCTGACGGACACCGCGATACCCCCGTCAATTCCTGTGAGGAGGTCCAGTGGAATGTCTGTGCCGTCATGGTTGTGCATGAGCGACCGGTACATCACATCCCGATAAAGGAGTCCTGCCGAATAATACCCCGTTCCCTCGCCGCCGCTCCAGTTCAGCGGCTTGACCTTGTCTTCGGACACGAGTGGAATAAGGGTCGTGTTTCGACTTTAGACATTGTCGATTTGTTCTCATAAATTGCCCATCCGTTGTAAGCCGTCTGCCTGCGCAAGGTCTCCTCCCTGCATGTCGCATCCCGCTATATTCGCCGGTTACTGCATGACTCCTTCACTCTGCTTTTAGGATGTGGTGGACGTCGGAGGACTTGCGCTGTCCCAGATCCCGGTTCCCATCGCCCTTGCGGGGACGCAAACGTCGCGCCAAACCGCGGCCGTGATGTGGCACCACTCGTCCTCGTAAAGATGCTCAACCGTCTGGCCATGCCGCCATCCTGCCAAATGCCACTCGGCCAGGCAACGGCTATTTGTTGAGTGTCGAATGGATGTCCCTGTCCGCTCCGGGTTTGTTGCTTGGATTGACCGGAAGAGAAAATTCGTAGACTTTATCATCCGTGTTGCTCATAACCCCGTCTGGTCCGGCCGAACGGACAAGGAGAGCGCGCTCATTCTCGATTGACAAGTCATAACGGTTTCCCCACGAATCATTTAGTGCGCAAGCAAGAAGTATCGGAGGGTTTGAGGAAGTTCCGCTCGTCAACGCTTGTCCAATTTCCTTGCTGTCGCCGTGCGGATATGTCCCGTTTGTTATTGCGTAATAATAGATGGCTGAGTATAACATGTAAGCATTGTATTTTGTAGAATTCAAACTTTCAGATCTGTCACTTCTGTAGGCCAACAACTCACTGAATAGACTTTTCGTTTTTTTGCCGCTATTGTTCGGCCAGAGCAGAAAAAAACTCATTGCACAAGCGACAACCAGCACAACCGCACAACCCAGTCTTTGTTTGTTAGTCATGGATGTTCTCCTTGGTCCTAAAACGTTTCTCCATCTCTAAAACGGTCGATCGAGTGGAATATTTGTTGAGTGCCGAATGGATGTCCCTGTTCGCTCCAGGTATGTTGCTTGGATTGACCGGAAGAGAAAATTCGTAGACTTTATCATCCGTGTTACTCATAACCCCGTCTGGTCCGGCAGAACGGACAAGGAGAGCGCGCTCATTCTCGATTGACAAGTCATAACGGTTTTCCCACGAGTCATTTAGTGCGCAAGCAAGAAGTATCGGAGGGTTTGAGGAAGTGCCGCTTGTCAATGCGTGTCCAATTTCCTTGCTGTCGCCGTGCGGATATGTCCCGTTTGTTATTGCGTAATAACAAACTGCATTGTATATGGCATGTGTCTTTATTGATGTAACACTCGTTTTTTCAGAGCTCTCACTTCTGTAGGCCAACAACTCACTGAATAGACTTTTCGTTTTTTTGCCGCTATTGATCGGCCAGAGCAGAAAAAAACTCATTGCACACGCGACAACCAGCACAACCGCACAACCCAGTCTTTGTTTGTTAGTCATGGATGTTCTCCTTGGTCCTAAAACGTTTCTCCATCTCTAAAACGGTCGATCGTAACTGCATTAAAATGTGGAAGCTCATAGACACGAGCATTAGCGTGTGCTCCCCTATGGATAGACCGCTCGCGTCGACCTGGAATGGCGCTGAGCGAACCCATTTCCTGCTTTGCCTACTGGTTGGTTTTGATTTTTCGCTGACAAGCGTCACTCGCTTTGCGTGTTTCGTCATCAAGCCATGTTCCCTTATAACGTTCGGAAATATGCTCCTGTGAGTGACTGAGCATCCGCATCACGTCGTCGTTGACATTTTGCCGCAAGGACAGTAGCGCCCCAAGATATAGCGCATATTGCACACTGGGTGTCGAATCCTCAGAATCAAGAGCTTTTCGCACATAAGGAAGACCCCTCATGAAATAGTCACCCGCCGCACCGTCCTTCCTCTCGGCATGGTCAAAGTAGTTGTGAAGCTGCCGCACCAGCCGAACGACCTCACGCATCTCACTGACCGTGAACACGGTATTGGTTTCTTGTTCCTGCACAACAACGAGCGGTATCTCTGAGCTCTCGAAGAGATTCCTCCCGCACCTGATCTTCGCTTTCAAATGGTTCGTTCCTGCCGAGAATGAATCGGTCGGAACGATGTACAGGATAGAATCGAACCCTCCAACGGAAATATCTCCTTCGAAATTGTGAGGGGGGGTGAAAATGGGCCCAAGATCCGTATCCCCGTGAGGAACATCGGGTGCCAAAGGACGGAACGCGCCATCTGGATTTGCGTGCAAAACTTCGATACCATTGCCCCAGCCTAACCGGCCAGAAACATGGGTTGTGTTTGGGCCTCTGTTGCGGAGAACGATCCGTAACATTGCGGGAGTTCCCTTCGACAATTGCGCAGGACTCACCTCCAGCAACACGGTCAAATCATCCTGACCAAGAACAGAATGCGGCATTAGTGAGAGATATAACCCAAGTCCAACACACACAGCCATGGCTCGCCATTCTTCTTTTTTGAGGATCATCATCGCCTCCTTCTGCCTGCGCAAGGACGATTTCCCGGTATGTCGCATCCCGCAGTATTCGCCCGCTTATCGCCTCGCCGCACATGCACACTCGAATACGCAACCACTGTCTGTCCCGTCGACCCTTTTGCCTTCGCTATTTTTTGGGGGCGGACTGGCAGGCAAGTCCGTTCCCGCGCATGGGCAAGATGCCCATGCCACCGTGGCGGGCGATGCGATAGACCTCAAACGTTTATATGTTAGCAGTTCGTGATGCTTGAGACAATGCGCACAAACGCCTCATTCGTCTCGCGTATTTTGATTGTGCAGGGGGCGCCTCTGTAAATGCCGCTGAGGGACGGGGGCCTGCGGATGCTCAGCCTGCCTATCTTATTGATTCCGCTGAAAAAGTCGGCGTCCGGCGGTGAATCGAACGAAATGCCCTCACGGGCACACTACAAACGGGTTCGAAGTGTTCGTAGTGGCGTCGTCAGGCGCTTCAAGCCGACTTTTTCAGCGGAATCTCTTATTTGTTTCCGACCCCAATGATGGGATCGTCGGCGGGTTCGTTTCTCAGGCAAAGCCATTCCTGTTCATGCCAACGCAAATAATGAGCCGTGGAAGCAAAGAAGCGACGGACATTCTGCGGTTGTTCTCGGCTCGAAAGTATGATATAAAGATGTTTATTTGAAACAATGATGGAGGGCATATGAATCTGCTCAGAGCTCTGATGATCGGCTCCATGGTTGCCGTGTCCGGTGCGGTTTCGGCGCAGAACACTCTCCTGCCGGCGAGTCGGTTGATGACGTTCAATAATCCTCCGTCGCCGCCTGCCAATTGCGGGTATTTCCATGCAGACTGGACGCACGTGGGACCGCTCCCGAGTGGCGTTTCGTCAAAACGCTGGTTGCTGGCGGGGACGAATCACACCCACACGACGGGATGGGCGCTGACGGCGTGCCGGACAGGCACGTCCCGGTGGCTCGGAAACACGATTCCTCCGAGCTATTACGTGGACGCCACAAAGACGAACTATCAGGCGAACCTGCAGAACACGCTGTCCGCGAAGATCGAATCCCCGTACTACCCGGAGGGCATCGGCACGCTCTATTTCGAGGCCATCAACGTTAACTCATCGGTTCCGGCTGATGTCGCCGTTGAATGGGCGACCAATATGGTGGATGTGGCCAACGCCAGCGTGACCAACCTGTTTCTGGCTGCGGAAACGGGGACCTTCGTCTACAATTGGCAGACGCTCGACACCCTTTCGCTGAATGCGCAGTCGGCGAACGAATTTACGCGGTATCAGCGCGTGCTCAATTGGCGCGAGGCCGCGCGCTTCCGCATCCGCAGGTCGTCGTTCGTGTCTGACATGGCGACCGAGGATGCGCTTGTGGCTGTTGACAATATTCGCGCCTCTTATCCGCCTTCAGACGTGGCGGTCAGGTTTCCCGAGATGCCTTTTGTTCCCGGTTACCCGGCCGCGGGCTCGAACGTGACGCTGCGCTGTTTTGTCGACAACGTCGACATGAATGCGCCGAACAGCAACGACACGAGGACGGTGACCTGTCACTACCGCTGGCGCTATCTGGACCAGGCCAGCAACGCGTGGGCCGCTGCCGTCATGACGCTCTCGGACGCGGGGGACGGCGCGGGCAACGGCGAGCGCTACGAGGTTGTCCTGCCCGCCCATCCGGCAGAGGGCGTTTTGGACTATTACGTGACGTGTGCGTTCGGCGGCTACCGCTATAAGCCGACTGACTATACGCTGGGCAATTACGTGTATTATGCCAACGCGGAGGGCAGCGAGACGCTTTCGCCGCGCACGCTGTGGTCGGACGGCCTCGCAGGACGGCCCTTTTCAGTCCGCCTGCGGCCCTTTGCGGCGACCTACGGCGCCGTTCAGATGATCGTCGATCAGCAGGCGGAGCCGGTCGAGATGCGCCTCACAGGAGACGACGAGTGGTCCGGCTGGGTGCCCTGCCGGTCTATCGGCGACCGTCTGTCGGTGCAGTTCCGCGGTTTCGGCCGATGCGTGGAGGGGGCTTCCTCCGTGTCGGGGGGGGCGGTCTGCTGGACCGACGCCGCAGTGGCGGCGCCGCGTGGATTGCCTTGTGCGGGCGTTTGCGGCGAGACCAATGAAAATGCCCGATTGACGCTCGCCGTGGAGGGCGGAAACTATGTGCGGCTCACCTTCAACAGCCGCACACGGGCGTTCACCGCGTGCCGGGCGGAGTATCAGACGTTCAACGCGTGGACGGCGCCATACGACGTGTTCACGTCCGGAACGGACAGCGGAATGTCGGTGCCTCTCTCGAACACGTTCGACACGTGGCCGACCCATGTTGCTCCTTCTCTTGGAGAGTTTTTCGCGTATGAGCCAGCCGTCACAAACGTGCAGGCCACTCCGTTTGCGACGGGGGCGGGGTGGACGGCTATTCGCGCCGGTCATGTCAGAGAGCGTTTGGCCGTTACGGACGGCAACGCTCCGTCCGGAGCGTCGGGGTTCCGGAACGTTGCGCTATGCCTGCAGGGTGGCCCCTCGGCGTCGGGATTAGGGGCGCTCTACACGACGGCGGCTTCCCGGACCGACGGATTGGGTGAAATTTCTTTGAAGCACCGCCTGCGCCAGAGCTTGGGGCGCTACGACATCGCTTATCAGTGCAACGGGTTCACTAATCGCAATTATGCGGTTCTGGCAAATCTGCGGGCGGAAACCAGCCTCTCGCCGGAACATCCATCCCTGTCCGTTATCGGTTATTATCAGGATGCGGACCATTTCTACGAGTTCCGCATGAGTCAGACGACGAATGCGGCGAACCTGACTCTCTCGGGCGACAAACGGATGTTGTTCGAGCTGTACAAATGGACAGACGGTGTGCCGTATCGGCTGGCTTCGGTCCTGCCATCCTCCCAAGATGCCGTGTTGACTGCATTCACGCCGGTCGAATTCCGGATCTACAACACGTCCGCGTCCGCAACGGAGATCCGTTGCAGGTTCGGGACTGCAGCGTGGTCTCAACTTCTTGCCTACACGGACTCGGGAACCGTCGGCGGGCCTGCGCTGTCGTCCGGATCTTACGGCTTTCTCTCGTCGAATTGCCGGTCCGTTTTCAGCTATGTGCGGACACAGCCGACAACGGCATCAGCCGTATTGACGGGGTCTCCCTTCGAGGTCCTCAGCCAGGTGCATACCGTTTACTTAAGCCAGATTGCCGATTGGCACTTACCTGCCGGTCGTTTCAGCCCGACGCCCGAGGCCTGCACGCCGGATGGTATCTATTCGGTGGTGCCGACTCAGACGGTGGGCGTTTATCTCATGGCGTCGGATCGCGAATCCCCCGTGTCACCCGCGTCGCCGGATGATCCGGGCTGGACGAAAGTTGCGGAGGTGGCGTGCTCTTCGTTCGGCTATGCCACGAATCGCGTCGTCGTCGGTGATTGGCGCGCGCAGCATGTGATGGTGCGCAATCTGGGCCGCGATGACGGCTTGGCGGTGGACGTGGCTGTGGACGAGGTCAAGCTGACGCCGTGGCGCGGCCAGACGGTGTCGGACTCCGCTGCGGCTCTGTCCGGCGACTGGGTGGCGACTGAGGCTCTGACGGTTTCAAACGCCGCCGAGCAGGCGGTGTCGGTGCTGCTGGACCATGGCCACGCTGACCCCGGACAGCAACAGACGCTCCGCTCGCCTTTGCTGACCGACGGGATGGGCGTCTTCGAGTTCGATTGCCGAGTGTTGCGCGCGCCGGTGCGGCTGAAAATCCAGCGTGCCATGGCCGACCAGCCGGACACATGGAGCGATGTGGCGAGGTGGGAGACGAACGCGGTGACGGAAGGTTTTGTTCACGTGCGGACTTCACAGGAAATGGGGGGTCCCGGTTACCTGCGTGTGCTCAACGCGGTGGACGGAGTGTGCACAAATGCCGCTGTCCTGATCGATCAGGCCTTGGCGTGGAATACGCCGCCCGCCGGACCGGATTCCTGGGTGGCGTATAATGCGAAGATTTCGGCGGCAGACCCTTCGCGCATCTGGCTGGACGGAAGCAAGGCCTGTTTCTTGAACACCAGCCCGACGCAGGAGGCCCGGCCGGTCATGGACCTCCACGAGCCCTATCTGCAGACGCCTGTTCTGACGAACGGCCTCGGCACGCTGACGTTCCTCGCGCGGGCCTACGGGACCAACGAAACGGCCACGCTGCGGCTGCTCGCTTCCACCAACGGCTGGAACGCCGCAGACCACCAGTGGTTCGAAGTGCACCGCTTCGAGGGCATCTCGAACTCCCAGTACCGGGCGTTCAGCTATACGCCTGAGGACGGGCGGGGGTACTCCTCGCTCCGCCTGGCGACCTCGACGTCTGGTGGCGCGAAACGAGTCTGTCTCGAAGAAGTGTCTGTTGCGGAACCGTCCGCTGCAGCGCTTCCTCCGTTGAGTCAGCGCATTCCCGCGGGGGTTCAGCGCGCGGCAGCGTTCTATGCCGATTGGCTGCAGCGCTGCGGTCTGGCGCAGGCCGACCTTTCGAAGATGGACGCAGAGCGCTTCGACTCGGCTTGGCTGTTCGATCAGAATCCGGTCACGTTCCTCTCCGGCGAAGTTCGGATCACCGAGATGTCGCTGGACGCGGACACGGTCCACGCGCGGTTTGTGCTGCAGGCCGTGAATGAGTCCGGGCGGAGCGAGATCGATCACTTGAACGGACGGCTGGTGCTCTTGGGGAGCGCTGCGCTGACGGAACCGTTCGTCGAGATCGCCGACGTGAGCGCGGCGGCCGGGACGGGGCAGATGGGGCTGCCGAAGGCTGCGGCGGCGTTGTTTGTCAAACTGGCCGTGGTCTTCCCCGAGTGATGCCCTTGGCGGTTACTATGCGAATCCGCTCGCTCGGCTGGGCGCGTGCGCGTGCGGGCCTTGTTGGCGGCTGCGGGCGACGCCGGATTGTAGATGCCATTTTGGGGCCGGTTGTTTTATAATGCGCCCCTATGACCGATTACTCCAAGCTTTTGAATGCCGAGCAGTGCGAGGCCGCGACCGCGGGCGACGGGCCGCTGCTGGTTTTGGCGGCGGCCGGCACGGGCAAGACGCGCACGCTCGTCTACCGCGTCTCCTACCTCGTGGAGCAGGGCGTGGTTCCGGACAGCCTGTTGCTGCTGACCTTCACCAACCGGGCGGCGCGGGAGATGCTGGAGCGCGCCAAGGAGGTCGCGGGCGAGGCCGTCGGCAACCTGTGGAGCGGCACCTTCCATCACATCTGCAACCGCTTTCTCCGCCGCTTCGGCGACCGTCTCGGCTACCCGAACGATTTCACCATTCTGGACCGCGACGATTCGCGCTCGCTGATCGACCAGTGCATCAAAGACGCGGTGCTCAACAAGAAAGAGTTCCCCAAGCGGGATGTGGTCGGTTCGCTGATCAGCTCGGCGGCTAACCGCGCCTGCGACATCGAGGACGTGCTGGAGTCGGTCATGGAGGAGCTCAAGGTCGACCCGCTCGAGATCGTCAAGGTCGCCAACCTGTATGCCGAGCGCAAGCTCGCCATGGGCGCCATGGATTTCGATGATCTGCTGGTGAACGGCCTGCGCCTGATCACCGAGCATGCGGCGATCCGCGAGTTCTACCAGAACAAGTTCCGCCACGTGCTGGTGGACGAGTATCAGGACACCAACCTGCTTCAGGCCAAGATGGTCGACACGCTGGCGGGGCTCCACAAGAACGTGATGGCCGTGGGGGACGACTTCCAGTGCATCTACTCGTGGCGCGGGGCGGACTTCCGCAACATCATGGAGTTCCCGAAGCGCTGGGAGGGGTGTCGGATCGTCAAGCTCGAGCAGAACTACCGCAGCGTGCCGGAAGTGCTGGACGTGGCCAACGCCTGCATCAAGGGCAACCCCGAGCAGTTCCAGAAGACGCTGCGCCCCTTCCGCAAGCCGCGCAGCAAGCCGCGCGTGTTTTTCGTGCGCGACGGCGACGAGCAGGCCATGGCCGTGATGGGCCTCGTCCGCCGGTATCAGGAGGACGGCTACAAGCTCAGCGACATGGCCGTGCTCTATCGGGCGCACTTTCACTCCATCGAGCTGCAGATGATGCTCGGGCGCGCGCGGCTGCCGTATGTGATCACCTCGGGGGTCGGCGTTTTCGAGCAGGCGCACGTGAAGGACGTGGTGGCTTTTCTGCGCGTGTGCGAGAGCCGCTCGGACCGCATGGCGTTCGGACGCCTTTTGGGCATGCTGGGCGGCGTCGGCGAGAAGACGGTCGAGTCGCTCTGGGTCAAGCTGGACGGCCAGTTCGATGTGCGCGACGCCGAGCAGCGGGCGCGCCTGATGGCGGCGCTCAAACCCGCCGCGCGCGGGCAGTGGCAGGAGATCGACCGGCTGTTCGAGGAGTACCACCGCGAGAACCTCGCGGAGAACGGCGGAGAGGCGGTCCAGCGGTTCTGCGACGTGTTCTTCCACACCTATCTGGCCCGCGCCTATGAGAACGGCGACAAGCGGGAGGAGGACATCCGCGAGCTGGCGCTGCAGATCGGCAAGAGCGAGGGCGGCGTGCCGGGCTTCCTGCAGGAGGTGGCGCTGCTGACGAACGTGGACCACGAGTACGAGCAGATGAGCCGCGAGCATGCGGACATGCTCCATCTGAGCACGGTGCATCAGGCGAAGGGGCTGGAGTGGCCCGTCGTTTTTGTGATCTGGGCCTCGGAGGGCATGTTCCCGTCCAGCCGCTCCATCGGCGAAAGCGAGAACGACGCCGAGGAGCGCAGGCTCTTTTACGTGGCCGTCACGCGGGCCAAAGACGAGCTGGTGCTGTGCGCGCCGGAGATGCGGCGCACGCGCGACGGCGGGGTCTTCTTCTGCAAGCCCTCGCGGTTCATCAAAGAGCTGCCGCGGGGACTCACGCGCGAGAACTTCGGGTTCCGCAACTTCTAGCCGGACAAGGGGCCCGGCGCGAGGCTGGAGCGGGCGTCGGCCGGGGGCCGGCGCGCGGGGACAGCGTGTCGCGCCCGCTCGCTTTTCCCTCCTTCTGCGAGGGGGTGATAGGAATGGTTCCTATCTCCGGATCGCGGCCATGGAGGCCTCGATCCGCGCATTTCCGGATGCAGTGTTGCGTTTTAAACAGCATTGACATCTTGTCTGTCCGGACTTACACTTCCACCAACACCGGGGACTGTCCGGCAGCGTTTGACGCGTGACGCGGAGTGAGAGAACGGGCGAGGGCTGGACAGGGCCGCATTGTGACGCCGGGTACAGGCTGTTTCTCGAGGGAGAAATGGGCATGAGCCATGAAGTGCGTGACATGTATCCCAAAAGGTTTCTGACGAGCCTCCTCGTGGTGGCCGCCATCGGCCTGTTGGGCGGCTGTGCCGTGATGAGATGGAGCCTCCGCAGCAAGACGGCCCAGCTGCAAGAAGAGCTCCTCTCTGAAGTCACATCGATCACGCGGGAGCTCAACATCACCCGCGTAAAGGCGCTTTCGTTTACGAAGGCCGACCTGACGCGGGCCGAGCACCTGCGGCTTGCGCACCAACTCCAGGCCTATGCGCGCTATACGGGAGGCCACTCGGTCTTCTGCGTGGCCCGGCGCAATTCTGCTTATGTATACGGCCCTGGCAATCTCACGGATTCGGACGGCCGGCTGATCGAGCCCGGGACCGTCTACCCGAGGCCGCCCAGAGCGCTGGCCGCGGCCTTTCGCGAGCGGCAGTCACAAGTTTCCGGTCCTTACATGGACGCGGCCGGGGTGCGGGTTGTCAGCGCGTGGGTGCCGGTGCTCGACACGCCGTCGGACGAGATTCTGATGGTCATGGGGCTGACGGTCAAAGCCCAGGAGTGGCGTCACCATTTCTTGCGCATGTGGTGGGGGGCCGGACTGTTCAGCGTGTCTCTGATCGGATGTGTCGCGCTGGCCGTTTTTCTGGCGGGAAAAAGCCGGAGGATACCGGTCAGCATGCAGCGGAGGGTCGGGCAGATCGAGGTGGCGCTGGTTGTCTTGGTGGGGCTGATTTTCACGGTCACGCTGGCCCGCATGACGCGCAACGTGGAGATGCACTCCAGGTGGGCCAATTTCCAAGTGTATGCGAGGTCGGAGGCGCGGGACGTCTCGCGTGCGCTCGCGGGGCTCCGCACGCGCATCGATTCGCTGTCGCTGCTGCTGGGCGACGAGAAGAGCGTGGGCGGCGACACGTTCATGCGCTACGTGTCGCCCATGATGCAGTTCGGGTTCGCGGAGAAGTGGGGGTGGGTCCCGATCGTGCCCGTGGCCGACATGATGTCGTTCGAAGTGGAGGTCCGGAAGCGGGGCGTTCCGGGGTTCACCGTGTGGCAGAACAACGAGCACGGCTCGCGCGTTCCGGTCCTCTGGCGCGACGCTTACTTCCCGGTGCTGTTCTGCGAATCGGCGGCCAACGAGAAGTCGCTGGCCGGCTTCGACTGTGGCTCGGACCCCGCGCTCCGGCAGGCGATCGACACCTGCATGAGTTCCGGGATCGTGACCGGCTCCATCGCGCTCAAAAGGACGGACGGCAAGGCAGAGGGCACGGAGCTCTTCGTGTTCCAGCCGGTTTACGCGTCGAAAATGGTGCCGCGGGAGATGAAGGGGTTCATTCTGGTGATCCTGGATTTGCGGAAGCTGTTCCGGCACACCTTTGCGCCCGCGGTCTCGGACTCGCGCCCCCACATTTCTGCGGATCTCTGTGAGCTGTCGACGTCGCATCAGCCCCAGATTCTCGTCTCCTCTTCGGCCGCGGCAGGGGCCTCCGGCGCGGCGCGTTTCCAGAGGCCGGACGGCTACAGCCTGAGCCTGACGGCCCCGCTGTTTTTCTTCGGCAGAGCGTATGCGGTGTCCGTCCGGGCCGAGCCGGCCTATCTTCAGGAACACCCCATGCGCCTGGGGCTCGCGACCGGGCTTGCAGGCGGCGTGCTGACCATGTTGCTGGCCGGTTTTGTCGGCCTTTTGTCCAATCGCCGCTCGGACCTCGAGCAGCAGGTCAACGCGCGGACGGCGGAACTCGCGCGGGTCAATCAGCAGCTCGGGACCATTCTGGATTCGGTTGTCGACGGCATCGTCAGCGTGGATCACCTGGGGCGGTTCACGGTCGTCAACGTTTCCGCGGCCCAGATGCTCGGCTACGAGATCGGCGAGCTGATCGGCGCGCCCTGCGAGCGTCTCTGGATGGACCCGCACGCCAAGCCGGCCGGCTCGCTGGCGGAAACGGTTCCGGTCTATGCCACCTACACCTATGGCACCACCTACACGTCCGTCGACAACGTGTTTTTCCGGAAGGACGGATCCCGGTTCCACGTCGCGCTCGTGAGCAAACCGATCAGCGTTCAAGGCCTGGTGATGGGGGCCGTCATCACGTTTGAGGACATCACGGAGCGGCAGGCCGCAGAGGAGAACCTGCGGCTGGCCTACAGCGAGTTGGCGAGCGTCAACAACCAGCTGAGGGACGCGAGCCAAGCCAAGAACCAGTTCCTGGCCCACATGAGCCACGAGATCCGCACGCCGCTGAACTGTGTGATCGGCATGAGCGGCCTGTTGATGAACACGACCCTGACGGAAGAGCAGCAGGAGTACGCCGAGACCATCCGCATCAGCGGCGAAAGCCTGCTGAGCATCGTCAACGAGATCCTCGACTTCTCGAAGATCGAGGCGCAGAAGCTGGAGCTGGAGAAGCAGCCGTTCGACCTTCGGCACTGCTTGGAGGACGCCGTCGACCTGGTCGCGCCCTCGGCGATTGCCAAAAAGCTGGAACTGCTGTACCTGATCGACGAGTCGCTGCCCAAGGTCTGGATGGGGGACGTGACCCGGCTGCGCCAGATCCTCGTCAACTTGCTCAGCAACGCGGTCAAGTTCACGGAGCACGGCGAGGTCGAGGTCACCGTTTCCGGCAAGCCTTTCGACGACCGGAAGACCGAGCTGCACTTCAGTGTGAGGGACACGGGGCTGGGAATCTCGCCTGAGGCGCAGGTCAAACTCTTCGAGTCGTTCCACCAGTGCGACGCCTCGACGACGCGGCGCTTCGGCGGAACGGGGCTGGGGCTGGCCATCAGCAAGCGGCTCTGCGAGCTGATGGGCGGAGGCATGTCGGTCGAGAGTTCGGGGGTTCCGGGGTGCGGCACCACCTTCCATTTCTCGGTGGTCATGGAGCCCGACCACACGGTGCGGGAGGCCGACCTGGTGCCGTATTCGCAGACGGTCGGCAAGCGCGTCCTCATCATCATCGGCAACAAGTCCGGCCGGGACGGTCTGAGCCGTCAGGTGCAGGCGCTGGGGATGGTGCCTGTGCCGGTCACGTCTGGACGTGAGGCCCTGGACCTGTTGGGGCAGGTGGACCTGTTCGGCAAGAGCGAGCAGTTCGATATGGCGATCGTGGACGCCAAGACGGAAAACGCCAGCGGCGTCGAGATGGCCCATGCGCTGCGCGGGTTCCGGGGGTGTGAGAACCTGCGCCTGATCATGCTGGAGCCACTGGGGGAACACGTCGGCAAGGAGAGCTGTCCGCCGTTCGTTGAGCATCTGACGAAACCCGTGAAGCTCGCCTCGCTCTATGACGCGGTGGGGCGGCTGTTTGCCGCTCAGCCCCCGCAGCCGAGAAAGGCGGACCGCGGCCAGATCATGCTGGACGGCGAGATCGGACGCCAGCATCCGCTGCGGATCCTGGTCGCCGAAGACAACGTCGTGAACCAGAAGGTGGCGGCCAGCATTCTGAAGAAGCTCGGCTACCGGGCCGACCTGGTCTCCAACGGCTACGAGGCGCTCGAGGCGGTCAAGTGCGCGGACTATGACCTGGTGCTGATGGATGTGCAGATGCCCGAGATGGACGGCGAGCAGGCCGCCCGCATGATCCGCAGGGAGCTGCCCGCGAAGCGGCAGCCCTGGATTGTCGCGATGACCGCCAACGTCATGAAAGAGGACCGCGAGCGCTATCAGGCGGCGGGCATGAACGACTATATCCCCAAACCGGTGAGGGTCGAGCACCTGATGAACATCTTGCTGTCGGTTCAGCCCGTCAGTGTCTGTTCGGGGCTCGACGCGCTGGCGGGAGGGGCCTCGGGCACCCCTTGAGCGCGCGCCGCGGGCCCGGGGCGCAGGGGATTGGTTCCATATGAAAGGGCGAGAGAAATGGATTGGACATACACCGTGATCCCCTTTTTGCAGGCGATCGTCATCGCACTCAGTGTCTGCATTGTGGCCTCAGCGCTCGGCTTCCTCCAGATCCGCCGCAAAAGCGAGGCGTTGAGCCGGGCCGAAAGGGAAAAGGTGGAGGCCTGTTTTGCGGATGCCGCGAGCGGCATCGTGCTCGTCAACGAGATGCTGGACATCGTGCGCGCCAACGCGGCTGCGATGGCCTTGGGCTTCAAGGGGGTCAAGTCTCTGAAGGTGCAGGGGCTCGACATCCGCCATGCGGAAGACGAGCACGGCTGCGACGAGCGAAGCCGCGCCGCCGATCTGGGGACGGGGCTGTCTTCGATCCGCAAGCTGGCCGAAGCCGTGCTGGCGGGAAAGGGCCCGAAGGGCGGCGTCGAGGTCCCGGTCGTTTCCACGGCTGATGCCGGTGCGCATCCGGTCTGTCTGCGCGTGAGCGGCACGCCGGTGACGGTCAACGGCGTGCGCCATGTGGTTCTGACGTGCGAGGACGTGACCGAGATCAAGCAGCTGCGCGAGAAGCTGGACGAGGCGCTGGTGGACAAGCAGCACCTGGATGCTGAGATCCGCTGCACCAACATGGCCAAGGGGCAGTTTTTCTCCGGCATGAGCCACGAGATCCGCACGCCTTTGAACGGCATCATCGGCATGTCTGGGCTCTTGCTTGACACCGGGTTGAGCCGGGAGCAGCGCGAGTACGTCGACAACATCAAGAACAGCAGCGAGGCGCTTCTGGTGGTGATGAACGACATTCTCGACATCACGAAGATCGACGCCAACCGGGTGATCCTTGAAGACGAGCTGTTCGATCTGCAGTACTGCCTCGAGGAGGCCGTCGGCCTCGTCATGCCGATGGCGCTGAAGAAGCATCTGGAAATCGTGTTTCAAATCGATGAAGCGCTCCGCTCAGTCTGGGTGGGGGATATCGGACGCCTCCGCCAGATCCTGGTGAACCTGCTCGACAACGCCATCAAGTTCACCGAGCGCGGGGAGATCATGGTTTCTGTCGCCGGTGCGCCGAGCGGCGAAGGGCGCTACCGGCTGGACTTCGCGGTGCGGGATTCGGGCGTCGGCATTCCGCCGGAGCGGCTGCGCAAGCTGCTTCATCCGTTCAGCGAGGGGGATGGGGCGGGCCATACCC
>Ga0209066_10000382_pt1 | contig 65675 bp, 51 predicted proteins | sample All_14_2_FD_187198 | JGI IMG/M metagenome (GOLD analysis project Ga0209066, IMG submission 187198) | Freshwater microbial communities in response to fracking from Pennsylvania, USA - Allegheny Zone_MetaG_DW_15 (SPAdes) (version 2) ...
ATACAAGGCCACGTCTGCGCGGGGCCGGGGCCAGGGGCTGCGCGCCGGACCCGTCTGACGGGACCAGGGCGCCGCGCACCATGCGCACGGGCTCCATGGCGATGTCGAGTTCCTCGGCATAGCGCCTGGCCAGCCTTGTTTCCGCCTCGGTTAGCAGGGACAGGACCAGTCCGGCGGCCCCTGCACGGCCGGTCCGTCCGGCGCGGTGCAGGTAGTCCCGGCTCTGGCTCGGGGCGTCGACGTTGACCACCAGCTCCACGTCCGCGATGTCCAGGCCGCGGGCCGCGATGTCCGAGGCGATGAGCACCCGGGCCCGGCCCTTGCGGAAGCTGTCCAGGGCGGTCTGGCGCTCGAACTTGTCCCTGGCCCCGTGTAGATCGGCCACGGCCAGCTGGTGATAGTCGAGGCGTTCGGAGATGCGTTCTGCGCTGGCCCCGCGGTGCACGAAGACGAGGGCGCGGCTGGGTTCGAGGCCGCGCAGGGCCTTGCGCAGCCATTCGATCTTGTCCCGCTCCTCGCATACGAGGTAGCAGTGGCGGATGGAGGGGCTGATGTCCGCCTGCACGCGCACGAACTTGAGGTCGGGGGCCAGGCCCTTGGCGATGCGGGTCGTGGCCGGGCCTTCGGTGGCCGAGACGAAGACGAAGCGCGTATGCGGCCCCAGTGCGTCGGTGATGCGCCGCACGTGTACGAGCCCTTCCTCGATGAGCAGGCGGTCCGCCTCGTCGAGAACGAGCCAGGTCGTGTCGCGCAGCTTCAGTTTGCCCAGGTCCAGGAGGTGGGTGATGCGTCCGGCCGAACCGACGACGATGTGCGGCTTTTTCTTCAGCCCCTCGATCTGCCGGCTGGCGGCCGCTCCCCCGATGAGGGACTGGACTCTGATCCCGAGGCCGGCCTCCGCCGAAAGCTCCTTGGCCACGCGGTTGATCTGCATGGCCAGCTCGTGGGTCGGGGCCAGTATCACGGCCTGCACGTGCTGGCTTTGCGGGTCGATACCCGCCAGGATGGGCAGGAGATAGGCCAGGGTCTTGCCCGACCCGGTCCGGGAGATGAGCATGGCCGATTCGCGGGCGGTGAGGACGGGCAGGGCGGCCTCCTGCACGGGCAGGGGTTCGCGCAGCCCGCGTGCGGCCAGGGCCTGTACGAGCGTTATGGGCAATCCGAGTGATTCGAATGACATAGATTTCCTTTGGGTGCGGCTTTTGGCCGGCAGATGAAGGCTGGGGTGCTGTCCCCCGCGTCCGGCGGGGGGACGATCCGGCGTACGGGCTAGTCGGCCTTGAGCAGTTCGGGTTTCCAGGCCAGAACCCGATTGCGGCCTGATTTCTTGGCCTGGTACAGGGCCTGGTCGGCTTGTTCAAGGAGCATGTCCATGCCTCGGTCCCCTTCCTCGGGCGAGGGGATCGTGGTCACGACGCCGATGCTCAGGGTCACGCAGGGCGCGACGTCGGACCGGCAGTGGTCGATGCTCAGATCCCGAACGGCCTGCCCCAGCACTTCGGCCATGTGTCCGGCCCCTTCGGCATCGGTGCCCGGCAGGATCACGGCGAACTCCTCCCCGCCGTACCGGGCCAGCAGGTCGGCCGGACGCTGCATGTGCAGCTGCATGACCGCGGCCACGCCGATGAGGCACATGTCGCCCTGCTGGTGGCCAAAGGTGTCGTTGTACTTCTTGAAGTGGTCCACGTCGGCCAGCATGATGGACAGCGGGGTCTGTTCGCGCATGGCCCGCCGCCACTCCTGCTTGAGGTAGGCGTCGAACATGCGGCGGTTGGCGATGCCGGTCAGGGCGTCGTTCAGGGAGAGCTGCGTGAGCTGCTCGTTGGCCCGCTGGAGTTCCACGGTGCGGTCGCTGATGGTCTGGACCAGGGAGTCGAGGCTCTTGGCCAGGACTCCGATCTCGTCCTTGCGGTCGAGCCCCAGACGCAGGGAATAGTCGCCCTCCTCCTGCAGCTTGGCGGCATGGTCGGTCAGACGCCGCAGGGGCCTCAGGACCACGGCCTGCATCATCAGGTTCAGGATCACGAGCACGGTCACGCCGGAGCCGACGACCAGGAAGACGGCGTAGCGGATGCTGTCGATGCCCTTGCGGGTGGTCTCGCGGGGAAAGAGGTACTGGACACCGAAAAGGGTTTCGCCGGCTTCGTCCTGGAACCCGGCGCAGGACACCAAGTTCCCGCCATCGGTCTTGGTGTAGTAGATCAGGTCGCCGATGGTCATGGGTTTCATGCCGGCCGAGCGGCAGAGGAACTTCGACGCATCGCGGGGGTCGACGATTTCAAAGGACAGGCGGGTCTGCTCCATCAGGGTTTCGAGCATGGTTTTGTTCAGGAAACGCCCCATGATCAGGAATCCGTTGGTCGGACCGGTTCCGTTGGAGCGCAGGACTTCGCGGGTGGCGAAGAGCATGGGCCCGGCCTCGGTGTTGAAGATGCCCCTTTTCCCCCTGCCGCCTTCGGGAGAGGGGTGCACGGCGAGCGTCGTGTGCTTCAGGTCGATGCGTCCTTCGGCCATGAAGCCGAGTTGCAGGGAGGTCTTTTCCTCCAAGTCGCGGACCCGGCTCCAGACGATGTTGCCCTTTGTGTCGCAGAAGACAAGCAGATTGAGGGAGATGTTGTCCAGGGAGTCGTCGCTCAGGTTGCTTTCGATGAACCCCTCGTGGCCCGTGGCCATGAAGTCGTGGGAGTCGTTCCACGTGGCCCAGTCGCGGCACAGGCGCTCCACGTGGTAGGTTTCACGGTCGATGGCGTGAAAGATGCGTTGCAGGTTCTCGCCGACCTCGCGGTGCTCCAGTGCCAGGAAGCTCGGGTAGATGATGAAGCGCTGGACGAAGAAATCCGCTATCCCGAGGGCGGCGAAGAGGACGAAGATGATGAGGAAGACCTTGGTTCTGATGGACATGGGGACTCCTTGAACCTTTTGAGCGCTGCGTCCTCCTCGCTATCCGAGTTCCACCCGAGGGACAAGCGGCAAGAAGCAAAGGCTTGCGTTTCCTGCGGAACACGGCGTAAGGCCCATGCGTCCGTCCGGGCTTTGTGCCGGGGACGCCACCCTCTGCGGATGAGAAAGATGCTCGAACTTGTCACCGTCGCCACCATCACCATTCTGGCCGTCATCAGCCCCGGCGCGGATTTCGCCATGGTCACCCGCAACAGCATGGTCATCTCCAGGCGTGCGGGGGTGCTGACCGCCGTCGGCATCTCCCTGGGCGTGCTGGTCCATGTGGCCTACAGCCTTCTGGGGGTTGGCCTTGTCATTTCCCGGTCGGAGACGCTTTTCGGCCTGATCAAGTATCTGGGCGCGGCCTATCTCGTCTGGCTCGGCGTCGGCATGCTGCGGGCCCGGCCCGCGGAACCCGGCGCGGCGACACTTCCGCCCCTGTCCGACTTCGGCGCCTTGCGCCGCGGTTTTCTGACCAACGCCACCAACCCCAAGACCACCCTCTTCGTGGTCAGCCTGTTCACCCAGGTGGTCAGCCCCCGGACCCCCCTGCCGGTCCAGCTCGGCTACGGGGCGTTCATGTCCTTGGCGCATCTGGCGTGGTTCGTCCTGGTGGCCCTGGCCTTTTCCTCGGTCCCGGCCCAGCGGGCCGTCGCCTCGGCCCGGCACCATGTGGAGCGGGGCATCGGGGGCGTCCTGGTCTGCCTGGGCCTGACCCTGGCTTTGGCCTCGCTGCGGCAGGCGTGAGGACCGACCTTTCGCACAAGGAGAATGCATGGCTGCGGAACTGAAACCAGAGGTGAGCTTTGAAGAGTCCTTCGGTCTCCTGGATATCCGTCTCGGACGCATCGTCGAGGCCGAACCCTGCGCCGAGACCCCCAGGCCGACGTACAGGATGATCATCGACTTCGGCAAATACGGCCGCCGCACGAGCTACGGCCGTTTCACCTCCCACCCCCTTGACGAGGTCGTGGGGCGGCTGGTGCTCGGGGTGCTCAACTTCCCGCCGCGACAGATGGGGCCGGTCGTCTCGGAAGCCCTGGTGATCGGCGTGCAGTTCCCAGGCAAGGACAGCGGGGAGGCGACCTTCGTATCTCCGGCCGTGAACGCCAAACTCGGCAGCAAGCTCTTCTAGGCCGCGCCCATGAAACCCTACCTCTACGCCATGGGCGCGGTGCTCTGCTGGGCCAGCCTGCCGGCGGCCACGGGCAGCGGCCTGGACGGCCTCTCGGTGCCGGAGCTGCTGTTCTTCAGCTTCGTGCCGGCAGCGCTGTACCTGGCCGCGCAGGAAATGGTCATCTCGAAGCGCGCGGCCATCCCCTGGCCCTCGCCGCCCATGGCCGCCCTGGGCCTCGTCGGCATCTTCGGCTACCACGCGGTCTACTACCTGGCCCTGGACCGCGCCCCACTGGTGGAAGGTGCCATTCTGACGACGACCTGGTCCTTCTGGATCGTGGTCTTTTCGTCGGTTCTGGCCAAGCGCCGCCTGTCCGTGCCCGTGCTGGCCGTGGCCCTGGCCGGGCTCCTGGGGGCGGGGCTGGTCGTGTCCGGCGGCAGGAGCCTGCAGTTCGACCCGGGCCACCTCCCGGGCTATGCCCTGGCCCTGTGCTGCGGGCTCATCTGGAGCAGCTTCTCCGTTGCCCTGTCGCGGCTGCGGCCCGCCAGGGACTACATGCCCGCCTTCACCGTCCTGGCCGCGGCCTGCTCGACCGCGGTCTACGCCGCCGGCGCCCCCCAGGGGCTGCCGCCCACCGGCGCGCTGCTCTCGGCCCTGTATCTGGGACTCGTACCCCTGGGCCTGTCCTTCACCCTCTGGAACCGGGCCGTGACCACGGGCAACATGACCGTCATCGGCTACCTCTCCTACCTCACCCCTCCCCTGGCCGTGCTGCTGGCGGCCCTGGCCCGCGGCGCCGCCGTGACACCCCACGCCGTGATCGGCATGGCGGTCATTCTCGTCGCCGCCTTCGTCGGGCGGCGCGTAGCCTGAAGGCGAGCGCGGGGTATCGAACGCGACCGGCGTCCCCGGGGGAAAACCGGCTCGGCGTGGGCATATTGTCGGACCGGGGGGCGGCGCCGGGCACCGGTTCCCCGGCATTGTCTTCCATACCCTTATTTGCTACGAGCGCTTGTTTCTCTGTTTTCGCCGAACCCCAACTTTCATGGAGCATCTCATGGCCCGACCAAAAACCGCATCCCCCGAAGACGCGCGCCGCGAAGCGCTGGAAACCGCGCTGGCGACCATCGAGCGCCGCTACGGCCAGGGCTCGGTCATGCGCCTTTCCGACACGTCCCATCAGGTTGTCCCGGTCATCCCCACGGGATCCATCGGGCTGGACCTGGCCCTGGGCGTCGGCGGCATCCCGCGCGGCCGCGTGACGGAGATTTTCGGGCCGGAATCCTCGGGCAAGACCACCCAGGCCCTGCACATCATCGCCGAGGCCCAGAAGCGCGGCGGCGTGGCGGCCTTCATCGACGCAGAGCACGCCCTGGACATCAACTACGCGCGCAGGCTCGGGGTCAAGACCGAGGAACTGCTCATCTCCCAGCCCGACTACGGCGAGCAGGCCCTGGAGATCGCGGACATGCTGGTCCGCTCCGGCGCCGTGGACGTGGTCGTGGTCGACTCCGTGGCAGCCCTCATCCCTCAGGCCGAGCTGGAGGGGAACATGGGCGAGACCCAGGTCGGCAGCCAGGCCCGCCTCATGTCCCACGCCATGCGCAAGCTGACGGGCACCATCCACAAGTCCCGCACCTCCATCATCTTCATCAACCAGCTGCGCATGAAGATCGGCATGACCGGCTACGGCAGCCCCGAGACGACCACGGGCGGCAACGCCCTCAAGTTCTACGCCTCCGTGCGCATGGACCTGCGCCGCATCCAGACCCTGAAGGACAAGGAGGAGTCGTACGGCAACCGCGTGCGGGTCAAGGTGGTCAAGAACAAGATGGCCCCGCCCTTCCGCGAGGCCGAGTACGACGTGCTCTTCGGCACCGGCATCTCCCGCGTGGGCGAACTGCTCGACCTGGGCGTGGAGCAGGGCATCGTCGACAAGAGCGGCGCCTGGTACGCCTTCGGTTCCGAGCGTCTGGGCCAGGGCAAGGAGAACGTGCGCGCCTTCCTGCAGGACAACGACGAGCTGCGCATGCAGATCGAACGCGCCCTGCTCGAACACCTGGGCATGTCCGTGCCCGAGGAAGCACCCGCGGCGGCGCCTGTCGAGTAGTTTCTGCTGATTTTCAGTAATATCAAAGGCATGGATTCCCGCCATCGCGGGAATGACGCAACATTGCCGTCATAGCACGATGTCATTCCCGCGATGGCGGGAATCCATGCCTTTCACCATATCATGCCCTGACGAGAACGGGGATCAACGAGGTAAAGAACGTGATCAGCGCCGGTGAAATCCGCAAACGGTTTTTGGAATATTTCGAAAAGCACGGGCACAGCGTGCAGCCCAGCTCCTCCCTGGTCCCCCAGGACGACCCGACTCTCCTCTTCACCAACGCCGGCATGGTCCAGTTCAAAAAGATCTTCCTGGGCCAGGAGAAGCGCGACTACACCCGGGCCGCCACCTCCCAGAAGTGCCTGCGCGTGGGCGGCAAGCACAACGACCTGGAGAACGTGGGTCGCACGGCCCGCCACCACACCTTCTTCGAGATGCTCGGCAACTTCTCCTTCGGCGACTACTTCAAGGCGGACGCCATCCGCTTCGCCTGGGACTTCGTGACCGTGGAGCTGGGCCTGGACAAGGAGCGCCTCTACGTCTCCATCTTCCGCGACGACGACGAGGCCGGTGAGCTGTGGCAGAAGGTGGCGGGCGTTCCGGCCGAGCGCATCTTCCGCCTAGGCGAGAAGGACAATTTCTGGGCCATGGGCGACACGGGCCCCTGCGGCCCCTGCTCCGAGATCTACGTTGACCAGGGCGCGGACATGGCCTGCGGCCCCGACTGCGGCATCGGCAAGTGCGACTGCGACCGCTTCCTGGAAATCTGGAACCTCGTGTTCATGCAGTTCAACCGCTCGGCCGACGGGACCATGACGCCCCTGCCCAAGCCGAGCATCGACACGGGCATGGGCCTGGAGCGCATCACGGCCATCTGCCAGGGCAAGCGCTCGAATTTCGACACCGACCTCTTCCAGGGCCTGATCCAGGCCATGGCCAGGAAGGCCGGCGTGACCTACCGCCAGCACGACGATTCGGACACGGCCCTGCGGGTCATCGCCGACCACAGCCGGGCCATCGCCTTCCTGCTGGCCGACGGCATGCTGCCTTCCAACGAGGGCCGCGGCTACGTCCTGCGCCGCCTGATCCGCCGCGCCTACCGCTTCGGCAAGCTGCTGGGCTTTGGTGAGCCCTTCCTGTGCGAAACCACGGCCCAGGTCGTGGCCGAGATGGGCGCCACCTTCCCCGAGCTCGTGGCCGGCAAGGACTTCATGGTCCGCGTCGTGCGCCAGGAGGAGGAACGTTTCGGCGAGACCCTGGACAAGGGACTGCGCATCCTCGAGGACGAGATGGCGAGCCTTGCATCCGCCGGGAGCAGGACCATCTCGGGCGAGACGGCTTTCAAGCTCTACGACACCTACGGGTTCCCCCTCGATATCGTCAACGACATCGCCGAGAAGCAGGGCTTTGCCGTGGACGAGGCGGGCTTCCGCGAACACATGGCCGTGCAGAAGAAGAAATCCAAGGAAGCCTGGGCCGGCTCCGGCGACAAGGGCCTGGCCGGGCAGTTCGCGGCCCTCATGGGTTCGGGCCTCGAATCCGCCTTCATCGGCTACGACTGCCTGTCCGCCGTGAGCCGCATCGTGGCCCTGCTGGATGCCGAAGGCCAGCCCGTCGAACGCCTGTCGGGGGGCACGGGCTTCATGGTCACGTTGAAGACCCCGTTCTACGGCGAGTCCGGCGGCCAGATGGGCGACACGGGCCGGGTGCAGGCCCCCACGGGCTCGGCCCGCGTGGTCGATACCCTCAAGCCCGCGCCGACGCTCCTCGTGCACAAGATCGAGGTCAGCGGCGGCGAGATCCTGGCCGACCAGGAAGTGGAGCTTTTCGTCGAGGAAGGCGAGCGCGTGGCCACGGCCCGCAACCACTCCTCCACCCACCTGCTGCACGCGGCCCTGCGCCGGGTGCTGGGCGACCACGTCAAGCAGGCCGGCTCCCTGGTGGGCCCGTCGCGCCTGCGCTTCGACTTCACCCACATCTCCGGGCTTTCGGCCGAGGAGCTGCAGCAGGTCGAGGACGAGGTCAACCGCGCCATCCTGGCCGACGCGCCCATCACCACGCAGGTCATGTCCTATGACGCGGCCGTGAACGAGAAGCAGGCCATGGCCCTGTTCGGCGAGAAGTACGAGGCCGACGTGCGCGTGGTCGAGATGGCCGGCGAGTCCGTGGAGCTGTGCGGCGGCACGCACCTGGAGTCCACGGGCCAGGCCGGTTCCTTCACCATTCTGTCCGAGGCCGGCATCGCCGCGGGCGTGCGCCGCATCGAGGCCCTGACGGGCTGGGACGCCTTGCGCCACTGGCAGGCCCAGCGCGAGGAGGTCCGCAACGCGGCCGCCCTGCTCAAGGCCGCACCGAACGAGGTTTCGAAGAAGATCGCGGCCCTGCAGGATCAGGCCAAGGCCCTGTCCAAGGAGCTGCAGGCCCTGCAGGCCAAGGTCATGTCCGAGAGCGGCAAGGACCTGGCCTCCGAGGCCAAGGACATCGCCGGAATGAAGGTGCTGGCCAGGAAGGTAGAGGCGCCGGACATGAACGCGCTGCGTAACCTCATGGACGACCTGCGCTCCAAGATCGCAAGCGGCATCATCGCCCTGGCCGCCGAGATCGACGGCAAGGCCATGCTGGTGCTGGCCGTGAGCAAGGATCTGCACGGTCGCTACACGGCCCCGGCGCTCATCAAGGAGGTCTCGGGAGAGATCAAGGGCGGCGGCGGCGGGCGTCCGGACCTGGCCCAGGCTGGCGGCTCGGAGCCCGCGGGCATCGACCGGGCGCTGGACAGGCTCGAGGCGTTTCTGGCGCAGTGATGTGAAAGGGCCGCCTCATGGAGCGGCCCTTTCGCTTTCGGTCCCGGTCGGACGGTCATTGACAATCGATAATCTTTTTGGCGAGATCGCCGTGCAGCGGTCTAGACCACGACGCTGATCATCGGGGAGACGCTGCGCAGGTTGGCCTGCTGCCCGTAGGCCATGGCGCCCAGGCGACGGGTGGTCGGGTTGGGGGCGTAGTCCCCGGCCGGCCGGTAGGGCGACACGTGCTGGGTCAGGTACTGAAGTTCCAGTTCCTGGGCGAAGTCCTTGAGGATCTTGGGTGCGGGCTCGTCGGCGAAGGAAATGTTCCGGGTGCTCAGGCTGACGCCGAGCTTGCCGAGCTGCACGCCGACGGTGCGGGTGGTGACGCGGGCCGAAAGCATCTGCCGTGACAACCCCGAATTCCACTGCGCGTCGGAGCCGATGCTCTGACTGGAATACGTGCTGATGGGGTCCGGGGTCATAGGCAAATCCTTCCTTTGGGATACATATTTCTTTATAATCGCCCAGGTAGTTTGACAAGCAGCGGATAAACGGCGGCATTCTGGGCCACTTGTTCAATAAGACGCCCAGGTTAGGGCATGGAGGAATTGGTGAGCACGACCATACTTAAAAAAAGAATTCTCATCCCCGGCCGGGTCACGGAGATGACCCTGGACGCACCCGAGATCGCGTCCAAGGCCAAGCCTGGCAATTTCGTCATTCTGCGCGTGGCGGAGGACGGCGAGCGCTTTCCGCTGACCATCGCCGACGCCGATGCCGGTAAGGGGACCATCACCATCGTCTACCTCGTCCTGGGCAAGAGCACGGCCATTTTGGACAGTCTGGGCGAAGGCGATGCGGTCCTCGACCTGTGCGGGCCCCTGGGCCGGGCCACGGACATCCACAAGGTCGGCACCGTCATCTGCGTGGGCGGCGGCACGGGCATCGCGGCCATGCACCACATCGCCAAGGGCCATGCCCAGGCCGGGAACAAGGTGGTCTCCGTCATCGGCGCGCGTTCGGCCGATCTGCTGCTGTTCGAGGAGGAACTCTCGAAGTTCAGCCATGAGGTCCTGATCGCCACGGACGACGGCAGCAAGGGCCAGAAGGGCTTCGTGACCCAGGTCCTCAAGGAGCGCCTGGAGGCGGATCCGGACGTCAAGGAGGTCGTGGCCGTGGGGCCTGTGCCCATGATGCGCGCCGTGGCCGAGGTGACCCGTCCCTTCGGCGTGAAGACGGTGGTCAGCCTGAATTCCATCATGGTCGACGGCATCGGCATGTGCGGCGCCTGCCGGGTGCGCGTGGACGACTCCATCCGCTTCGCCTGCGTGGACGGACCGGAGTTCGACGCCCACAAGGTGGATTTCGGCGAGCTGATGATGCGGCTGGGGTCGTACGTTCCGCAGGAAAAACAGTCCTACAAGTGCTACTGTGAGTGCCATGGCAAAGAAAGTTAAACTCCTCCCCCGCGTTTCCATGCCCATGCAGGACCCCCATGTCCGCAGCGGCAACTTCAACGAGGTCGCCCTGGGGTATACCCTGGAGCTGGCGCAGGCCGAGGCCAGGCGCTGTCTGCAATGCAAGAAACCCACCTGCCAGGCCGGATGCCCGGTCGAGGTGGACTGCAAGGCCTTCATCCGCGAGGTGGCCGAAGGGCGGCTCGACGAGGCCTACAAGGTCATCAAGGTCACCAACAGCCTGCCCGCGGTCTGCGGCCGGGTCTGTCCCCAGGAAAAGCAGTGCGAACTGCGGTGCAAGCTGAACCCCACGGGCCAGCCCATCGCCATCGGACGCCTGGAGCGTTTCGTGGCCGATTCCTACTATGCCGTGAACCCCTGCGACGCCATCACCGGCGGGGATGACTGCAAACTCCTGCGCGAGGACCTGAAGGTCGCCTGTGTGGGCTCGGGCCCGAGCAGCCTGACCGCCGCCGGGTATCTGGCCGCCCTGGGCGTGTCCGTGACCGTGTTCGAGGCGCTGCACGAAGTCGGCGGCGTCCTGACTTACGGCATCCCCGAGTTCCGCCTGCCCAAGGCCATCGTGCACACGGAAGTGGAGTTCCTGAAACGCATGGGCGTGGTGTTCAAGACCAACTGGGTCGTGGGCAAGACCGTGTCCATCCAGGACTTCTTCGATCAGGGCTACAAGGCCGTGTTCATCGGCGTGGGCGCGGGCCTGCCCAAGTTCCTGAACATCCCCGGCGAGAGCCTGCTGGGCGTGTACAGCGCCAACGAGTACCTGACCCGCGTCAACCTCATGCGCGGCTACAAGTTCCCGGACGTGGACACGCCGGTGGCGGCCGGCCGGCAGGTCACGGTCCTGGGCGGCGGCAACGTGTCCATGGACGCCGCGCGCACGGCCCTGCGCCTGGGCGCCGAGAAGGTGACCATCGTCTACCGCCGCACCAAGGAGGAGATGCCGGCCCGTCTCGAAGAACTCGAGCACGCTCTGGAGGAGGGGGTTATCCTGGAGAACCTGGCCGCTCCCGTGGCCTTCAACGGCGACGAGAAGGGCCATCTGCGGAGCCTGACCGTGCAGCGCATGGAACTGGGCGAACCCGACGCTTCGGGGCGGCGCAAGCCCGTTCCCGTGGAAGGGGCCTTCTTCGACATTCCCACGGACCTGGCCATCCTGGGCATCGGCACGGGGCCCAACCAGGTCCTGCTGCGCGAAACCCCGGATCTGACACTGAACAAGTGGGGCTACATCAAGGCCGACCCCGAAACCGGCGAAACGGACATCCCCATGGTCTTCGCCGGCGGCGACATAGTCACCGGCGCGGCCACGGTGGTCCTGGCCATGGGCGCGGGGCGCAAGTCGGCCCGGGAAATCGCGCGCAGGCTCGGCCTTCTCTAGCTTGTCACTTTCGGCTTCTCCCGCTACACAACCGGTTCCGGGCATCGGCCTGGAACCGGTTTTTTGCGCAGTGGCGCACGAACGTGAAACCGTCATCACCTCCCGCGCAGCGCGGCGGGATCATCCGTTGGAATATATATGGCTCAATACGTTGGTGTTTCTTTCAGACGCCAGGGACAGATATACTTCTTCCTGTCCACCCCCTTCGTGCTCTCCCTGCACGACATGGTCCTGGTCAAGACCGAGGAGGGCATCGGCTTCGGCGAGATCGTGGCCCTGCGCGACGACCTGCCCGAAGGCGTGGATCCGGAAGCCGTCAAGCCCATCTACCGCCCGGCCACGGCCGAGGACACGGCCATCGACCGTGAAAACCGGGAGCTGGCCAGGGAGGCGCGCAAGTACTGCCAGCGCTCCATGGCCAGGCTGCACCTGGACATGAAGCTCGTGGACGTCGAGATCTACTTCGACAAGAGCAAGATGATCTTCTATTTCACGGCCCCGGGCCGCGTCGATTTCCGGGAGCTGGTCAAGGATCTGGTGCGCAACTACCGCACCCGCATCGAGTTGCGCCAGATCGGCGTGCGCCACGAGACGCAGATGATCGGGGCGCTGGGCAACTGCGGGCAGATGTGCTGCTGCCGCCGCTACCTGCGCCGATTCGAGCCCGTGACCATCAAGATGGCCAAGGACCAGAACCTCTTCCTGAACCCGGCCAAGATTTCGGGCGTGTGCGGGCGTCTGTTGTGCTGCCTGGCCTACGAGAAGGACAACTACGCCGATTTCCAGAGCCGGGCCCCCAAGCTCGGCCGACGCTACATGACCACACAGGGCCCCATGAAGACCATCCGGGCCAACATGTTCCGCGACTCCGTCAGCGTGGTGACCGAAAACGGCGAGGAACTCGATTTTTCCCTGACGGACTGGGCGGCCATGGTCCTGCCGGACCAGCCGCGCATGGTCGCGCAGGACGACTCCTCAGATGACGTGCCCGCCGAACTGGCGGCCCTCATGGATCCCGAGGTCCGGGGGCAGGCCGGGCGCCAGGATCGCCGGCCCAAGCCCATGCGCAAGGACAACCGTCCGCGTCCGGGCGGCGACCGACAGCAGCGCCCGGAGCGTCAGGACAGGTCCGACCGTCCGGATCGCGTCGAGCGCCAGGATCGTTCCGAAAGAGCGGACCGTCCCGACCGTCAGGATCGCCAGGACCGGGCCGAACGGCCCCGGCCCCGGCCCGAAGCCCAGCCCGGAGAGGGCGGCGAACGCAGGCCCGAAGGCTCAGGCCAGCCCCGTGACCGCCGGGACGGGCGCCCCAGGGACAAGCGGCGCAGGTCCGGCCCGAGAAGGGACCAGACCCCCAAGCCCACAGAGCAGCAATAACCTCCGGCAGACAAGGAGCACAGCGTTGAAACCGTTTTTCATTTCGACTCCCATCTATTACGTGAACGCCCGTCCGCACCTCGGGCACGGATATACGACCATCGTCGCCGACAGCGTGAGCCGATTTCACCGCCTGAAAGGCGATGCCACGTTTTTCCTCACGGGCACCGACGAGCACGGCGACAAGATCGTGCAGGCCGCCGAGGCCAACGGTCAGGACCCCAAAGCCTATTCGGACACCATCAGCCAGCTCTTCAAGGATCTCTGGCCCGAGCTGGAGGTGGCCAACGACCAGTTCATCCGCACCACCGACGCCCGGCACAAGCTCTGCGTGCGCCACGTGCTGCAGCAGGTCTTCGACAACGGGGACATCTACTTCGACGAGTACGGCGGGCACTACTGCTTCGGTTGCGAGCGCTTCTACACCGAGAAGGAGCTGGTGGACGGCAAGTGTCCGGACCACCAGACCGTGCCGACCTTCATCAAGGAGAAGAACTACTTCTTCCGCATGAGCAAGTACCTCGAACCCCTGCGCCAGCACATCGAGGCCAACCCGGACTTCATCCAGCCCGAGCGCTACCGCAACGAGGTCCTGTCCATGCTCAAGGAGGACCTGGGGGACCTGTGCATCTCCCGGCCCAAGACGCGCCTGACCTGGGGCATCGAACTGCCCTTCGACACGGATTTCGTGACCTACGTCTGGTTCGACGCCCTCATCAACTACATCTCGGCCCTGGGCTACCCCGACGGCGAGGATTTCCGCAAATACTGGGCCGGCGCCCACCACCTCGTGGCCAAGGACATCCTGAAGCCCCACGCCGTGTTCTGGCCGACCATGCTCATGTCGGCCGGCATCCCCCTCTACAGGGGCCTGCGCGTGCACGGCTACTGGACCGTCAACGAGACCAAGATGTCCAAGAGCCTGGGCAACGTCGTCGCCCCCCTGGACATGGCCAAGAAGTACGGCCTGAGCGCCTTCCGCTACTTCCTGCTGTCGGAGATGAGCTTCGGCCAGGACTCTTCCTTCAGCGAGGACGCCCTGGTGGGCCGCTTCAACGCCGACCTGGCCAACGACCTGGGCAATCTTTTCTCGCGCAGCCTGTCCATGACGCACAAGTATTTCGGGGGCGTGGTGCCCGAATGCGGCGAACTGTCGGAATTGGACCGCGAAGTGCTGGAGATCGGGCACAACGCCATGGCCAACTTCCAGACGCAGTTCGAGCACTTCCAGTTCTCCCGCGCCCTCAAGTCCCTGTGGGAACTGATCCGCCACCTCAACAAGTACATCGACTCGTCCGCTCCGTGGACCCTGTACAAGAACGGGGACATGAACCGGCTGGGCACGGTCATCTACGTGATACTCGAAGGCATGCGCAAGGTCGCCCTGCACCTGTGGCCCGTCATGCCGTCCACCAGCGAGACCATGCTGACCCAGCTCGGGATCAAGTTCGCCCTGGAAGGCGTGGACCTGGAGGCCGAGACCTCGTCCTGGTTCGGCCTGGCCCCGGGCACGCCCGTGGCCGAGCGCTCCAACCTCTTCCCCCGCCAGGACCTGGAGCCCAAGGAGGACAAGTCCGCCGAGCCGAAGAAGGCCAAGGCCCCCAAGGAGGCCAAGGCCGGTCCCAAGATCGAGATGGCCTGCCCCGAGTGCATCGAGTTCGAGGATTTCGCCAAGGTCGACCTGCGCGTCGGCACGGTCCTCGAAGCGGCCCCGCATCCCGAGGCCGACAGGCTGCTGGTCCTGAAGATCGACGCAGGCGAGGAGAGCCCCAGGCAGGTCGTGGCAGGCATCGCCGAGTTCTGGAAGCCCGAGGAGCTGGTCGGGCGGCAGGTGGTCGTGGTCTTCAACCTCAAGCCCCGCAAGCTGCGCGGCATGGTCTCCCAGGGCATGGTCCTGGCGGTCAAGAAAGAGGGCGGTTTGGCCCTGCTGGGGCCGAGCTCCGAAGTCGTCAACGGGGGCAAGGTCTCGTAAGACTACGCAAGCCTCGGCTTGCAAGCCCCATGACGACAAAACCCTCGCCAGTCGCCTGGCGAGGGTTTTTTGTTGCGCGCAGAGAATGCTGCCCTGCTAGAAAAGTCCGCTGATGACCCCGTTTGCGTCGATGTCGATCTTTTCCGCCGAAGGTATCTCCGGCAGACCGGGCATGCGCATCATGTTGCCGGTGATGGGCACCAGGAAGCCCGCGCCGGCGGCGATCTCGACCTCGCGCACCGTGGCGACGAAGTCCCGCGGCCGGCCGCGCAGGCCGGGCTGGTCCGAGAGGGAGCTCTGGGTCTTGGCGATGCAGACGGGGAGGTGTTCGAGTCCCAGCCGCCTGATCTTGTCCAGGTCCAGCAGGGCGCCGGGGGCGTACTCCACCGAGGCCGCGCCGTAGATGCGCGTGGCGATGATCTCGATCTTCTCGCGCACGCTCTGCTTCCAGTCGTAGAGGGGCTTGTAGTGGGCCGTGCAGCGGTCGGCCGTGGCCGCGACCAGTTCGGCCAGTTCCTCGGCCCCGGCCCCGCCCTTCTCCCATCCTTCCATCACGGCCGCCTGCACGCCCATGAACTGGCAGTGGTCGAGGATGACCTGGTGCTCCTCGTCGGTGTCCGTGGCGAAACGGTTGATGGCCACGATGGGCGTGAGGTGGAAATGGCGCACGTTCTCGACCTGCTTTGAGAGGTTCTCGAGGCCCCGGGCCAGGGCCTTCACGTTGGGCACGGACAGGTGCGGCAGCTCCACGCCGCCGTGGTACTTGAGGGCCCGGACCGTGGCCACCAGGACCACGGCGCAGGGGTCGAAGCCCGCGGACTGGCATTTGATGTCCAGGAACTTCTCGCCGCCCAGGTCGAAGCCGAAACCTGCCTCCGTGACCACGTAGTCGGCCAGGCACAGGCCCGTGCGCGTGGCGATGACCGTGTTGGTGCCCTGGGCGATGTTGGCGAAGGGGCCGCCGTGCATGATGGCGGGGTTGCCTTCCAGGGACTGGATCAGGTTGGGCTTGACGGCGTCCTTCAGGAGGGCCGCCATGGCTCCCTGGGCGTTCAGGTCGCGGGCGTGGATGGGCTCGCGGCCGTGGGTGAAGCCGATGAAGATGTCGCCCAGGCGTTTCTTCAGGTCCGGCAGGTCGTCAGCCAGGCAGAGGATGGCCATGATCTCCGAGGCCGCCGTAATGTCGAAGCCCGTCTCGCGCGGCACACCGTGGGCCAGGCCGCCCAGGCCGCAGACCAGGCGCCTGAGCGACCGGTCGTTCATGTCCATGACCCGCTTCCAGGCCACGGTGCGGCCGTCGAGGTTGAGGGACCTGCCCTTGCTCTGCAGGTTGTTGTCGATGAGGGCGGCCAGGAGGTTGTTGGCCTTCTCGATGGCCGCGAAGTCGCCGGTGAAGTGGAGGTTGATGTCCTCCATGGGCAGAAGCTGCGAATACCCGCCGCCCGTGGCGCCGCCCTTGATGCCGAAGACCGGGCCCAGGGACGGCTCGCGCAGCACGACCATGGCCTTCTTGCCGATGCGGTTCAGGCCGTCGGAGAGGCCGATGGACACCGTGGTCTTGCCTTCACCGGCAGGGGTGGGCGTGATGGCCGAGACCAGGATGAGCTTGCCGTACTTGCACTGGTCCTTTTCGGCCAGGTGCAGGGGCAGCTTGGCCTTGTGCTTGCCGTAGGGTTCGAGTTGGTCGTAGCTCAGGCCGAGCTTGGCCGCGATGTCGCGGATGTGCAGCATCTTGGCCTGTTGGGCGATGGAAATGTCGGACTTGGCGGTTGCGGGCATGGCGCTCTCCTGTCTTATTCGTGATCGGGGCAGAAGGGGCAGAGGCATTGTTCGAGTTCAAGTTCGTAGCCGAAGCGTTCGCGCACGGTCCGGCGGCACAGTTCGACCAGTTCGAGGACGTCCTGGCACGTGGCGCCTCCGACGTTGACGATGAAGCCGGCATGTTTCTCCGAAACCTGGGCACCGCCCACGCGGGCGCCCTTGAGGCCGGCCCGGTCGATGAGTTCCGAGGCGTAGGCCCCTTCGGGGCGCTTGAAGACGCTGCCGGCCGACGGGAATTCCAGGGGCTGCTTTTCCTTGCGGCTGGTCAGGATTTCCTTGCGTCTGGCCAGCAGGGGTTCGGGGTCGCCTTCGGGCAGGCTCCAGGTTCCGGCCAGGATGACGGTGTCGCGCAGGGCCAGAGCCCGCCTGTAGCCGAAGCCGCATTCGGCCTTGGGGATTTCGACCACGCGGCTGTCCCTGGTCAGGACCGTGACGCTGTGCAGATGATCGGAGATTTCCTGGCCGTAGGCCCCGGCGTTCATGAACAGCGCGCCGCCCAAGGTGCCGGGGATGCCCGAGAGGCATTCGACGCCGCCCAGGCCTTGGCGCAGGTTCTCCAGGACCCAGGAGTCCATGACCTTGCCGGCCTCGGCGAAGACGGTGCAGCCGCGGCGCGAGGTGGCCGTCATCTCGCTCGTGGAGATGACGGGCATGCGGATTTCGCCGTCGGGGAAGAGGGTGTTGGCCCCGCCGCCGTGAATCCAGAACGGGCGTCCCTGGGCGCGGTGCAGACGGACGATTTCGGCCATCTCGTCGATGCTTTCGGGGAAATAGAGGTCCCGGGCCACGCCGCCGATGCGGTAGGTGCAGTAATTTTTGAGGGGTATGTCGCGAAGGTGTTTCATGATTCCTCCCACGTACTCCCGCAGCCGGGAAGGTGCAATATTGCGGTGCGTGCGTCGAGAATGTAGGGGATGGGCTGAAGCTGGCCGCGAAGGGCCGCGTGGGGCATGCGCCACGCGCAGCGACGGAATCGAGGAGTCCGGCGGACGGATGGACGGCCGCGAAACATCAACCCGTATCACCAGAGAAAACATGAAACTTTCCGCAAAATCCAGATACGCGTCCCGCATTCTCCTTGATCTGGCCCTGCACAACGAAGGCGTCCCGCACCGCGTCAACGACATCTCCGAGCGTACGGGCATCACCGTTCCGTTCATCGAGCAGATCATAAAGCCCCTCAAGCACGCGGGCATGGTCGCGAGCAAGCGCGGCGCCGCGGGGGGACATCAGCTGAACAGGTCCGCCGAAGACATCACCCTCGGCGACATCGTGCGCGTCATGGAGGGTTCGGTGGAGCTTTCGGCCTGCCTGAGCGACCCGAAGCTTTGCGGAAGGACCGAGAACTGCCTGACCAGGGTGGCCTGGCAGCGGGCCACGGACGCCATGCTGCGCGAGCTGGACACAATAACCCTGGCCGAGCTGGCCAAGGGGGCGCCCAACTGCTGCCAGCTGGCCGAAGACTATTTCGATCGCAACCAACCCCTTTGACAAAGGTTTTTTCCCCTGTCAGGGAGGAATCCCGTGCCCGGGCGCGGGATTTTTCGTATCCGGAGGAGTCATGAACATCCCGTCAGGTTTCCGCTTTTCCACCGCCCAGTGCGGTTTCAAACGTCCGGGCCGCGCGGATCTGGCCCTCGTGGTCAGCGATGCGCCGGCCGCGGCCGCAGGCGTCTTCACCACCAACCGCTTCCAGGCCGCCCCGGTCCTGGTGGCCCGGGAGATCCTGGCCGCTTCGCCGGCCGGCATCCGCGCCCTGGTCGTCAATTCCGGACAGGCCAACGCCTGCACCGGCCAGGAAGGCATCGACAAGTGCCGGGCCACCCTTGAACTGCTGGGCGCCCTGGGGCTCAAGCCCGCAGAGATTCTGCCCGCCTCCACAGGCGTTATCGGCGACCAGCTGAAGATGAACCTCTGGGAACTGGGCGTGCCGTCCCTGCGCGACAATCTCGGCCGCGCGGGTCTCGTCGATGTGGCCCGGGCCGTCATGACCACGGACACCTTCCCCAAGATCGCCGCCCGCGAGGTGGCCCTCGGCTCCGGCACCGTGCGGCTGGCAGGCTTCTGCAAGGGCGCCGGCATGATCTGCCCGAACATGGCCACCATGCTCGGTTTCATCCTCTGCGACGCGGGCGTGGACCAGGCCTGGTGGCAGGCGGCCCTGACGCGCTGCGTGGACAGGAGCTTCAACGCCATCACCGTGGACGGGGACACGAGTACCAACGACTGCGTGCTGGCCCTGGCCAACGGCGCGGCCGCACCGTGCGCGGGGGCCGATCTGCAGATCCTTGAGGAGGCCCTGCTCGAAATCTGCCAGGATCTGGCCTACATGATCGTGCAGGACGCCGAGGGCGGCACCAAGGTCATGCGCGTCAACGTCAGCGGCGCAGCCAACATGGCCGACGCCCAGCTGGCCGCCAGGGCCGTGGGCAACTCTCCCCTGGTCAAGACGGCCCTCTACGGCCGCGACCCCAACTGGGGCCGCATCGTGGCCGCCCTGGGCCGCAGCGGCGCCTCTTTCACGCCCGAGGACGTGGTGGTGCGCATCGCGGGCCTGACCATTTTCCGGCAGGGCACGCCGGTCAAGGCCGACTGGGACAGCCTGCTGGCCTCAGCCCTGCGCCGCGACACCGTGGACATCGACATAGAGCTGGGCGCCGGCGGGGCGGAACTGACGCTTCTGGCGTCCGATTTCACCGAGGAGTACATCAAGATCAATGCTGAATACCGAACCTGAGGCCGCCATCGTGGCCGACCCGACCTGGAAACGCCTGGCCGATTTCGTCTTCGAGCTGGGCATGCTGCGCCGCACTCCGCGCACGGGCTACCAGTTTCTCGGCTCCGGCGCGGAGAACGTGGCCGAGCATTCCTTCCGCACGGCCATGATCGGCTACATCCTGGCCCGCAGGGCCGGGGCCGACGTGGCCCGCACCGTGTTCCTGTGCCTGTTCCACGACGTGCATGAGGCGCGCATCGGAGACTTCAACTACGTCAACCGCATCTACAACACGAGCGACCCGGTCCTGGCCTTCACCCACGCCCTCGAGGGCACGGGCCTGCGGGCGGAGGTGCTGGACATGTGGCGCGAGCTCGAAGCCGGCGAGACCCCGGAGGCGAAACTGGCCCAGGACGCGGACCAGCTCGACTTCATCGCCAACCTGAAGGAGGAGCAGGACCTGGGCAACCCCTACGCGGCCAAGTGGCTGGCCCATGCCCTGCCGCGGCTCAGGACCGACGTGGCCCGCGAGTTCGCCGCGGTCATCCGGGAGACCGACCAGTCCGAGTGGTGGTTCGCCCGGCCAGATGAATCCTGGTGGCGCAAGGGCAACGGGAAGCGACGGTCCTGAGGCATGGACAGGCCAGAGAGGAAGGCGCCCCGGCTCGGGTGGGCGGTGACGAGCGTCCTTCTCGCCCTCTGCCTGCACGCCGGGCCGGCCTGGTACCTTTTCTTCGGCCACCTCTACGGATTGCCGAGCGTTCTCGAACTCAACATCGACGCCATCAACTGGTATCGGCAGCGCATCTTCCGGGAACGCCCGCCCGACGGCTCGGTCCAGCCCGCCGCCGTTCCGCCGCTGAACATCACCGTGTCCATGCAGGCCCGCCCCGACACCGGGAAGCGGGTCTCGGGCCCGCGCAGCGAGGCGGAACTCGTCAGGGCCCGCGCCGTGCAGCGCGCCATCAAGATCCTGTGGGAGAGCATGTCCCCCGAGCGGCCGGGCTACGCCCTGGTCAGCCTGAACATCCGCGAGGACGGGAGCATCGGCGAGTTCGTCCTCAACCGCATCTCCGGCGGGGAGGAATTCCAGGCCTTCCTTCTTTCGTTCCTGTCGACGCTCAAGGCCACCACGGGTAGCCTCGGCGGCGCCGGCGAGCCGCTGTGGATCGAATGTGAGTTCGTCATCCAACCTGTGAGAGGCAAAGGGGCTTCATGATCGTCGCGGTCATTTCCGACACCCATCTCGAACGGCCGGACCGGCTCCTGGCGGCCGTGTACGAGCGCTTCTGCCGGGACGCGGACGTTCTCCTGCACTGTGGGGACTGCGTGGGCGAGGAGACGTGGGCCTTCCTCAACTCCCATGCCCGTTTTTATGCCGTGCAGGGCAACTGCGACCTGCCTCCGCTACGGGGTGCGCTGCCGGCCCTGCGCGAGTTGGAGCTGGAAGGCTTCCGTCTGGGCATGGGCCATGGCTGGGGACCGCGCTCCCGTGTGGGCGAGGCCGTGGCCGAGCAGTTTCCCGAGGCAGACATCGTCTGCTACGGGCATACGCACATCCGCGACTGGCGCAGGCTGGGCAGCGGCGTGAGGCTTTTAAACCCCGGCTCCCTCTTCTGGCCCAGGGGCGGGGACGGCGGGCTGGCCAGGCTCACGCTCGAACGGGGCCGGGACCCGGAGGTGGAGTGGGTGACGCTCTGAGACGCGCGATGTTCTGATTCGACGAGTCCTTTTCAAAAAACGAAGGCCCGCCTCGGCAATCGAGGCGGGCCTTCGCGCGTGTCGTGTTCGGGAAGCGTCAGTTGTCGAGCAGGGCCGGATTCGTGAGGCGAACGTCGGCCTTGGCCCGCAGCTCCGCCATGAAGGCCTGCATGGCCTGGTCTTCGGTGCGCTGATTGAGGGTCGAGACCCACAGGTCCTTCTCCGCAGCCCATTCCTCCGGCGAGGGAGGCGTGACCTTGACGGGCTTGGCCAGAACATACCCGGTGGCGAAGGCGAAGGCCTCGGGAATCCAGGCGCCGGCAGGGGACACGAAGGCCTTGTCCGAGAGCATCTGGTTCGCGCCCAGACCCGGGATGGCACCCTGGCGCGCAAAGGGTTCCGTCTCCACGGCCGTGGCGGTGGACGCCGCGGACGGGGCCTCGCCTTTCATGAGCAGGGCCAGATCGGCTTCGGCTTCGGCCTTGGCCAGCTTCATGGCTTCGTCCCGCACGATGGCCGCCACGATGCTCTCGCGGACGGCATCCAGCGGCTGCACCGAGGCCTCGATCTGCTCGCGTTTGGCCGCGAGTACGTAGCCGTCCTCGAAGGGCACGGGCGACTGGGTCGTCGCGTTCAGGGCCAGGTCGAAGAGGGCGGCGGTGTTCTCGGGCGACAGCGCGGCGAGTTCCACAGGGCCCTGTTCGCGGGTGAAGTAGCCGGTCGAGCGGACGCCGATGCCGAGAGCCTTGGCCACGGCGTCGAGGGACTCTCCGACGAGGACCATCTCCAGCGCCTGGTCCAGGCGGTCCTGCAGGGTCTCCGCGGCGCGATCCTCGGCGATGGAGCGGCGGATTTCGTTCGCGACGTTGTCGAATTCCTCGAAGCCGGCGGCCTTCTTGTCCTCCACCTTGATGAGGTGGAAGCCGAACTGGGTGCGGACCGGTTCGCTGACCGCGCCCTTTTCCAGAGCGAAGGCAGCGTCCTCGAAGGGCTTGACCATCCGGCCGCGGCCGAACCAGCCGAGCTCGCCGCCGGTCTGGGTTCCGGACGGGTCCTCGGTGTATTTGGCTGCTGTTTCCTCGAAGTTCTTGCCGGCTTTCAGGTCGGCCTGGGCCTTCTTGATCTTGTCCATGGCCTTTGCGACATCGGCTTCGGTGGCGTTTTCCTCGGCGCGCACCAGGATGTGGCGCGCCTGGACCTGTTCTTCGATCTTGAAGCTGTCCTTGCGCTGGTCGTAGTAGGCCCGGGCCTCCTGGTCCGTCACGGAGGCCGTGTCGGCCAGGGCGCCGGGGGTCAGGGCGAGGTAGTCGATCTTGGCCCTGGCCGGAACGGCGAAGGCGTCCTTGCGCGCGGCGTACTGCTCCGCGATCTTTTCCTCGGTGGCGTTGACCTGGTCCTTGTACTTTTCCCAAGGGTACTTCAGGTACGCGATCACGGCCGTGCTGCGGCCGTATTCGTAATAGTCGCGCGCCTGCTCCTCGCCCAGGCGCCCCGTGAGGCCGACGTAGGCCTGGAGCTTGTCCATGAGCATGCTGCGCATGTACTCGGACTCGAACTTGCCGGGGGTGAGGTTGTTGGCCCGCAGCACGCTCTGGTAGGTTTCGGGGTCGAAGAGCTTCCCGTCCTTCTGGAAGGCCGGGATGAGGTGGATCTGCTTGGCGAGCTCCTCCTTGGACACGGACATGCCGAGGGAGGCGGCCTGCTGCAGCATGAGCTCCTCCATCACCATCTGATCGAGGATCTGCCGCTTGAAGCCCATCTGGGCCAGCATCTCGGACGTCACGTCCGGGTTCTGGCGGCGGATGAGCTCCAGGTTGCGCTGCAGGCGTTCCTGGTAGTGCTGGAAGTGGATGGGGGCGTCGTTGACCGTGGCCACGACCGTGGCCGTGTCGTTCTGCATGCGGTTCATGCCGAAGGCCAGGACGAACACGGCGATGATGATGCCGAAGAGTATCTTGATTCCCCAACTTTGAGCGCCTTTGCGCAGTATATCGAGCATGGAATCTCCGACGGAGTGTCTGGGGTTAAATGATGCCGCCCGCAGGCCTTATTTCTGCCTGTCGTTGACGTAGTTGAGCAAACCGCCCGCCTTGATAATGGCTATTTCGTTACCCGTCAAATCATGGCCGAGGGCGATCCGCCTTCCTTCGGAAGTTGTCGCTTCCAGGGGCTTGTCTGCTTCCAGAGCCGTCAGGTCGAAGCGCAGGACCGCGCCCTGGGGCAGGGCGTCGTAGTCCGCCGGGTCGGTCAGGACCAGGGGCAGGATGCCGAAGTTGATCAGGTTGGCCTTGTGGATGCGGGCGAAGGACTTGGCCAGGACGATGCGCACCCCGAGGTGGCGCGGGGCCAGGGCCGCGTGTTCGCGACTGGAGCCCTGGCCGTAGTTGTCGCCTCCCAGGATCAGGCCCTGGCCTGCGGCCTCGGCGCGGGCCACGAAGTCCTTGTCCACGCGCTCGAAGACGTGGCGGCTGATGGCCGGGATGTTGGAGCGCAGGGCCGTGATGGCCGCGCCGGCCGGCATGATGTGGTCCGTGGTGATGTTGTCGCCGACCTTGATCAGCACCGGCAGTTCCATGGTGTCGGGCAGTCTGTCGAAGGGCGAAAGGGCCACGATGTTGGGCCCGCGCACGATTTCCACCGCGGAGCCGTCTTCGGGCGGGAAGGCGAAGAGGTGCCGGATGGACGGGGCCGAGGACGGCAGGGACGGCTTGGAGACCGCCTTGGTCCAGCCCGCGGGGTTGGTGAACTTGCCGTTCAGGGCGCAGAAAGCCGCGGTCACGGGGCTGACCAGATAGACCTGGCCGTCCTGGGTGCCGCTGCGGCCCTCAAAGTTGCGGTTGAAGGTCCGGGCGCTGACGCCGTGGCTCGACGGAGAGCCGCCCATGCCGATGCACGGGCCGCAGGAGCACTCCAGGAGCCGGCCGCCGGCATCGAGGATCTTGTCCAGGAGCCCTTCGGCCATGAGCATCTTGAGCACCTGCTTGGAGCCCGGCGAGAGCAGGAGGTCCGTGTTCGGCGCGATGTGCTCGCCGTCCAGGACCTGGGCCACGGCCTGCAGGTCGGAGTAGGACGAGTTGGTGCAGGAGCCGATGGCCACCTGGTCCACGGTCAGGCCGTCGAGTTCGGCCACGGGCACGACCAGGTCGGGCATGTGCGGACGGGCCGCCAGGGGCGAAAGGGTGCTTAGGTCGATGACGATCTCGCGGTCGTACTCGGCGCCGTCATCGGCTGCCAGGGGCGAAAAATCCGCCTCGCGGCCCATGAGGGCCAGGAAGGCGCGGGTCTGTTCGTCGCTGGGGAATACCGAGGTGGTGGCGCCCAGCTCCGCGCCCATGTTGGTGATGGTGGCGCGCTCGGGCACGCTCAGGGTGGCCACGCCGGGGCCGCAGTACTCCATGACCGCGCCCACGCCGCCCTTGACGGTCAGGACGCCCAGCAGGTGCAGGATGACGTCCTTGGCCGAGGCGTGCCCGGTCAGCTCGCCTTCCAGGCGGATCTTGAAGACCTTGGGCATGGTGATGGTATAGGGCTCGCCGGCCATGGCCAGGGCCACGGACAGCCCGCCGGCGCCCATGGCCAGGCTGCCGATGCCGCCGGCCGTGGGGGTGTGGGAGTCGGAGCCGATGAGGGTCTTGCCCGGGACGGCGAAGTTCTCCAGGTGGAGCTGGTGGCAGATGCCCGTGCCGGGAGGCGAGAAGACGATGCCGTACTTGGCCGCGACGCTGCGCAGGTAGCGGTGGTCGTCGGGGTTGCGGAAGCCCATCTGCAGGGTGTTGTGGTCCACGTAGCTGACGGAGAGTTCGGTCTTGACCCGCGGCAGGCCGATGGCCTCCCACTGCAGGTAGGCCATGGTGCCGGTGGCGTCCTGGGTCAGGGTCTGGTCTATCCTGACGGCCACTTCCCTGCCGGGCGTCATGTCGCCCTCGACGAGGTGCGCCGCGATGATCTTCTGGGTGAGGTTCTGTTTCATGGATGCTCCTTCACGGAAAAGACGGGTATTTGAAAAAAGGCTCCCAGCCGAAGCCGGGAGCCTGTAGTGTCTGGTTCACCAGGTGGATGTGAGACGTCGCAGCTTGACCTGCAGGAACTGGATCTCCGTGTCCATGCGCAGCTTGTCCTGCTGCAGGCGGAAGATCTCCTCGTGGAAGACGACGCCGTTCGCGGGATCCTCGCGCTGCAGCAGGTCCCGGACGCGGTCCTGGATGGCGGCCTGCTCGGTCCGGATGCGGTCGATGTCCCGCTCGATGGCCTCAGTCTGTGGAGATTCTGATGCGCTTGCGCTTGGGCTTGTCATCGCGGGTTTCGTCTTCCTTTTCTTCGCTGCGCGGCTGATTGATGAAGTTCTGGGGGTCCGGGAGGTTCATGAAGATCTTCCAGAACCAGGGCCATGCGGAGGTGATGTTGTCGGCGTTGCTCATGCACAGCCCGGGATGGGTAAAGGAGATGAGCGCACCCGCCAGGGTCCAGTACGGCCCGGGGCTCTGCCAGGGCGACTCGCCGCTTTTTTTGTTCGCCTGCGGCGTTGCCGGGAGTCCGACCTGCAGGAGTCCGGGTTCGATGGAGTACCCTGCGCCGAGGTTCTCGAGCATGTCCTGGGCGTGCTCGACGTCTTCGCGGGAGGTGTCCAGGGTGATGGCGCACTTGCCGCGAAGACCCATGGCCATGGCCAGGACAAGGGGCAGGTACTCCTGGCAGTATGTAAGATCAATGGAAAGCTGCTTGGGCCTGTTGCCCATGCGCGAGGAAATCTGCTCTGCGCCGACGTTGATGCGCAGGCCGAACTCATGGAGGATGTCCATGATGTCCTGCAGGTGCGGAACGTACTCCGGCCATTTGCCGTGCAGCACCACGTTCCCGTCCACGAAGAACGGCAGCGCGAGCAGGTGCAGGCTCATGAGCGGATCCACCGGAATGTCGACGGAGGAGAGGTTGAGGTTCATCGGCGCGGGCGGGATGATGATGCCGGTCCCCTCGTATTGCAGTTCCGGGATGTACTGCTGCAGGAAGATGAGGCCCTTGCGCAGCAGCTTGCTGCCTGCATAGGACTCGTGCAGGCGGATGGTCAGGCCGGACTTGAAGGTGGTGGCGGCCACGGCCAGGGCGAGGATGAACTTTCTGGACATGCCTTCGGGAATGAAGATGCTGTCGGGCAACTGGCCGCTGGATTCCACGCGCACTGGAACGCCGTTGCTGTGCGGCTCGACGATGGTCAGGCGGGCGCCGAGCTTGGGCAGCAGATCCTGGACGGGTCTGACGTCGTGAATCTTCAGCTTGGTCGAGCCGGTGAACTTGGCGCGGGTCACCTGGCCCAACGCGAGGCAGAGCAGCAGATAGAAGTGGAACTTGCTCTGGCCGGCGTAGATGATCTTGTTGTCGAGGGACCAGGACGAAACCGGTTGCGTCGAGCACTCGCGGTTTTGGAAGGTCAGGTTGAAGCCGCAGAGGTTCAGGGCGTTGATGAGCTCGAGCGATATGTCGTTGCCTTGAAACGGAGCCACCGTCAGGGGCGCGGGGTTCGTGGCGCCGAGGAAGAACATCATGCTGCGCAGGATCTGGTCGCGCGGGGCCGACAGGTCTATATCGACGGGTTTGCGCCTGGGATAGAGGCACAGGGGCTTGTCGTTGGAGGTGTTCTTCTCGACGCGGGCGTAGGAAAGGTTGTTGGTCAGGTGAAAGATCTTCTTGAGGATCTGGGGCTCGAGGTTGTCGCCTTTGGACGAATCCCTCCAGACCTGCCACAGGACCTTTTCCTGATTCGGGTCGGTGATGCCCAGGTTTTTTGCACGGCGGGACGCAGCCGCCCGAGATAGAAGGTTGGTGCGGGCGGCAATGAGGGACACGAGGCGTTCGTCGAGCTGCGCCAGTTCCTGGGTGAGTGAGAGAGTCGTGTGTTTTTCGGCCATTCGATTCGCTTCGGGGCTAGGGTGTTGCTGGTTCATGGGTAGATGAACGCAGCGATTACTCAGGGAACAATAGTGTTGTTTAACAATAAGAAAGTACGGATTGCAAGGGTTTGTTGGCGTGCAAGAATATAACATGCCGAAATAGAAGGGGTTATGTTTGAGTGTTCCGAAAGGGGAGATGTTTCATGACCGAGTGGAAGGAGGTTGATAAAAAAATCACAAAAAGGTTGACAAGTTTGCCGAGCCGAAGCAAATAGGGGTCTCCGACCTGTTATTTGTGAAGATAATAACAAACTATATTTAGGAGGATCCGCATTATGGCTCTCGTACCCCCGCATGGTGGAAAAGGTTTGGTTTGCTGTCTGCTTCAGGGCGCTGAACTCGCTGCCGAGCAGAAGAAGGCCGAAGGTCTGAAGAAGATCGACATCAGCCCCCGCGCCAAGGGCGACCTGATCATGATGGGCATCGGCGGGTTCAGCCCGCTGAACGGCTTCATGTCCAAGGCCGATTGGAAGTCCGTTTGTGAAAACTTCACGCTGGCCGACGGCACCTTCTGGCCCGTGCCCGTGACCCTGGACATGGACGAGGAAGTGAAGGTCGGTGAAGAGATCGCCCTGTTCGACCCCAAGAAGGGTGTGTTCATGGCGACCATGAAGGTCACCGAAGTGTACGAAATGACCGAAGCCGACAAGAAGTGGGAATGCGAAAAGGTCTACAAGGGCCAGGGCGAAGAGTCCGCTGACGACAAGTTCTGGGAAATCGCCCCGAAGGATCACCCCGGCGTGCAGATGGTCATGGCTCAGAAGAAGTACAACGTCGCCGGCCCGGTCAAGGTCCTGTCCGAAGGCGACTACCGCGACAGATTCCCCGGCTGCTACATGACCCCGGCCGAAGCCCGCAAGACTTTCGAAGAAAAGGGCTGGAGCAAGGTCGCCGCTCTGCAGCTGCGCAACCCCATGCACCGCTCCCACGAGTTCCTGGCCAAGATCGCCGTTGAAGTGTGCGACGGCGTGTTCATCCACTCCCTGGTCGGCAACCTGAAGCCCGGCGACATCCCGGCCGAAGTGCGCATCAAGTGCATCGACACCCTCATCGACAAGTACTTCGTGAAGGCCAACGTCGTGCAGGGCGGCTACCCCCTCGACATGCGTTACGCCGGTCCCCGCGAAGGCCTGCTGCATGCCACCTTCCGCCAGAACTACGGCGTTTCCGACATGCTGATCGGCCGTGACCACGCCGGTGTCGGCGACTTCTACGGCCTGTTCGAGGCCCAGGAAATCTTCGACCGCATCCCCAAGAACCTGGGCGCCGGCAAGGACCTGGTCACCCAGCCCATGAAGATCGACTGGACCTTCTACTGCTACAAGTGTGACGGCATGGCCTCCCTGCGCACCTGCCCCCACGGCAAGGAAGACCGCGTGGTCCTGTCCGGCACCAAGCTGCGCAAGGCCCTGTCCGAAGGCGCCCCCGTCGCCGACCACTTCGGCCGCGACGAAGTCCTGGACATCCTGCGCGAATACTACTCCTCTCTGACCGAGAAGGTCGAGATCAAGATGCAGAGCCACGCTGCTGCGACCAAGATGTAGTTTCGATGATCATCGGGAGGCCGGGGGAACCCCCGCCTCCCGTTTTGCCATGTGGGGCACGGCTTGAGGCGGTCATGATATGCCGCCGGGCCGCTTGACACGGCATGCGCGCTTTGATAAAAGATTCACAAGCGAATTGCTTGGGTAATTTTGTTCGGGCCTGTGGCTAAGTAGTTTTTAACTCTTTATTCGGAGGAATTATGCCAACCTTTGTTGATCCAGCAAAGTGTGATGGATGCAAGGGCGGTGAGAAGACTGCCTGCATGTACATCTGTCCTAACGACCTGATGATCCTGGACCCCGTCGAGATGAAGGCTTACAACCAGGAGCCGGCCGCTTGCTGGGAATGTTACTCCTGCGTCAAGATCTGCCCCCAGGGCGCGATCACTGCCCGCCCCTACGCCGACTTCGCTCCCATGGGCGGCACCTGTATCCCGCTCCGCGGCGCCGAAGACATCATGTGGACCGTCCAGTTCCGCAATGGCGAAGTGAAGCGCTTCAAGTTCCCCATCCGCACCACCGTTGAAGGTTCCATCAAGCCTTTCGATGGCAAGCCCGAGCCCGGCGATCTGGAAAGCGAACTGCTGTTCACCGAGACTGCCCTGGCCGCCCCGAAAGAGGCCCTTGGCAAGAAGATCGAAGTTGGTGAAGCCGACCTGAAGGTCACCTTCAAGTCCGCCGTCGCCTAATTCTGGGCTTTGTAACGCAAGAAATTTCAGGAGGAACACATGCCTCAGATTCCTGTTAAAGATACGATCAAGGGCCTGGCCCTTGCTGAGCCGGAAGTTGTTGAACTCGACACCGACATTCTCATGGTCGGTGGTGGTATGGGTAACTGCGGCACGGCTTTCGAAGCCGTTCGCTGGGGCGACCCCCTCGGTGTGAAGATCCTGCTGGTCGACAAGGCCGCCATCGACCGCGGCGGCGCGGTTGCCCAGGGTCTGTCCGCCATCAACACCTACATCGGTGAAAACCAGTCCGACGACTACGTCCGCATGGTCCGCACCGACCTCATGGGCCTGGTCCGCGAAGACCTGATCTTCGACCTGGGCCGCCACGTCGACGATTCCGTCCACCTGTTCGAAGAGTGGGGCCTGCCCTGCTGGATCAAGAAGGACGGCAAGAACCTGGACGGCGCCCAGGCCAAGAAGGAAGGCCTGGCCCTGCGCAAGGGTGACGCCCCTGTCCGTTCCGGCCGCTGGCAGATCATGATCAACGGTGAGTCCTACAAGGTCATCGTTGCTGAAGCCGCCAAGAACGCCCTGGGTTCCGACCGCTACATCGAACGCCTGTTCATCGTGAAGCTGCTCCTCGACGCCAAGGTTCCGAACCAGATCGCCGGCGCCGTGGGTTTCTCCGTCCGCGAGAACAAGGTGTACATCATCAAGGCCAAGACCATGTCCGTGGCCTGCGGCGGCGCCGTCAACGTGTACCGCCCCCGCTCCACCGGTGAAGGCCTCGGCCGCGCCTGGTACCCCGTTTGGAACGCCGGTTCCACCTACACCATGTGTGCTCAGGTCGGCGCCGAAATGACCATGATGGAAAACCGCTTCGTCCCCGCCCGCTTCAAGGACGGTTACGGCCCGGTCGGCGCATGGTTCCTGCTCTTCAAGGCCAAAGCCACCAACGCCAAGGGTGAAGACTACTGCGTCACCAACCGCGCCATGCTGAAGCCCTACGAGGATCGCGGCTACGCCAAGGGTCACGTCATCCCGACCTGTCTGCGTAACCACATGATGCTGCGCGAAATGCGCGAAGGTCGCGGCCCCATCTACATGGACACCGCCACTGCCCTGCAGACCACCTTCGCCACCCTGTCCAAGTCCGAGCAGAAGCACCTTGAGTCCGAAGCTTGGGAAGACTTCCTCGACATGTGCGTCGGCCAGGCCAACCTGTGGGCCGCCATGAACATCAAGCCCGAAGAACGCGGCTCCGAGATCATGCCCACCGAACCCTACCTGCTCGGCTCCCACTCCGGCTGCTGCGGCATCTGGGTTTCCGGCCCGAACGAGCCTTGGGTTCCCGAGGAATACAAGGTCAAGGCCGCCAACGGCAAGGTCTACAACCGCATGACCACGGTCAACGGTCTGTTCACCTGCGCTGACGGCGTCGGCGCTTCCGGTCACAAGTTCTCCTCCGGTTCGCACGCTGAAGGCCGTATCGTCGGCAAGCAGATGGTGCGCTACTGCGTGGATCACAAGGACTTCACCCCCACGCTGAACGTCTCCGCTGACCAGCTGAAGAAGGAAATCTATCAGCCCTGGTACACCTACGAGCAGTTCAAGGGCGCGTCCACCGATCCGGTCGTGAACCCGAACTACATCACCCCGAACAACTTCATGATGCGCCTGATCAAGGCCACCGATGAATACGGCGGCGGTGTTGCCACCCTGTACACCACTTCCGACAGACTGCTCGACACCGGCTTCGCCCTGCTCGACATGCTGGAAGAAGACTCCCAGAAGCTGGCCGCGCGTGACCTGCACGAACTGCTCCGCTGCTGGGAACAGTACCACAGACTGTGGACCGTCCGTCTGCACATGCAGCACATCCGGTTCCGTCAGGAAAGCCGTTACCCCGGTTTCTACTATCGTGCCGACTTCATGGGTCTGGACGATGCCAAGTGGAAGTGCTTTGTTAACTCCAAGTTCAACCCGGCCACTGGTGAAACCGAGATCTTCAAGAGACACTACTACCAGATCATCCCTGACTAGTTTATGGGCCAAAAGGCTGCGGGTCCAACCCGCAGCCTTTTTTCTGTATCAGGATATAGAATGGTCTATGCATGATCTGTAACCTCTGGTAGTTATAGATCATGCTTGGGCCATTCTATTCATTTTTATGGCCTTCAACATGTGTGTTCTGGGAGGAATCTAATGGCTAGCAACAGCATACTTGTCATAGGTGGTGGTTTTGCAGGACTCACCGCCGCCCTTGAGGCCGCAGAGATCGGTCATGAGGTCTTCATCATAGAGAAGACCCCATTTCTGGGTGGACGCGTTATGCAGCTGAACAAGTATTTTCCGAAGCTCTGCCCACCGTCGTGCGGCCTGGAAATCCAGTATCAGCGAATCAAGAACAACCCCAAAGTGAAGTTCTTCACCTTGGCCGAAGTCACCAAGGTTGAAGGCGGGGTCGGCAACTACGATGTTACCGTCCGCATCAAGCCGCGCTACGCTGGCCCCAGCAGTCCCGATCTTTCCGATCTGTGCAGCTCGCTCGACTCGGAAGTGGTCAACGACTTCGAATTTGGACTTGCCACGCGCAAGCCCGTGTACATGGACGCCCCGTTCGCCTTCCCGCAGCGCTACGTCGTCGACAAGGCCGGGATGAGCGATGCCGACAAGGCCAAGGTCAAGAAGTGCGACTACTTCGACCTGAACGAAGAGGAAAAGACGATCACGCTGAACGTCGGATCCATCGTCATCGCCACGGGCTGGAAGCCGTACGATGTCACCAAGCTGACCAACCTCGGTGCCGGTCAGGTCAAGAACTGCATTTCCAACATGCAGATGGAGCGCCTGGCTTCGCCCTACGGTCCGACCAACGGCAAGATCCTGCGTCCCTCTGACGGTCGCGAACCGAAGAAGATCGCTTTCGTGCAGTGCGCCGGTTCCCGCGACGAGAACCACCTGCACTACTGCTCCTACATCTGCTGCGCCGCCTCCCTGAAGCAGGCGCAGTATGTCCGCGAGCAGTACCCGGACGCCGAAGTCACGATCTTCTACATCGATCTGCGCACTCCGGGCCGGTATGATAATTTTGCCAAGAAGGTGCTGGCCGACGAGAAGACCTTTGCCGTAAAGGGCAAAGTCGCTGCCGTCGATCAGGACAAGGCGGGCGACGACGTGTGGGTGACCGTGGAAGACGCGGTGTCCGGCAGCAAGTCCGTCGAACGTTTCGATCTCGTGGTTCTGGCCACAGGAATGCAGCCCAGCCTGGCCGGCGCTTCCCTGCCCATCGATGTCCCCGTCGACTCCGAAGGGTTCATCATCGGCGGGGAGGAAAAGGGAATTTTCGCCGCTGGCTGTGCCAAACAACCTCTGGACGTGATGAAGTCGGCCCAGTCTGCCACCGGGGCAGCGATGAAAGCGATCCAGACGGTGAGAGGGAGGTAGGACATGGCCGACAAGATTGGTGTATACTTTGACGAATCGAGCCTTGGCGGAGTGCTGGACATCCAGAAACTCTGCGAAGGCGTGCAGAAGAAATGGAGCGATCTCTGTCCGGTGGTCAAGACCCATCCCCGCCTGGCGAGCGACGAAGGCCGCTCGATGATCCAGAAGGACATCGACGCCGGGCTGATCGAAGCCGTCTGCATCTGCGGCACGTCACCGCGCGTCGAATGGGACTTCTACAAGTTCGGCGAGGGCGTCCTGGTCGAGCGCGTCAACCTGCGCGAGCAGTGCGTGCTCTGCTACTCCGACCCCAGCGGCGAGAAGGTCCAGCCCGGACAGACGCCGGAACTGCTGCACAAGATGGCCAACGACTATGTGAACATGGGCGTGGTCAAGCTGCAGAAGGCCAATATCCCCGCCGGGGACTCGGTTGAGGTCGTCAAGCGAGTGCTGGTCATCGGCGGCGGCTGGGCCGGCCTGACCGCGGCCAAGAACGTGGCCGCCGTCGGCTACGACGTCACGCTGGTGGAAAAGAAGGACGTGCTGGGCGGCGCCGCCGCGACCATGTACAAGACCATCCCCCTTGCCTATCCCTACGACGCTGCTCATCCCACGGGAGTGGAGAAGAAGATCGCCGAAGTGACCGGCAACGACAAGATCGAAGTCCTGCTCTCGAGTGAAGTCGTGAGCATCGCAGGCGCCCCGGGCAACTACGAGGCAACGGTGTCCGTCGGCGGCGAAGAGCGCGTCATCCCGTGCGGTTCCGTGGTCCTGGCCACGGGCTGGGTTCCGCAGGACACCGCAGTCCTCAAGCCCCTGGGCTACGGCAAGCTGAAGAACGTCGTGACCTCGCGCGAGTTCGAGGCCATGGCCAAGGCCGGAGCCATCGTGCGCAAGAGCGACGGCGCCAAGCCCCAGAAGGTCATGTTCCTGCTCGGCGTCGGCGACAAGCTCGTCCCGCAGGAGGCCAAGGAGGCCGAAGCCAAGGCTGCGGCCCTGGCCGCGGCTGCCAACAAGGAAGCCGACGACGCGCCCAAGACCAACTTCAGCAAGCAGGATACCTGCAAGCACCTCTACTACAGCTCCGAGCTGACCTCCATCACGGCCCTCAAACAGGCCAACTACGTACGCGAGTTCATTCCCGGCGGCGTGGGCATGGTCGTCTACGAGCACATGATGGTGCCCGGCATCAACGAGCTCTACTACAAGGCCGCCCAGAACGACCCGAGTGTCATGATGACCAAGGGCGTCATCAGCGACGTGCGTGACGGCGGCGACGGCGACATCGTCGTGGTCCTGGAGGACACGCTGCTGGGCTCCAAGATCGAGGTCGAGGTTGACATGCTCGTCCTGCCCACGGCCCTGGTGCCGACCACGGCCCTGGATCCGATCCTCAAGCTGAAATACCGCCAGGGTCCGGCCATGCCCGATCTGGAGCTCTTCAGCGGCTACGCCGACTCCAATTACATCTGCTTCCCGTACGAGACCCGCCGCACCGGCATCTATGCCGCCGGCACAGTACGCCAGCCCATGACCCTGTCCACGACCGAGACCGACGCCGCCGGCGCGGCCCTCAAGGCCATCCAGTGCCTCGAGTCCGCCAACCGCGGCATGGCCGTCCATCCCCGCTCGGGCGACCTGTCCTACCCCAGGTTCAACCTCGTGCGCTGCACCCAGTGCAAGCGCTGCACCGAGGAATGCCCCTTCGGCGCCCTGGACGAGGACGAGAAGGGCAACCCGATGCCCAACACCTCGCGCTGCCGCCGCTGCGGCACGTGCATGGGCGCCTGCCCGGAACGCGTCATCTTCTTCGACAACTACAACGTCGACCAGATCGGTTCCGCCATCAAGCAGGTCGAAGTGCCCGACGACATGGCCGTGGGCGGTCCGCGCATGCTCATCCTGGCCTGCGAGAACGACGCCTACCCGGCCCTCGACATGGCCGCCCTGCGCGGCAAGAAGTGGAGCCCGTACGTCCGCATCGTCCCGGTCCGCTGTCTCGGCTCCGTGAACACCATCTGGATCGCCGACGCAATGTCCAAGGGAACGGACGGATGTCTGCTCCTGGGTTGCAAGTACGGCGAAGACTACCAGTGCCACTTCGTCAAGGGTTCCGAGCTGTGCAACCGCCGCATGGCTAACATCGGCGAGACACTGGGCAAGCTCGGCATCGAAACCGAACGGGTGCAGCAGATGCAGGTGGCCATCGACGAATACGACAAGGTGCCCGGCATGATCGACGACTTCGTCGATGCGATCACCAAGCTCGGCCCCAACCCGTTCAAGGGATACTAGGAGGAGCATGTATGTCCAAAACTGTGAAAATCGAGCCTAATCTGCAGTTCGTCAAGGAACTGCAGGAGGTGGGTGGTGCGGACCTCAAGAAGTGCTACCAGTGCGCGACCTGCTCTGTCACATGCCCCATGTCTCCCGCCGACAACCCGTATCCTCGCAAGGAAATGGTCTGGGCGCAGTGGGGTCTCAAGGACAAGCTCGTCAACGACATCGACATCTGGCTGTGCCACAACTGCGGCAACTGCTCCGAGCTGTGCCCCCGCGGCGCCAAGCCGGGCGATCTCATGTCGGCCCTGCGCAACATGGCGTACCGCAAGCTCGTCGCACCGACCATCATCGGCACCTGGATGAGTTCGCCCAAGCACCTGCCCATCCTGGCAGGCATCCCGGCCGCCCTCTTCGCCATCATCTGGATGATCCGGGCCGCCATGCTCGGGACCTTCTTCCCGCTGACCGAAGACGGCAAGATCGTCTACGGGAACCTCTTCCCCGGTGACTTCACCATCGACCCGGTGTTCGTGCTCCTGTTCCTGTGCGTGTGTCTGTGCTTCGGCATGGGCATCAAGAACATGATCGAGGGCTTCAAGGCGACGGTGGGACAGACCTTTGTCATCGGCTACAAGAAGCCGAGCCTCAAGGACGCCATCATCGACACCGTCAAGTACGACATCCTGCAGCACTCCAGGTTCAAGAACTGCGTGGACAGCCCGGCCGACGAAGAGCGCGTCAAGGGCCACCAGATCCTGTTCTACGGTTTCGTGGCGTGCGCCATCGTCACCACCATCGTGGCGGTGAGCCACTGGGGCGGCAAGGTCGTGCACTTCATCGCGCCTCTCGGGCATACGCCCATGCCCCTGTGGAGCCCGGTCAAGATCCTGGCCAACGTGGGCGCCGTCCTGCTGGTGACCGGCCTGACCCTGCTGACCCGCCGCCGCCTCAACGCGGACACCGCGAAATCCCGGTCGAACTACTATGACTGGTATCTGCTCGGCGTGATCTGGGTCGTGACCCTGACCGGCATCGGTTCGGAAGTGTTCCGACTGGCCGGTGTGGCCCCCCTGGCCTTCTTCACCTATTACGTGCACCTGGTCAGCATCTTCATGCTCATCGGGTACCTGCCCTGGTCCAAGCTGGGGCACTTGGTGTACCGTACCACGGCGCTCATTTACGCCCGGTACGTAGGTCGTTTGCCCATCGGCGAAAAGCTCATCGAAGACGATAAAATCTTTGTTATTTAATTAAAGGAGGACACCATGTCTGAAGCTCGCAAGATTTTTCCCATGGATACGTTTGTGGCCTATCTGAAGGGTGATGGCAGCGCCAATGTTGCCGAGATGCTCGGCTACCTGACCCAGAAGGATCTGGATGCCGATTCCGTGCCCTTCGCCGCCGCCCTGGCCAAGGCCTGGATTTACGAGCAGCACCCCGAGCTGACCAAGATGTCCAAGGGGCAGGTGGTCGAACTGGGTCAGTCCGTCTCCGTGGCCCCCATGCCCGTCAAGGCCAAGACCGAAGTGGACGAAGTGTTCGCCAAGCTGGCCGACTACAAGGGCCAGATCAACGCCAAGGCCGCCAAGATCGATGAGCTGACCAAGGCTCTGGCCGCCAAGGACGCCGAAATCGCCGCCCTGACCGCCAAGGTCAAGGAATTCGAAGGCCAGAAGAAGGGCGAAGCCGAAGCCCTGTTCGTGACCACCGAAGCCCGCATCGTCGAATTCACCGGCAAGCTCGAAGCCCTGCTGAAGGAAGTCGATGAAGTGAAGAAGACCGGTGTCGTGGTCGCCGGCGTGGCCGGTGTGGCCGCTGCCGCCGGCGCCGCCCCCGCCGCCGAAGGCGCTGCTGGTGCTCCCGCCGAAGTAGCTGCCGGAACCGATTTCGGTTTCTCCGGCGGTTCCCAGGACCCCTTCGCCGATTCCAACTGGTAGAATCGGGCCTGATATGCGCCTCAAAGGCTTCCCCCGTGCGCGGGGGAAGCCTTTTTTGTATCTGCGGCGCAAGGCGGGGTGTTGCCGACCTTGCGCGATTCTGGGACAGTGCGGGAAAATTTCATGCCGGGGAGGCTGCGATGAAACACTGGCTCATGAAGACGGAACCCGGGTGCTTTTCCATCGACGATCTGGCGGCCCTGCCCGGCGGCACCACAAGCTGGGACGGGGTGCGCAACTACCAGGCGCGCAATTTCATGCGCGACGGCATGAGCGTGGGCGACCTGATCCTCTTTTACCACAGCGTGACGAACCCGTCGGTGGTCGGCGTCGCCAGGGTAGCCAGGGAGGCGTACCCGGACCACACGGCCTGGGATCCCGAGGACAGACACTTCGACCCCAAGTCCACGCCAGAGAAGCCCCTGTGGTTCATGGTCGATGTGCAGTTCGTGGAGAAGTTTGCGAGTCCTGTCCCGCTGGCCGCGTTGCGCGGGGTCAAGGGGCTGGAAAGGATGGAACTCCTGAGGAAGGGCTCGCGGCTGTCGGTCATGCCGGTCACGTCGGAGGAGTTCGAGATCGTCTGCCGCCTGGGCAGGGAGTGACGGCTCGTGCTCGCATGTCGTGCGGCAATGAAAAAGCCACGTCGGCGGAACCGGCGTGGCTTTTCATTTTCCGCTCTGCGCTGAAAGGGGCTAGTGCCCGCCGCCCAGGTAGGCCTTCTGGACCTGTTCGTTCTGGAGCAGGTTGGCGGCGGTGTCGGCCAGCACGATGTTGCCCACTTCCATGACGTAGCCGCGGTCGGCGAGCTTGAGGGCGGCCTTGGCGTTCTGCTCCACGAGGATGACGGTCACGCCGGACTTGTTGATCTCCCTGACCGTGTCGAAGATGGATTTGACCAGGATGGGCGCCAGACCCAGGCTCGGTTCGTCCAGGAGCAGGATCTTGGGGTTGGCCATGAGCGCCCGCCCGATGGCCAGCATCTGCTGCTCGCCGCCGCTCAGGGTTCCGGCAAGCTGCCTGCGGCGCTCTTCCAGGCGGGGGAAGAGGGTGTAGATCCACTTCAGGCTCTTCTGGATGCGCTCGGTGTTGACCGAGGTGAAGGCCCCGAGCATGAGGTTCTCCTGCACCGTCAGTGTCGTGAAGACGCGCCTGCCTTCGGGGCTCTGGGTGATCTTGAGCTTGACGATCTCGTGGGCCGGGAGCTTGTGCAGGGCCGTGTCCTGGAAGAATATGCCTCCGCCGGTGATCTGCACCAGGCCGCTGATGGCGTTCAGGGTGGTGGACTTTCCGGCTCCGTTGGCGCCGAGGATGGTCACGATCTCGCCCTCGTTCACTTCGAGGTTGATGCCGTGCAGGGCTTCGACATTGCCGTAGTTGACGCGCAGATTTTCGATTTTGAGCAGCATGGCGGGTACCTTATTCGGAGTCGGCGCCGAGATAGGCTTCGATGACCCGTGGGTTGGACTGGATTTCGGCGGGGGTTCCGGAGGCGATCTTGGCCCCGTGCTCAAGCACCACCAGGGACGAGCAGACGCGCATGACCAGGCCCATGTCGTGTTCGATCAGGAGCACCGTGATGCCGCGGTCCTGGATGGCGCGGATGAGGTTGATGAGTTCCTGGGTCTCCTGATCGTTCATGCCGCCCGCGGGCTCGTCGAGCACGATGAGCTTGGGCTTGGTGGCCAGGGCCCGGGCAATTTCCAGCAGCCGCTGGTTGCCGTAGGACAGGTTCTTGGCCTTGTTCTGCCATTCCTTGCCCAGACCTACGAACTCGAGTTCGCCCATGGCCTGGCGCATGGCCTCTTCCTCTTCCCGGCGCTGCGAGGGCGTGCGCAGCATGGCCGCGATGCACCCGGCGCGCATGCGGCAGTGGGCACCGGCCAGAACGTTCTCCAGGACCGTCATGTTCTGGAACAGGCGGATGGTCTGGAACGTGCGGGCGATGCCCTTTTCCACGATGGTGTGGGTGGGGAGCCCGACAAGGTTCTGTCCGTCGAAGAGGACCGTGCCCGTGTTGGGCTGGTAGTTGCCGGTAATGAGGTTGAAGACCGTGGTCTTGCCCGCCCCGTTGGGGCCGATGAGGCCGACGATGCTGCCCGACTCCACCTCGAAGGTGACGTCGTTCACGGCCATGAGGCCGCCGAAGCTCTTGCTCAGGTTGTCGACGGAGAGGAGGGTCACTGCGCACCTCCCGCCTGGAGCCTGGCCGCGACGTCGTACCGTTTCGGGCCGGGGGGCAGCAGGCCCTGGTTGCGGAAGATCATCATGAGGACCATGGCCGCGCCGAAGACCAGCATGCGGTACTCGGCCAGGCCGCGGAACACTTCGGGCAGGCCCACGAGCAGGAAGGACCCGAGGATGACGCCGGGGATGCTGCCCGATCCGCCCAGGATGACGATGGTGAAGAGGATGACGGACTCGGCGAAGGAAAAGGACTCCGGCGCGATGATGGTCATCTTGGCCGCGTAGATGGTGCCGCACATGCCGGCCCAGACCGCGCCGATGATGAAGGCCACGAGCTTGTGGTGGGCCACGTTGATGCCGCTGCCGCCGGCCGCGACCTCATCCTCCTTGATGTACAGGAGCGCCCGGCCGAAGCGGGAGTGCTCCAGGCGCATGAGCAGGAAGATGGTCAGGGCGGCGAACCCCCAGATGAGGTAGAAGAAGTGGTCTGGCTTGGAAATCTTGAAGCCGAAGACCGAAGGGCGGCTGATGCCGAAGATGCCGTTGGCCCCGCCAGTGATGTCGAAGACGTTGTTGATGAGGGCGATGCGCACGATCTCGACGATGCCGATGGTCACGATGAGGAGATAGTCTCCGCGCAGATGGATGATGGGCCGGGCCACGATCATGGCGAACAGCCCGGCCAGGATGCCGGCCAGGGGCATGAGCCAGAGCACGGGGACGCCGTACATGGTGTTCAGGATGGCCGCGGTGTACGCGCCGATGGCGTAGAACGCGGCGTGTCCCATGTGGAAGAGCCCGCAGTGGCCGAGGATGACGTTGAGGCTCAGGGCCAGGATGGCGTACAGGCCGACGTTGTTGAAGACGTCCGTCCAGTAGGCGTTGAGGAAGAACGGGCACGTGGCCATGGCCGCGGCGAAGACGAGATAGAGGATTTTGCTCGATTTCATACTTTTTCAGCCACCCTTTCTCCAAGCAGGCCCGTGGGCCTGACGATGAGGATGAGGATCAGGACGCAGAAGGCGATGGCGTCCTTCCAGGCGATGGAGATGTAGGCCGCGCCCAGGGCTTCGATGACGCCCAGCAGCAGCCCGCCGACCATGGCTCCGGGGATGTTGCCGATGCCGCCCAGGATGGCGGCGGTGAAGGCCTTGAGGCCGTACATCCAGCCCATGCTGAAGTTGATCTGCCCGTAGTAGAGCCCGACCATGAGACCGGCCGCGCCGCCCAGGGCGGGGCCGATGCAGAAGACGAGCATGATCACGCGGTCCACGTTGATGCCCATGAGCTTGGCCGCGCCCTGGTCGATGGCCGCGGCGCGGATGGCCGTGCCGATCTTGGTCTTCTGGATGAAGAAGTAGAGGGCCAGCATGAGCACGAGGGACGTCATGAACAGGATGATGCGCATGATCGGGATGTCCAGGCCCAGGATGTTGACGGCGGCCTTGGGCAGGATGTCGTGGGGGTAGACCAGAAATTTGGGGCTGTAGATGGCCATGATCGCGTTCTGAAAGAAGATGGACGCGCCCAGGGCCGAGACCACGGCCGAAAGCCGCGGCGAATGCCGCAGGGGTTTGTAGGCCACCCGTTCAAGGACCGCGCCGATGATGGCCACCAGGATCATGACCATGACGGCCAGCAGGATCACCGCCGGGAGCGGCCCGATCTTGTCGAAGAGGCCGAAGGACACCAGCAGGGTCAGGCCGAGGTAGGCGCCGATGGTGAAAAGGTCTCCGTGGGCGAAGTTGATGAGCTTCATGACCCCGTAGACCATGGTGTAGCCCAGGGCGATGAGGGCGTAGATGCCTCCGACCGCCAGACCGTTGGTCAGCTGCTGAAAAAATTCTTCCATGATGAACGCCAGGGCAAGGTGTTGATGAAAAAGGGCTCCCCCGAGCGGGGGAGCCCTTGGCGTTTACGGCTGCAGGACGAAGGCGCCGGCGGCGTCGACCTTGTACACGCGGTACAGGTCGCCCACGCGGTCGCCCTTGTCGTTGAAGGAGATCTTGCCGGTCAGGCCGGAGAAGTCCTTCAGCTCGGTCTTGAGGTAGGCGGCGAGCTTTTCGCCGGAGGTTTCCTTGGACTTGGCGATGGCTTCGACGATGACGCGGTAGGCGTCGCCGGCCAGAACGGCCCAGACGGAGCCGGGGGCGGTGCCGTACTTGGCCTTGTAGGCGTCCATGAAGGCCTTGGCTTCGGGGGTGTCGAGGTCGGCCGGGACGGGCGGGCTCAGGAACATGAAACCTTCGGCGGCCTTGTTGCCGGCGATCTTGACCAGGTCGGGGTTGTTGGTGGCGTCACCGCCGAGCATGGGCACGTTCCAGCCCATTTCCATCTTCTGGCGCAGCAGCATGCCGGCTTCGGGGTAGTAGCCGGTGAAGAAGACGACGTCGGGGGCGGCGGATTTCAGCTTGGTCAGGATGGCGTTGTAGTCGCGCTCGCCGGGGGTCAGGGCGTCGAAGAAGGCGATGGTCTTGCCTTCCTTTTCGAGAAGGGACTTGGCTTCGTCGGCCAGGCCCTTGGCGTAGGAGGTGTTGTCATGCAGGATGGCGATCTTGGCGAAGCCCAGGGCGCTCAGGGTCTTGGCTGCGACCATGCCCTGCTCGTCGTCGCGGGGGCAGGTGCGGAAAAAGAGGGGCAGGTTCTTCTCGGACAGGCGGATGGCCGTGGAGCCCGTGGCGACCTGCAGGATGCCGGACTCTGCGTAGATGTTCTGGGAGGCTTCGGTCACGGAGGAACCGTAGGTGCCGATGACGGCGGAAATTTCCTTGGTGGTCAGGCGGGTGGCCGCCAGGGCGGCCTGGCGCGGATCGCCGCCGTCGTCCTCGATGACGATCTCGACCTGATCACCGCCCACTCCGCCGGCCTTGTTGGTCTCGGCCGCGAGCAGCTCGACGATCTGTTTCATGTCCTGGCCTTCGCTGGCCCAGGAGCCCGTCAGGGGGCACATGAGGCCGATGCGGACGGTCTTCGCCCAGGCCGACCCCAGGGTCAGCGCCACGAGGGCCAGGGTCAGGAATCCAAGTGTGAACAGCTTTCTCTTCATGAAGTCCTCCTTCAGGTTGCAGAGCCCTTGGGTCCGCGGATGGCGGACCGGTTTGGGTGAGATATGGAACCGGAGAATCCGGATTACCCCCTTCGGGAAAAACAAGGGACGGAAGCGGTAACGACGGGACAATTATGCAAATTTTGTAAAAAAAGACTACATGAGAACCGGTTAGAAATCAATTTCTTTCCAAAAAGAGAAAGGTGCTCGGCCGGGATGTATCTGTGTTGGTGATTATTCGAAAAAAAGGAGATATAGAAAATTTTGTTCAATTTCAATCGCCGGGCAATGCCTCATTCCGGATGATTGCGGATTTCCATCCTCAGTGACGGGTGATTATCCTGAGAAAAGGTTTTCAGGGGCCGGAAGCCGTACCTCTGCGGGCCAAAAAAAAGGCTTGCCGGAGAGATATCCGGCAAGCCGCGAAGCGAATCGATGAAGCGCGTCAGATGATCCAGTCGTCGTCGGCCTCGATGGGGGCGAAGCCGCGGCGCATGGTGTTTTCGCAGACCACGCGCGGGTCCATGAACTGCAGGAGGTAGTCGGGGCCGCCGGCCTTGGAGCCGATGCCGGACATGTTGAAGCCGCCGAAGGGGTGGCGTTCGACCAGGGCGCCGGTGGAGCCGCGGTTCAGGTACAGGTTGCCGACGTTGAACTCGGCGCGGGCGCGCTCCAGATGCCTGGGGCTGCGCGAGAACACGGCGCCGGTCAGGGAGTAGCGGGTGGAGTTGGCCCATTCGATGGCCTGGTCGAAGTTCTTGGCCTTCATGACCGACAGGACCGGGCCGAAGACCTCCTCCTGGGCGATGCGGTGTTCGGGCGTGATGCCCTCGACGATGGTCAGGGGCACGTAGTAGCCGTTCGTCGGCGCGGAGCTGGATACCAGGAGCTTGCCCTCGTTCTTGGCGATCTCGATGTATTTGAGGACGTTGGCCTGGGCCTTGTCGTCGACCACCGGGCCCATGAAGTAGGTCGGGTCCTCGGCGGGGCCGACGGCCAGGGAACGGGCGCCCTCAACCAGGCGTTCGATGAACTTGGCGTAGATGGGCTCGACCACGATGACGCGCGAGCAGGCCGAGCACTTCTGGCCCTGGAAGGCGAAGGCCGAGTGGAGCACTTCCCTGATGGCCTCGTCCAGGTCGGCGTCGTCGTCGATGATGATGGCGTTCTTGCCGCCCAGTTCGGCGATGACCTTCTTGATCTGCTTCTGGCCGGGGTGGACCACCGAGGCCTTGTTAATGATGCGGTGCCCGACCTCCATGGAGCCGGTGAAGGCGATGAGGGAGACGTCGGGGTGCTCGACGAGGTAGTCGCCCATGACCGAGCCGCGGCCCGGCACGTAGTTGAACACGCCGTCGGGCAGACCGGCCTTGCGGAAGATCTCGGCCAGGGTGAAGCCGACCACCGAGGACGGGCCGGCCGGCTTGTACAGGACCGGGTTGCCGGCGACGATGGCCGCCGCGCTCATGCCGCAGCTGATGGCCAGGGGGAAGTTCCAGGGCGCGATGACGGCCGCGATGCCCTTGGGCTGGTAGATGAGCTGGCTCATCTCGCCCGGGGCGCGGCCCATGCGCTGGGGCTTGCCGAGGCGGATCATCTCGCGGGCGTAGTATTCCAGGAAGTCGATGGCCTCGGCCACGTCGGCCTGGGCCTGGTCGTACTGCTTGCCGACCTCGAGGGTCTGCCAGGCCGAGAGGGTGAAGATCTCCTTGCGGGCGACCTCGGCGGCCTTGACCAGGAAGCCGGCGCGCTCATCGGGGGACAGGGCCTTCCAGGCCGGGGCGGCCTTCTTGGCGGCCTCGATGGCCAGGTCGATCTCCTTGGTGGACGCCTGGCAGATGGTGCCGATGACTTCGCTCGGGTTGGCCGGGTTGACCGAGGGCAGGGTGTCGGAGGTGCGCACTTCCTTGCCGCCGATGATGAGCGGGTATTCGCGGCCGAGCTGGGAGCGGACCTGGGCCACGGCGTCGATGAAGGCCTTGCGCACGGACTCCTTGGTGAAGTCGGCGAAGGGCTCGTTCTCGAAGCGGGGCAGGCCCTTGGCCTCGGTTTCCGCCTTGGGCACGCGGCAGGCCTTCTCGCGTTCGGCCGTCTGGACCGGGTTTTCCAGCAGGCGATCGACCTCGGCCTCCTCGGCGAAGGACTGGCGCAGGAAGGACTCGTTGGCCGTGTTCTCCAGCAGGCGGCGCACAAGGTAGGCCATGCCGGGCAGCAGGTCGCCGTAGGGGGCGTAGAGGCGCACGCGCTTGGCCACGTTCAGGAGGCCCTTGCGCACGGGTTCGGCCATGCCGTAGAGCACCTGGAATTCATAGCGCTCCTCGGGCACGTTCAGCTCCTTGGCCGTCTCCATGACCGCGGCGATGGTGCGGATGTTGTGGGAGGCGCAGCCGAAGTGGCAGATGTCGTGGTTCTCGAGGATGACCCGGGCCTGGCGCTCGAAGGCAGCGTCGCTCTCGGCCTTGACGGTCCAGACCGGGATGTCCCAGCCGTTCTGCTTGGCGATGACGGTCTCGTAGTCCCAGTAGGCGCCCTTGACCAGGCGGATGGAGATGGGGAGCTTCTCGGCCCGGGCCCAGGCCAGGAGTTCGGCCAGGTCCTGATCCGTGTCCTTGAGGTAGGCCTGCAGGACGATGCCCAGGTGAGGGTAGTCGCGGAACTCCGCGCTCGAACGCAGGCGGCGGTACACTTCAAGGGTGATGTCCTTGAACTTGTACTGCTCCATGTCGATGCGCATGAAGCCGTTCATCTCCTTCACCTTGCGCAGGATGGTGGCCAGACGGTCCTGGATGCCGCGCACGGAGCCTTCGAAGTCCTTGGGCGAGGCCTGGGAGAAGAGGGCCGTGGGCTTGACCGAGATGTTGACCTTGGGGGCGTGTCCCCAGTCCCGTTCGCCCACGCCCAGGGCCGGCCAGGATGAGTGCTCCTTCTTGAGTGCGGCCAGGAGCTCCATGTACTCGTTCAGGTAGGCTTCGGACTCGATCTCGCTGACCGTGGCCTCGCCCAGGATGTCGACGGTGAAGGCGAAGCCGTCCTTGCGGATCTTCTTCAGGTTCTTCATGGCGTCGGCGGTGTTCTCACCGATGATGAACTGCTTGGCCATGCCCTCGATGTTGGAGCGGATGGTCTTGGCCATGAGGCCGGCGGCCAGCTTCCCGCCCAGGCCCGAGCCCATGGCGCCCGCGCCCCATTTGAGGACCTTGGGCACGTCCTGGTCGTCGCCGGCGAAATACTCGTCGATGTGGCGGGTCAGGGAGTCGGAGGTGTTCAGGTAGGGCAGGACATCGACGAAGCGGAAAAGCTGGACCTTGAAGTTTTCGTTCTTCATGGACCAGTCCATGACCTTGCCGGTCCACCAGCCCTTGTTGAAGATGGAAGGGGCCTCGCCGGAAATGCTGGCGAAGAACTCCTTGCCGCGCTCGCGGATCTTTTTGTCCAAAGCTGAACTGTCCATGCCTCGTCTCCTGTACTGGGTGTTATTTTGTCGTTTTCTTGGGTTGCCTGCACTCGATGAACTGCAGCGACAGGGCCTGCGTTTCCTTCAGGGTATCGAGGACCAGCGTGGTGCGGCTGTCGCGCACCCCGGGGATCTCGCCGAATTTCTTCATCAAGAGGGCCAGGGTCTCGGTGCTGCTGACCCGGGCCTTGACGAGATAGTTGTACTCGCCCGCGGTCCAGTGCACTTCCTGCACCTCGTCGATCCCGGCCAGCTGGCGGCCTATCTCGGAACTGCCCACGGCGTCGGAGGTCTTGATCTGGATGAAGGTCGAGAGGGAAATCCCCAGGGCCTTGGGGTTCAGGCGGACCTCGTAGCCGGCGATGATGCCCTTCTGCTCCAGCTTTTTCACGCGTTCGAGGACGCCCGACGGCGCCATGCCGATCTGGCGGGCCAGTTCGGCGTTGGTGATTTTCCCATTTTCTTGAAGGATGTTCAGGATCTGAATGTCTGTGCTGTCTAACATGGTTCGATCTCTCTCTTTTCGGGAATATAATTCTTTGAAGGATCTTCGTCAATGAAGATTGCCATTATTGGGAAACCGGGCGCGAACACGTCTGGCCGGCTCCGGACGGGCCCTTGGCGGGATACCGCCCGGACGGCGGGATATGAATATCATTCGGATGATTGGTCAAGAAAAAGAATGATTGTGCGGAAATGACAAAATCGTGTCGCCGGGGAAATAATTTTCGTCGCTTTCGTCATTTTGGGTCCGAAATTTGTCAATCGCCCGGGAGCTACGGCGATGCCCGGAACCGGGGCGGGGGAGGCTCAGCGGGTTGGGCAGGATTTTGCATGAACGCAGTGTTTGACCTTCCCGTACTCAGTGTTTAGTGTATTGGGGCCTCATCGGTGCGGGCATGACGGCGACAGCTCCGCCCGCGCCCGTGACGGGATTCCTTCACATATAACCCACCCACATATCATCCATGCCCAAGAGAACAGATCTCAAGAAGATAATGCTCATCGGCTCGGGCCCCATCGTCATCGGACAGGCCTGCGAGTTCGACTATTCCGGCACCCAGGCCTTGAAGGCCCTCAAGGAAGAGGGGTACGAGGTCGTCCTGGTCAACTCCAACCCGGCGACGATCATGACCGATCCGAACCTGGCCGACCGGACCTACATCGAACCCATCGAGCCCGAGACCGTGGCCCGCATCATTGAAAAGGAGCGTCCCTGCGCCCTCCTGCCGACCCTTGGCGGCCAGACCGGCCTGAACACGGCGGTGGCCGTGGCCGAGAACGGGGTCCTGGAGAAGTACGGCGTGGAGCTCATCGGAGCGTCCCTGCCGGCCATCAAGAAGGCCGAGAGCCGCCAGCTCTTCCGCAAGGCCATGGAGAAGATCGGCCTGAAGGTGCCCAAAAGCGGCATCGCCCGCTCCCTGGACGACGTGCGGGAGTGGGGCGAGAAGCTCAAGTTCCCCATCATCGTGCGCCCCGCCTTCACCCTGGGCGGCACGGGCGGCGGCGTGGCCTACAACAAGGAAGACCTGGAGCGCATCGCCCAGCAGGGCCTGGCCGCCAGCCTGACTACGGAGGTCATGCTGGAGGAGTCGCTTCTGGGCTGGAAGGAATACGAACTCGAAGTCGTCCGCGACAAGAAGGACAACTGCGTCATCATCTGCTCCATCGAGAACCTGGACCCCATGGGCGTGCACACCGGCGACTCCGTCACCGTGGCCCCGGCGCAGACCCTGACCGACGACGAGTACCAGAAGATGCGCGACGCCTCCCTGGCCATCATGCGCGAGATCGGCGTGGAAACGGGCGGCTCCAACGTGCAGTTTGCCCTCAATCCGGCCAACGGCGAGATGATGATCATCGAGATGAACCCGCGCGTGTCGCGGTCCTCGGCCCTGGCCTCCAAGGCCACGGGCTTCCCCATCGCCAAGATCGCGGCCAAGCTGGCCATCGGCTACACCCTGGACGAGCTGCAGAACGACATCACCCGCGAGACCATCGCCGCCTTCGAGCCGACCATCGACTACGTGGTCATCAAGATCCCGCGCTTCACCTTCGAGAAGTTCCCCGGCGCCGAGGACTACTTGACCACGGCCATGAAGAGCGTGGGCGAGACCATGGCCATCGGCCGGACCTTCAAGGAGGCCCTGCAGAAGGGCCTGCGGTCCCTGGAGATCGGCTACCCCGGCCTGGGCAAGAATTTCGACGGCCGCCTCCCCGACACCGAGGAGATCCTGGCCGGGCTGCGCAAGCCCAACTCCCGCCGCCTGTTCCAGATCCGTCAGGCCCTGCTGGCCGGCCTGACCGAGGAGGACATCTTCGAGGCCTCGGCCATCGACCCCTGGTTCATCCGCCAGTTCAAGGACATCGTGGACTTCGAGGCCGTACTCAAGAACGTCGGCCTGCAGGGCAACCTGACCGTGGACAACCCCGAGTTCGTCAGCGTCCTGCGCCAGGCCAAGGCCATGGGCTTCTCGGACCGGCAGCTGGCCACCCTCTGGAAGCGCGGCGAGATCGACATCCGCAACATGCGCAAGGAGGCCGGCATCCTGCCGACCTACAAGCTCGTGGACACCTGTGCCGCGGAGTTCGAGGCCTACACCCCCTACTACTACTCCACCTACGAGACCGAGAACGAGGCCCGCGTCTCCGACAAGCGCAAGGTCGTCATCCTCGGCGGCGGCCCCAACCGCATCGGCCAGGGCATCGAGTTCGACTACTGCTGCGTGCATGCCTCCTACGCCCTGCGCGAGATGGGCATCGAGTCCATCATGGTCAACTCCAACCCCGAGACCGTTTCGACCGACTACGACACCTCCGATCGCCTCTATTTCGAGCCCCTGACCCGCGAGGACGTGCTGGCCATCATCGAGCAGGAGAAGCCCGAGGGCGTCATCGTCCAGTTCGGCGGCCAGACCCCGCTCAACCTGGCCGTGCCGCTCCTGCGCGAGGGCGTGCCGATCCTCGGCACCTCGCCCGACTCCATCGACCGCGCCGAGGACCGCGAGCGTTTCCAGGCCCTGCTGAAGAAGCTCGACCTGCTGCAGCCCGACAACGGCACGGCCATGAGCGTGGACGAGGCCCTGGTCGTGGCCGCGCGCATCGGGTACCCCGTGGTGGTGCGGCCCTCCTACGTCCTGGGCGGCCGGGCCATGGACATCGTCTACGACGACAAGTCTCTGCGCGAATATTTCGACAAGCACGTGACCGTGGCCCCCGAGCACCCCATTCTCATCGACAAGTTCCTGGAGAACGCCATCGAGATCGACGTCGACGCCCTGAGCGACGGCGAGGACACGTATGTGGCCGGCATCATGGAGCACATCGAGGAGGCCGGCATCCACTCCGGCGACTCGGCCTGCGTGCTGCCCCCGCACACCGTGGGCAAGATGTGGATCCAGGAGATCGAGCGCCAGACCAAGGCCCTGGCCAGGGAACTCGGCGTGGTCGGGCTCATGAACATTCAGTTCGCCCTCAAGGACGAGCAGATCTACATCCTGGAAGTGAACCCGCGCGCCTCGCGCACCTCGCCCTTCGTCTCCAAGGCCACGGGCGTGCCCCTGGCCAAGCTGGCCACGCGGGTCATGATGGGCGAGAAGCTCCGGGACCTGAAGCCCTGGGACATGCGCAAGGGCGGCTACTACGCCGTCAAGGAGGCCGTGCTGCCCTTCAACCGCTTCCCCGGCGTGGACGCCCTGCTCGGGCCCGAGATGCGCTCCACGGGCGAGGTCATGGGCGTGGACCCGTCCCTCGGCCTGGCCTTCATGAAGGCCCAGCTGGCGGCGGGGCAGTTCCTGCCCGCCTCGGGGTGCGTGTTCATCTCGGTCAACGACCACGACAAGAACGGCATCGTCATCCCGGCCAAGACCTTCCAGAAGCTCGGCTTCACCATCCTGTCCACGCGCGGCACGGCCGCCTTCCTGGCCGGGCACGGGGTGGAGTGCCAAGTGGTCAACAAGGTCTACGAGGGCCGGCCCAACGTCATCGACCACATCAAGAACGGGGACATCCAGCTGGTCATCAACACGTCGTCGGGCAAGCGCACCAAGGAGGACTCCTCCGAGCTGCGGCGAACCACGGTCATGTACGGCCTGCCGTACACGACCAACCTGGCGGCGGCCAAGGCCCTGGCCATGGCCATCAAGGAACGCAGCGCCTCGGGCCTGGACGTGAAATGCCTACAGGAATACTACCGGGAACCCGGTCGCGACTATTAACCCCAGGTTGCCCGGGGCCACGGATTATGGTGCAAAGCTCAGGACCTTCGGCGGTCCTGGGCTTTTACACATTCAGGAACACCTACACGGAACGTGAAACGATATGAAAAAGGAAGCTTGCGGATTATTTGGAATTTACGGCCACCCCGAGGCGGCGCGCATGACGTATTTCGGCCTCTACGCCCTGCAGCACCGCGGTCAGGAGAGCGCCGGCATCATCACCTGGGACGGCCAGACCATCCGAGAGCAGCGCGGCATGGGCCTGGTCGCTGACGTTTTCCAGGAGCGCCACCTGGGCCACCAGCTCAAGGGCAGCGTGGCCATGGGGCACATCCGCTACTCGACCACGGGCGCCTCGCTCATCCGCAACGCCCAGCCATTCAAGGTCACCTACAAGGGCATGAACCTGGCCCTGGCCCACAACGGCAACCTGGTCAACACCATCAGCCTGCGCGAGGAGCTGGAGAACCAGGGCACCATCTTCCAGACCACCATGGACAGCGAGGTCATCATGCACCTCGTGGCCAAGTACATGAACGGCGGCACCCCCGAGGAGGCCATCGCCAAGGCCTGCAGCCGCATCAAGGGCTCCTACAGCCTGCTCTTCATGGTCAACCAGAAGCTCATCGCCGTGCGCGACCCCTGGGGCTTCCGGCCCCTGTCGCTCGGGCGGGTCGGCGACGCCTACGTGCTGGCCTCGGAGACCTGCGCCTTCGATCTTCTGGAGGCCGAGTACCTGCGCTGCCTCGATCCGGGCGAAATGCTCGTCATCGAGGACGGCCGCATGATCTCGCACCGCATCATGGAGCCGGCCGACAGGCAGAGCTCCTGCATCTTCGAGCTTATCTACTTCGCCCGGCCCGACTCCCTGGTCTTCGACCAGGAGGTCTACAACGCGCGCAAGAACATGGGCAAGATCCTGGCCCAGGAATGCCCGGTCGACGCCGATTTCGTCATGCCGTTCCCGGACTCGGGCGTGTACGCGGCCGTGGGCTACGCCCAGCAGTCGGGCCTGCCCTTCGAGGCCTGCATGATCCGCAACCACTACGTGGGCCGGACCTTCATCCAGCCCACCCAGGGCATGCGCGACTTTTCGGTCCGCGTGAAGCTCAACCCCGTCAAGACCATGATCAAGGGCAAGCGCGTGGTCATCGTCGAGGACTCCATCGTCCGCGGCACGACCATCCGCACCCGCGTCAAGCAGCTCAGGGAGCTGGGGGCCAAGGAGATCCACATGCGCGTCAGCTGCCCGCCCATCCGCTACCCCTGCTACTACGGCATCGACTTCTCCTCCAAGGGCGAGCTCATCGCGGCCAACCATTCCGTGGCCGACATCGGCCGCTACCTGGGCCTGGACAGCCTGCACTACATCACCATCGGCGGACTGCTGAAGGCCGTGCGCGCCCCGGAAAACTTCTGCCTGGCCTGCTTCAACGGCGCCTACCCCGTGCTGCCCGACGAGGGCATGGGCAAGCTGTCACTGGAGTGCTGCTAGATGGCGGGTGAAGGGATGGGCGGAGACTGGCTGGCCAAGGCGCGCGAGGTCCTGGACATCGAGGCCCAGGGCCTGCGCGCCGTGCGCGACAGGCTGGACGGTTCCTTCGTGCGCGCCCTGGAGCTCATGGCCGGCTGCGCGGGGCGCGTCGTGGTCACGGGCCTGGGCAAATCCGGCCTGGTGGGCCGCAAGATCGCGGCGACGCTGAGCAGCACTGGCACCCCGTCCTTTTTCCTGCACCCGGTGGAGGGCGCCCACGGCGACCTGGGCATGATCCGGCGCGAGGACGTCATCGTGGCCATCTCCAATTCCGGCGAGACGGACGAGTTGAACAACATCCTGCCGAGCCTCAAGTCCCTGGCGGGCGCCGTCATTTCCCTGACGGGCGGCGTGAACTCGACCATGGCCGGCCTGTCCGACGTGGTCATCGACACGTCCGTGCCCTGCGAGGCCTGCCCCCTGGGCGTGGCGCCCACGGCCAGCACCACGGCCACCCTGGCCGTCGGGGACGCCCTGGCGGTCTGCCTCATCGAGTGGAAGTCCTTCGCCCTGGACGATTTCCGGCGCTTCCACCCCGGCGGGGCCCTGGGCCAGCGCCTGGCCCAGCGCGTGGAGGAGCTCATGCGCTCCTCGCAGCTGCCGGTCACGCCGAGCGGCGCGTCCCTGGGGCAGGCTCTGGAAGTCCTCAACGCCGGCAAGCTCGGCTGTGTCTGCGTGCTGGACAACGAGGGCCGACTTCTGGGGCTCTTGACCGACGGCGACGTGCGCCGCCTGGTCTGCGCCGGCCGCCTGGATCTGGACGCCGCCGTGGACGCGGTCATGACCGCCGGTCCCCTGCACGCCACCCCCGGACAGAAGGCCGCCGAAGTCCTCGACATCATGGAATCCCGCGCCATCACGGTTCTGCCGGTGATCGGCGCGGACCGGACCCTGGCAGGCATGGTGCACATGCACGATGTCCTCGGCAAGGGCCGGGTCAAGTTCTCCAGGTCCTGACCGTTTCGGGCCACATCACATTTTTCCCCGAGAACCATGAACGATACGCCAACCACACACCCGGATGTCTGCCGCCGTTGCGCGGCAGTGGGGCGCACCTGCTGCGCGGTTTCCAGCGGGGACGAGGAATACTGTTTCCCCGTCTCCGCGGCCGAGATGACGGCCATCAGAGGCACGGGCGAAAGCGGGGAGTGCTTCGTGCTCGCCGCCAACACGGCCGGCTTCATCGAGCAACTGGCCGTGCTCCTGCCGGATTGCGACATCGGGAAGGCCTTCCCGCTCCAGGGCTCCCACTGGAGGTTGGCCACCACCGCCGAGGGCCGATGCGTCTTTCTGGGCGAAGGCGGCTGCCGTCTGGACCGCAGCGTGCGGCCTTTCTATTGCCGCCTTTTCCCTCTGTGGTATTTCGAGGGCAGGCTGACCTGGTTCACGGCCGAGGAGTGCCTGGCCAACAGGGAATGTTCCTCTCTTTCTTCGATGCTCGGCGCCATGGGCACCGACAGCGCCGAAGCCAGGGCCCTGCACCGCGAGATGTGCGAGAAGCTGGGGCTTGAATGCAGTTCAAAGGTGAAATCATGAAAATTCTGAAGATATTTCTGGCTCTGTTCGTCCTGGGCGTCCTCCTGGCGGCCGGAGCGGGCGTGGGTCTCTATTATTGGGCCCAGGAGGATCTGCCCGGGTTCACGAAGCTGAGCGACTATTCCCCGGCGCTGGCCACCACGGTCAGGGCCAGGGACGGACGGATCCTGGGTTATTTCTACCGCGAGAAGCGCTTTCTCATCCCCCTGTCCATGATGAGCCCCATCACGGTCAAAGCCTTCCTGGCGGCCGAGGACTCGGGCTTCTACCAGCACGAGGGCGTGGACCTGCCCGGAATCTTCCGCGCGGCGGTCAAGAACCTGGTGGCCGGAAGCATTGTCCAGGGCGGCAGCACCATCACCCAGCAGGTCATCAAGTCCATGCTGCTCACGCCGGAACGCAGCTACGAGCGCAAGATCAAGGAGATCATCCTGGCCTATCGCCTGGAGAAGTACCTGACCAAGGACGAGATCCTGACCATCTACCTCAACCAGATCTACCTCGGTGCCAAGGCCTACGGCGTGGAAGCGGCGGCCAGGGAGTATTTCGGCGTGAACGCCTCCCAGCTGACCCTGGCCCAGGCGGCCCTGCTGGCCGGCCTGCCCAAGGCGCCTTCGCGCTACTCGCCCTACGGCAACCCCGAGCGGGCCAGGGAGCGGCAGCTCTATGTCCTGAGCCGGCTGCGGGAGTTGGGCTGGATAGGGCAGGCTGAATTCGAGGCTGCGGTCAACGAGCCGCTGGTCTACGGCGCCCAGGAGGACCCGTCCTGGAAGGTCGGACCGTACTATCTGGAGGAAGTCCGCCGGCAGCTCGTGGAGATGTACGGTGAGGACAAGGTCTACGCGGGCGGTCTGCAGGTGCGCACCGCCATCGACATGGACCATCAGGTCGTCGCCGACCAGGCCCTGCGCGATGGCCTGCGCGAAACCTCCAAGCGCCACGGCTGGCAGGGCCCTGTCACGACCCTCGAACCCGGCGGCTACGAGGAGTTTCTGCGCGGTCAGAACCTAGGCGACATCAAGGTCGGGGACCGGATTCAGGTCCTGGTGACCGGTGTGGAAAAGGCCGGGGCCAAGGCGCGCTTCGGTGGTCATACCGGCATCCTGCCCGTGTCTTCCATGTCGTGGGCCAGGCGCCCCAACCCCAAGCTCGCCCCCGAGGAGGCGGGCAAGGTGGGCGATGCGAGCAAGGTGGTCAGACCCGGGGACGTGGTCTGGGCCGCCGTGAACGCAACGGGCAAGGACAAGCCCTGGCAGCTTTCCCTGGAACAGGAGCCCAAGGTCGAGGGCGCCCTGGTGTCCATGGACCCGCGCTCCGGCGAGGTCCTGGCCCTGTGCGGCGGCTACGACTTCTTCCGCAGCCAGTTCAACCGCGCCACCCAGGCCCTGCGCCAGCCCGGTTCGGCCTTCAAGCCCATCGTCTACTCCGCGGCCCTGGACAACGGCTACACGGCGGCCAGCATCGTCCTCGACGCTCCCATCATCTTCGAGGACGGCAGCGGCGATACGTGGAAGCCCGAGAATTTCGAGGGCATCTTCTACGGCCCGACGCTGCTGCGCACGGCCCTGGTCAAGTCCCGCAACCTGGTGACCATCCGCGTGGCCCAGAGCATCGGCATCGGCAAGATCATCGAGCGCGGCAAGGCCATGGGCCTGACGGGCATCATGGAGCCCAACCTTTCCCTGGCCCTGGGCTCCGGGCAGTTCTCCCCCCTGAACATGTGCGAGGCGTACTCGGCCTTTGCAAGGGGGGGCACGTCCATCAAGCCCCGCTTCATCGAGAACGTGGTCTCGCCCTGGGGCGAGCAGCTCTATTCCGCGACGCCGGAGACGAGGGAGGCCATGTCGCCGGAAACGGCGTACGTCGTGACCAATCTGTTGCAGCAGGTCGTCCAGGAAGGCACCGGCGCCCGGGCCAAGTCCCTGGGGCGGCCCGTTGCCGGCAAGACCGGCACCACCAACGACGAGCAGGACGCCTGGTTCATGGGCTTCTCCCCGTACCTGCTGACCGGGGTCTGGGTCGGCTACGACCAGGTTCGGCCCATGGGCAAGTTCGAGACCGGGGCCCGGGCGGCGCTGCCCATCTGGATCGACTACCGCACCAAGGTCGAGCCGAAATATCCCGTGGAGAACTTCACGGTGCCGCCGGGCATCGTCATGGCGCGGGTGGACGCGCGCACCGGCCGTCTGGCCGGGCCGGACGCGCCCGAGGCGTACATGCTCCCCTTCGCCAACGGCACGGAGCCGACCCTGACCGCCATGCCGGATGAATTCGACGCGTCGCCCGGGTCCTCCAACGCCGGCGGGGAAAGCCTGCTCAAACAGATATTCTAGACGGTTCCGGCTCCGGTCCACTCGGGACCGGGGCCGCTGCCGCGATCTCCATTCAGACGGGAAGAGCATGAACCTCCTCGAAGAAGCCAAAGCCGTCCTGCGGCGGTCGGCCATCATCAGTCTTGAACTCTACAAGATCATGGTCCCCATCGTGATCGCGGTCAAAATCCTGCAGGAGCTGGGCCTCATCGCCTGGCTGGCCCTGCCGCTGGAGCCCGTGATGCGCCTGGTCGGGCTGCCCGGAGAGATGGGGCTGGTCTGGGCCACGGCCATGATCAACAACATCTACAGCGGCATGATCGTCTTCGTCTCCCTGGCCGGACAGCACGAGCTGAGCGTGGCCCAGGTCACGGTGCTGTGCACCATGATCCTGGTGGCCCACTCCATGCCCGTGGAGCTGCAGATCGTGCGCAAGTCGGGCCCCAGGATGGGCTTCCAGGCGCTGCTGCGCATCGGCGGGGCACTGGTCCTCGGTTTCCTCCTGGCGCAGATTTACGAGTGGGGCGGATGGCTGCAGGAGCCGAACGTGCTCATGTGGCGGCCCGAGCCCGAGAGCGCGAGCCTCGTGGACTGGTCCGTGGACCAGGTCCGCAACCTGGCCATGGTCTTCGTCATCATCACCGCCCTCAATGCCTTCATGCGAGTGCTGACGGCCGTGGGCCTGACGGCCCTGTGCGTGCGCCTGCTCTCCCCGGTGCTTCGCCTGCTGGGCATTGGTCCCGAGGCCGGGACCCTGACCATCGTCGGCATGGTCATGGGCCTGTCCTACGGCGGGGGCATGATCATGCACGAGGCGCACTCGGGCAAGGTGCCGCCCAAGGACATCTTTTCCTCCTTGAGCCTCATGAGCCTGTCGCACTCGGTCTTCGAGGATACCTTCCTCATGGCCGTCCTCGGCGGCCACTCGTCGGGCCTGCTGGCGGGGCGGGTCGCCTTCACGCTGGTCGTGGTGGCCCTGCTCGTGCGCATGGTGAACCGGCTGGGGGACGAGTTCTTCTACCGGCGCCTGTTCAAGCCCGTGGAGGTCTACGCCCAGCCCGGGCCCTGCTGCCCGGGGGCGCCGACGGCGGACCGGCCGTGACGGGTATTTCGGGTTTTTCCCAAGGAGAGGACATGTCGCAACGCATCGACGCGCTCAAGGAGCTCATGCGGCGGCAGGGCGTCGGCGCCCTGCTCGTCATCCACCCGGCCAACCGGTTCTACCTGTCCGGCTTCGAGCTGCACGACGGGCAGTGCAACGAGAGTTCGGGCTGCCTGCTGCTGCGCACGGACGGCCCGGACTGGCTGCTGACCGACGCCCGCTTCACGGTTGAGGCCTGGCGGCACTGGCCCGAGGAGCACGTGCACGTCTACGGCTCGCCGCGGGTGGAGAAGATCGCGGAGTTCGTGAAGAGCCTCGGGGTGCGCGAACTCTGGGTCGAGACCCACGCCATGTGCGCCGAGACGTATCTGGAACTGGGGAAATCCCTGGAGCTGCATGCCGCTCCGCGCCTGGTCGAGGAGCTGCGCACGGTCAAGGACGAAGGGGAGTTGGCTGCGCTGCGGGCGTCCTGCGCCTTGAACCACCGCGTCTACGCAGCGCTGGAAGCGGCCTTGGCGCCCGGCATGACCGAGCGGGACGTGGCCTGGATGCTGGAGCGGCTTTTCCGGGATGGCGGGGCCGAGGCCTTGAGCTTCTCGCCCATCGTCGGTTTCGGCCCCAACGGGGCCCTGCCCCACGCCACGCCGGGCGAGGCCCGTCTGCAGCCCGAGACGCCGGTGCTCATCGACATGGGCGGGCGGCTTGACGGCTACTGTTCGGACCAGACCCGCACCTGGTGGGTCGGAGAGAGGCCCTCGGACGAGTTCCGGCGCACCCTGGACCTGGTCCGCGAGGCCCAGGGCCTGGCCATCGCCAGGGTCGCGCCCGGCGTGTCCACGGACGAACTGCACGCCACGGCACGTGAGCATTTCGCGCGCCACGGCGTGGCGGATCGTTTCACCCACTCCCTGGGCCACGGCATCGGCCTGGAGACCCACGAGGCTCCCGGCGTCGGTCCCGTCCGGCCGACGATTCTGCGGCCCGGCATGGTCATCACCGTCGAGCCCGGGCTCTACTATCCGTCCTGGGGCGGCGTGCGCTGGGAGCACATGGTGGTCGTGACCGAGGATGGCCATGAAGTGCTCTGAGAACGGGGGAGGGCGCAGGCGAAAGCCGCGCGACCGCGGGCTTCTTCCCCCCTGCACGCAGAGCCGGGTGCTGTACGCCGAGATCCCGCGCCGTCAGATCGCCCTCTACCGCTTCCTGCTCGAAGGCTACGACAACCTGGCCGTCATGAGCGTGGTGGACCGCTACCGCGCGGTCATCAAGCTGCGCTTCACGCCCGACGCGGAGCATACCCTGCGCGGGATGCTCCTGGCCCAGGGCGCGAAACTCGTCGAACCGCCGGTTCTTTCAGACTAGGCCGAAAAATTCCCGCGCGTTGTCCCCGCAGCGTTGCCACAATTCCCGCACGTCTTCGCCGCGCAGGAGGGCGATCTCCCTGGCCGTGAAGCCGAGCAGGGCGGGCTCGTTGCGCTTGCCGCGCCAGGGTTCGGGGGAGAGGTAGGGGCAGTCGGTCTCCAGGAGCAGCCGGTCGGACGGGATGATTTTCACGGCCTCGCGCAGTTCCGCGGATCTGGCGTAGGTCACGGTGCCAGGCACGGAGATGTGCCAGCCCCGTTCGACGATGAGCCTGGCCCAGTCGGGCCCGAGGCCGAAGCAGTGCCACAGCAGCGGGCGCCCGCCGAAGCCCATGGAGTCGAGGGTGGCCAGGCAGTCGTCCTCGGCGTCGCGGCAGTGGATGACCACGCGCTGGTCCAGCTCCCTGGCCAGGGACAGCTGCCGGCGGAACCAGCGCTGCTGGTCCTCGCGCGGCGAGAAGTCGTAATAGTAGTCCAGGCCGATCTCCCCCACCGCGCGCAGCCTGGTGTCGGCCGTGAAGGCTTCGCGCATCCCGGCCAGATCGTCCTCCGTCATCTTCGCCGCGTCGTGGGGATGCACGCCGAGGAGGAAAAAGACGTCGGGGTGGCCCTCGAAGAGGCCGCGTCCCTCCCGGTAGGCCGCGGGGCCCAGGAAGACGTTGCCCACGGTGCGCACGCCGCAGGCCCGGGCGCGGTCCAGGACCTCGTCCACGTCGTAGTCCCGGCCGTCGAGGTGGGCGTGGCTGTCCGCGCCCACGGGCGGCAGGTTCAGGGCCTCGGGGAGCTCGCGTTCCCGCTTTTTGCTCACGCCTTGTTCTCGCGCACGCCCTGTTCCCATTTGGCCACGGGCACGGCTTCGTCGATGAGCATGACCGGGATCTCCTCGCGCACGGGGTAGACGAGGCCGCAGGCGGCGCATTTGAGGCCTTCCTCGCGGTCCAGGAGCTCCAGGCCGCCCTTGCATTTGGGGCAGGCCAGGATCTGCAGCAGTTCCTTGTTCAGAGCCATGTTTCCTCCGGTGTGCATGGTGTGATGATGGACACGGGCTTACCCCGATCGATACCGCGTTACAAGCGCGCAAACGCCACCCGGTTCTTGAGTTTTCGAACCAATGGGGTACAAACGCACCCATGATGCACGGCGCAAAGAATCCATCCGCGGGACCTGTCCTGCTCTTCGACGTGGGCAACACCAACGTGAAGCTCTGCCTGGCCGACGAAAACGGCCTCGGCCGGACCTACTCCCTGCCCTCCACCAACCGCGAGACCGCGGATTCGCTGGGGCTGACCATCGCGGGCATCTGCGCCCGAGAGGGCGTGACCGAAGGCGCGGTGCGGGCCTGGGTGCTGTCCTCGGTGGTGCCGCCCCTGAACGGCCTGCTCAAGGCGGCCTGCGGCAGCTATTTCACCTGTCCGGCCCTGTTCGTGCCCGGCGACATCGCCCTGTCCCTCGAAAACCGCTACGCCAGGCCGCAGGAGGTGGGCGCCGACCGGCTGCTCGGCGGCTTCGCAGCGCGGATACTCTTCGACGACCCGACCCTCATCGTCGTGGACTTCGGCACGGCCACCACCTTCGACTGCGTGCAGGGAAACGCCTACCTGGGCGGCCTCATCTGCCCCGGAGTGCTCAGTTCCGTCACGGCCCTGGGCACCCAGACCGCCAAGCTGCCGCAGATCAGCCTGGAGCTTGACTCGGACGAGCTGGACATCGGCACCAGCACGCGCCAGAGCCTCAACCACGGCGTGCTCTTCGGCTTCGCCGCCATGCTGGAGGGACTGACCGCGCGGCTCAAGAAGCGCCTTGGCGACCCGCACGCCCGAGTCGTGGCCACGGGCGGTTTCGCCCGTCAGCTGGCCGCCATCACCGACTGCATCGACGACCTGGCCCCGGACCTGCTCATGCAGGGACTGGCGGCCGCATATTTCCAGAAACATTCACCGGATACATCCAGGGAGCAATCATGAGCACCATCACAGGCATTTGGGCCAGGGAAATTCTCGACTCCAGAGGCAACCCCACCGTCGAGGTCGAGGTGACCCTCGAATCCGGGGCCACGGGCCGCGCGGCCGTGCCTTCGGGCGCGTCCACCGGCACCCGCGAGGCCCTCGAGCTGCGCGACGGCGACGCCGACCGCTACCTCGGCAAGGGCGTGGAGCAGGCCGTACGCAACGTCATGGAGGAGATCGCCTCCGAGGTCGTGGGCCTCGAAGCCATCCGCCAGGTGGAAGTGGACCAGGCCCTCATCGACCTGGACGGCACCGAGAACAAGTCCCGCCTGGGCGCCAACGCCATGCTCGGCGTGTCCATGGCCACGGCCAAGGCCGCGGCCGAGTTTCTGGGCCTGCCGCTCTACAAGTACATCGGCGGCATCAACGCCAAGGTCCTGCCCGCGCCCATGATGAACATCATCAACGGCGGGGCCCATGCGGCCAACAACCTGGACATCCAGGAGTTCATGATCATGCCCCTGGGCGCGGCCAGCTTCCGCGAGGCCCTGCGCATGGGCGCCGAGACCTTCCACTCCCTGAAGAAGATCCTGCACAAGGACGGCCTGGCCACCTCCGTGGGCGACGAGGGCGGTTTCGCGCCCAACTTCGCCAGCCACGAGCAGGCCTTCAAGTACATCATGAAGGCCATCGAGGAGGCCGGCTACGAGCCCGGCAGCCAGATCGCCCTGGCCATCGACGCGGCGGCCTCGGAGTTCTACAAGGACGGCAAGTACCACTTCGCCGGTGAGAACAAAATCCTGACCGCGCGCGAGCTGACCGACTACTACGCCGACCTGGCCGGCAAGTTCCCCATCGTGTCCATCGAGGACGGCCTGGCCGAGGCTGACTGGGACGGCTGGGAAGTGCTGTCCGACGTGCTGGGCGACCGGCTGCAGCTGGTCGGCGACGACATCTTCGTCACCAACCCCGCGCTTCTGGCCGACGGCATCATGCGCGGCGTTGGCAACTCCATCCTCATCAAGCTGAACCAGATCGGCACCCTGACCGAGACCATGGACTGCATCGAGATGGCCAAGGAGGCCTCCTACGCCACGGTCATCTCCCACCGCTCCGGCGAGACCGAGGACAGCTTCATCGCCGACCTGGCCGTGGCCGTGAACGCCGGCCAGATCAAGACCGGCTCCCTGTGCCGCTCGGACCGCATGGCCAAGTACAACCAGCTCCTGCGCATCGAGGAGGACCTCGACTCCCAGGGCGTGTACTTCGGACCGGCCATGGCCGCCAACTGGTTCGACGAGGAAGAGTAACCGAAAGGGCGCACCGAGGTGCGCCTTTTTTCATCAGCAGAGGACACCATGCGCATCATCGACGGAAAAAAGACGGCCGCCATCATCCGTCAGGAACTGAAAGACCAGGTCGCGGTCCTGGCCGCCCGGCACGGCAGGGCCCCGGGCCTGGCCGTGATCCTGGTGGGCGACAACCCGGCCTCGCAGGTCTATGTCCGCAACAAGGAGCGGGCCTGCGCCGACGTCGGCATCGTCTCCAAGGGCTTCCGCCTGCCGGCGGACATCCCCCAGGAGCAGCTCGAAGACACCATCGTCTTCCTGAACTCCGACCCGGCCATCGACGGCATCCTGCTGCAGCTGCCCCTGCCCAAGGGGCTGGACAGCCAGCGTTGCCTGGACCTCATCGACCCCTCCAAGGACGTGGACGGCTTCCATCCGGTGAACATGGGCCGCCTGGCCCTGGGACTGCCCTGCCTGCGCTCCTGCACCCCGGCCGGCATCATGACCCTGCTGGACCGCCACGGCATCGACGTGGCCGGGAAGAAGGCCGTGGTCATCGGCCGCAGCAACATAGTAGGCAAGCCCCTGGCGCTCATGCTCCTGCAGAAGAACGCCACGGTCACGGTTTGCCACTCCCGGACCAGGGATATCGCCGAGGAGGTCCGCACCGCCGACATCGTGCTGGCCGCCGTGGGCATCCCCAAGTTCGTGACCGCGGACATGGTCAAGCCGGGGGCCGTGGTCATCGACGTGGGCATCAACCGCACGGAGCTCGGCCTGGTCGGTGACTGCGACTTCGCGGGCCTGCAGGACACGGCCTCGGCCATGACCCCGGTGCCGGGCGGCGTCGGCCCCATGACCATCGCCCAGCTGCTGGTCAACACCCTTGAAGCCTACGTCGAACACGTGGGCTGACGGCAACAAAAAAGGGGGCCTCGCGGGGCCCCCTCGTCATGTCCGTTTCCGGCGCGGCTCCTATTCGATGATGACTCCGGCGTAGCCCACCACCCTCGACATATCCCCGTTGACGTCGCCCGACGTGGCGTAGGTCACGAGCTCGGCCTTCTTGGCGCCCAGGATGTTGGCCAGGTGCATGCCCATGGTCATGGGCAGCACGCCGCACATGGAGATGTTGTTCTCGCGCACCGTACCGTAGAAGCCCATGGGGTCCAGGGCCAGGATGCGGTCCAGGGCCTTTTGGTCGACGATGCGCGTGAGGGCGTCCGAGGCGAAGTGGTTCATGTCCGAGCTGACGACCACGGACACGTCCCGCCCCAGGGCGTTCAGGACCTCCGCGATCTTGGAGGCCGCCCCGGCGAGCTTGTGGGGGCGCGGGTCGCCCACGGCGATGGGCACGATGCGCATGTCGGGGTTCTTGGCCCACAGGAAGGGCAGGACCACCTCCAGGGAGTGCTCCTGCATGTGGGCGGCGCGGTCGGCCGTCAGGGCCGGCTCCGCCGCCAGGATGGCCGCGGCCAGCTCGGCGTCGACCGCAAGGCCGGCCCCGGGCAGGTGCCATGTCCCGTCGGGCCACACGGCCAGGGGCGCGCCCATGCCGGTGTGGTTGGGGCCCAGCAACAGCACCGTGTCCGTCAGCCGGGCCTGGGCCAGTGTCTGTCCCGCCACGCCTCCGGAGAACACGTGGCCGGCGTGGGGCACCATGGCCAGCCTGGTCACGGCCTCGCGTTCCGTTTCCCCGCGCATGCTGGTTCTGACCGAGGCCAGCCACTGGTCGTGGCGTCCGGCGTAAAACTGTCCCGCGACAACGGGCTCGCGATCGATGCTCATCTCTCCCTCCTAGCGAAATTTCTCCACTTCCCGCTCGATGCGCACGCCTTCGAGCTCTGCGGCAGCCATACGGCCATACAGCGTGTTTGGGAAGCGTTCTTTGAGACCGAGAAGCGTTTCCCGCCACCGCTTCATGTCGTCATTCCTGCGGAAAAGGATGGCCTTGCGGTAGGAGTGCGCGGGCCAGTCCCGGTCCTCGGGAGTGACATACCCGTCGTATTCGAGGCTCCAGGCCAGGGCTTCCTGGTTCCGCCCGCGACGTTCGGAGGCCTGCACCAGCAGCTCCAGCGTCTCCTTGAGCTTGGGGATGTCCCCCTTTTCCTTCTTCAGCAGCTCCAGGGCCTCCTGGCCCAGGATGGTGGCGCGTTCGTACTCCCCTGCGGCCAGGGCGGCCCGGCCGAGAAAATAATGGGCGTAGCCGCGCTGCGTGTCCGTCAGCCCCAGATCCGTGGCCAGGCGGTCCCACAGGGACTTGGCTCGTCCGGGTTGGTTCAGCTTTTCGTTGGCCAGGGCCGCGGCGTAGTCGACCTGTCGCCGCCTCTCGGCGTTCAGGTTCCAGGGCGCAACTCTGCGGGCCAGTTCGAGAATGTCCTTCCACTCCTGCTGCTCCACGAGCATGGCCAGGGTCAGGTCCATGCCCGACTCGGAATGCTCCCCCCTGGGGATGGAGCCGAAGACGAAGGGCCTGGCCATCTCCAGGGCCTCCCTGGATCGGCCCGTGCGCATCATGGCCGTAGCAACGACCAGCCTGGTCTGCGGGTCCGGCTCCCTGTCCGTGTAGAGGTCCTGGTGCTCCGACCAGTTCTGGACGATGCCCTCGAAATTCCCCTGCTCCAGGTCGCGCATGATCCAGTCCCGCAGGGCCTTGTCGGCGACTTCCCGCGCCTTGGGCAGCAGCTCGTGCTCGGGGTAGTCCTGTTCGAAGCGGCGCACGTCCTCCAGGCTTTCCGGGAATTTCCCGTTCCACAGCCGCCACATGGCCAGCTTCAGTCTGGCAATCGGGGCCAGGGGGCTGTCCGTGTGTTCGAGGATGCGGGTATAGATCTCTTCGGGGTTGGCGTCCGGGCGGTCGAAGACCGGGGCCATGTCGCCGAGGGAGGGCTTGTCGAGGACGCCTTCCTCGGCCAGGCGCATCTGGGCGATGAGGCCGCCCTCCCTGTCCGGGTAGGCTTCGGCCGTGCGGTGGTAGATCTCGCGGGCGGCATTGGGCTTGTTCTGCCTGAGGTGGATGTCGCCGATGCGGGCCATGGCCACGTCGGCGTCGGGGGCGTCCGGCACGATGTTGGCGTAGGTCCAGAAAAATTCCCGCGCCCGGTCGTCGTTGCCGCTGAGCATGGCCGCATACCCCGCGGCCATGAGGAAAGACGGGTCTTCGAGGTAGTAGCGGGGCCAGCGCTTCTCGATGGCGTTCACGATCTCCATGGCCTTGTCGAAAAAACCCAGCTCCGTGTAGGCCTTGAGGAGGCCGACGTTGGCCGGCTTGACGGCCGGGCTCATGGGGAAATTCTCGATGACGTAGCGATAGTGCTCGGCGGCTTTGGAGAATTTTTTCTCGCGCAGGAAGTGGTCGCCCCAGAACGTGTCGATCATGGCCACGCGCGGGTTGTCCGGGTACTTGCGGCGCAGCAGGTCGAAATTGCCCTTGGCTTCGGGCAGGTTGCCCACCGAGAGCTGCAGGAAGCCGATGCGGTACAGGGCCTCGGGGATGTTGGACGATTCGGGGTTGGCGTACTTGGCCGTCTCGTAGGCGTCGAGGATGGCCGTGAAGTTCCCCTCGAAGTCCCCTCTGCCCTGCTGCATGGTGATGTCGGCCAGATTGTAGAGCAGCTCCTCGCGAAGGGCTTCAGGCACCTTCGGGTGCTCGATCATGGCGGTTATGGCTTGCCTGCTGGCCTGCAGATCGCCGGCGGCCACCGCGACCTGCGCAAGCCTGTACAGCTCCTCCAGTTCGGCCGTGCTGTTGTCCTCGGTCATGTTGCCGGTGACGGCTTCGGTCCTTTCGGAGGAGGCGTTGACCGTCATGGCCGCGTCCTGCGGCGGGGCGTCGTGCCCGCCGGTCGCGTTGTCGGGTTCGCCTTGCGATGCGTCTGCGTTCGTCGCTTCGGCGTCGAGGGCGGAGTCGGGAGCCGGCGTCGGCTCGCGGGATGCCTCCGGCGCTGGGGAGGTCGCGTTTCCGTCCGGCGCGTCGGCTTCCCGGGTCGCGTGGCCCTGTCGGGGGGTGGTGTCGTGAGGTGTGTCTGCCGTCAGGGCCTGCGCACCGGTCGCGTTGCCCGCCGCATGTCCTTCGGCTGCCTCCGGGCCGGGTTCCGTGGCCTGTTCCGTGGGAACCCCCTCGACCGCAGCGTCGTGTTGGGGCTGCGGCAAAGGCGCTGTCGCGTTTCGTTCGATGGGCATGCGCAGCCGGAATGTTTCGCGCGGCTTCGGTTCTGCGTCGTCGGGGACTGTCATCCCGGCCTGATCGGGCGCTGCGGGTCGGCTGATCCTTCCGCGCAGGGCGCCCGTGCCCGAGAGCGTATCCTGCGGCGTCTCGCCCGTGGAGTTGCCGTGCGCCGCGATATCGTCTCCGGGTTCCGTCGCAGTGGCGGCAGGTCCCCCGGGGACATCCGCCGTCGAGGCCGCGTCTCGCACTTCCTCCTGCACGGCAGGGGAGGCGGCCGTCCCGTTGCCGGGCACTGACGCATTG
>Ga0209066_10000383_pt1 | contig 65608 bp, 60 predicted proteins | sample All_14_2_FD_187198 | JGI IMG/M metagenome (GOLD analysis project Ga0209066, IMG submission 187198) | Freshwater microbial communities in response to fracking from Pennsylvania, USA - Allegheny Zone_MetaG_DW_15 (SPAdes) (version 2) ...
CAAAATCAGCCCCTCAAAAACAGGTAAAATCCACCTCGCTTTAAGCCCCGATTTAGCCCGTTTTTACCTCTTTAAACTGGCTCCATTACGCCGATCATCGGTGGCTCCATAATGCCGGTCAATGACACCGCCGCTAATTTCCGGGGGGATTACCCTGGAAATTCATGGGACAACAAAACGCATTCGCTGTCACCGGCAATGTGGCTACATTGCAAATTGGGTAAAGGAAGCACCTCGGCAATGCCCCGTATGTTTAGCTCCCGTCAGGCCTGATGTTGTATGGTTTGGCGAAGGTTTAAACCCTTATCTGTTTGAACTTGCCGAAGAAACGACTGCAAGCGCTGATGTATTCTTCAGCGTTGGCACATCGGGGATTGTCCAACCTACTGCGAGTTTGGCGATGTTGGCAAAAAACAGTGGTGCGATGTTGATCGAAGTGAATCCGGCACAAACACCTTATTCGGACATTTCAGATTACGTCGTGCGTGCTTCTGCTGGCGAATTTTTCCAGTCGCTTTGTAAAACTGTGAAATCTCTGCGATTTCGGCAACTTCGATAGCCCAATCAACTCATACGACATAAAGCGAGAAGGTCAGAATTAGTGGCTGTCAGGAGGGGATCACCGACGTTGATCTCCTCGGTGACTAAGGCCCTCACTGACGAGGTCAAGGCATGTCAAGCCCGGCCTTGGATCACACAAGCCGAGGTAGCCAAGTTATGTCTGCAGGTCGTCATTTGGGCAGGGTCTATCAAATTATCCATGTATCACGGCCTGATGACCGAATAAAAAGTCGGCACACGCAGTTCGGCAACAACACAACCAAGATTGAAATTGATAGCCATTTTGATAGTCAGTGATACAAAAGTCACAAAAAAGCCCCTAAATTCAGGGGCTTAATTGAAAATCTTGGCGGAGAGGGCGGGATTCGAACCCGCGGTAGGGGATTACCCTACACACGCTTTCCAGGCGTGCGACTTAAACCGCTCATCCACCTCTCCGGAAGCCCGCAATTATATGCAGGTGATCATTCGAAGTCTATAACTTTCTCAGCCAGGCGAGTAGCAGCCAGACAGCAAACGCCAGCAGCAACGTCAGGGAAGCGATTGGGCGGGGCGATGTTGCGGCCGGGAGGCAACGTGCGACAAAGCGGCGGGGGCCTGCGGTCAACAGCGAAAAGAGGCGATAAATGACGTTCTGCTGCCGCCCACTGCCAAGCAACAAATAGAGCGCAATCTGGCCGAGCAGGCTGAGCATGAATACTTCCAGCATGGCGCGCAGGGCACTGATCAAAAACTGGATGACCGACATTTCAGCGTGGCGCCCTACCCGCCCTCATCGCGGGCATTGTCCTGTTCGGCATCGAGTGCACGCATTTTTCTATTGTAATAAACGATGATCGCCAGATACAGCAGTAGCGCACCCTGCGCGCCCATATAAAAGCCCAGTGGAAAACCGAGAAAATCGAGCTGGTTCAATTCGCGGGCAAACCAGTTGACGCCGAAAGTCAGCACCAGCCAGAGCAGGAGAAGGATGATAGTCAGCCGCCGGGTTTTTCGCCAATAAACAGGCGTTTCCTGCAGCATCAGCTCACCTCTCGATCATGGCCGCGCCGAATGCGGGCAAGAAAACTGGCAGCCTCCGGCGATGGCGGGGTAAGCAGGCTGACCACGATATGGGTGACAAAGCCGGCCAGTACGCCAAAAACCCCAGCCGAGGTGGATTGCAAATGAAACCACGGTTCCATGGCCTGTCCCTGCAGACCAAGCCAAGACAGGTTGCTGAATTCGAGACGCAGAATGTAGTAAAGGGTGATGCTCAGGCCAACCAGCATGCCGGCAATGGCACCGACCTTGGTTGCCCGCATCCAAAAGATACCGAGCACCAGCGCCGGGAAAAATGCCGAGCCGGCGATTGAAAATGCCCAGGCCACCATTGACAGGATGGTGCCTGGTTTTTGGGCCGCAACGGTTGCCGCCATGATGGCCACCACCAGCAGCAGGGATTTTGAAATGACCAAGCGGAACTGGGTCGAGGCATCCGGGCGGAAGATGCGGTAATAAACGTCGTGCGACAAGGCGCTGGTGATGGTCAGCAACAGGCCATCTGCGGTTGATAAGGCCGCTGCCAGCGCTCCAGCGGCCACCAGGCCGGAAACGACATAAGGCATGCCGGCAATCTCTGGCGTGGCGAGAACGATGACATCCGGGTTAAGGGACAATTCAGCCAGTTGCAGCAGGCCATCGCCGTTAATGTCCTCAATGCCGACTAGTCCAATCTTGCTCCAGGCGGCCACCCACCCGGGTAATTTAGTGATCGGGATGCCAATCAGGTTGGTAAATACCTCGTGTTTGGCAAATACCGCATAGGCCGGCGCTGTGATGTAAAGCACCATGATGAACAACAAGGACCAGAAGACGGACTCGCGGGCTTGAGCAACCGACGGCGTGGTGTAGTAGCGCATCAGCACATGCGGCAAGGCGGCCGTCCCCACCGTCAGGCAAAAGATCAACGCCAGAAAATTCAACCGCTGGGCCTGTTGCGCTTCGGGAGTTTCACCGGGAAAGGCTTCGGCATGATGGACGGGTGGCTTGCTGCGGTCGACCGCCGAATACATGGCATTTTCCCAACGGACGCGGGCCTGTTCGGGATCATGGGGAAGTTCGCGGCGCTGCCGTTCGAGGGCGACGATCTCCCGCATCTGGGCATCGCTGGCTTTCAATTCATTTATTTGATTGGCCAGTTGCTCACGTTCGTGGGTCAAGGACACCGGCAACTGCATGATCTTTTCAGCGTAGCGGTCGGCCCGCTCACGGTACAACTGGCGGACTTCAGCTTCAACCGGCGAGTCAAAAAGTGTCTCCTCCAGCTGGCTGACCTGAGCCAGCACCTGGCCATAGACCACTTGCGGTATCGCGACGCCGGTCACGTTGTACGACAAGATGGCGACTGGCGTAATGTAGGCGACGATCAAAATCAGGTATTGCGCTACCTGCGTCCAGGTGACCGCGCGCATGCCGCCCAGAAAGGAGCAAACCAGAATGCCGGCCAGACCGACGAAAACGCCGATTTCAAACTGCAGACTGACAAAACGGCTGGTAATCACCCCGACGCCGTAAATCTGCGCCACGACGTATACGAAGGAGGCCAGGATGGCAGCACCAACCGCCACCAGGCGAATGAAATTGCCGCCATAACGGGCGCTGAGAAAATCGGGAATGGTGAATTGGCCAAAACGGCGCAGATACGGCGCCAGGAGCAAAGCCACCAGCACGAAACCGCCCGTCCAGCCAATCACATACGCCAAGCCCTGAAAACCTGACAGGTACAGCGTACCGGCCAGGCCCATGAATGAAGCCGCACTCATCCAGTCGGCGCCGGTCGCCATGCCATTGAAGAAGGCCGGCACCCGCCGGCCTGCGACATAGTATTCCGAGACATCGGAGGTGCGGCTCAGGACGCCGATGGTAGCGTACATGGTGATGGTGAACACCAGAAAGGCATAGCCCACCCAACGCGGTGGCATGCCGTTCTGCTCCAGCGCGGCCAAGCCCGCGATGAACAACAGGAAAACGCCGGTGTAGACCAGGTAGTAACGCTGCAGTCGGCTCAGTGAAGGCAGCATCCGGCTAAAGCGTGCGGCGCAACACGCTGCTGGCGTGCGACTCCTCGATCAAGGCAGTGGCCGTTCCAACACCTTTGCCATGGGCACGCACCAAAATCATCTGCATCATGCGGGCCAGAATCATGGCGTTTTCCATCGGCTGGCGACGTCCGCTCCCCAGATCCAGTCCAAAGCGCTGAACCCATTCGTCCAACGGTTGTGGCTTGTCGTTCAACTCGGCAAACATGGCGGGCAACAACCAGGCCAGGTCCAGCCAGGGAGGTTCAAAAGCAATCCCCAATTGGCGTTTGGCCCCTTGCTGGATGAAGGCCGCACCAAAGCCCTGGTGATAAGAGACCAGCGGTGACTGGCCGATGAAGCGGAGGAGTGCTGCCCATTGCCGGGCCTGCAGGTTGGCATCTGCGGTCGACGCGGCAAAATCGACAAAAAGGCTTTCGCCTGGCGCGATTTCACCCCGATAAACCACCATCGCAGCAATACCCGTCAGACGATTGGCATCCGGCTTGGGGCCATCGGTCGCCACATCAATGACCACGTAACGGGTCAAAAAATGGGTGCTATCGAGGCTGACTGCCGGCAGAGCCTGCCATTCGCTCACCGCCTGTTTGACATCGGCCGGCAGGCTATCGAGCAGGCCGTCACCGAAAATGAATTTCTTGATGCCGAACATATCAGTGATTCACCTGGTAATCGAGCTTAAGCCGGGATTGCAACTTGCGCGCCTGACGGAAGGATTCCTTCAGGATGCGCCGATCCAGTTCATTGAGCTTGTCCGGATCGATCAGGTTATCGCCCTGACGCCCCGGCTCCCCTTCCAGATACTGGTGTTGCAGGCGCAGGAACTGGATGAAGTTCATGCCGTCGAGCACAGCATTGATCTCTTCGCCCTTGATGTTCATTTTTTGTGCCGACAATTTGAGGCGCTGGATAGTATTGGTGCTATGCACCCCCGTCGCCAGTGCATAAATGCGGGCAACGTCGACAAAAATTCGCGAGCCGTATTTTTTGAGATCGACTTTCCCCGGATGCCCCGGCTCAAGGTCGGTCACAAAATCGCGAATCTTGCCCAGCGGCGGCCCGACTTCCAGGGCATTACGCGCCATGGCTTGCAAAAAGATGGGGGTGGAGGCCGCTTGCGACAACAGATGACGACGCATGGCATCGGCCAGTTCGGCCTTGCCGTACAGCGGCCGGAAATCGAAGAAAATGGTGGCATTAAGCAAGGCCACCGGTTCCGGCGTCCGTATCCACTTGCTGAACTGTGCCCGCCAGTCATCAAGCGTCATGCACCACTGTGGATTACTGGCCATGATGTTGCCCTTGCACAACGGGAAACCGCAGCCATCCAGATCCTTGTTGGTATCCAGTGCAAAGGCCAGGAAACGCTGCTTCAGCGCATCAGCGGTTTCCCCTGCTGGCACGGCAAAGACGATGCCATTATCCTGGTCGGTACTGAAGGTCTGTTCATCGCGCCCTTCCGAACCGAAAGCCAGCCACGCCCAGTCGATGCCTTCAAAATTGTGCTTTTCGAGGTTGAGCTGAAGGACCCGGCGGGTCAGTGCATCGTTCAAAGCCGAAATAAACTGGGTCAATTGCTCGGCACCAATGCCCTGAGCCAGCATGTTGAAAGCCAGTTGCCGGACATCGGTCGCCGACTGTTGCAAGGCGGCGACATCCGGCGCTTCCTCAATGGCCTGACGAATCTGCCGCAAGCCAACGCGTTGCAAGGCGAACAGATCCCGCTCCGACACCACGCCCGTCAAACAACCGGCGTGATCAGTCACCAGCACGTGGCGAATGCCGTGTGTTGCCATAGCCAGCATGGCATCGTAGGCCGTGGCATGTTCTTCGAGCTTGAACGGGGCGGGCGACATTGCCTCGGCAATCGGCGAGGTGAGCGAGCGATCAGCCAGCACGACACGGTCGAGCAAATCACTACGCGTAAAAATCCCGACCGGCTTGCGATCCTCGCCGGCAATGACCAACGAGCCAATACCCGCCTGCGACATGGTCTCCAGCGCCGTACGCAACGGCGTTTCTGGCGTCACGCTAATCGGATTGCGCGCCCCGATGCCCACCAGCGGCGAATTCAGTGTCTGCTGCTCACTGGCTTTTTGTGCAAACTGCGCTTGCAACTGGCGACGTGACTGCTCAAGCAAACTCGCAATGTACTGGGTGCAGAACAGGTTGAATTCCGGGCTGGTCGACATCAGTGCCAGGTAATCTTCGGCCGGCAGGTGATAACAGAAGGTGTCCTCGACTGCCGTATAGAGATTGGTCGAAGGCCGGCCGGCGGTAACCGCACCGATGGGAAAACACTCCCCTGCCCCCAAACTCAGGATGGAGTATTCAGTGACATTGACCTCTCCCGCCTGACGTGCCTGGACCTTACCCGATTCGATCAGGTAGAAGAAACGGACGTTGCCCGAATCGGGCCCCAGAATCTGGCTACCGGCGGGATAAAAGGCGATGTGGGCATTCTCGGCAAAACGCTGCAGCGCCTGCTCAGACATCTTGTTGAACGGTGCATGGCGCGCCAGAAAAGCGAGCGTATTGCCCGCTGCCCGCTGCTGACCCGCCTGCCGCAACATGGCCTCAACTTGACTGACTTCCTGTGCGACGTTGGCCGGCATGGCTTCTTGTGGTGTATTCACGCTACCCTCTCCTGCATGACAAATTGCATAGTCTACTCTCGGTTCAATACTTAATTCGGGCGAAATAGGTCTTTTCAGCCGCTTCCAGTGCCTGGCGCAGGGTGACGATGCCCTTTTCTTCGAGCAAGGGCAGCAACTTCAGGAAAACCTCACCGGTCGCAATGGCATCTTCCAAGGCGTTGTGACGGCTATCAATCTGGATGCCAAGACGTTCGAGAATCACGTCCAGCTTGTGCGACTCCTGATTGGGATGAACCACCGCAGACAACAACAAGGTATCCAGCACCGGCTGGTTGAAGCGCAAGCCGGTCCGCTCCTCCTTCAATTGCAGGAAACGCATGTCGAATGCCGCATTGTGGGCAATCAACACTGTCTCCTCGCAGAAGGCATGGAAGGCAGGGAGGACGATATCGATATTAGGCTGACCACGAACCATGTCCTCGGTAATGCCATGAATCGGAATGGACTCCGGTTTGAGCGGCCGCTCAGGGTCGACGATCTGGTTGAAGGTTTCTTGCTGCAACAAACGTTGATTGACGATACGCGCCGCGCCCACCTGGATAATTTCATCCCCCTTCGACGGCTCCAGCCCTGTCGTTTCGGTATCAAACACGGTATAGGCCAGATCGGACAGTTTGCGATCCAGATCGATCGCCTGATCGTCGAACTTGAACAGATCGAAATCGTAATATTCAGGCCGACCGGTGACCCGGCGCTCTTCAACTTCAGCCTCTGCGGCGGGCGTGGCAACTGGCAGGACGAAGCGGAAGAAAGCACGATGCGCGGCCTTCTCGCGCTGATACCAGATCTCACCACCATGACGGTCGACCACGTCACGCACCGATAAACTGGAACTCTCGCCGCCAATCTGCATCGACTCGATTTCCCAAGTGTAAAACGTTTCCGACGACATCGCCGGGCCCGCCCAGATCAAATCCAGATAAGCCAGCTTGCCCTCGACACTCAGGCGGAAGCGCAGTTCGCGGGGGGCATAGTGGTCCTGCAAGCGGGAAGCCAGGAAAACCAAGGCAAAGACCAGCGAGAAACTGTCGGCCTTGACCCAGAGGGCATCGTCCACATCCTCGGTCTTGGTCGGTAATTTGAGTTGCTGTTCGATACGACGCTGGGCAGCGGCGATCAGATCCAGGCCCAGTACATCCTCCAGCGGCCAGCGCGTCTTCATCGAGTCAGAAAACAGGTTCATGGTCCGGTCAAGCCGCTGGCTCATACGGTCAGCTTCATCATCCACGACCTTGACGAAACGCTCACGCAAAACACTGTCCATGTCCGGGTAATCGATCAGGTTGGCGACCGCCGCCCGGATGCTGCCCAGCGCCGAACGGCTACCCTCAGTCAGTTCGTGCAAGGCCAGGTCACGTCGCGCATCCTGTTCCAGCATGCGGGTGATGTTTTCAATACTCAGCACGTAACCGGTCATGCCACGCTCGTCGACCGCCTCGGCCACGGCACGCACCGGCACCATCTGAACGCGCAACAATTGGCCCCCAACCGTCGTCGTCACAAAATTGGCAATCGCCGTTTTGCCAGCGCCCATACGCTGGCGAATGACGCCTTCGGCATGTTCAAGCTGGGCCTTTTCGAGAATGGAAAAAATCGACCGTCCCAAACCGATCAGGGCGCCGCCGGCATCAGCCATCGGCCCCTGGGCCAGCGCTTTGAACTGCAGTCGGGCACGATTGTTGTACAGCAGGATGCGGCCATCCAGATTGCACACCACCACCGCCTGCGCCAATTCCGACATCAAGGCTGCCAGGCGATTTTTCTCTTCTTCAACCGAAGACTTGGCCCGGGCGATTTGCGCATCGACATCATCCATCAATAAATCACGCTGCTGTGCCAACTCATTGGCGGCTTGTGCCAATTGCTGCACTTCCGGCGGGCCACCCAGGGCAACACGGAAGTTGCGATTGGCCCCAAGCATCAGGCGTAACTGCTCAGCCATGCCAAGCAGGCCTTCAACATACTGCTTGAACAACTTGTGCAGCACCCCGACACCGATGGCGAAACCGAACAGGGTCATCATCGTCCCGATCGGCAGACGCGACAACAAGAGGTCGAGCAGCATCTTGCGCTCGGCTTCCTTCATGTCCACCCAGACCAGAAACGACGTGACGATAAAAGGCCCGGTCATCAACAAACCGAGGATGGCAATGGCAATCAGAAAGCGGGTTTTGGCCTTCATGGCGGAATCCTGTCTGTGGAATGATTTTGCCGACGCTGAGGGCGTCGACCGCAAACACGTGATCAGGCCAGGCCGAGCATGTCCTTGACCTTGAGCACCAGATCCTTGGTCGAGAAAGGTTTGGTGACATACGCATCGGCCCCGATCGCTAAACCTTTGGCGACTTCGGTATCGCGCCCCTTGGCGGTCAGCATGACGATCAACAAGCCTGCCTGGCTGGGGTCGACGCGCAAAGCCTCGCAGACTTCGTAGCCGGATTTTTTGGGCATCATGACATCGAGCAGCAGGAGGTCAGGCCGGAACGAGGCAACCTGGGCCAAGGCTTCGTCGCCATCGGTGGCGACAGCGACCTCGAAGCCTTCCTTTTTCATCAGGAACTCAAGAGAAATGACGATATTGGGTTCGTCATCGACGATCAGAATTTTTTTGGACATTATGGTTGTCTCCCATGCTTATGCATCCGGCACCGGCAAGGGCACCGTGAAAATGAAGGTAGCACCAGCGCCGGGCGCACTTTCAACCCAAAGCTTACCACCAAAATACTCGACGATCTGCCGGCTGATCGGCAGGCCGAGACCCGTGCCCTGCGGCTTGTCCGTCATGGTGTTGCCACCCTGGCGAAATTTTTCAAAAATGACGGCTGATTCATCCGCCGTCAGCCCCGGCCCGTTGTCGGCAACTGCCACCCGGATTGCCGGGCCGTCGATGGCCACCGACACCCGCACCCGGCCTTGCCCGCCCGGCACAAACTTGACCGCATTTGACAGCAAATTGACCAGCACCTGAGTCAGACGGTCGCGGTCGGCCAGGACCGGCGGCAGTTGATCCGGAATATCCGAACTCAGTTCGACCTGTTTTTCGCGGAACAAATGCTCCAGTGTCGCCATGCTCTCGCGCACCAGATCGGCCACATGGACTTCACTGCTCGTCCACTCCGCTCGACCGGATTCCAGCTTGGCCATGTCGAGAATCTGGTTGATCAGCCGCGATAGACGTTCGGTTTCGCTGACGATGATGCCCAGAAAGCGGGAACGGCTGACCAGGTCGATGCGCGGGTCGTCGTACAGCATTTCGGACATGGCGCGAATCGAAGTCAGGGGGGTGCGCAATTCGTGTGTCACCGTCGAGATGAAATCGTCTTTCAGGCGGTCAAGTTCACGCAGGCGGTCGTTGGCTGCCCGCAACTCGGCAGTCGCCGCTTCCAGTGCCTGCTGCTTGCTTTCCAGTTCGCGGCTGTAGGCGCGGACCTGGCTGGCCTCGTCCAGAATATTGAGCACTTCATCCAGACCCAGATGTTCCTCGCGTGCGACACTCGAGACCATGACCCGGGCGCTGGCCGAGCCGATCGCTCCAGCCAGCGCACTTTCGGCAAAATGCACGAACTCGGCGTCGACCGCGAGATTACGCCAGTCCGCCACCCCATGACGCCGGGCGTAGGTCAGTAGTTGGTCACGAGCCCGTGCTGCGCCCAAGAAACGCTCGAGCAGAGCATGCATCTCATGTAGCGAGGCATCGCCCCGCCACAATTGCAGATCCGGCAAGCGCCGGGCGTAGCGAAAAACATCGACAAAACGTTCGGCCTGGCCGACCTCCAGGGCATCGGGCCGGGTAGCCAGCGAAACACCAACGTAGGCACCGATATTGGCCAGGAAACTCCACCACAGGCAATGCGTGATCTCGTCCAGACCGCCCAAGCCAAACAAGGCCTGCGCCTTCAACCATGTGATGCCGAATGGCCCCAATTCGACAAAACCCGCATCAATCCAGCCGGAACGGGCAAACGACGGCCACAGCATGGTGTAGGCCCAGACGACAAAGCCTGCCGTCAAGCCGGCCAGTGCTCCTTGTCGGGTCGCCAGCTTCCAGTACATGCCGCCGAGCAGCACCGGTGCAAACTGGGCAACGGCGGCGAAGGAAATCAAGCCGATACCGACTAGGGCATAGGCCTCTCCAGCAGCCCGAAAATAGATGTAACCGAGCAGCAGGATGAGACCGATGGCCAGACGCCGGATCAATAGCAGCCAGTGCGACAAGTCGGGCGATTTTTCGGCCTTCAGCCAGGTCGACCGCAAGAGCATGGGCATGACCAGATCGTTACACACCATGGTGGACAAGGCGATGGTTTCAACAATCACCATCCCGGTAGCCGCCGACAATCCGCCGATAAAGGCCAGCATCGCTAACCACTCGGCACCGGCCGCCAGCGGCAGCGTCAACACGAAAATATCAGGATCGGCCGCCTGCCCCCCAAAATGCAGCAAGCCACCCAGCGCCAGCGGCAGGACAAAAATGTTGATCAGCAGCAGATAGAGCGGGAACAGCCAGACGGCACGGCGCAGATGCGACTCATCGACATTTTCGACCACGATCACCTGAAACTGTCGCGGCAGGAAAACCACCGCCAGCGCCGACAGCAGCAACAGGCTGATCCAGGTGCTGGGTCGCTGCCCTTCCAGGGTCAGCAATTGGGCCAGTTCGGGGCTTGCCGCAGCCCGTTGAAAGAGATCGCCCAAGCCGTCGAACATGACGAAGGTGACAAATACACCGACCGCCATGAAGGCCAGCAACTTGACCAGCGACTCGAAGGCGATGGCCGTGACCAGGCCCTCGTGACGTTCGGTGGCATCGAGATGACGGGTGCCGAACAAAATGGTGAATACCGCCAGCGCAGCGGCAATCAGCGACGTAGTATCAAACCCCCACCAACTGAACGGGTGCCCCCCGGCACCGAACAGGAGATCAAAACCTGCGGCCACGGCCTTGAGCTGCAGGGCAATGTATGGGACGACGCCGATAACGGCAATCACCGTGACCAGACCGGCCAGCAACTGGCTTTTGCCATAGCGCGAGGCAATGAAATCGGCAATCGAGGTGATGCGGTAAGCCTTGCTGATGCGGATCATCTTGATCAACACACCGACAAAGAGGCACATCAGGGTCGGGCCGAGATAAATGGTCAGGAAGGACAATCCCCCCGACGTCGCCCGCCCGACGCTGCCAAAAAATGTCCATGACGTGCAGTAGACCGCGAGCGACAGCGCATACACATTGGGCGTGATGATCGAGCGCCCGGCATCGGCCCGCGCATCGCCATAGCGGGCAATCGCGAACAACAGCCCCAGATAGGCCACCACCACCAGGGCAAGCCACCAGCCGCTCGTCATGTCAGCGCCCCTGGCGTTCGGCCAGCCAGGCAGCGCCAGCAATCAGCCCGCCCCAGACACCGAACAGATAAACAAAAATGGCCGGCAAGCCCAGCCAGTCGCCTTGCGGCAGGCCAAGGACCGGGTAACTCAACAGGGGAATACCCAACAGCCCGAGCGCCACCAGGCGCTGGCGTGCAGGATTGGCATTTTTCATGCGTCCTCCGTCCACAAAATGAAAACGGCTGACACGCCAAGCGTGCCAGCCGTTTTTGTTGGCATGCAGTCTGATACGACCACACGGAAGGCCACCTTATGGGCGACCATTGTCTCCTCCTTGCCCTTTTTTATTTGGCGAAACGACTTGGCAAGCGTGTCGTTCCGTTAATTTTTGCGGTCAACGCCGGGTTGACCGTGAATACCGCTCAGTCCTTCCACAACACAAGGATGACCGGGTTATGCCTTGCAGCAAAACCCGGAACAGGCATTAACCCTTGAGCTGCTCGAGGATCGCCGGGTTTTCCAGCGTCGAGGTGTCTTGCGTCAGTTCCTCGCCCTTGGCCAGGCCACGCAGCAGACGACGCATGATCTTGCCCGAACGGGTCTTCGGCAGGTTGTCACCGAAGCGGATGTCCTTCGGCTTGGCGATCGGACCGATCTCCTTGCCCACCCAGTCAGACAGTTCTTTAACCATCTTCTTGGTGGCTTCAGCATCAACCGGACGGGCACCCTTGAGCACCACGAAGGCCACGATGGCTTCACCGGTCAGATCATCAGGACGACCGACGACTGCAGCTTCGGCAACCAGCGGGTTGGCAACCAGTGCGGATTCGATTTCCATCGTACCCATACGGTGACCGGAAACGTTCAACACATCATCGATACGACCGGTGATAGTGAAGTAACCGGTGTCCTTGTCGCGAATCGCGCCGTCGCCAGCCAGGTAGTACTTGCCCTGGAAGTCGGCCGGGTAATAGGACTTGACGTAGCGCTCGTCGTCGTTCCAGATCGTGCGGATCATCGACGGCCACGGCTTCTTGCACACCAGGATACCGCCTTGGCCCCACGGCAGGTCGGCACCGGTCTCATCGACCACGGCAAACTGGATGCCCGGGAAGGGCAGCGTGCAGGAACCCGGCACCAGCGGGGTTGCGCCCGGCAGCGGGGTGATCATGTGACCACCGGTTTCGGTTTGCCAGAAGGTATCAACGATCGGGCAACGATCGCCGCCGACGTTGTGGTGGTACCACTCCCATGCCGCCGGGTTGATCGGCTCGCCGACCGAACCGAGGAGGCGCAGCGACGACAGGTCGAAGCTCTTCGGATGCACTTCCGGCTTGGTGTCGGAGGCCTTGATCAGCGAACGGATGGCGGTTGGCGCGGTGTAGAAGATTGAGACCTTGTGGTCCTGGATCATCTTCCAGAAGCGACCGGCATCCGGATAGGTCGGCACGCCTTCGAAGACGACTTCGGTAGCGCCGCAGGCCAGCGGACCATAGGTGATGTAGGTATGACCGGTCACCCAGCCGATGTCGGCCGTGCACCAGAAAACGTCGTTCGGCTTGATGTCGAAGGTCCACTGCATGGTCATGATGGCGTGCAGCAGGTAGCCGCCGGTAGAGTGCTGGACACCCTTCGGCTTGCCGGTGGAACCCGAGGTATAGAGCAGGAACAGCGGGTGTTCGGCACCAACCCATTCCGGTTCGCAGGTTTCCGGCTGGTTAGCCAGGCCGTCGTGCAGCCACTCGTCGCGACCGGCAACCATGTTGCATTCGACGCCGGTGCGCTTGAAGACGATCACGCCCTTCAGCGAGTCGCAACCGCCCATGGCGATGGCTTCGTCGGCGATGGTCTTCAGCGGCAGGGCCTTGCCGCCACGGAACTGGCCGTCGGAGGTGATCAGCAGGGTGGCGCCGGCATCATTGATGCGGTCACGCAGCGCCTGGGCAGAGAAGCCGCCGAAAACGATGGAGTGCGGCGCGCCGATACGGGCACAAGCCTGCATGGCAACAATGCCTTCGATGGTCATCGGCATGTAGATGACGACGCGGTCACCCTTCTGCACGCCCTTGGCACGCAGCAGGTTGGCCATCTTGCAGACCTTGGTCAGCATCTCGCTGTAGGTGACCTTGGTCACGTCGCCGTTGTCGGCTTCGAAGATGATGGCGACCTTGTCGCCCAGACCGGCTTCGACCTGGCGGTCAAGGCAGTTGTAGGAAACGTTCAGCTTGCCATCGGCAAACCACTTGAAAAACGGAGCATTGGACTCATCGAGCACCTGGGTAAACGGCTCTTTCCAGGTAATCAGTTCGCGGGCACGCTTGGCCCAGAACCCTTCGTAGTCGGCTTCTGCTTCCGCGCACAGCGCCCGATAGGCGTCCATCCCGGAAACCGCCGCGTTCTTGACGATTTCGTCAGACGGATAGTAAAGCTGCACGGACTCATTCGACATATTCTTCTCCTCTGCGGTACTTCGCATTTATGTTGAAACAACCGATCGGATCTCGGGGTTTGACCCGGGACGTATAAAGCCGCACAAGCCGGAGAGTCACCTTCTCTTCCCGCTAGCGTTGAGGCGGCATTAGACGTCGATAATCTTACAAACCGCTTACGAAATCACGCTGCATCGCAGCAATTCGGCATATTCCAGCAGGTCGACCGCGTCATGTTAAACTGCCAGCCCCATCGCAACGCGACCTGCCCTGATGAATATGCCGCAACAAAATTCACCCATGAAAAATCTCGAATCCTTCATTTTTGCCAGCCGCTGGATCCAGGCACCGCTTTATATTGGTCTGATCATTGCCCAAGTTGTCTATTGCTGGCTGTTTATGGTTGAACTGAGCCATCTGGTCAGCGGCGCCTTTACCGGCCACGACTTCAGCGAAACACAAGTCATGCTGGTGGTGCTTGGCCTGATCGACGTGGTGATGATCGCCAACCTACTGATCATGGTCATCGTCGGCGGTTATGAAACCTTCGTCTCCCGCCTGGATCTCGACGACCACCCCGATCAACCGGAATGGCTATCGCACGTTAATGCCGGCGTGCTCAAGATCAAGCTGTCGACCGCCATCATCGGCATTTCGTCGATTCACCTGCTGAAAAGCTTCATCAATGCTGGCAATCTGTCCGAGCACACTTTGCTGTGGCAGGTCGTCATTCACGTCGTATTTCTTTTTTCCGCCCTGGCCATGGCGATGGTAGACAAAACCATGACCCAGACCCTCGCTCTGCAACATCAAAAACATCATTAATTCCGGAGTTGCGCATGACCGCCATCAAACAAGAAGACCTGATCCAGTCCGTTGCCGATGCCTTCCAGTACATCAGCTACTACCATCCGCTCGACTACATCAAGGCGCTGGGTGAAGCCTACGAGCGCGAGGAATCCCCCGCTGCCAAGGACGCCATCGCCCAGATCCTGACCAATTCGCGCATGTCGGCCGAAGGCCACCGCCCGATCTGCCAGGATACCGGTATCGGCATGGTCTTCATCAAGGTCGGCATGCAGGTCACCTGGCCGGATGCCACCATGAGCATCCAGCAGATGATCGACGAAGGCGTCCGTCGCGCCTACGGCAACCCGGACAATCCGCTGCGCGCTTCGGTGCTCGCCGACCCGGCCGGCACGCGCAAGAACACCAAGGACAACACCCCGGCCGTCGTCCATTTCGAAATCGTCCCCGGCCATCACGTCGAAGTGATCTGTGCCGCCAAGGGCGGCGGCTCGGAAGCCAAGTCCAAGTTCGCCATGCTCAACCCGTCCGACGACCTGGTCGACTGGGTGCTGAAGAAGATCCCGGAAATGGGTGCCGGCTGGTGCCCGCCCGGCATCATCGGCATCGGTATCGGCGGCACGCCGGAAAAGGCGATGCTGCTGGCCAAGGAATCGATCATGGCGCCGGTCGACATCCACGAACTGAAGGCTAAGGCCGCGACTGGCGCGACACTGACCCGTCCGGAACAACTGCGCCTCGAACTGATGGAAAAGATCAACGCCCTCGGCGTCGGTGCCCAGGGCCTCGGCGGCCTGACCACCGTGCTTGACGTCAAGGTGCTCGATTACCCGTGCCACGCTGCCAACCTGCCGGTCGCCCTGGTGCCGAACTGTGCCGCGACCCGCCACTGCCATTTCCATCTCGATGGCTCCGGCCCGGCCAAGCTGGAAGTGCCGAAACTCGAAGACTGGCCAGCCGTCACCTGGACGCCAGACCTCAAGTCGGCCACGCAGGTCAATCTAAACACCTTGACCAAGGAAGAAGTCGCTTCCTGGAAACCGGGTCAGAAATTGCTGTTGAACGGCAAGATGCTGACCGGCCGCGATGCCGCGCACAAGCGCATTGCCGACATGCTGGCCAAGGGCGAAAAGCTGCCGGTCGACTTCACCAACCGCGTGATTTACTACGTCGGTCCGGTTGATCCGGTGCGTGACGAAGTCGTTGGACCTGCCGGCCCAACCACCGGCACCCGCATGGACAAGTTCACCCGCATGATGCTGGAACAGACCGGCCTGATTTCCATGATCGGCAAGTCCGAGCGCGGCCCGGTCGCCATCGAGGCCATCAAGGACAACAAGTCGGCCTATCTGATGGCCGTCGGCGGCGCCGCCTATCTGGTCGCCAAGGCGATCAAGTCCGCCAAGGTCGTCGGCTTCGCAGATCTGGGTATGGAAGCGATCTATGAGTTCGATGTCGAGAACATGCCGGTGACGGTCGCCGTCGACTCTTCCGGCATCAGCGTGCACGAAACCGGCCCCAAGGAATGGCAGGTCAAGATCGGCAAGATTCCGGTCAAGTCCTGATTCAAAGCCTCGTTTTTTGCGAAATAAGCCCGGTATCACACCGGGTTTTTTCGTTCACCTGCCCCTAAAAAATCGAACCCGGTCCATTCGCTTGCATCGATATAACGGCCGCCCCCCTGCCGTTTAGCGGCATACATCGCGGCATCAGCCGCGTCAAACAGCACCTCGGAATTTTTGCCATCGCGCGGGAAAATCGCCGTACCGATACTGGCCTTGACGGTGACCTCAGGATGACCCGCAATCCGTATCGCCGCAACAGCCGCTACTAAGCGATCACAAAAATCAACCATCCCCTGTCCCGAATGCATCCCTGGACAAAGCAGGCAAAACTCATCGCCGCCAATCCGGCCCAGCACATCGCTGTCACGCGCCAGTGCTTTCAGCGCCGCCACAAACTGGATCAAGACGGCATCGCCCACGGCATGCCCGGACGTGTCATTGATTTGCTTGAAATCATCCAGATCAATGACCAGAACAACCAGCGCACCCTGCGTTGCCTCCATTTCACGGAGTGCTTTCCGAAAACGGTGGTTAAAGGCTGCCTTGTTCAATGCCCCTGTCAAGGCATCGCGTTGTGCCGCTTGTTGCCAATGCCAGCTTTCATCTGCAGCCCGACGGTGCTGGAGATACATGGCCCGAACAATCGCCAGAAAATTCAGCAAGGCGAGGACAAAAGCGACGGTCTGAATTTGCCGCAAAACACCCACACGCTCCACTGAGTCGGACTCCAGCGCCGTCGTCAGCTGATTCATCCAGGTCAAAATTTGCAGATTGTTCTGCTCCATGAAATCCCTGAACGCAGAGGCCTGAGCCAATAAGCCGCCGGCTTGCTGCGCTCGATGCTGCCATGGCGCCATGATGTCAATCGCCGATTCGATCGCCGCCCGGGCGCGGGCGTTATCCACCCGACGCAACTGGACTGTTTGACCATCCCCTCCGGTCGCCCGTCCCCCCCGGTCAAACGCCTGCAGGGTGGCCGAAAAGACCGCAAAGGCGTCGAGTAATTCCTGACGGGCGGCAGCACGCTTCGCCTCATCCTCCTGCAAATCGGCCAGTAAGGCTGCCTTGGTGATACGTTGCGACAGCATGCGTTGTCGGCCTGCCAGATTAATGGCCACGGCGTCCATTTCAACTTGCCAGGCAATCTGAAAGTTGGTCACCAGGATGCTCAAGTCGAGAAAAATGAAAAGCATCACGGCGATAATCAAGCGCCTAGCGGGACTAGCGAATAATTTGAACGGCATTCGCATCGTCACCCCCCAAGCAAATTTATTGACCTATGCAGCCAAAATAAAACGAACCGGCCATTGACGCAAGAGCAGTCACTCAGCACCCGCAGAAAGATTTTTAAACAACTCGTGGCACAAGCACTACTGGAAATTCAGGCACCTTGCGCAAAACGACGCATCACTGATGCGCTTGAGGAGAAAGGCATGATCCAACGCAATCATTTGAAAATCACCCAGGCAGCCCTGGCGGTCAGCGCTGCCGTTGGCGGCGCGTATGCGCTCAATCAAACGCCCTCTCCCCCGCCAACGCCTAACAACCCACCAGCAGCCGGCCATTGACCGTTGCCACGACGCCCGTACCGATCCCCGCCGATCAGCCCGACATGTGCAGCATCGTGACCCAGCAGGGACCAGGCGTTGTCAACATCAGCGCCGATGGCACGATCCTGAGCAATGCCCATATCATCGACAGTGCGGAAGAAGTCAGCGTCAATCAATGACCAGCGTGAATTGAAGGCCCGCGTGCTCGGCCTGGACCGGGCCAGCGATGTGGCCGTCCTCAAGATCAACGGCCGTCAACTGCCGACGGTTCGTCTGGGGACATCGAGCACCACCCAGGTCGGCGACTGGGTACTGGCCATCGGCTCACCCTTTGGTTTTGAATCCAGCGCCCGCGCCGGTATCGTCTCGGCCAAATCGCGCAGCGGCGGCTATCAGGGCCAGTCGTTTGCCATCCCGATCAAGGTGACGATGAATGTCGAGCGGCAAATTGTCCAGCACGGCAAGGTCGACCTCGGTTAAAGGAAAAAAATAGTCTAGGCCCGGGGCGAAAAATGAACGACAGCGATACCGAATGAATCAGCGGTTCCTTAGTTCAGTTTCTCCGGGCTACCACAGCACTGCTTGTATTTTTTGCCGCTGCCGCAAGGGCAAGGATCGTTGCGACCGGCCTTCGGCTCCTCATGCTGCACCGTGCCACCGCCCCGCTTTGCCCGCCAGAAGTTGTACAAGGCCTGGACGATGACAGGCAGATTTTCCTGGATATCGGCCACCAGGCGCGCTTCTTCCGCCGGCGCAAACCAACGCTCGCCGCTTTTCTCGGCGTCTTCCTTCAACATGCCATTGAGCAGGAACATGGGTTCGAGCAATTCAGACAAATCATCGGCATGCTTGCCGGCCTGCTCGTACCAGTCACCCCCCAGCCCGGCGCCAAAGACATAAGCGTCGGCCCAGGCCGCAAAATCGTATTCCTCAGCCGTTTCATCCACGGGGTAAAGCAGCGGCGACACCGTCTGGTCGGCCAGCAAGGCCGCGGCCAGATCGTTATTGAAGCGCATCAACAACTCCAGCGTTTCCGCCACTGCGGCGTTATCGGCCACCGCCACCCCCTCGCCCAGCACCTCCGGTAACCAGATCGTCGGCGAAATGGGCTGTGGGCTGCTAATCACCGCACATAACAAGGCCTGTACTTCATCCAGGCGCATCGCTTCGCCATTAAAAACATCGGCTTCGAGTAATTCTTCCAGGCGGTCCAGTTCGGCTTCGGTCAAGGGGTTTGGGTTCATGTGCGCTATCCTCCAGAATCACTGAATCATAGCCCAGAACCCTTGTCCTACCGGCCCACCGAGGAGAAAAACATGCCCAGAATCGACAAGAGCGACGCCGAATGGCGGGCGCAACTGGATGAAATCCAATATAAGGTCACCCGCCAAAAAGGCACCGAACCTGCCTTCACCGGCCGCTATTGGGACTGCCACGACCCTGGCACGTATCGCTGCATCTGCTGCAACGCGCCGCTGTTTCGCGCCGACAGCAAGTTTGACGCCGGCTGCGGCTGGCCCAGTTTTCACACCCCGCACCATGAAAAACTGATCGATGAACACGTCGACCGCAGCCACGGCATGATCCGCACTGAAGTCACCTGCCACGAATGCGGCGCCCACCTCGGCCACGTCTTCCCCGATGGCCCGGCCCCCAGTGGCCTGCGTTACTGCATCAATTCGGCATCGTTACAGCTGGCGAAAGATGACGACGGCGAGGGCTGAGCGGTGGACAAATCGACCGTCGGCCGGCAATAGCACGACGTGTTTTCTTACAACCCCCGCGCCCAGGCGGGCCGCAGGGGGGCCTCTCCGGCGATGGCCTGGCGTACTTGGGCGAGCAGTTTGTCCTTATCGGCACCGAGCGTACCCTTGAGAACCAGCCAGTTGGAGGCGTGGTCGGCACGGAAAACGGTGCGTTTGAGCAGCAGGCCGCCGAGGAAGGTCTCCATTTCGCAGAACAATTCCTGCTGCGTCAGCGCTTCCCAGCCGGGGAAGCCAGCGCGTAGGCGTTGTTCGCCTTGCGGAAAACTGACCACCAGCGTCGCCAGGTATTCCGGCTGAGTGGCGTTGGCCAGACGCGCCGAGTTTTCGGCATGCTGGCGTGACAAGGCTTTGCCGCCCAGGCCGTTGAGAATCATCACCGAACGGGTGATGCCGGCTGCGCCAAGCTTGTTGAGGGCATCAACCGTGGTTTCGTAAGTTTCGCCCTTGTCGACCGCGGTCAACACCGCGTCATCGCCTGATTCGGCACCAACATAGACCATGCTCAGGCCGGCGGCGGCGAGGTCGTCGATTTCCTGCTGGCTTTTTTTGCGCAGATTGCGCGGCAAGCAGTAGCTGGAAATCCGGCGCACAGCCGGCAGGTGGATGCGGATGGCCTCGATTACGGTCAACAGGCGTTTGGTTGGCAAAACCAGGGCATCGCCGTCGGCCAGAAAAACACGGCGAATCTCGTCGCCGTAACGCGCGCCGGTGGCGCGAATGCTGTCCAGTACTTCGCCTTCGTCACGGGCGCGGAATTTCTTTTGCGGCGCAGTGTACATCTCGCAAAAAGTGCATTGATTCCACGAACAGCCGTCGGTCACCGGCAGGATCAGCGATTGCGCCTCGGACGGTGGCCGGAAAACGGGCTCGACGTAGCGGATAGGAATCATGCGCCGCCCACCTTGGCGACAAAAATGGCCGGCACCCGGGCCTTGCTGCGGCTGGCGTAGTCGAAGAAAACGAGGCCGTGCTTGCCGCGTGCCACCTCACGGCCCGTCGCCAGGTCGCTCAGCCGCCAGAGCAGATCGCAGCCGTAATCGTTGAAATCGGCGGCGGCGAACTCGGCCCGCAACGTCTCGCCGTGGAAAGCTTCGCTGCGGTATTGCGCCGCGACATCGGCGACGACAATACCAGGCCCGCCCACATCCAGCTCGGTCCATCCGAAATGTTTGAACAAGCGCACCCGCGCTTCGGCAACCAGCATCAACAAGGCGGCGTTATCGAGATGACGGCCGTAGTTGATGTGCTGGATGTAGATCGGAATCTCCGTTGAAAAAACAAACTTTTCCGGAAGGTCAATGCGTAGGCGGGCCATGGGCTGGTCGTAAAAAAGAAACGGAAAAAGGATTTTATCGTCAGTCAGCCAACTCAGCGTCCGAACCAGCCCTTGAGTTGCTCACCGAGCTGGTCGACTGCCTTCTGTTTCAATGCCTCCTTGCTGGCCACGAAACGGGCGCGGGCCGCATCGTTCAGAACCTGATCGAGCGCCAGCGAATAGGACAGGCGATCGAACGGGCCACGCAAGCGCAGGGGAATGGTCAGCCCGTTGAGATGGGCCAGCTCGCGCCCTTCCTGGCCGGTGCTGGTATTGACCACGCTGGCCCGGGCCAGGTAATCGATGCGGGAATTCGCCAGATCGATGTCGCCTGCACCGTTGAGGCGCAGAAAAGGGGCCTTCATCAGCAGATCGTCGTTGTGCGCCACGCCCTGAGCCATCTGAAAACTGGCGGACAGTTCGGAGAAATCGGTTTTTTCGCTGGCGACCGCCCCCTGTTCACCCGACACCCCACCCGTCAGCCCGGCCTTGATTTCGCGCAGTCGGCGGGCAACATTGAAGCCATTGATCGCCCCGTCGCGCAGTTCGATCCGGGCCTGGCCAGCCAGCGCTTGCTTGAGTGCGCTCACCGTGTCGCCCCGAGTCTGCACATCGAGAGACACCCGGCCCCGGCCACTCAAGGGATCTTTCTGCAGCAAATCCTTAAGCAAGGGCTGAATGCTGACTGCTTGCAACTGCGACTGCAGGGTGAAGCGCTGCCCCTGAGCGAGGACGCTGGCCTGCCCGCTCAGATGCCCGCCATACAATTGCGCGGCGAGCGGCGCAATATCGAGCCGGCCCTGGGCGGCCCGCAGCCGCAGATCGACTGCCGCCAATTGCAATTTGTTGACCTGCATCTGGCCGACCCGCAGCCGACCCGACACATCCAGACCATTGAGCGCCGACAGATCGATTTTCGCTTCGCTGGCCGACTCACCCGCCGCCTTGGCCGACAGTGCGCCCTCCCCCGCGCCGCCCGGAGTGGCCTGAGCAGGTTGTCCATCGACCACCGGCTGACGGTAGCGATCCACATCCAAGCGGTCGACCTGCAGATCGAAGGCCAATTTGAGCGGTGTAAAGCGGTCGACCGCCAGCGTCAGATCCAGCGTCGACTCATCGAAGCGGCTGGCCAGTTGCAAATCGGCACGGGGCGTCGCCCAGTTCACGGTCAACTGCCCTTTGATCGGTAAATGAATGGTTTTCATCGACCGCCCGCTGGCGTCGACCTGCAGCGCACCGGCCAAGCTGGCCAGCGTCAGTTGCTGCTTGGCCAGATCCACACGCAGCGGCGAATTCAGCGTCGCCTGCACGGTGCGCGCGGCCGTCTGCCAGCCGGCATCCAACGCGAATTGCGGGATCGTCAGCTGACCGTCCGCCAAACGCACCGCCGGCAGGTCAAGCTGGAGATTAAAGCGGGCCAGGTCCTGTGCCCCGCGAGCCAGCAAGGCAAATTGCTCGACCGAGAACTGCTGCTGCGCTGGCTGCGCTTGCAGGCGACCGGTATGCAGATTCAGGTCGCTCAATTGCCATTGCTGGCCACTGGCCTGGTCCACATAACTCAGCTGCGCCTGGCTCAGCGCGATACCGGCCACATCGATGGTCAAGGCATCGCCCGACACGCCCGCTGCCGACGTGACATCCTTTTCGTCGGGTAAGCGCTCAGCGGCCGGCACCGACCACAAATCGGCAATATTGAACTGCCCGGCGCGGTCGCGCACCAACTTGAGCGCCAGCCCGTCAATCGCCACCTGCCGTACCACCAGCCGCTGGCTGAGCAAGGGCGCGGCGGCAACTGCCAGACGGGCTGAGTCGAGGCGGGCAAAAGGGGTGGTGCCATCGCGTTCACTCAAGGCAAGCGCCCCCAAATGGACGCTAAGCTCCGGCCAGAGCGACAGACCGACATCGCCGTCGATGGTCAGCGTACGCCCGGTACGGGCAGCGAATTGCTCAACCAGTTGCGCTCGCACGGTGGCCTGATCAAACACGGCATACAGCGTAGCGGCAGCCAGAGCGAGCAGCAGACAGACAGCGGCCAATGCCCAAGCCAGGCGGCGCAGTATGCTCATTTTTTATCGCCTCCCAGCCCCTTCAATGGCCAGAAATGGACAACCGCCAGAGCCAGCCCACCGCTGACCACGCCCACCACCCCACTGGCTAGCAGGCTCAGCAGTTCGCCGAGGGTGCCCATCGACTGCGCCAGGTGTTCGCTGCCATGGTGCAAGGGCGGAATGCCGTGCACGAGAATGCCGCCGCCGACCAGGAACATCGCCGCCGTGCCGACCACGGTCAGCAATTTCATCAATTGGGGGGCGGTCAGCAGCAGCCCCTGGCCGACCAGACGACCGGGGCCGGCGCCGTTGGCCAGCAGCCAGACGCCGAGATCGTCCATCTTGACGATGGCAGCCACCAGACCATAAACACCGACGGTCATCAACAAACCGATACCGGTCAGCACGGTGGCCTGGGTCGCCAGCGGCTGCCCGGCGACCGTCCCCAGGGCAATGACAATAATCTCAGCCGACAGCACGAAATCGGTCCGAATCGCGCCCTTGATCTTGTCGGCCTCGAACACCGCCAGATCAAGCTGCGGATCGGTCAGCACGGCATGCTGGCGGGCCTGGTCGGCAGCCATCTCGGCAGCACCGTGCAACCATTTGTGGGCCAGCTTTTCGACGCCCTCGAAGCACAGATAGAGGCCGCCAATCATCAGCAGGGGAAGGATGGCCCACGGCGCCAGGGCGCTGATCGCCAGTGCCGCCGGGACCAGAATGAGTTTGTTCTTGAGCGAACCCACGGCCACCGCCCAGACCACCGGCAACTCGCGCTCGGCACGCACGCCGGCGACCTGCTGGGCATTGAGCGCCAGGTCGTCGCCCAGCACGCCCGCCGTTTTTTTGGCTGCCACCTTGGTCATCAAGGCAACATCGTCAAGAACGGTAGCGATATCGTCCAACAGGGCAAGCAAACTGGCTCCGGCCATGGCTGTTCCAGAAAAGTGATTGGGCGGTCATTCTACGGGTTGAGCGCCGCCCCCGTCATGTCACCCGCACCGGCCAGCCGCTCCGCCAGAAAATCCATCAGGACTCGCACCCGATGTGGAATATGCCGGTTGCTCGGCAACAGCGCATAGATGCCCAACTCGGGCACGGGAAAATCGGCCAGCACGATGCAAACGCGGCCACTGGCCAAAAAGGGCTCGATGATGAAATCCGGTTGCAGGGTCAATCCCAAGCCCTGCGCGGCCGCTTCGGTCAGCACCTCGCCGTTATTGGCGTGGAGACGGCTGCGCACGGTCACCGTCTCTGCCATGAACGGCCAGTTCAGCATCGGGCCACCGGCGGTATAACCCAGGCATTCGTGGTCCGCCAAATCGGCCGGTGACTGCGGTCGACCGTGACGAGCCAGATAATCCGGGGCTGCCACCACATGCATGCGCGCCACCCCGATCTTGCGCGCCACATCACCGGCCTGCAGGCGACGGGTCACGCGGATCGACAAGTCCAGGCCCTCTTCAATCAGATTGACCTGCCGATCGCTGTAATCCATGTCTAGAGAGACATCCGGGTAGCGTTGCGCAAAATCGAGCAGCCACGGCGCCAATCGCACCAGGCCAAAACTCAAGGGCAGGCTGATGCGGAGCAGGCCACGCGGCGTCTGCCGTGCCTCACCGACATCGGCTTCAGCCGTGTCGACCAGATTGAGGATGACCCGACACTTTTCCAGATAGGCGCTGCCGGCCGAGGTCAGCGTCAGTTGGCGGGTGCTGCGCGCCATCAACTTGACCCCCAGGTGCGCTTCCAGCGCCGCAATCTGACGCGTCACCACTGACCGAGCCAGCCCCAGTTGCTGTGCCACCGCTGAGAAACTGCCCCGTTCAGCCACTCGTACAAACAAGTGCATTGCTGCAAGTCGATCCATTGTTGCCAATCAAGCAATTATGATTTGCAAATTGTCGGCTATTTCGCAGCAAGTGAAAAGACTACAGTGCGCTCATCGCTTTCGGAGCCCTCAGCATGAGCCACCCACCCCTCTTTGTTCCCCACGGAGCACCGACCTTTGCCCTACGCCCCGGCGCCGCTGGTGCCGCCCTGGTCGCTGCCGCCCAGACGCTGCCGCCACCGCGGGCCATCATCGTACTCAGCGCCCATTGGTCCAGCGACGTGCCCACCGTGGGTTTTGCCGAACGGCCCGCGACCATTCACGATTTCTGGGGATTTCCCGACGAACTCTACACCCTGCACTATCCGGCAACCGGCTGCCCGGAAGCCAGCACCGAGGTGGTCGCCACCCTGAGCGCAGCCGGTTTGCCGGTGGAGCAGGATGCCGAACGCGGCCTTGATCACGGCGCCTGGGTGCCGCTCCGCCTCATGTTTCCCGATGCCGAAGTGCCGGTCATTCCGCTGTCCATGCCCGCGCACGGCGGGCCATTGGCGGCCTGGCAACTGGGGCAGGCACTGGCGCCGCTGATCGAACAGGGTTTCCAGATCATCGCTTCCGGCAATCTGACCCACAACCTGCGCGATTATCAGACGGCCTATCGCAACGGCGGTCAAACGCCAGCCTACGTGCGCCAATTCACCGATTGGTTCGCTGCCCGCCTGGCCAGCCACGACACCGCCGCGCTGCTCGATTACCGCCAGCAAGCACCCGACGCCCGCCAGGCCCACCCGAGCGACGAGCATTTGCTGCCATTTTTCGTAGCCCTCGGCGCCGCCGGGGAACAGGCCAGCGCCCAGCGTCTGCACGCCGGCATCGACGATTACGTCATTGCCATGGACGCCTATGCATTTTTGCCGCAAGCAGGCCGTTGACCGTGAGCGAACACTACACACCCCCCGCCAAAATCCTGCACTGGCTGATGGCGGCCTTGCTGCTGGCCCTGCTCATTCTCGGTGTTTACATGCACGACCTGCCGCTGTCGCCGGACAAGTTGCGGCTCTATGCCTGGCACAAATGGGCCGGCGTAAGCGCCTTCCTGCTGCTCCTGGTCCGCCTCGGCTGGCGTGCCGGCCATCGTCCACCGCCGCTACCGGGCAGTCTGTCACGCCACATGCGCTTTGCTGCCCACGCCGGCCATCTGGCGCTCTACGGGCTGATGCTTGCCATCCCGCTCTCTGGCTGGCTGATGAGTTCGGCCAAGGGCTTCCAGACGGTGTGGTTCGGCGTGCTGCCCATCCCCGACCTGCTCGACAAAAACAAGGCCATCGGCGATCTGCTGCAAACCGTGCATTGGGGCCTCAACCTGTTGTTCGTGCTCATCCTGCTCGGCCACATCGGGGCCGCCCTCAAACACCATTTCATCGACCGCGACGACATCCTGAGCCGCATGCTGCCCCGCCGCCCGGAGAACTGACATGACACGCCGCATCCTCGCCTTATTGGCTACCACCTTCCTGCCACTCCATGCCCACGCCGTCGAATACAGCCAGGTTCAGTCGGCACAAAGCGCCATTCGCTTCACCTATCAGCAGATGGGCGTTGCGGTCGACGGGCATTTCCAGCGTTTTTCCAGCCAACTGAGCTTCGACCCCGCCCGGCCGACGGCAGCCAAAGCCAATTTCACCATTGATCTGGCCAGCATCGATACCGGCGCCCCGGAAGGCGACGAGGCCGTGGCCGGCAAGCCCTGGTTTCATACCCAGGCGTTTCCGACCGCCCGTTTCGTCTCAGGCCCGATCAAGGCCTTGGGCAACCACCGCTACGAGATCAGCGGCCAATTGACCCTCAAGGGCAAGACGCAGGAAATCGTCATTCCCACGACCTTCACCCCCCAGGGCCGGGACGGCGTTTTCGATGGCCAGGTCACGATCCGTCGCGCCGATTTTGCCGTCGGCGAGGGCAGCTGGGCCAAGTTCGACCTCGTTGCCAACGACGTCCTGATCAAGTTCCGCATCACCGCAAGCAGCAAGTAGACCTCACCCCAACCGGAGAATCACCATGAAAAAACTGACCCAATACACCGCCGCCCTCTTCCTCGCCGCCGCTGCCACCAGCCCAGCCCTGGCCGCCCCCGAAAGCTTCATCATCGATGGTAGCCACACGTTTCCCCGCTTCTCGTACAGCCACTTCGGTTTCTCAACCCAGTTGAGCCGTTTTGACCAGACCCGCGGCAAAGTGGTGCTCGACCAGGCCCAGCGGACAGCCACGGTCGACATCGTCATCGACACAAAATCAGTGAATACCGGCTTTCCGACCTTCAACGAGCACATTCAGGGTGTCGATTTCCTTGATACCACCCAGTACCCGACGGCCACCTTCAAGTCCACCCAGGTCATTTTCGACGGCGACCGGCCGGCCCGTATCGAAGGCAACCTGACCCTGAAAGGCGTGACCAAACCGGTGACCCTGACCATCACGTCGTTCAAGGCGATGCCCCATCCGATGCTGAAAAAGGACGCGATTGGCGCCAATGCGACGACCACGGTCAAGCGCTCCGACTTTAACGCCGGCAAGTACGCCCCTTACGTCGGCGATGAAGTGACCATCGACATCGCCCTGGAAGCGATCAAGGAGTAATGGACGCTGGGCGGCCCGGCCGCCCAGCATCGCCTGCGCACATGGCTCAGAGCGTCGTGATCACCGCCGCCGCCGGCAGGCGCGATTTGGGCAAAACGGCATTGAAGTCATCGTCACTGCGATAACCCAGCGCCACCATCACCACACTGCGCAGACCACGCGCTTCAAGGCCCAAGGCCGCATCCAGTCCGGCGCAGTCGATCCCTTCCATCGGACAAGCATCGATCCCGAGTTCGGCAGCGCCTAGCAACAAGGTGCCGAGTGCCAGATAAACCTGCCGATCGATCCAGGCATCGAGATCCTGCAACTGATCGCGATGCAGGCCGACGTAGAAATTGCGCGAGGTATGCTGACCGGCCTTGGCTTCCGGCGTGCCAAAACGCCCGACAGCGTCCTCGTGCGCCAACACCTCGGCCAGATGGGCCTCGTCCAGCGAGCGACGGGCACAAAAAACCACCAGATGCGAGGCATTGCGCGTCTTGGCGGCGTTGTAGGCAAAGCCGCCCTGCAAGGTATCGGTGATCCGCACCTTGGCCGCCTCGCTGTCGGCAATGACGAAATGCCAGGGCTGCGAATTGACCGAAGAGGGTGCAAAGCGCAGCAGGGTTTTCAATTGTTCCATCGCCGCAGCGTCAACCCGGCGTGCCGGGTCGAAAGCCTTGCAAGTACGGCGCGAAGTGACACGTTCAACGAGCGTCATGAGCATTCCAAAAATTAACGATTGACATCAACAATGACCCGGCCGCGTACCTTGCCGTCGAGCAACTGGCTGGCGACAGGGATGGCTTCCGAGAGGGCAATTTCGGTGGCGATGGCTTCCAGCTTCGTCACATCCAGGTCGCGTGCCAGACGCTGCCAGGCTTCCAGACGACGCGGCCGCGGACACATCACGCTATCAACCCCGGCCAGCGTCACACCGCGCAGGATGAAGGGCATCACGGTGGCCGGCAGGTCAGCACCACCGGCCAGGCCACAGGCCGTCACGACACCGCCATAGCGGGTCTGGGCGCAGATATTGGCCAAAACATGGCTACCAACGACGTCGACCGCACCCGCCCAGCGTTCGCGGGCCAGCGGCTTACCCGGCGCCGACAATTCGGCCCGGTCGAGGATCTCGGCGGCACCCAACGATTTCAGGTAATCGGCTTCACTGGCCCGACCACTGACCGCGACGACGGTGTAACCCAGCTTGGCCAGCAGAGCGACGGCGACACTGCCGACGCCACCGGCGGCACCGGTGACGACGATCTCACCCTGCTCCGGCGTCACGCCATGGCGTTCCAGTGCCAGCACACAGAGCATGGCGGTGTAACCAGCGGTGCCGATGGCCATCGCCTGACGCGGCGTGAAAGCGGCCGGCAGCGGCACCAGCCAGTCACCCTTGAGACGGGCAAGCTGGGCCAAACCACCCCAATGACCCTCACCAACACCCCAGCCATTCAGGACGACGGTATCGCCGACCTGATAGTCGGCGTTGGTCGTCCCTTCGACCATCCCGACCAGATCGATCCCCGGCACCATCGGAAACTTGCGCACCACCGGCCCGCGACCGGTCATCGCCAGCCCGTCCTTGTAATTGAGCGTCGAAAACTGGACGCGTACCGTCACCTCGCCGTCCGGCAGGCTGGCTTCATCGATGTCCTGCAGCGCTGCCCGGTAACCGGCCTCATCCTTATTGATTTGAATCCCTTTGAACAACTCAGTCTCCTTGCATGGGTGTGATGGGCCGGGACAAGCCGGCAAAGAAAAATTGGCTGAAGATTTCCAGCGGGACGACGGATGCCTCCAGTTTGGCGCGCAAGACCGCGCCCTCCCAGCCGATCCAGAAAGCCGCCGCCAACTGCGCACAGTCGGCCGCCGGATCGAGCTCACCAGCCGCTTGCGCGGCGACCAGGCAGGCCGCCAAACGGGCTTGCCAGTCGCTAAAAACCGCCCGCAACTGCTGGCGAAACGCCGCCGGCAAGGCGCCCATTTCCTGCCCTAGGTTGCCGACCAGGCAACCGCGCTGGAAATCATGGCGCGCCATGCCGAGTTGAGCATGGTCGATGAAAGCTTGCAGACGGGCCAGCGGCGGACGCGTCTCATCCAGGAAAAAACGATCCAGCCGAGCTGCGAAATACGCCGCGTAATCGTCGACCAGCGCGGCGCCGAAGACTTCCTTGCTGGCGAAATAATGATAGAAGGAACCCTTCGGCACCCCTACTCGCTTGAGAATTTCATCCAAGCCGGTAGCGCTGAATCCCTTTTCGGTCAGTAGCGCCACACCTGCCCGCAGCAAGGCGGCTCGCGTCGCGCCGGGCTGGCTGGCATCTTTCGGCGGGCGGCCGCGGCGACGGCTGGGTAACGGGGTGACGTTGATCAATTCAGGCATGGATAAATAATAGACCGATCGTCTATTAAATTCAAGCAGCGCCGCAGCCGGTTAGAATCAGCCGGCTTTTTATTTCTTTTCTGCGGTCGACCGCGAATATGTCAGCAAAACCATGACCGACTACTCTGCCGCCTCCATCCGCGTCCTCAAGGATCTCGAACCCGTCAAGGAACGCCCCGGGATGTATACCCGGACGACCTGCCCGACGCATATCGTGCAGGAAGTCATCGACAACGCCGCCGACGAGGCACTGGCCGGCTACGCCAAGCGGATTTCGGTGCGCCTCGGCGCCGACGGCGTGATCGAAGTGTCCGATAACGGTCGCGGCATTCCGGTCGAAATTCACCCTGAAGAAGGCCGGCCGGCAGTCGAACTGGTCTTCTGCAAGCTGCACGCCGGCGGCAAGTTCAACAAGAAGGACGCCGGTAACGCCTATCGCTTCTCCGGCGGCCTGCACGGCGTTGGCGTGTCGGTCACCAATGCGCTGTCGACCCGACTCGCAGTCGAGATCAAGCGCGGCGGCGGCGTGCACCAAATCGTTTTCGCCGACGGGTTCGTCAGCCAGCCGCTGACCCGCATCGGCGATTGCGGCGTGCGCACCACCGGCACGACGGTCCGCATTTCGCCCGACCCCAAGTATTTCGATTCGCCGAAAATCAATCTCGGCCAGCTCGAACACCTGCTGCGCTCGAAGGCCGTGCTGATGCCCAATGTCACGGTCGACCTCGAAATCGAGGGCGAAACGCCAAAAAGCTGGTGCTACCGCAACGGCATGGCCGACTACCTGAACGAAATGATGGTCGGCACCCCGGTGGCGCCGATTTTTGTCAGCGAAAAACACGTCACCACAGCCAACGGCTTTGCCGTCGGCGAAGGCGCCACCTGGGCGCTGGCCTGGTTTGAAGAAGGCGGTGGCAAGCCGGAATCCTACGTTAACCTGATCCCGACACTGGACGGCGGCACCCACGAGGCCGGGCTGAAGGCTGGCGTGTTCGATGCGGTCAAGGCCTTTGCCGACCACCACGCTATCCTGCCGGCCAAGGTCAAACTGGCGCAGGAAGATGTCTGCGGCAAGATGACTTTCCTGCTCTCGGCCAAGGTGCTCGACCCGCAGTTTCAGGGCCAGACCAAAGAAAAGCTGACCAGCCGAGACGCCTACAAGCTGGTCTCGCAGATGGTGCGCGATCCCTTCGAGCTGTGGCTCAACAGCCACGCCGACTTCGGCAAGAAGATCGCCGAACTGGCCGTCAAAGCGGCACAGAACCGCATGAAATCAACGCAGAAGGTCGAGAAGAAGAAGTCCTCGGGTATCGCCACCCTGCCTGGCAAGCTGACCGACTGCGAATCCGACGACATCAGCCGCAACGAGGTTTTCCTGGTTGAAGGCGACTCGGCCGGCGGCTCGGCCAAACAAGGCCGCGACAAGGAAACCCAGGCGGTTCTGCCGCTACGCGGCAAAGTGCTCAACACCTGGGAAGTCGACCGCGACCAGCTATTCAAGAACAACGAAGTCCATGATATTTCGGTGGCCATCGGCGTCGACCCGCACGGTATCGAAAAAATCGACGACGTCGATGTCAGCGGCCTGCGTTACGGCCGGATCATCGTCATGTCTGACGCCGACGTCGACGGCTCGCACATCCAGGTGCTGCTATTCACGCTCTTCCTGCGCCACTTCCCGGCCCTGATCGAACGCGGCCATATCCACGTCGCCCAGCCGCCGCTATTCCGCGTCGATGTCGAAGCGCGCGGCCATACGCGCAAAGTCTATTGCCTGGACGAAGCAGAAAAGCTGCAGACCCTGCAAAAGCTGCGCGACGAAGGCATCTCGGAAAACAAGATCACCGTTTCCCGCTTCAAGGGCCTGGGCGAAATGAACCCGGACCAATTGTGGGAAACCACCCTTTGCCCGGACACCCGCCGCCTCGTACTCTTCCAGGCCAGCCGTGAAACCATCAAGGAAATGACCGCCACCTTCACCCTGCTCATGGGCAAAGGCGAAGCCGCCGGCCGCCGGGCATGGATGGAAAAGGATGGCGGGCTGGTCGAAACCGACGCGTGAAATAGTTCGACATCTGGCTGAAAAAATTCCGTGCTGCCGTTACAAAATCTGCTTACAAAGGCCCTGCCCGATCAAACTGCTGGCGATGAACAGCCGCTATGATGCAGCCCACCATGCCTTTAACCACACCACCCGCAGCTGGTCGGCGCGCCCTGCTCGCCGCCAGCCTTCTGTTGCTTACCGGCTGCATGACACTGCCGGGCAGCAAGCCTGAATCATCGCCCGCACCCAGTGTGCTCACCCCAGCGGCCAAACCGAAGATCGCTCTCGCCCTGGGCGGTGGTGCGGCACGTGGTTTTGCCCATATTGGGGTCATCAAAATGCTGGAAGCGCAGGGCATCGTTCCTGATTACGTGGTCGGCACCAGCGCCGGTGCCGTGGTTGGCGCCTTGTACGCCGCCGGTCACGATGCTTTTGCCATGCAAAAAATCGCCCAGCAACTGGATGAAAAAATTTTTGCTGACTGGACGCTGGGTGGCCGCGGTCTGCTGAAAGGTGAAGCGCTGCAGGACTTCATCAACCAGCACCTCAATCGTCGACCGCTGGAAAAACTGAACAAACCGTTTGCCACCGTGGCGACCGACCTCAACAGCGGCGAGCGCATTGTTTTTCGGACCGGCGACAGCGGCATGGCGGTGCGAGCTTCGGCAGCCGTCCCCGGGGTCTTTCAGCCCGTACAGTTTGGCGGCCACAGCTATGTCGATGGAGGCCTGAGCAGCCCGGTGCCAGTTCAGGCCGCGCGCGAGATGGGGGCCGACCTTGTCATCGCCATCGACATCTCGGCCCGCCCCGATGGTCAGCCGGTCGATAGCATCAGTGCCATTCTGTGGCAGACGACGACCATCATGGGCGGCCTGATTGCCCGCAACGAACTGCGCGATGCCGACATCGTCATTCGTCCGCGCCTGCGCTACGTCAAGTCCTGGGATTTCACTGCCCGCCACGACGCCATGCTGGAAGGCGAACGGGCGGCGCTGGCCGCCATCCCGGCCATTCGCCAGAAACTGGCGCGCTGAGGCGGTTGACCGTGAGCGTCCGCACCGTGCATATGCCGAACTACCCGGAATGCTGGTCAAGTTGCGGCGCTTGCGCCAGCGGTGATGTCTTCATTCTCGAAGTGCTGGTTGCCGTCGGCGACTTGCTGGCCCGCGACGACCACATCCTGATACTGGAAACCGGCAAGGTGGCGCTCGACATTCCGACACCGTGGGCCGGCCGGGTACGCGACATTCACATCACGGCTGGCGATCACGTCGCCGCAGGGGCGGCACTGATCACACTGGAATGTGACTAAACAACGCGGTCAACCGGGTCATGACACTGAACACAAGATCCCTAAAACAGGGGCAATTCCGCCTGAACCGCTTGCTCGACCACAACACACGTTGACTGGGCCTGCAGCCCGCTGGCCCGCACGCCCAGCAGACGGATTTTTTGCGCAAGCGGGATGCGCTTCAAGCATTGCCCGGCCGCCTGCCGAATGGCAACGGCATCGGCCACCGCCTGCGGCAAAGTCACATCACGCGTCACCGACTGAAAATCGGCAAAGCGCAGCTTGATGCCGATGGTCCGGCTCAACAAGCCCTTGCGCTGCAGATCGTCGGCCAAGCGCTGACACAGGCCGGTAAACATTTCCGACAACTGCGCCCGATCACGGACGGCATCGAGGTCGCGCTCGAAGGTGCTCTCGCGACTCACGGATTTGGTTTCCCGCGCGACGACCAGTGGCCGTTCGTCATGCCCCTGCGCTGCCTGCAGCAGCCACTGGCCCATGCTGCTCCCAAAACGGCGCAATAACAGATCAAGCGGTGTGGCCGCCAGTTCGCCCACCGTCTGTATCCCCATGCGCTGCAAACGCTCACCCGCCTTGGGCCCGATGCCGTTGATCTTGCGCACCGGCAACGGCCAGATACGTTGCGGCACATCGGCCATGGCCAGCAGGGTGATGCCATCCGGTTTGTCGAGGTCGGACGCTATCTTGGCCAGCAACTTGTTGGGGGTGATGCCGATCGAACACGTCAGGCCGGTAGCCGCGAAAACTGCCGCCTTGATCCGCCGGGCCAGCGTCAGGCTCTCTTCCGGCAGCGCACTCAGGTCGATGTAGATCTCGTCGATACCACGATCCTCGATCAGCGGGGCAATCCCGGCCACGGCGGCCTTGAAGCGCCGGGAAGCATCCCGGTAGGCGTCGAAATTGGCCGGCAGCAGGATGGCATCCGGGGCCAGTCGGCCCGCCTTCATCAGCCCCATGCCGGAAAACACCCCCAGCGCCCGCGCTTCGTAGGTGGACGTGGTAATGACCCCGCGCCCGACATAATCCCGCAAGCGGGCGAATTGCCGCTGCCCATTGGCCTGCCTGACCGGTTGATCCACCCGCCGCCCACCGACAACCACCGGCTGCCCACGCAATTCGGGATACGACAGCAACTCGACGGACGCAAAAAAAGCATCCATGTCGAGGTGGGCGATGCGGCGATAACTGTTCATATCACCAGTATAGCCAAGCAGTGGGCGCCTGTCTTATCCCCGAAACCTGTGGACAAGTCTGTGGGCGGACACTGCATGAGGGCGGCAGCGCCTTGAAAGGACGCCGTTTTTAACCCTTTGCTCAAATTTTGCACGATTCCACAGGTAAACTGCCGGCCATGACTGCCCTTGCCACCCCGCTGCCCCGCCTGTTGTCGCTCATCCCGCCGATGACGCAACTGAACGTTCCTTACCCGTCAACCGCCTACCTGACCGGCTTCCTGCGTTCGCGCGGTTTCGATGCCCGCCAGGATGATCTGGCCCTGAAGCTGGTACTCGATCTGTTCTCGGTTGACGGGCTGGCCTCGATCAAGCATGCGGTCGACGCCCTGCCAGGCAAGAAAAGGGCGCGCACCCTGCGCCACTTCCTCGAACACTTCAGCCGTTACCAGGCCACCATCGGGCCGGCCATCGCCTTCCTGCAAGGTCGCGACCCATCGATGGCTCATCGCATCGCCGGTCGCGCCTTCCTACCGGAAGGCCCCCGCTTTCAGCAGGCACTGGACAATTACGTGGATGACGAGGGTGGCGACCCGCTGGCCTGGGCCTTCGGTACGCTGGGTGTTCATGACCGCGCCCGGCATTACGCAACGCTTTACCTCAACGACCTGGCCGACGTCATCCGCGAGGCGGTCGACCCGCGTTTTGAATTCGTCCGCTATGCTGAATCGCTGGCCCGCAGCCAACCGAGTTTTGAACCACTGTCCCAGGCGCTGGCCGCGCCACCGACGCTAATCGATCAATTGCTGGAAAAACTGACCCTGGCCGCGGTCGACCGCGAAAAACCGGATATTTTGCTCCTTTCCGTGCCCTTTCCCGGTTCCGTCTATGCCGCCTTCCGCATCGCCCAAACGATCAAGGCCCGCCACCCAGCCATCGTTACCATGCTGGGCGGCGGCTGGGTCAACACCGAGTTGCGCAGCCTCAAGGAAGAACGCGTTTTTGATTTTTTTGACTACGTAACGCTCGACGATGGCGAACGGCCACTGCTGGCGCTGATCGAACACTGGCAAGGCCAGCGCCCACGCCTTAATCTGGTGCGCGCCTACGCCCGGGTCGACGGTCAGGTCCGTTACTTCAACCACGGCAATGAGCCCGACATTCCCTTCGCCGAAGTCGGCACGCCGACCTGGGATGGCCTGCCGCTGGATAGCTACCTGTCGCTACTCGACCTGCTCAACCCCATGCACCGCCTCTGGTCCGACGCCTGCTGGAACAAGCTGACCGTGGCCCACGGCTGCTACTGGAAGAAATGCAGTTTCTGCGATGTCAGCCTCGACTACATCGGCCGCTACGACGGCATTGCCGCTGAAATTCTGGTCGACCGCATCGAAACCGTTATCGCCGAAACCGGCCACAGCGGCTTTCATTTCGTCGACGAAGCCGCCCCGCCCAAGGCCCTGAAAGCACTGGCTGACGAACTGCAGAAACGCAACCGGGCCATTTCCTGGTGGGGCAACATCCGTTTCGAGAAATCCTTCACCCCGGAGCTCTGTCTGCAACTGGCCGACAGCGGCTGCATCGCCGTCTCCGGCGGGCTGGAAGTCGCCTCTGACCGCCTACTCAAGCTGATGAAAAAAGGGGTGTCGGTCGACCAGGTCGCCCGCGTCACCAAGGCATTCTCGGAAGCCGGCATCCTCGTGCACGCCTACCTGATGTACGGTTTCCCGACGCAGACCGTGCAGGACACCGTCGACGCGCTGGAATATGTCCGCCAGCTGTTCCTTGAAGGCTGCATCCAGTCCGGCTTCTTCCATCGTTTTGCGTGCACGGTCCATTCGCCGGTCGGGCTCGACCCGGAGGAATACGGCATTCAGCTCAAGCCCCTGCCGGCCATCACCTTCGCCACCAACGATGTCGAATTCATCGATCCCAGCGGCGTCGACCACGACCGCCTCGGCCGGGCGCTAAACAAGGCGCTCTATAACTACATGCATGGCGTCGGCCTGGACGAAGACGTCCGCGCCTGGTTCGACGAACGCGTTCCCAAACCACGCGTCGCCCGGAATTTCATTGCCCGGGCCCTAGGCAATGCACCGCCTGGCCAGCCCCCCAAACGCTGATTGAATCAATCTCATGGACTACAGCACGCTCGATGCCCTGCGCCAGCACCATCCCGCCTGGCGCCTGCTCAACTCCCCGCACGCTCCCTTGATCGCCAGTTTTTTACACCGTGCCTTCATCGCGCCGAATGTGCGGGTGCTACCCGCCGCCGACCTGATCGAATCGCTGGAAGACGACTTGTTTTCCCTGCGCGAACACCTGGGCCATGAGGCTTTTCCGCGTGCTGCGGTCGATTACCTCAACGACTGGGCCCACCCGGATAAGGGCTGGTTACGCAAGTTTTACCGGCAAGGCACGGACGAAGCGCAATTCGACCTGATGCCCGCCACCGAAAAGGCCATCGCCTGGCTGAGCACCCTGACCGAGCGTAGCTTTGTCGGCACCGAATCGCGCCTGCTCACCCTCTTCGATCTGTTGCGCCAGATGAGCGAAGGCAGCGAGGCCGACCCGCAAAAGCGCATCGCCGAACTTCAAGTACGGCGTGATGCGGTCGACGCCGAGATCGGACAAATTCTGGCTGGCGACATTCAGCTACTCGACGACACCGGACTCAAGGATCGTTTTCAGCAATTCCAGCAACTGGCCCGCGAGTTGTTGGGCGACTTTCGCGAAGTCGAACACAATTTTCGCCGCCTCGATCGCAAGGTGCGCGAACGCATCGCCCTGTGGGAAGGCAGCAAGGGCGAATTATTGGGTGAAATCATGGGCGAACGGGATGCCATTGGCGATTCCGATCAAGGCAAGAGTTTCCGCGCCTTCTGGGATTTTCTGATGTCCAGCCAGCGCCAGGAAGAACTCAGCGCCCGGCTGACGAAAATCCTCACCCTGCCCGCCATCACCGGATTGCAGCCCGATCGCCGCACGCGGCGCATCCATTACGACTGGCTGGAAGCTGGCGAACACACGCAACGAACCGTCGCCCTACTATCGCAACAACTGCGCCGTTTCCTCGACGATAAAGCCTGGCTGGAAAATCGCCGCATCATCGACCTGCTGCGCGGCATCGAAGGCAAGGCGCTGGCCCTGCGCGTCGCGCCCCCCACGGGCACTGTCATGGAAATCGCCGATACGGGAGCCGGTATCGAATTGCCGATGGAACGCCCACTGCATACCCCGGCCAGCAAAGCAAAAATCGCCCCCCTCGCGCAAGATGCACTGCTGCCCGATGACGACGGCGATACCAGCGCCCTGTTCAATCAGGTGGTGGTGGACAAGGCGCGACTGGCGCGCAATGTCCGCCACGCCCTGCAAAGCCACGCCCAGATCACGCTCAAGGAAATTGCCGCCGACTACCCGCTGCAATACGGCCTCGCCGAACTGGTCGCCTACCTGCAACTTGCCACCTCACAATTTCAGACCGTGGTCGACGAAAGCGTCGAAGAAGGCCTGTTCTGGCCAGGCACAGACAGCCAAGGCCGCCCCGTCATCCGCCGCGCCCGTCTACCCCGAGTCATTTTTGTCAGACCTGGACTGCCCGCATGAATACATCCGCCAGCACAATCGAAACAGCCGATGCCACTGTTCAGGAACGCTCTGCCCTGCTCATCGCCTTGCTCAAAGGCGTGCTTTACCGTGATGAAGCGGGCCTGCTCTGGCCAGCACTGCTCAGTCAGCAAGCCGGCGTGCGGGACTATGTCAGCATCCTCGGCCTGGAGCTCATTCTCGATGACGCCGAAGGTCACGCCTTCCTGCGCAGCCGCCCGGACAACCTGGACGAGACGGCCCCAAAGCTCCCCCGCCTGATCGCCGGTCGGCCGCTCTCTTTCCCGGTCAGCCTGTTGTTGGCACTGCTCCGTCGTAAGCTGGCCGAATTCGACGCCGGCGGCGACCAGACCCGGCTAGTACTCAGCCGCGAAGAAATCGCCGACCTGATCCGCGTTTTCCTGCCCGAACACAGCAACGAAGCCCGCCTGATCGACCAGATCGACGTTCACATCAACAAGGTCATTGAATTAGGTTTTCTGCGCAAGCTGAAAGGCCATCATGCGGTCGACAGCGAAAAAGAGGCCCATTTCGAGGTCAGACGGATCTTGAAGGCCTTCGTCGACGCGCAATGGCTGGCCGAATTTGATGAACGGCTCGCGGGGTATAAAGCGCAGTTGGCGGAAAATAGCTAACCCAGGATTTTCGGTAACCAACAACATGCCAAAAGCCAGTGATTGATCTTGTGAATACGCCACCTTCGAGCATTGAAGATGCCTGCTCCACTGAGGAAAGCAACCTAAATCACCGAGAAGCTGGCCCAATACGACGCCAGTCCCAAGCACACTAGCCGAGCATCTGCTACGTATGCACGACGTGGGCACGGACGAAGATTTCGATACTCGTCACACGTCAGACCGAAGTCGCGAGAGGCTGTTCAAGCAGATAGATCGTGCCTGGACTTAAAATATAGGCCTGCGAATAGCCAACCTGCCGACTTCTGAAAATAGACACCTATGCGCCTGAATACTCTAAAGCTTGAAAACTTCCGCTGCTTCGATGCGCTGGAGGTCGACCTTGATCCGCAAATGACTGTTCTAGTCGCCGAAAACGGGCAAGGCAAATCAAGCATTCTCGATGCGATCAGGATTGCCTTGTGGCCGTTTGTGGGTAGTTTTGACTTGGCAAAAACCCGTTACAGCCCCCCTGACGCCAGTATTGCGGTCGACGATATCCGCCTGATCCGCAAGGCCTCCCACGACATGGCCAGGCAATTACCCTGCGCTATCGAGGTGAGCGCATTGGTCGAAACCCAGTCCATGCAATGGAAGCGATACCGCACAGAAGAAAAACAGCACCCCAAAGTAGTCAAAGAGTCAGGTGATGCCATTCGCGAGCATGCAAAAGGCTTGCAGGCACTGGTACGCGATCCGCAAATTGAAGGGATCACCCTCCCTGTTTTTGGCTATTACGGCACATGCAGAAATTGCAGCGGAAAGAAGCTCACAGAAGGTTCAAAACGCACCAAGGCCGAAAAGGACAGCACCGACGATAGCGACTTTTACATCCGCACCTTTGCCTATCGCGACGCGCTTGATCCTGCCTCAACCTTCAAACACTTTGAAGATTGGTTTAGCTGGCTGATGCTCTCCAGAGCACAGTACATCTTCACCCTCGATCAAAGCACACTCAGTGGCGAAGCCAAACTCGGCGGCCCATCCCCGGAGAGCGCAGAAGGAAAAGACCTGGCGAGAATCAATCACCAGATTGCCGCCGTTCGGCAGGCTATCGACTGTGTGTTGCAACCGACGACAGGCTGGCAACGACTGGATTTCAGCATCACTTATGAAAAATCACTCGTGCTCCACCATCCGGAGCTTGGCCTGATGAAAGTTGCCAATCTCAGCGATGGTATCCGCAGCATGCTGGCCATGGTAGGGGATATCGCCTATCGCTGCGTCAAACTGAACCCGCATTTGGGCAACGAGGCCGCGCTCAAAACACCCGGCGTGGTCATGATCGACGAGGTCGACATGCATCTGCATCCGGGGTGGCAGCAGACAGTGCTTGGGCAGTTACAGGCAGCCTTTCCGAAGATTCAGTTCGTTGTGACCACGCATAGCCCGCAAGTTATATCTTCGATTGCTTCGGAACATATCCGGGTTATACGAGGAAACCAGATTCTTTCGACGGTAGGAACGGAAGGCGCCGAAAACTCCCGGATCATTAAAAGAGTCTTTTTGGTCGATCCCCGCCCGCAAGCAAACCAAGCCACCAAAGACCTCACCGAATATCTGAATCTTGTTTATGTAGACCTATGGGATTCGCCGCGAGCCAAGGCACTGCGCCAAGAGTTGGATGCCCGTTACCAAGGCGAAGAACCCGCGCTGACTGAAGCTGATCTTCACATTGAAAATCGAATTTGGGAAAAATCGCTTGAGGGTGACGCCGAGGCATGAAGAAGATTTACAAATCGCCGCCGCCCAATGCACTGACGGCGTATGCCGCACTTTATTCAGCAAATGACTGGGATGACTTCCGCAATCATGCAGCCCCTGGCCAGCCTCCCAGCTCGGACTATAAAACGATCAAAAATTTATTGATCACCGACCAAGGTGGCTTGTGCGCTTACTGCGAGCAGGACATCAGCCAACATGACGCCAGCTTTCAGCAGATTGAGCACTACCATCCCAAATCTGACACATCGAATCCCGCCATTAACTGGGCCTTGCTCTGGGGCAATGTTTTCGCGGTATGTACAGGAGGCTCTAAAAAGTCCAAAGGTGAGCCGGACTACCCGCTACCGGAAAACCTGAGTTGCGACGCGCACAAAAATCACCTTCTGCACGGGAAAAGTCCGGCAGCCATCGCTGCGGCCCTGGCTGCACAAATCAACCCGCTCAATCTGCACGCCTCTCCCTGCCTGTTCGATTTCGATAGACGCACTGGCGAATTGCTCCCCAATAGCACCACATGTGCACAAATCGATCAGCAGCAAGACTTGCCCGCCCAGACGACGCAAACCCGGATTCAAGAGAACATTCGCACCTTAAATCTCAACTGCGACCGCTTGTGTCAGCACCGGCGGAAAGTCCTGATCAACTACAACCAGGAACTTAAAAAAGCACGGGAAAGTGGCGACAGAAGCTTCCATCAGAAACTGGCTCAACGCTGGTTCAGCAAGCGCTGGCCTGCCTTTTTCACGACACGTCGCATTCTGCTCGGCCAAGCGGCAGAAAACCATCTTCAGGCAATTTCCTTCCAAGGCTGATTGATGTCTGCCCCCACCTCCCTCCCTCTCGACTTCTCCACCAATGACAGCCTCTCCGGCTTTCGCCTGCAACGCCTGGAGGTTTACAACTGGGGCACCTTCGATCAACGGGTGTGGGCCTTGCAGCTCAATGGGCAAAACGGCCTGCTGACCGGCGACATCGGTTCCGGCAAATCGACGTTGGTTGATGCCGTGACCACCTTGCTGGTGCCGGCGCATCGCATCGCTTACAACAAGGCTGCCGGGGCGGATAACAAGGAGCGCTCGCTGCGTTCCTACGTATTGGGCCACTACAAGTCCGAGCGCAACGAAGCCACCGGGACGACACGCCCGGTCAGCCTGCGCGAGCCGGGCAATTACTCGGTGATTCTCGGGGTTTTTCATAATGCCGGTTACGACCAGACGGTGACGCTGGCGCAGGTGTTCTGGCTAAAGGAAGCGCATGGGCAACCGGCGCGTTTTTATGTCGGTGCCGAAAAAGCCCTGAGCATTGCCCGTGATTTCGCCAATTTCGGTAGCGACATCAATACCCTGCGCAAAAATCTACGCAAGGATGGTGCGCTGATTGAAGAGAGCTTTCCGCCCTACGGCGCCTGGTTTCGGCGGCGCTTTGGTATCGAAAACGATCAGGCACTGGAGCTGTTTCATCAGACAGTGTCGATGAAATCGGTCGGCAATCTGACTGATTTCGTGCGCAGCCACATGCTGGAACCTTTTGATGTGGCACCCCGCGTTGCGGCGCTGATCCAGCACGTCGATGACCTCAACCGGGCCCACGAAGCGGTACTGCAGGCACAACGGCAGGTAGCGCAGCTACAACCGCTAGTGGCGGAGAACGAACGCCACGCACAACTCGCCGGGAAGATTGACCACCTCCGCCAATGCCGAGATTGGCTGCGCCCTTGGTTCGCCAGCCTGAAAGCCGCCCTGATCGACAAGCGCCTGGCCCATTTTTCCGATGACTGGCGGCGACTCGACCGCCAGCTCAAACAACTGGCCGACGAGCGCGATCAACTCGGCCTGCGGATCGACGAACTGAAGCAGGCGGTGGCGAACAATGGCGGCGACCGCCTCGAACGTCTGCGCATCGAGATCAGCCAACTGGCAGCCGAGCGCGACAAGCGCCAACACAAAGCGCAGCACTACGGCGAACTTTTGCAAGTTCTGGGCGAGCAGGCCGCCGATGCTCCCGCGGGCTTCCTGCGCCAACAGCAACAGCTTGCGAGCTGGCGCGAAGCCACCGAAGAACGTCAGGCCACCGTGCAAAATGCCGCCACCGAACTGGCCGTCACCTTGCGGCAAGGCAAACAGGCGCATGACGAGCGGGCCAGCGAAATCACCAGTCTAAAGGCGCGCAAGAGCAATCTCCCCGCAGAGCAGATCGCCTTGCGCAGCGCGTTATGTCAGGCATTGAAAATCGACGCGGACACCCTGCCCTTTGCCGGCGAACTGGTACAGGTCCGTGACGACGAGCACCACTGGGAAGGCGCGACCGAGCGTTTGCTACGTAATTTCGGTCTATCGCTGCTGGTGCCGGATGCACATTACAACGTCGTGGCCGACTGGGTAGATCGCACCCATTTGCGCGGTCGGCTGGTCTATTACCGGGTCCGAATGCAACCTCGGCGCAGCGAACTGTCCAGCCTGCACCCGCAATCACTGGCCAGCAAGCTGGCGATCAAGCCGGATACTGCCTGTTACGACTGGCTGGAACGAGAAATCGCTCATCGCTTCGATGTTGCCTGCTGTGCTGACCAGGAACAATTCCGTCGCGAAACCCGTGCTATCACCCGCGCCGGGCAAATCAAGGCGCCCGGCGAGCGGCATGAAAAAGATGACCGCCACCGCCTCGACGACCGCAGTCGCTACGTGCTGGGCTGGAGCAACCATGCCAAGATTGCGGCGCTCGAAATCCAGCAGCGCCAGCTCGAAATTCAGTTGGGCCAGGTCGGCAGCGAACTGAGCAAGCTCGACCAGGCGCGCCGCCAGCTCAGCACCCAACTAACCGCCTTGGCCACCCTTGCCGCATTCACCGATTTTGACGAAATTGACGGGGCAACCGTGACACGTCGCATTGCTGCGTTACAAGACGAGCGCAATGCATTGGAAGCTGCCTCCGACCGCCTGCGCGAACTCAACGGCCAATTGCGCGCCGTCCTCGATCAAAAAATTACGGTCGACAACCAAATTGGGCAAAAAACCGGCGAACGCGGCAAGCTCGAAGGCAAGCGAGAAGAACTGGAAATCATGGCCCGCGCCACCGCTGAAACGGTCGCCAGCTTGCCGCCGGAAAACTTGATTCAGGCACAAAACCAGCTCGCACCGCTACGCAGCGAAGCGCTGGGCGAACATCAACTGAGCATCGAATCCTGCGATCACCGCGAGCAGGACTTACGCGGCTGGCTGCAAGCCCAAATCGACAGCGACACCCGGACCCTGCAACGCCTGGGCGAAAAAATCGTCAAATCTATGGCGGCCTTCAAGGAAGAATTCAAACTCGAAACCGCCGAAATTGACGCCAGCCTGGCCGCTGCTTTTGAATACAAAAACTTGCTCGACAAGCTCAATGCCGACGACCTGCCGCGCTTCGTTGAACGCTTCAAGGAACTGCTCAACGTTAACACCATCCGGGAAATTGCCAATTTCAATGCCCTGCTGGCCAAAGAGCGGGAAGAAATCAGCGAACGCATTGCGCTCATCAACCAGTCCCTGACTCAAATCGATTACAACCCCGGCCGCACCATCCGGCTGGAAGCGCAACCCAGCCCGGATGCCGAAATCCGCGACTTCATCACTGACCTGCGTACCTGCACTGAAAACAGTCTGACCGGTTCGGACAATGCACAGTATTCGGAAGCCAAGTTTTTGCAGGTCAAAGCCATCACCGACCGTTTTCGGGGGCGCGATGGCAAAAGTGAACTGGACCGTCGATGGACCAGCAAGGTCACCGATGTGCGCAACTGGTTTCTCTTTGGCGCCTCGGAGCGCTGGCGCGAGGACAATAGCGAATACGAGCATTACGCCGACTCGGGTGGCAAATCCGGCGGCCAAAAGGAAAAGCTCGCTTACACCATCCTCGCCGCCAGCCTGGCCTACCAGTTCGGCCTGGAATGGGGGGCGGTGCGTTCGCGCAGTTTCCGCTTTGTCGTCATCGACGAAGCCTTCGGGCGCGGCTCGGACGAATCGGCGCAATACGGCCTCAAGCTCTTCGCCCAACTCAATCTGCAACTGCTGATCGTCACGCCGCTGCAAAAAATCCACATCATCGAGCCCTACGTCGCCAGCGTCGGCTTCGTGCATAACGACAATGGCCGCGATTCCCGCCTGCGTAATCTCAGTATCGAAGCCTACCAGCAGGAAAAGGCGCGATTAGCCTCATGAACTGGAGCACCCCTCACGCGCTGCGCAGCCAGGTTGAGGCCTGGTGGAACAAAGGCCGGATCTTGGCCGCTCTGGCCGGCGACCAGCCCATTTTTCCATGTCAACTCAAACTCAAAGCACCGACTTCCGGGGAAATTTCTGAACAATTTGACGCGGTACGACGCTGGGCACAGGCCCTGCAGACCATGCCACACGTCCGACTGGTCTTTCGCGAATTCCGTCACCGCTTGTTCGGGGTCAACCGCCTACCGGACGAAGCTTGGCTGGACAGCGCCGATCAAGCACTGGCATTAATCGGCAAACGCCAGGAAGCCAGCCTTTTTGGCCAACTACTGACGTCGACCGCCAGCAGCCACCCCGAACTGCTGCCTTGGTTCAGCAAGCGTCCCTGGCGTGCGCTCGAACACGCCGCCATCTGGCCACAACTGCTGAGCATCGTCAGCTGGCTGAAAACACAGCCGCGCCCTGGTTTATATCTGCGCCAGATTGATCTGCCAGGCATCGACAGCAAATTCATTGAAGCCCACCGTGGCGTGCTGAGCGAATTATTCGACCTCAGCCTGCCACCCAGCCAGATCGACCCGCAAGCCAGCGGTCTGGCCGGATTCAATCGCCGCTACGGTTTCCGCGATAAGCCCGAGCGGATTCGCTGCCGCTTTCTGGACCCGGCGTGTGCGCCCTGGCCAGCGTTCGGGCAAGCCGACCTGACCCTGGATAGCAGCACATTCGCCGCCTTGCATCCTGCGGTCGACCGCGTTTTCATCACCGAAAACGAAATCAATTTTCTGGCTTTTCCGGCGGTCGACCGCAGCCTGCTCATTTTTGGTGCCGGTTATGGCTTCTCGGCACTGGCCCAGGCCACTTGGCTGCACGATCACAGCATCCATTACTGGGGCGACCTCGACAGTCATGGCTTTGCCATTCTCGACAACCTGCGCAGCCATTTCCCGCAGGTGCAGTCGCTGCTGATGGACAGCGCCACCCTGTTTGCCCATGAGGCAGCCTGGGGCAGCGAAAACAGCCCGGCGCAGCAGCCGCTGCTGCGCCTGAACGATGCCGAACAACGCGTCTGCGACCTCCTGCGCGAACAACGCCCCGGCCAGGCCATCCGGCTTGAGCAGGAACGTATTCCACTCACCTGGCTACAGGCGGCCTTGCCTGGCAGCGCCCGATGATTCTGCTCAACCTCCAGCGAAAGCCCCGGCATGCGCCTGCGTGACGACACCCCACCCACTGCGCAGGGTCTGCGCGTTGCCCTGCTCTTTGCGCTGGCAGCACAGCGCCTGCACGGCTATTACGAACACGGCCACTGGCTGACCGACGCACACTGCGCCCACCTCGCTGCCGACTGGCTGGCTCGCTCGAAAAACACCCTGCCGCTGACCGAGCGCCAACAACTGGCCGAACTCAGTGACCAACTGGCCCGCCAGATTGCTGGCACCTTGTCGCGCGAGGTCGGCCTGATGACCGCCCACGACATGATGGAAGCCCTTGATCCCAACTACCATTCCGATATCGCCGAGTCGCTGCTCGCCGAATGCGCCCGCTTGCTGAACGAGCAAACGGACGCTTCATGATCTGCAACACCTGACACCCGATGACCATGACCCCTCAGGACCAAGAAACGATGCACATACTGCTGGATCACATCTGCTCCAGCGCTGCCCGCATGTTGCTGGAAAAAACGCCCTTCCCAACCTATCGGGACCGCCTGCAACAGATGCTGCCCTTGCTGCTTGATACGATCAAGATGGATCACCGGGATCGCTCGGACCCTATGCTGCGTGCCATGGCGACCCAACTGGCCCTGGAAATCTGGAATGCCACCCCCTTGCCCGACCATCGTTTCCGGCCAGACAAACGGCCACACCCCGAACGAAATTCGCGCTGCCCTTGCGGCAGCGGTGGCAAATACAAACAATGTTGCGGATTGATCGACGCGCCAGCACTCGGTATCAACGAAATCATCATGCTGCAGGCGGTGCTGGCGCAATTCCCGGACAAGGCCCTCGCCGACTTGCCCTTGCTTGAGCTGCATCCCGAACACCTCGCCATGGTGGCCGAAAATTGGGCGGCGCAAGGAAAAGCCAAAAAAGCCGCCCGTTTGCTCGAATTATTATTTGTTCATCTGGATCGGCTCGACGCGCGGGCTGAATTGGCCGCCGACACCCTGCTCAACCTCTATATGGATCTCAAGCGGCCGCGCAAAAAACAACAACTCATTGCCGCCTTGAAAAGTGCGCCGGACAAAGCCCTGCGCGCCACCGGCTGGCAACGACAAAGTACGCAGGACTGTGACCAGGGGCGTTTTGCTGCGGCGTGGACCGCCTTTCGCGAAGCTCAGCGCTTAAAACCCAATGCACCAGCCTTGGCCCATCTCGAAATTTTGATCCTGTTGTCTGAAAATCGCCGGGAAGAAGCGAAGGCCCGCGCCCAGTTCTGGTCAGCCCGGTTACGCCGCGATTCGGAATTCGATCACAGCGAACTGATTCAAATTCTGCATCAACTGACCAGCGGCGACGATGCGACACTGCTCAACACCCTGCTCGACAAAAATGATCCCTTTCGGCAACTCAACAATGCCCTCAACGACTGGCCGCCCCCTGCCTGCCACTACAGCCTGAAACACGGGACGTTGACCGCAAAAAAAGCCTTGGCCGAACTGGAAGCGGACTGGCATCAAGTCCTGTTTGTCGAAAACGATCCTGAATCAGCCGTCCTGATGGCCAGTGAAGAGATGCTCGCCGGCCAATCCTTCCTGATCCTGAAAGACTTGATCGGTTTATTGCCTGGGCTGATGGGTGGCTTGCCGGGTAGCGAGGACAACTTGGGCGGTCGACTGCTGGAACGTGGCGAAAAGCTACGTCAGATCGTTCTCCACACCCTGCAGGCCGAGCAACGCGAACTTCCCTGGGGGCTGCTAGCCAATCGACCAATGCAGCAGCTATCCGCCTGGTATATCGCGGAATTCGCCAGCACCCGCCCCGAAGAAACACTCAACGTGCTGCGCTGGAGCGTGAATATCGCCAACCCGGTCGACAACCTGGGTTTGCGAGCAATCCTGATCCATCAACTGATTGCCCAACAGCATGCCGATGAAGCCGTAGCGGTCGCGGAAAAATATCCCAATGACTTCGCAGCAACACGCTACGGCCACGCGCTGGCCTTGTTCGCGGCAGGTCGCCTGCAGGATGCCGAAACCACGCTCCGCGCGGCCTACCAACACGCCCCCCGAGTCTGGAAAATGCTGCTGGCGGCCAATCCACGCCCCCCGAAAGTGAAAACGCCCGGTTATATCCGGCTCGGCACCGATGAGGAGGCCTATGAATATCGGACCTACCATCAGGAGCAATGGGCGCGTAGCGGCGCGCTGTTATGGGCGGCTGGCATGAAGCTAAGCGCTCCTCGCCAAGCCCCCGCGCCGGCAAGCAAGGTGATTCAGAAAGCACTATTTTGACCCCCGGCCTTTTTAGCGATCGACCGCGGTCGACCGCATCCAGCGAACAATTTTCCGAATTGCTGTGCCGCCCGGGGCTGCGTATCGAGCGCATTGTCTCCACCGGCCAGTGCTCACCGCCCGATTTCTGGTACGACCAGGAAGAAGGCGAGTGGGTGGCCGTGCTGCAGGGCGAGGCCCGCCTGCGTTTCGCCGATGAAGACCACGACCGCCACCTAAAAGCCGGCGACTGGCTGGACATTGCGCCACATCGCCCGCATCGCGTGACGTGGACAGCCCCCGATCAAACCACGATCTGGCTGGCGGTCTTCTATACCGTCTGAGCTGGGCACGCTGGAAAATCGGCCACGACGGGCGGTCGACCGTGATAAATTTGCCGCCGACCCGATTCCGGCAAAAATCCCATGACCGACCAGCTTGACCTGTTCAATGCCGCTGCCAAAAAAGCGGCTGATGCGCCAGCCACGACGGCCGACAGCGCCGCCGACCCGATCCTGATGCCGATCGATAAGGGCGCCCCGCCAATGCCGCCTGCCGCCAGCGGCCCGGCCGACGACATCCCGACCCCCGCCGACTACGCCGCCCGCCGTTATCTCGAATACGCGATGAGCGTGGTCACTGGCCGCGCCCTGCCGTCCAATGCCGACGGTCAGAAGCCGGTGCAGCGCCGCATTCTCTACGCCATGCACCGCATGGGCCTGTACAAGAGCCCGAAGCACGTCAAATCGGCGCGCGTCGTCGGCGACGTCATCGGCAAATACCACCCGCACGGTGATTCGTCGGTCTACGACGCGATGGTGCGCATGGCGCAGGACTGGAATCTGCGTTATCCGGTGGTCGATGGCCAGGGCAACTTCGGCTCGCGCGACGGCGACAACGCCGCTGCCATGCGTTACACGGAAACCCGGCTGACGCCGATCGCCGAACTGCTGCTGGCCGAACTCGACGAAGGCACGGTGGACTGGAAACCGAACTACGACGGCGTCAATGATGAACCTTGTCTGCTGCCCGCCCGCCTGCCTTTCGCACTGCTTAACGGCGCCTCCGGCATCGCGGTCGGCATGGCGACTGAAATCCCGTCACACAACCTGCGTGAAATCGCCCATGCCGCGGTCAACCTGATCCGTAACCCGAATTTCAGCCCAGCCGAGGTCTTGGCACTGGTCCCCGGCCCCGATTACCCCGGCGGCGCGCAGATCATTTCCAGCCCGGAAGAAATCGCCACCATCTACCAAAATGGCCGCGGCAGCCTGCGCGTGCGCGCCCAATGGAAGATTGAAGCGCTGGCCCGCGGCCAGTGGCGCCTGGTCATCACCGAGCTACCGCCAGGCGTCTCCACCGCCACGGTGATGTCTGAGATCGAGGCCTGCTCCAATCCGGTGGCCAAGGAAAAAGCCGGCAAGAAGGTGTTCACGCCGGAACAACTCAACCTGAAAGCGGCTTTCCTGTCGGCCATTGGCGAATCGGGCGTGCGCGATGAATCGGGCAAGGAACACGCCATCCGCCTGGTCATTGAACCCGCCAGCTCCCGCCAAGGGCAGGACGACCTGATCCGCCTGCTGCTCGCTCACACCAGCCTGGAAACCAACGCCTCGATCAACCTGACCGTCCTCGGCCTGACCGGCACCCCACGCCAGGGCACGCTTTACGACATGATCGCCGAATGGTGCCGTTTCCGGCTGGCGACCGTGACCCGGCGCACCCGTCACCGCCTGAGCGCTGCCGAGAAACGCATCCACATTCTCGAAGGTCGGCAGGCCATCCTGCTCGACATCGACAAGGTCATCAAGGTCATCCGCGAATCGGATGACCCCAAGGCCGACCTGATCGCCCATTTCAAGCTGTCCGAGATCCAGGCCGAGGACATCCTGGAAATCCGCCTGCGCCAGCTGGCACGACTCGAAGGCATCAAAATCGGCGAAGAACTCGCCAAATTGCGCCAAGAAGCCGCCGGCCTGAACGCACTACTCGATTCTGAAGCTGCTCTGCGCAACTGCGTGGCCAGCGAAATCGAGGCCGACGCGAAGAAATACGGCGACGCACGCCGGACGCTGATCGAAGCCGCCGACAAGGTGACGATGGCCGACGCCAAGAGCGTCTCTATCCCCGACGAAGCAACGACGCTGATTGTCTCCCGGCATGGCTGGCTACGCTCACGCAGCGGCCACAACATCGATCCGGCAACCCTGACTTTCCGCTCCGGCGACAGCCTGCTGGCCTGCCTGCCCTGTCGCACGGTCGACCAGCTGGTTTTGCTGGATTCCAATGGCCGCGCCTATTCCATCCTGGCCGCCGACATTCCAGGCGGCAAGGGCGATGGCGTCCCGGCAACCTCGCTGGTCGATTTTGTGGGCGGTGGCAAGACCGTGCTGGCCTGGCCTGTATCGGCCGACAAAATGTATCTGGTCGCCGGCGAAGGCGGCTACGGCTTCCGCGTCAAGGGCGAGGACATGCTGTCGCGCGGCAAGGCCGGCAAGGCCTTCCTGACGCTGGACGAAGGCGAAGTGCCGGCCATTTTCCAACCCGCTCCGGCCGATGGCGACATTGCCGTCCTGACCCGCGACGGGCGGGCGCTGGTCTTTGCGCTCGACGACATCCGCCCGCTGGCCAAGGGCCGCGGTCTTAAGCTGATCGACGCCACCCCCGGCAAGACAGCGCTGACCGACATCCTGCCGATCATCGACGGCGCTGCCGGCAAACTCAAGGGTGAGCGCCTGGACAATTGTCGCGGCCCGCGTGGCGGCAAAGGCAAACCGCTCAAGGTCAGCCGAAAATAAGGCGGCCAGCGCAGTCGACCGCGATCGGGCCGCCCCCAGTGGCGGCCATTTTCCGGGCGTAAAAAAACCGAGGCACCTGGCCTCGGTTCTTCAAGCGGAACGGCGAAGGATCAGGCGGCCTTCTTGGCAACGGCCTTCGGGGCGGCCACGGCAGCAGCCTTCATGGTGGCATCGGTCACAGCTGCGACGCTGGCTTCAGCCACTTCAGCAGCCTGCTTGGCCGCCTTGTTCAGGCCTTCGTAGGCTTCGTTGGCCGACTTGATGGCAGTTTTGACTGCAGCAACCGCCACTTCGGAACCCGCCGGGGCCGAAGCCAGAGCCTTTTCAACCAGGCCGGAGACCTTGGCATTGGTGTCAGCCACGTGAACTTCCACTTCCTTGGCCAGCTTGTCCTTGGCTTCCGTGGCAATGGCGATCACATTGCGGGAATATTCCATACCCTTTTCCAGCGACGGGGTGGCCAGCGACTTTTGCAGCTCGACCAGGCCCTGAATGTCCTTGGTGCCCAGGAATGCATTCAGGGTGCTCATGTAGCTTTCAAAAGCAGAGCGGGTAGCAGCCAGGTTCAACAGAGCCAGGCGCTCGATCCCATCAAACGTGGTGTTGGCGAAAAACAGGGTGAAATTGATGCCGGTTTTGGCGAAGTCTTCAGGCTTGGTCATGGCGATTCTCCAGTGGGTTGGGGTCATTTGTGCAGCACTATGTTGCACTGCAGCATGGCTCAATTTTATTCACTGGCGCCGATGTGTCAAGTTAAATTTGTGCAGCGCAGCAATTTCATAAACCAGGCCATTCGCCAGCCCTTATTGAATGATAAACCGGGTAAATAAGGCATCGCGCACACCAGTCTTTTCTGTTTCATCAATCACCTGATTCGCCGTCTCGACCAAATCAGCGCTTAAATCCTTTTTCCCCTGCAGGGTCCGCAGGTGCGCCACATCCAGACCTGATAACAAGAGGATGATGGCGTGCAGCAAACGTGGCTTGAGCGTTGACAAGGCATGCTGCGCTTCCGGCGTAGCCGTCTCCAGCACCAAGCCAAATTGCAGATAATTTTCCTTGCCGGCGTTGACCGTGAAAATCAGCGTTTCCGGCCCACCACCACCCGCGTCAGAACTCGCGTACGCTGGTACAGCCCCCCCAGCAAACATCAGACAAAGCAGGATGGCGAGAATTTTTCCATAGCGTGACCACACGTTCATTTCATCCTCCAGATCGCGCGCACCGAGGCGGCTGGCGCAAGTCGACTAATCGGTTAGCCAAGAGTTATACCTGCCGGAGATTAAAAAAACCACTCCCCGGGCAAGCGATTGGCACAAATAAGGATGAATTCTCAACGCGGGCAGCTATTTCGGGGGAGTCAATCAGCATAATCGGCCGCACAAAAGAAAAAAGCACTTCATCTGAAGTGCCTTATCTTGCAGTCAACTGGCGCGCCCGGAGCGATTCGAACGCCCGACCCTCTGGTTCGTAGCCAGATACTCTATCCAACTGAGCTACGGGCGCGCTGCTGATTACTGCACAAGACCCGTCGCAATGACTGCCTTGCTTGTCTGATGGCGCGCCCGGAGCGATTCGAACGCCCGACCCTCTGGTTCGTAGCCAGATACTCTATCCAACTGAGCTACGGGCGCGCTGTCAGAGCGGCGCATTATACGGAGGCGTAATTGAAAAGCAAGCCCCGCATTGAAATAAATGGCACTTGGAATCTAGCCATTTGCCGACAAGCCCCGTAGACTGCGCCTTTTACCCTTTTCGGTCACAGGCAATCCCATGGCTCAATACGTGATGTCGATGCTCCGCGTGAGCAAAATCGTCCCGCCCAAGCGGCAAATCATCAAGGATATTTCCCTCTCCTTTTTCCCTGGTGCCAAGATCGGCCTGCTCGGTTTGAACGGTTCCGGCAAGTCGACCGTACTCAAGATCATGGCCGGGGTGGACAAGGAATACGACGGCGAAGTGCAGCACCTGGCCGGTGTCTCGATCGGCTATCTGCCACAGGAGCCGCAACTCGACCCGAGCAAGACAGTACGCGAAGAAGTTGAGTCCGCCCTCGGCGAGGTCATGTCAGCCCAGGCCAAGCTGGAGGCAGTCTATGCCGCCTACGCCGAGGAAGATGCCGATTTTGACAAACTGGCTGAAGAGCAGGCCCGCCTCGAGGCCATTATTGCGACCGCCGGTTCGGATACCGAAAACCAGATGGAAATCGCCGCCGATGCGCTGCGCCTGCCGCCTTGGGAGGCCACCATCGGCACCCTGTCCGGCGGTGAAAAACGCCGCGTCGCGCTCGCCAAACTGCTGCTGGAAAAGCCCGACATGCTGCTGCTTGACGAGCCGACCAACCACCTCGACGCTGAATCGGTGGAATGGCTGGAACAATTCCTCGTCCGCTTCCCCGGCACCGTGGTGGCCGTCACCCACGACCGTTATTTCCTCGATAACGCGGCTGAGTGGATTCTCGAACTCGACCGCGGTCACGGCATTCCGTACAAGGGCAACTACTCCAGCTGGCTGGAACAGAAGGAAGCCCGCCTGGAAACCGAGAACAAGCAAATCGACGCCCACATGAAGGCGATGAAGCAGGAACTAGAATGGGTGCGTAGTAACCCGAAGGCCCGTCAAGCCAAGTCCAAGGCCCGCCTGTCGCGTTTCGAGGAAATGTCGTCGCACGAATACCAGAAGCGCAACGAAACGCAGGAAATTTTCATTCCGGTCGGCGAGCGACTGGGCGATCAGGTCATCGAGTTCAACGGTGTCACCAAGACCTTTGGCGACAAACTGTTGATGGACAACGTCAGCTTCACCATCCCACCGGGCGCCATCGTCGGCATCATCGGCCCGAACGGCGCTGGCAAATCAACACTGTTCAAGATGATCACCGGCCAGCAGCAACCGGATTCAGGCACGGTCAACATCGGCCAGACGGTCAAAATGGCCTACGTCGACCAGTCACGAGATTGTCTTGATGGCAGCAAAACGGTGTTCGAAGAACTGGCACAAGGCAGCGACATCCTGCAGATTGGCAAATTTGAAATGCCATCGCGCGCCTATATTGGGCGCTTCAACTTCAAGGGCGCTGATCAAGGCAAGCAAGTCGGCAATCTGTCAGGGGGCGAGCGCGGTCGCCTGCACCTGGCCAAAACACTGATGGCCGGCGGCAATGTTCTACTGCTCGATGAACCGTCCAACGACCTCGACGTCGAAACGCTGCGCGCGCTGGAAGATGCCCTGCTTGAATTCCCTGGCTGTGCCATGGTCATCTCGCACGACCGCTGGTTCCTTGATCGCATCTGCACGCACATCCTGGCCGCCGAAGGCGAATCGCAATGGACCTTCTTCCCCGGCAACTACCAGGAATACGAAGCCGACAAAAAGGCTCGACTCGGCGAAGAAGGCGCCAAGCCAAAGCGGATTCGCTACAAGCCAATCAGCCGCTGATTTTTTGCCCTGTTTTGCGGTCGACCGTAAAACAGGGCCAGAAATGCAAAACGGGCGCCGTTGCAGCAAGCCGTTAACAAAAAATGGGTAAACGGGCCGATGAAGACCCTGCCTACGGGCAATCCCAATAAAAGACCGCAGAAGATTTTTTCGCGGTTTTCTCTTTTCCGGCCGCTTGAACAGGCCGTTCCGAATCCTATAACTTGACAAACCAGAACCCCTGGCAGAGAGTGACATATATGTCATTAGGGGCAATAGATGTCGGACGGAATGAAACAAGAGCTTCTTTACCCGCTGCAAGAAGCGGTTCTTGCCAGATTGCAAGCCATGGGCGACCCGCAGTTCAACCAATCCAAGTTGTGCGGCGGAACCGCGCTTTCGCGGTGCTGGATGGGGCACCGACTGTCCTACGACCTCGATTTCTTCCTGCCCCATGGTTTCAAGGCTGCCGACATGGCCGCCGCGCTCAAAAAATCCGGCATCGCCTATGAGACAAAGGACATCGTGGACGACCCGAGGAAGGCGAATCAACTTCATGGATACGTCCTCCATGGCGGGCAACGCTTGAAGGTTTCGTTCGTCGAGGACGCCTATTTCGAGACCTTCCCGTCAGTCGACATGCCCTTTGGAAGCCTGACCGTCCGAACGGAGGAAATCCCCGGGCTGTATCACCGGAAACTGCGAACCGTTGCAGGAAGCGGCGCGGAAGGGGATTCGTTCGAGGGCGGAAGGCAGAAGGCCCGCGACCTGTTCGACTTGCACGTCCTGTCGTCGTCCTTCATGCCCCTCCGGGACTTCATGGCTGCCCTGCCTTATTCATTCCCGTCGGATGCCTTCGACAACGGGCTGGCGAACATGCCTTGGCTTGAACTAATGGATGAACTCGGGGAAATCGTGTGTGACCCGAAGTGGAACCGAGCAAAGGACATGTCTTTCCTGCAAGACGCTCTTTACGCCGAAATAGGGGCCTCCGCAGTGCTGGACGACATCTTGCGGGAGGCAGAGTATGAGACTGAACCTGAACCGCCCGCGCCGCCACAGGGCAAGAGAAGGCGAGCGCCTGATCGAGGAGGTCCGACAAGATGAAGCCCTTGGCGCAAATCGAACCTTGGGAATCCGTCAGCCGAAAGGCATATTGGGACCGCGACGTTCATCTTGAAAAGTGGAGGGAGCGTGTTTCGGAGGGGCATCGCTCCTATCTTCCTGATGCAGTGCTGGGGATGGATTTTTCCGAGTTCGTCCATTTTTACGGCGTAAAAAAGTTCGTTCGGGACTGGCCTCTCCTTCGGGCCAAGTTGCCGGAACATGTTGCCATGAAGGCCGGCGTATACGACTTGGCGTGGGGCTGGCTGGCCGGCGGCGGGTGGAACCTGCGCCCTTTTCCCGAGTTCGGCTCATTGCCCGAGCGGAGGCGACAATTTCTCGTCGCCGTCGCCAAAAACCCCGGGAAAAGCATCTACGAAGTGGCCAAGGCTCTCGGCATGCAGTATCGCCGCGCCCATGAGCACGCCGTCAATCTTGTCAGGGACGGAAGGGTTCTCGGCAAAGAGGTCGTTGAGGGCGGACATCGCAAGACGAAGCTGTATCCGACGTACGGAGAGCGCCACAAGGCGGCAGACGACCGAAACCGTTTCGGACATGACCAAAATAACGAGCCCCCGTAGATTTTCATCCGGGGGCTTTCGTTTACTCACTTTTTGTTAACGGCTTGCCATTGCAGCGCCCGTTTCTATTTGTGCCTGCCAAAGCAGGCCCAGGGAAAATCAATGCTTCAGACTGGCAGAAAACACGGCCTTGGTCTTTTCCGGAAACTGGAATTCGTTGAAGGCTCGTTCGATATCAGCCTGGTTGGAGCCCGCCGAATGGTCTTCGAAACGGATACCAATGGTCTTGCCATTGGCGGCCAGCGTCTGAAAGGCGAAGCGCCAGCGTTGCGCCTCGGCGAGGCGTTCGCGCAATTCAGCCTCATTGGAAATCGTGATACCGGCTTTCTTCAGGGAATCCAGAAAGTTCTCGAAGGATTCGTTGCTCAGACTGCCCATTTCTATGTCTCCGTAGGAAGTGCGGTGCGATTGCACCATGTGTCCAATAACGACTGGTCAGACAATCGGTTGACACGTCAGCGACAGAACTTTGGATGCGATAATTGCCCCCCATGAAGAAATCTCCCCTCCCCGCTCAAGCACCAGATATCAGACCCGGCCAATCCATTGATTTGCTGAAGGAATTGCACATCCTGACGCGCGACGGCAAGCTCAATCAGGACAGCCGCCGCAAGCTGAAACAGGTCTACCACCTCTATCAGTTCATTGAACCGTTACTCACTGATACAAAACTTCTGGTCGATCACGGTGCCGGCAAGTCCTACCTGGGCTTCATTCTTTACGACCTGTTCTTCAAGGACAAAGAGACTGGCGACATCGTTGGCATCGAAACCCGCAGCGAACTGGTCGAGCGATCACGCGAACTCGCCACCCGCCTCGATTTCCCGCGCATGCGCTTTCTTGCCTGCACCGTTGAGGATTCGTTGACGTCCAGCGAGTTGCCCGAAACGGTCGATGTCGTCACCGCGTTGCATGCCTGCAATACCGCGACCGATGACGCCATCCGCTTCGCGCTGACCCGTCATGCCCGCCATATCGTGCTGGTACCCTGCTGCCAGGCTGAAATCGCTGCCAGCCTGCGGGCGAAGAAAAATGAATCGCTGGGCAAGACGCCACTGTCCGAACTATGGCGCCATCCCATCCACACCCGCGAACTGGGCAGCCACCTGACCAACGTGCTGCGCTGCCTGCTGCTCGAATCGCACGGTTACGACATCACGGTGACCGAACTGGTTGGCTGGGAACACTCGATGAAGAACGAACTGATCATCGCCTCAAAAAACACCCACAACGGGGGTCGACCGCGCAAGAATGCGCGCGAACGCGCCGCAGCGATCCTGCGCGAGTTCAATCTCGACGACCTGGCAGCGCGCTTCATTTACGATTGAGCAGCACCGCCATGCCCTTCAAGCCCAGCGTGTCGCCATGCCCTTGAAAAACGGGGTGCACCTGATCTGTTATCCGAACCGGATTGGCCGCCATTTGGGCGACTTGGCAGCGTTTCTCGAAACCCGGCTGAGCGATGCGCTCAGTGGCGTGCATCTCTTGCCGATCTATCCATCGAATGCCGATAACGGATTTTCGCCACTGACGCACCTGGAAGTGGATCCCGCCTTCGGCACCTGGGACGAGGTCGAGCGCATTGCCGCCCGTTTCGATCTGTGTATGGATCTGATCCTCAACCATATCGCCGATGCCTCGCCTGAGTTTCAGGATTTTCTCGCCCAGGGTTTTGCTTCGCCGCACGCCGAGTTGTTCGTACACCTTGCGCAACTGGGTGAATTCAGCCAGGACGACTTGTCGCGCATCCACATCCGCAAAGAAAAAGAGCCCTTTCGCGAGGTCGAATGTGCCAACGGCGACCGCAGCCGCGTCTGGTGCACCTTCACCGAACACCAGATCGATCTCGACTATCGCTCGCCCAAAACCTACGCGCTGATGCGCCGTTACATCGAATTCCTCACCGCCCGCGGTGTTCGCCTGTTCCGGCTCGATGCCTTTGGCTATACCACGAAGCGCATCGGCAGCAGTTGCTTCCTGGTCGAACCGGAGGTGTACGGCATTCTCGACTGGTTTCGCCAGACCAGCGCCGAATTCGGCGCCGACATCCTGCCGGAAGTCCATGATCACCCAAGCTATCAGTTCGCCATTGCCCGCCAGGGCATGCGGCCTTACGCCTTCGCCCTGCCACCGCTCGTCCTGTTCGCCCTGCTCGATGCCGACAGCCGCCATCTCAAAAACTGGCTGCGCATGTGTCCCCACGAGCAAATCACCGTCCTCGACACGCACGACGGCATCTGCATTCCCGATGTCGATGGCCTACTGCCCGAAGACAAGATCCGGGAAATGGTGGAAAACATTTCTGGACGCAGTGGTAACCCCATCCTGCGCCGCTTTGCTGCCAATGTGCATAGTGTCGGCGCCATCTACCAGCTGACCTGCACCTTCTACGATGCCTTGATGCAGAACGACGATGCCTATCTGTGCGCGCGCGCCCTGCATTTTTTTACGCCAGGCATCCCGCAGGTGTACTACGTTGGTTTATTAGCCGGTAGCAACGACAACGAACTGACCAGCCAGACCGGCGAGGCCCGCGACATCAACCGACATTTTTACAGCCTGGATGAGGTCGACCGCGCATGGCAACGGCCCGTCGTCCAGCGCCTGCTACGCCTGATGCGCTTCCGCAATACCTACCCGGCCTTTGCCGGCAGTTTCGAGCTGCACTCGACCAACCGCAGCGCGGTCGCCATGGCCTGGCGCCACGGGGAACATTACTGCCATCTGCTGGTCGATCTCAAGTTCCGCAGCGCCACCATCACTTATCGCGACGAAGACAGCGGCGACGACGCCTGCTTTCGCTGCTGAGCCCCCATCACCCGACCCCCATGCCCCGTATCCAGCACCCTCTCGAACTCCTCGCCCCGGCCAAGAATGCCGATTTCGGCATCGCAGCGATCCGCCACGGCGCTGATGCCGTCTATATCGGAGGCCCGGCCTTTGGCGCGCGCTACGGCGCCGGCAACGACCTTGCCGACATCGCCCGCCTGTGCGAATTCGCCCATCGCTTCCACGCCAAGGTTTTTGTCGCCCAGAACACCATCCTGCACGATGCGGAACTTGAGGCCGGGCGTACCCTGGCCTGGGATCTGTACAACGCCGGGGCCGACGCGCTAATCATCCAGGACATGGGGCTGCTGGAAATGGACCTGCCGCCGATCCAACTGCATGCCTCGACGCAGACGGACATCCGCAACCCGGCCAAGGCCCGATTCCTCGAAGACGCCGGTTTCTCGCAGATCGTCTTGGCGCGCGAAATGTCGATCGAAGAAATCGTGCAGGTCGCCGGGGAAACAACGCTGGCGCTTGAATACTTCGTCCATGGTGCGCTCTGCGTTGCCTATTCCGGCCAGTGCTACATCAGCCATGCCCACACCGGACGTAGCGCCAATCGCGGCGAATGTTCGCAAGCCTGCCGCCTGCCCTATACGCTGGTCGACGACAAGGGCAAGGTGATTACCGAGAACCAGCACCTGCTGTCGATGAAGGACAACAACCAGAGCGACAACCTGCGCGCCCTGATCAACGCCGGCGTGTCGTCGTTCAAGATCGAGGGCCGCTTGAAAGACCTGTCCTACGTCAAGAACATCACTGCCCACTACCGCACCCTGCTCGACGACATCATCGCCAGTGACCGCCGGTATGCCCGCGCCTCGTCCGGCCACTCGACCTTCAGCTTCACGCCGCAACCGGACAAGACCTTCAATCGCGGCTATACCGATTATTTTGCCGGCGGCCGTCAGGACGACATCGGCGCCTTCGACTCGCCGGCCTTTGTCGGCGAACTGATCGGCGACGTCCGCGAAATCGGGGATGGCTGGCTCGTCGTCGCCAGCAACCAAGCCTTCCACAATGGCGATGGCGTCTGCTTCCACGATGCGCACGGCGAAGTGGCCGGCATGCGCATTAACCGGGTGGAAGCCCATGCTGACGGTCAGAAACTCTTTCCCGCCGAGATGCCGGAGGAACTCAGCGCCGGCGCCAGTCTGTTCCGCAACCGCGACCAGGCCTTCGAGCGCTCGCTGGAAAAGGAATCCGCCGAGCGCCGCATCCGCGTCCAGCCGGTCTTTGCCGAAACCGAGCGAGGCTTCACGCTGACGCTGACCGACGAAGACCACATCACGGTTGCGGTCGACCTGCCGAGAAGCGAAAAAATCGGCCATGAACTAGCGAAAAACCCGGAACAGGCCCTGGCCAAGCTTCAGGAAAACCTCGGCAAATTCGGCAACACGATGTTTATCGCCGAAACGGTCGACCTCCAACTGTCACAAGCCTGGTTCCTGCCGGTCGGCGCCATCAACGCCCTGCGCCGCGAAGCCGGAGAGAAGCTGCAATCAGCCCGTCTCGCCGCCCATCAGCGCCCGCCGCGTGCCGCACCCGCCGCCGACCCGGTGCCCTACCCGCAGAACGAACTCACTTATCTCGGCAACGTCTTCAATGCCAAAGCCCGCCAGTTTTACGAAAAGCACGGGGTAAAGCTGATTGAAGAAGCCTACGAAACCGGCAGCGAGAAAGGCATGGTGTCGTTGATGATCACCCGCCATTGCCTGCGCTACAGCTTCAACCTCTGCCCCAAGGAAGTAAAGCACCTCAAGCCGGACCCGATGACGTTGATTAATGGCAGCGAAAAGCTGATCCTCAAGTTCGACTGCAAGGCCTGCGAAATGCACGTCGTCGGCAAGATGAAGAAAGGCGTCACGCTCAATCTGGGAACGATCCGGCCGGGCAGTTGCGGCTAACCCGGCATGCGCTTTTCTCGCGGTCAACCGTGAAAAAGCGCAAAAATCACAACGGCTTCTGCAGCAAATCCACCCGCTGCGGATTGAAGAAAGTGACGCCCTCCGGCCCGAGATAGGACTCGAACTTGGCCTTGACCTGGGCATACAGCGCTGGCGCCAATTGGTGGTCGGTGTGGGTCACCTGGATCATGCGCTGATCAAACTGGGCGAAATTGTCGAAAAAACTGCGGGTGTTAAAGAAAAGCTGTTGCTTCGAACATAAATATCCCTCGTCCACCGCCTGGCAAATTGCCGCAAAGGCCGCTTCGCGCACCTGCTCTTCATCGTGAAACAGCCGGAAAACCTCGTTCAGCTCCCCGGCAAAAACCGGCTCCGAAATCCAGGCCAGACCGCCCGGTTTCAACACCCGGGCTATCTCGCGCAAGGCCTGGCCCATGACCTCGACCGGCACATGATGCAGCGACTTGAACATCAGGACGATATCGACACTGGCATCAGCCAGCGGAATCGCCTCGGCGCCGCCCTGACGAAAACTGACGTGCGGCAAATCGCTGATCTGTAGATTGCGTTGATGCTGGATCTGATCCACTTCCAGCGCCACGATTCCCTGGACACCGCCCCGTTCGGCCAGCAGCCGCGTTTTTTCTGCCTTGCCACAGCCCAATTCGAGCACCATGGCCCCCGCCAACGGCAATTCGGTCAGCATCAACTGCACTTCGTTCACCAGGCTATCTTGGGTTGGATCGGCGCGTTTCATCGAGGTCATTCGCAACAGAAGGAAGGGTCGAATATTAACAGAAGGCGATATGCCTCCCCCCTTGCTGCTGCGCAACTCGCGCTATAGTGGCGCCTCAGCCGTGCCGCCGATTGATCCGCCATGAAGCCTTTGCCCTGCCCTTCCTGCCAACAGACGATGCACAAGCAGCGCTTTGCCAAAAAACTGGGCGGCGAGGTGGTGCTCGATCTGTGCTTCAGCTGCCAGGGATTATGGTTCGACGAATTCGAGAGCCTGCAATTAACGCCGGGCAGCATCATCGCCTTGTTCAAGGAAATCCACGCCCACCGCACCGACCCGCAGCAAACGCTCAGTAGCGTGCTGCATTGCCCGCATTGTCGCGACCGCCTGCTGCACGGCCTCGATGTGGTCAAGAATGGCGGTCAGTTCAATTACCACCGCTGCCTGCAGAAACACGGTCGCTTCATCAGCTTCGGTCAGTTCATGATCGAAAAAGGCTTTGTCCGCCAGTTGACCGTGAGCGAGGTCAAAACGCTGGCGGCACGCATCGGCAGTATTCACTGCCAGGGCTGCGGTGCGCCGGTTGATATTCGTCAGCATGCGGCCTGCCCACATTGCCGCTCAGCCATTGCCATTCTTGACCCGGCAGCAGTCGAACAGGCGCTGGCCCGTTACCAACATGCCGAGATCAAACGGCAAACAATCGATGTTGAGGCGCTGGGCGACGCCATTGTGTTGCAGGAAAAAGAAAAGTCGCGACAACGACGGGCGCGGCCTGAGCCCGCAAATCATGCCCTCGATATCGACGCCGTCGACCTACTGGCCAACGGCATCGAACTACTGTGGAATATCTTGCGGCGCTGAGCGTCGCGCTTACTGGACGCGAATATCGACGCGCCGGCTTTCTTCCGGCGAACCCTGGCCCAAGGTGGACTCCGGTTTACGCAGCTTGATCCGTTCAGCCGGCACGCCAGCCACCAGCAACGCTTCGCGCACGGCCAAGGCACGCTGACGGGCCAGTTCGGCGTTCATCGCCGGATCGCCCGATTCATCATGAAAACCGGACAACAGCACGATGGCCTCGCCCTGTCCGACGAGTGCCGACTGCACCGTCGCCAGAACGGCGGCATCAGCCGGGTCAAAAGCAGCCGAACCAACAGCGAAGAACACTTGGGCCAATGCCTCACCCTGCGGCGCGATGTCGCTCTCCTCGACCCCCAACACCACGGCCGTTTCGGCAGCGGCCGGGCTTGCCGACGGCGTAGTCGCCCAGATGGCAAGCCCGACGACCAGGGCAATCACCCCCAGCACCACGGCAGCCAGTACGCCAAAAACCACCCCTTGTGTTTCGTTTTCGTCTTGTTCCGACATCTCTTGCACCTTTCAGTTTGCGATTGAAAAATATCCAGCGATTCTAGCGACTCTCCGCACCGCGCAGGAGGCTAGGATGCAGCTGCAACGATTGTTCGCCAGAGGCCAGCCACACCGTGCCTTCCTGAATGGTGCACGACAACTTCATCGAACGTGCTGCCAACTGGCCAAGTGCTTGGGTGTCTTCAGCCGTCAGACGCCAGACACTCAGGTTACTGAAACGCGCCAATTGCGGCGAAACTTGCTGCCACCAGACGTCGACCGCACGCGCCCCGTAAGCGAGGACGATCGCCCGGTCAGCCTTGTTGCAGCCCTTGCGGATGCGGCTTTCGTCGGGCTGCCCGACTTCGATCCAGGTCCGCAGGACACCCGAGGGATCGACTTCCTGCAAGGCCGACTCATCCTCGCTCGACAAGCCCTTGCCAAAGGCCAGGTCCGGGCCGGCAAACAGGGCAAAAGCCAGCAGACGCACCATCATCCGCTCGTCGTTCTCCGACGGGTGACGGGCCAGGGTCAGCGGGTAATCAGCAAAATGACCGCGATCCAGATCGGCCACTTGCAGTTCAGCCTTGAAAACCGTCGCCTTGAGGGCCATGGGCGCTCCCAAAAAGCGGCGATTATCCCACGTCACGGCGATTAAGGACGGCGCCAGCAGCGCCGCTTGATAGAATGCCCCCTTGGCTTTCCGGTGCTCCGCCACACCGCAAGCTTCACCCGAACCACGGAACGCCTCATGCCCGACAGCCTTCAAAACGCGCTTGATCAAGCCCTGCAAAACCGCCAGCCCTTGCTGGCCAGCCTGCATGCCGAACACACAGACGCTTATCGTCTTTTCCACGGCAGCGCTGAAAATCACCCCGGATTGACGGTCGACCGCTACGGTCCACTGCTTTTGATCCAGACTTTTCATCAATCGCTGGACCACTCGCAGCGCGAGCAAATCGAAGCCTTCTACGCCGATGCCCTGCCCGGCCTGCACGCCATTTACAACGACCGCAGCCGCAGCCACTCGCGGGTCAGCAATCCGCTACCGGAAGCACAACGCGGCATCGCCGACACCCGTTACCAGTTCAGCGAACTCGGTCTGCGCTACCACATTCAGGCACGCCATGCGGGCCAGGACCCTTGGCTATTTCTCGACCTGCGCGCCGGTCGCCGCCATATTCGGCAAACGGTCGCCGAGCAATCGGTGCTCAACCTGTTTGCCTACACCTGCGGCGTTGGCCTGGCCGCCGCCGCAGGCGGGGCGGCGCATGTTGTCAATGTTGATTTCGCCGAATCCAGCCTGCGCATCGGCAAAGACAACGCCCGCCTCAACGATTTGGCGATCCGGCCTCGTTTCATCCAGTCCGACGCCTTCGCCGCCATGCGCCAACTGGCCGGCATCGGTCAAGCAGACCGGGTCCGCGGCAAACGCATGCCGCCTTTTCCGGCACTTGCAGCACGGCAATTCGACCTGGTCTTCCTCGATCCGCCTCGCTATGCCAAAAGCGCCTTCGGCGTGGTCGATCTGATCAATGACTATCCGGCACTGCTTAAACCGGCCATCGGCTGCACCCGCCCCGGCGGCCGCCTGATCTGCTGCAACAACGTGGCCCAAGTCAGCCGCAACGACTGGGAGGCGCAATTGCTGCGCAGCGCTGAAAAAAATGGGCGGCCCGTACAGTCACTCCACTGGATCACACCAGAAAGTGACTTCCCCAGCCATGATGACCAGCACCCGTTAAAGATGGTCGAGTTGGTACTTTAGGGCCGTGACGGTGGCCAGGTCCGCTTAATCGTTGCTACCAACCACCGCCTTGACCCCGGCCGAGGTGACGTCAACGGCGGTACCGACCACCGAAGCGCCCACCTTGACCGTCGTCGCCGCCACGCTGACAGCGGCATCAGCCACCGCCACCACGGCACAACCACTGCTGCACAGGGCCAGCACCCCAACCAAAAAAATTGTCCGCATCATGCTCATGCCTCTTGTTGGGTCAGGGTATCGACGACCTGTTTGTTATTTCGCTCGCGGGCAAAAACCACGGCCTGCTCTGCCGGCACCGGGCGGCTGAACAGATAGCCCTGGGCCATTTCGCAGCCACGTGCTTGCAGATAGTTGAGTTGCGCCTCGGTTTCAACGCCTTCGGCAATGACCTTGAGACGCAAATTGCGGGCCAGACCAATCGTCGCATCACAAATCACTTCGCCATCGTTTGCCTTGCCAATTTCCTCGACGAAGGAACGATCCAGTTTCAGGTGATCAAGGGCGAACATACGGAGGTAACTCAGCGAGGAGTAACCCGTACCAAAATCATCCAGCGCCAGGGTTACCCCCATGTCGCGCAACTGATTGAGCAAGCGGACGGTTTCCTCGGGATTCTGCATCGCCACCGTTTCGGTAATCTCGAAAATAAGATCAGATGGATTAAGGGTAAAGGCCTCTATGGCACCGCGCGCCAGAATCGGCAAATTGCCGTTGCGCATCTGGATGGCGGATATGTTGATGCTCATTTTGATTGCGTCCAGACCTGCCGCCTGAAAAACGGCCAATTGCCGGCAAGCCGTCCAAAAGACCCAATCACCGAGCGGCTGGATCAACCCATGCCGTTCTACACAACTCATTTGACATCATAAATTTTCTGCACATGTTCCATGCCCACAACGAAATCCCGCAAACGTTGAATGCCCAGCCAGAGGGTTTTGACGCCCGGTTCGCCGTCGCACTTTCTGCCGAGGAAGCCGCCAAGCATGGCGATTTGGCGAACTACGT
>Ga0209066_10000384_pt1 | contig 65559 bp, 55 predicted proteins | sample All_14_2_FD_187198 | JGI IMG/M metagenome (GOLD analysis project Ga0209066, IMG submission 187198) | Freshwater microbial communities in response to fracking from Pennsylvania, USA - Allegheny Zone_MetaG_DW_15 (SPAdes) (version 2) ...
GGGCGTTGCCGTGATCCTGGCCACGGGGCATTCGGCCCGCGACGTCTACCACCTCCTGCAGCGGCAGGGCGTGCGCATCGAGGCCAAGCCCTTTGCCCTGGGCGTGCGCATCGAGCACCCGCAGGCCCTGGTGGACCGCATGTTCTACCACCAGTCGCCGCGCCACCCGGCCCTGCCCGCAGCCAGCTACCGCCTGGCCTGCCAGACGGCCGAGCGGGGCGTCTTCTCTTTCTGCATGTGCCCGGGCGGGTTCGTGGTGCCGGCCTCCACGGCGCCGGGCGAGCTGGTCCTGAACGGCATGAGCCTGGCCGGCCGCGGCGCGCCCTTCGCCAACGCCGGACTGGTGGCCGAGGTCCGGCCGGACGACGTTGCGGAACGCGATCCCCTGGCCCTGCTGCGTTTTCAGGCGTCGGTGGAGCGGGACATGTTCCGGGCCGGCGACGGGACGACGCAGCGCGCCCCGGCCCAGCGCGTGCCGGACTTCCTGGCGGGTCGGCTGTCCGGGGTCCTGGGCAAGACCTCCTACATCCCCGGGGTGCACGCGGCCCCGCTGCACGAGCTGCTGCCCGGCTTCGTGGCCCGGGCCCTGCGCGAGGGACTGTCCATCCTCGGCGCCAAGCACAAGGGGTTCGACAGCGCCGAGGCCACGCTCCTGGCCGTTGAGTCGCGCACGAGCTCGCCGGTGCGCATCCCCCGCGACCGCGAGACCCTCATGCACCCGGAGGTGTCCGGGCTCTTTCCCTGCGGGGAAGGGGCGGGTTATGCGGGCGGCATCGTCTCGGCGGCCATGGACGGTGTGGCGGTGGCGCAGGCGGTGCTGCGGGAGATCAAAAAATAGGTCCCATGGGTCGTCTTGGAACCATGGGACCTCTTAAAAGGCGGTGCGTGAATCCGCTATTTGCCGAAGGACTTGGCGAACAGGTCGGCGATGGCCTGGCGGCCGTTGTCTTCCAGGAAACGGGTGCCGGTGCCGCAGAAATGGTGGCTGGTGATGGTCGGGGTTTCGCAGCGTTCCCAGATCTCGCCGGTCCACTTGTGCCAGGCGTTGCGAACCTGGCCGAAGGCGTAGAGGGGCTTGTTGCAGATCTTGGCGAACTCGGTGCCCCAGCCCGTGCCGCCCTTGACCGTGCCGTCCTCCATGATGGTGCCGACGACGAAGATCTCGTGGCCCGAGTCGATCTGGTACATGATGGTCTGCAGGATGCTGCGCATCATGGGTGCGTTGGTGAAGGTGCGGTTCAGCAGCTTCGAGACGTAGCTCAGGCTCACGTCCTTGCGCATGAGTTCTTCGGGGGTCAGGACTCTCAGGCCTCTGGAGCGCTCGATCTTGTGGCCTTCGAAGGTGAAGGTCACTTCCTGCACGCCGTATTTTTCGGCCAGCCGGCCGAATTCCGTTTCCGTCCCCGGTGCGCCGCCGCTGAAAAGCGTGTATTCCGATGTGGGCATGAGCCCTCCTCTGTGTGGTTGAAGGTGAACACGAAGATTGGCCGTAAGCTCACTATGCCCGCATCGCGGGTCTGAATCAAGGCCCGGCGCGAATTCGCCGCAACGGCCGGGCGCGGCCGTCCGAAGGTGTTTCTGACCTGCCGGCCCTTCGCGGTCAAGAGTCCCTTGACATGGAATTTCGAAAGTCATAGGCACGAATCATTCGATACTCGATTACCCGAAATCCCGAGGAACACCCATGAACCGCATCTGCAACGCCTTCGTCAGCCTAGTCGTAGTCGTAGTAGTATGCGTAGTTCGGGACGCCCTGACGCTGTAACGGGATTCGGACGACGCTCCACCCCCGCCAGCGCAGGCGCCGGCGGGGGTTTTCCTTTTTCGGCTCACCCCCTCGCCGGTCAACGGACGAGCCGAACAAGGAGTGCACGATGTTTTCCATGACCGGCGCGCAACTGACCATCAGCCTTCTCGAACGCCAGGGCATCCGCACCATCGCGGGGATTCCCGGCGGAGCAAACCTCCCCCTCTACGACGCGCTCTCGCGCAGCACGCGCATCCGCCACGTCCTGGCCCGCCACGAGCAGGGCGCGGGCTTCGCGGCCCAAGGCATGGCCCGGGTCACGGGCCGGCCAGCCGTGTGCTTCGCCACCTCCGGCCCCGGCGCGACCAACATCCTGACGGCCATCGCCGACGCCAAGCTCGACTCCGTGCCCGTGGTCTGCATCACCGGGCAAGTGCCCCGGGCCATGATCGGCACCGACGCCTTCCAGGAAGTGGACACCTACGGCATGAGCATCCCCGTCACCAAACACAACTTCCTGGTGCGCGAAGCCGCTGACCTCCTGCGCGTCATCCCCGAGGCCTTCTCCATCGCCGCCTCGGGCCGCCCCGGCCCGGTGCTCATCGACATCCCTCGCGACGTGCAGCTGGAAACAGTGACGTTCGAGGCCTGGCCCGAGCCCGGTGAAAAGGACCCTGCCCCGGCCTTCTTCGACGCCGACCTGGACGCGGCCGTGAGCATGATCGACGCGGCCAGACGGCCCGTCCTGTGGGTCGGCGGCGGGGTGGTGGCCTCGGGCGCGGGTCGGGAGATCCTCGAACTGGCCGAGCGCGCCTCCATGCCCGTGACCTCGACCCTCATGGGCCTCACGGCCGTACCCCACGACCACCCACTGAGCATGGGCATGCTCGGCATGCACGCCCAGCGCCACACCAACATGGCCATGGAGGCCTGCGACCTCATCGTGGCCGCGGGCGTGCGCTTCGACGACCGGGCCACGGGCAAGGTGGCGGAGTTCTGCCCCCAGGCCAGGGTCATCCACATCGACATCGACCACAGCGAACTGGAAAAGCTCAGGCCCGCCTCGGTGGCCATCCTCGGCGACGTGGGCGACGTGCTGCGGGCCATCCTGCCCAAGGTCTCGCAGGTGCCTCGTCAGGAATGGCTCGACTACATCGCGGCCCTCAAGCGCGCCTTCCCGTCGTGCATCCCGGACAAGGGCGGGCACGCCACGCCGCAGGAGCTCATTCGTCGCGTGGGCGAGTTGTGCGGCGACACGGCCGTGGTGGCGACCGACGTCGGGAAGCACCAGATGTGGACGGCCCAGAGCTACCCCTTCCAGCCCGGCATGTCCTGGCTGACCTCCGGGGGCCTGGGGACCATGGGCTTCGGCCTGCCCACGGCCATCGGCGCGGCCCTGGCCGCCCCCGAGCGCAAGGTCGTCTGCGTGAGCGGCGACGGGAGCCTGCTCATGAACATCCAGGAGATGGCCACGGCCGCAGAGCAGGGCCTCGACGTGACCGTCGTGCTGCTGAACAACGTCTGCCTGGGCCTCGTGCATCAGCAGCAGGAGCTCTTCTTCAAGGCCAACCACTTCTCGTCCATCTACGAGGTCAGCGTCGATTTCCCGCGCATCGCCCAGGGCTTCGGTTGGAAGACCTGGGACCTGGCCGGAGCGGACGACCCCGACGCCGTGCTGCGCGAGGCCCTGTCCCACAGGGGGCCGGCCCTCATCCACGTGCCCGTGGACCGCGACGAGAAAGTCTGGCCCATGGTCCCTCCCGGGGCCGCCAACAGAACCATGCTCGGAGGTGAGAACCATGACTAGCCCGCGCACCGTCCTCGATGTCCTCGTCAGCAACCACCCCGGCGTGATGTCCCACGTCTGCGGGCTCTTCTCCAGGCGCGCCTTCAACGTCGAGGCCATCCTCTGCCTGCCCTTGAACGGCGGCGGCGAGAGCCGCATCTGGCTCCTGGTCAACGAGGACGACCGGCTGGAGCAGATGATCCGCCAGATGCGCAAGCTGCAGGACGTGCACGACGTCCGCCTGCGGCCCGCCGCGACGGAGACCTTCGCCCGCCTGGGGGAGGTCATGGCCGATTGAACCCATGCGGCCCTTGACCCGCAGTGCGCGATGCACTACCTAGGTACCAGTTTTGTTTTTGAAAAGACGACCCCGCTTTGCCCGTCAGTCCATTGGCGGGCAAAGCATCTTTTTTTATTGCCATATGACAATCTCTGCACAGTAAGGACGACGATGAACAGGATTCCCATTTCAGTCGAAGGCTACAAGCGCTTGGAAAAGGAACTGGACGAACTGAAGAAGGAACGGCCCGCCGTCATTCAGGCCATCAAGGAGGCCCGCGAGGAGGGCGACCTGCGCGAGAACGCGGGGTACGACGCGGCCCGCGAGCGCCAGGGCCTGCTTGAGGCACGGATCAGCCACATCGAGTCGCGCATGATCCGCTTCGACGTCATCGACATCGACACCCTGCAGAGCGACCGGGCCGTTTTCGGCGCCACCGTGACCCTCGAGGACATGGATACGGGTGATCAGAAGACCTACACCCTGCTCGGCCCCGACGAGGCCGACCACACCAAGGGCACCATCTCCATCGAGTCCCCCGTGGGCCGCGCCCTGCTCGGGAAGCGGGAGGGCGACGAGATTTCCGTGCAGGTCCCCAAGGGCCGCGTGGACTACGAGGTCGTCTCCGTGACCTTCCAGGGCACGGCCGGTCTCAAGTAGACGGACTGCGCAAAAAGCGCTTTATATGACCTCCGCGGGGCGACCTGCGGAGGTTTTTTTGTGCGCGGTTTCGGGCACGCAGGGAATCAGAAGAAGCGGTGCAGCAGCGCCTGCAGGCGGGTGTGGTCGAAGGGTTTGGAGAGGTAGGCGTCCATGCCCGAGGACAGGAAGCGCTCCTCGTCCCCGGCCATGGCGTGGGCCGTCAGGGCGATGATCGGGACCCGGGCGTAGGGCGCGAAGCGCGCGTCGGTGCGGACGATGCCCGTGGCCTCCATGCCGTCCATGTCCGGCATCTGGATGTCCATGAGCACGATGTCGATCCCGGGGACCTGCAGGCAGTCGAGGGCCTCCAGGCCCGTGCGCGCGCAGGCGACGCTGTGCCCCATCTTTTCGAGCATGCGCCTGGCCATGGTCATGTTGACCACGTCGTCCTCCACCAGCAGCACGTGCAGGGGGCGGACCTCGCCGGCCGGGTCGGCGGTTTTCGCCTTCCTTTCGGGCAGGGATTCGGACCGCAGCAGGGGAAGGACGAAAAAGATGGTCGTGCCTTCGTTCTCGGCGCTCTCCACGGAGATGTTGCCGCCCATGAGGTGCACAAGCCTGCGCACGATGGGCAGCCCCAGCCCGGTGCCCTGGTAGCGCCGCGAGTAGCTGCCGTCGACCTGGGTGAAGGACTCGAAGATGTAGTCCAGCTTTTCCGGCGGAATGCCGATGCCCTGGTCCCGGACCGCGAAGAGCAGGCGCTCGTGGCCGTTGGTCCGGCCAACGGGCCAGGCCTCCAGGGTGACCTGGCCTGCGTCCGTGAACTTGAGGGCGTTGCCCATCAGGTTGAAGAGGATCTGCCGCAGGCGTCCCTCGTCCCCGACGAAGCGGCCGAGGACCGTCGGCTTTTCCAGGTGCAGGCGTATCCTCTTGTCCATGGCCAGGGCCTTGAAGAAATTCACGGCCTGCCCCAGCAGATCGTCCAGATCGAAAGCCCGTTCCAGCAGTTCCATCTTGCCCGCGTCGACCTTGGTGAAATCGAGGACGTCGTTCAGCACGCGCAGCAGGTTGCGCGAGGACTCCAGGGCCGTGCGCAGGTATTCCGCGAGCTCCGGGGTCGCTTCGGACTGCAGGCAGAGCTGCAGCATGCCCATGATGCCGTTCAGCGGCGTGCGCACCTCGTGGCTGATGTTGGCCAGAAATTCGCTCTTGGCCCGGTTGGCCGACTCGGCCACCTCCTTGGCCCGGATGAGGGCCTGCTGGGTGTGCTGACGTTCCGTCACGTCATCGAAGGCCACGGCCAGCTTTTCCCCGGGCAGGGCGAAGGCGTGCAGGCGGAAATAGCCTTTGATGCGCTCGTCCTCGTAGCAGTGGGCGTCGCAGTTGAAACGGACCTTGGTGCGCAGGCAGTTCAGATAGGTGCCGAGCAGGGTCCCGCGCGGCCAGAGGTCCGTGAAGAGCATGCCCCGGGCCTCCGGCAGGCGCCGGCCGATGAGGCGCAGGGCCACGGGGTTGGCGTTCTCCAGGACGAGGTTGTCGGGCTCGTGGTACTTGTAGATGAAGAGGCCCGCGGGGATGTCCCGGATGATCTCCTCGGCCGTCTGGGAGAACTCGTCGTGCCGCTGGCGCTCGATGGCCAGGGCGATCTGCTCCGAAACCTCGAGCAGGATGTCCAGGTCGTGGCGGGTGTACTGCCGCGGGCTGGCGTAGTTCTGCACTATGAGCGCGCCGATGCCCGTGCCGCGCACCGTGAGGGGCACGCCCATCCAGCTCTGCGGGATGCCGCCAACGACGATGATCTTCCCGGCCGCGGCCAGGGCGCGCATTTCCTCGCCGCTCAGGATGTTGGGGATGTTGCCGCGCATGAGTTCGAGGGTCAGTCGCCGGTTGTCCGGGTCGTCCACGTTCTCGATATACGGGGACGCGGCGGCGATTTCGGTCGTTTCGTCGACCCAGTAGGGGAACTCCAGGGAGTTCCTGTCGGTGTTGAGGATGGCCGTGATGAGATTTTTGGCGTCGATGGCCTCGCACAGGATCTCGTGCACGCAGCGCATGAGGGCCGAGAAGTCCTTCGTGGAGTGGGCCGCCTCGTGGATGCGCAGGCGCATGGAGTGCAGGAGGGCGCTGCGGGCCAGGGTGTCGCCGGCCTTGCGGATGGCGGTGATGTCCACGCCCATGCAGGTCACGCCCGTGACCGCGCCCCGGATGTCCGTTTCGGTCACGGTGTTCCAGCGGATGAGCAGGCGCCTGCCCTCGCGCGTCAGGATCTCGGCGTCGGACTCGCGGGGAGCGGCTGGCGCCGTGTCGGAGGCGGCTTCGAGGACCGAGCGCATGGCCTCGCCCTGATCCGCGGGCACCAGGGTCTCGAACCAGTTGCGGCCGAGCAGTTCCGCGCCGCTCCAGCCCGTCAGGCGCTGCAGGTAGGGGTTGACGAAGACGATGCGGTCACCCAGGTCCAGGGTGACGGCGATGAAGTTGATCCGCTGCAGGAGGTTCTGGAAGCGCTTTTCCGACTCCATGAGGGCCAGTTCGAAGCGCTTGCGCCGGCTGATGTCGTCCATGGTCCCGAGCAGGCAGGGTTCTCCCGTGGCCGCGTCCCGGATGAGGCTCGCGTTGAGGGAGACCCAGATGACCGCACCGTCCTTGCGCCGCATGCGCGTCTGGAAGCCGCGGATGCTCCCGTGCTCGTGCAGCAGGTCGAGGTAGCGTTCGCGGTCTTCGGGGTCGACGTAGAGCACGCGGTCGATGCTGCCGATTGAGGCCATGAGCTCCTCGGGGCTGTCGAAGCCGAGGATCGAGGCCATGGCGGCGTTGGCGCTCAGGAAGACGCCGCTCGTCGTTGTCTGGGAAATGCCCTCCAGGGCGTGGTCGAAGATGGAACGGTAACGGGCTTCGCTCCGGCGCAGGGCGTTTTCCGTGTTGCGCCTGCGGGTCACGTCCTGGAAGGTGCCCGAGACGATGGTCATGTTCCCGGTTTCGTCGGCCTCGAACTCGGCCCGGATATGGGCCACGCGAGGGGAATCGGACTTCGGGACGTAGCGGATCTCGATGCGGAAGGGGCGCCCGGTGACGGCGCTGATGCGCATCTTGCGCAGGAAGCGCGCCCGGCTCTCCTTGACCAGGAGCTTCAGGAAATGGTCGAGGGACGGGGAGACCTCGCCGGGTTCGAAGCCCAGCAGGCGGTACATCTCGTCGGACCAGAAGGTCTGCCCCGTGTGCATGTCGTGCTCGAAGGACCCGATGCGCGCATGGCGCTGGGCGCGTTCGAAGTGGGCGAGCCGACGCTTGAGGGAGAGTTCGCTGTGGCCCGGCATCAGCTCCCCGACTTCTTTGCGGCGATGCCCATTCCGGCGAGATGGGCCAGCAGGGCGTCGCGATGCTCGCCCTGGAACTCGAGCACCCCGTCGCGCAGGGTGCCGCCGCAACCCAGGCGCTTCTTGCAGGCCGAGAGCAGGTCCCGAAGCTGGGTTTCGCTCATGGACAGGCCGGTCACGACGGTGACCCCGGCGCCCTTGCGGCCCTTCGTTTCCCGTCCGACGCGTACGGGCCCTGCGGCCGCGGCGGGCTTGCCCGGCTTGGCGGAGCAGACGCAGGCCGGGCGGCCGCATGTGCGGCACACGGTTTTTTCGGTGGAATAGACGGTCTTGCAGGCGTCGTGGGACATGTATTTCATCCTCCCGGAGGAATTGGCGCGTAAGACATTGCGGCAAAGCCGGGCCGCTGGCAAGCGTCTCTGTCATACGCCGCCCGCCGGCCTCAGGCGCGGGTGGCGATGAAGAAATCCAGCTCGCGCATGTAGCGGCCGATCTTCTCCCTGGTCAGCGGGTCGGTCAGGGGTTTCATGCCGTGCGCGTATTCGTGGTGGGCCATGAAGCACCAGGACAGGCCGCGCAGGACGATGACCCGCTCCATGACGGCGCAGAGACGGTCCAGGGCCTCCAGGGGCGGCGCGTCGTTCAGGTGGGCCTGATAGGCGGTCAGGAATGCCCGGCGCTGCTCGGGGTTGATGACGGTTTCCGTTCGCCACAGCGTTGTCGTCGGGGCCAGGAAGTGGCCGAGGTCCTGGTGGCGGCTGGAGACGACGGCCTTTTCCCAGTCCACGAGAAAGGCGCCGTGCGGGCCGACGAGGAAATTGCCGGAGTTGACCTCGGTGTTGACCACGCAGGGCCGGTCCCCGGCGAAGAGCGGGCGGCTGTCCTCGCCCAGGCGGACGATGCGCTCGTGGTAATCGAGCAGGCGGGCGCGCTCGCCGGTCAGCGCGTGGTCCGGGTAGCGGTTGATGAGCCCGAGGCTCTCGGCCGCGATGGCCGCAACGGGGTCCTCCTGGGCGAGCAGTCCGGGACAGGGCGGCAGGCTGTGGATGCGGGCGAAGATCCGGGCAGCCTTGTGCAGGTCGCGGCCGTAATCCAGCGACGAGCCGGGCAGGAACTCCATGAGCATGACCCCGCCGCCGAAGGGCTCGCGGGCCGGGTGGACGCGCAGGGGGCGCGGCGTCACGCCCGAGAGGGCCACGCACTCGAGGACCCGGAACTCGTATCCGATTTGGTCGGCCAGGCCCAGCTGGCTGCCGCGGTTGATGCGGAAGACCATGTCCCGGCCGCCGCTGCGCACGAGGAAGTTCTGGTTGTACTCGCCGGCGGCCAGGAAGGAGATTGCGGGAACGTCGTTCACCCAGCCCTGTTCCAGCAGAAACTCGGAGATCAGCTTTTCCATGCGTGGGGCACCAGGTTGAAGCGGCGGATGCAGGCCATGGTCTGCGAATCGGCGTCGCGGTTGCGCCGCGCATAGTCGGCCAGGTCCTCGGCCGTGTCCACGTCGGGCCAGGGGCCGAGGAGGATTGGCGCGAGCCCGAGGCGGCGGCAGTTGTCCAGGGTGCGGGCCAGGACATGCGGGCCTCCCCACGGAACGCCCGCAAAAATGTCGGGCGTCAGCGGTGCGGCCAGCCCCAGGAGATGGAAGCCGCCGTCGGGCGAGGGGCCCAGGCAGAGGGGGGCCTGCTCAAGGGCGGCGAAGGCCTTTTCCACGTGCCCCGCCGGGAGGTCCGGCAGATCGCTGCCGATGAGCACGGCGCCGGGCTCGCCCGTGTCCAGGACGTCGCGCAGGGCGATCAGCATGCGCTCGCCGAGGCCGCTTCCGCGCTGGGCGGCGTAGTCATGGTGCGGTCCGAATAGGGCCCGGTATTCCCCTGTCGGCGTCGAAGGCTCGCAGCAGACGGTCACGCGCGCCCCCAGACTCTGAAGCATGCGCAGTTCGTCGCGGATGAAGGCGGTCTGCAGGGCCGCGGCCCGGTCCATGCCGACGACCGCGCCCAGCCGCGTCTTGGCCGCCCCGGGGCGGGGGTATCTGGTGAAGAGCAGGACGCGCATGGTCATGCCCCGTGCCTGCGGTACAGGCCGGCCAGTCGTCCGGCCGGGACGCCGAGGTGGTACAGCAGGCGCAGGAAAAGGTTGCGCAGGGTGCAGCGCAGCAGGCCTTCGCGCAGCTGCCTGCGGCCCGAGGTGCGCACGGGGAAGGCCAGGATGCGGATGGCGTGGCCCCGGCGATGCAACCTGGTCATGAACTCCAGGTCCTCCATCAAGGGCAGGGGGCGGAAGCCGCCGAGCCGCTGAAAGACCTCGCGTCGAACGAAAATGGCCTGGTCGCCGTAGGGCACGCGCGTGAAGCTCGAACGCGCGTTGGCCGCGGCCGCGATGAACGCAAGTCCCGGGGATGCTTCGGCGTAGCCCAGGCTGAAGGCGCCGCCGGCCGGCGCCGGGTCGGCCAGGCACTGGCGGACGAGAGAAAAGGCGTTGTCCGGGAGGCGTGTGTCGGCGTGGAGGAAGAGAAGAATGTCGCCGCGTGCGGCCTCGGCCCCGGCGTTCTGCTGCACGCCCCGGCCGGGGGGGGAGGCCAGGAGGGACAGGCGCGGGTCTGCGGCCAGCAGCGCCGGGATGCGGGCCAGGGTGTCACGTCCAGGCGCGCCGTCGACCACGATGATTTCGAGCGCGCCGGCATCCGGTCTGGCCAGGAGGTCGACCAGCATCGCGGCGATCGCCTCCTCCCTGTAGACCGGAATGACGACGGAGATCTTCATTCCACGACGACGGCCTGCCCGAGGCTGCGGCAGAGGCAGAGCCGGCTGGAGCGGACCAGGACGAGAAGCGGCCCGCCGGAGTTGGAGAGCATCTCGATCTCGGTGCCCGGGGTGATGCCCATGGCCGTGAGCTTGCTCAGATGGCAGCCCTGGGAACGGGAAAGGCAGCGCACGACGGCCTTCTCGCCGTCCTTGAGGTCGTTCAGGGTCCGCACCCCGTCGGCCGTGTCCTTGGTTTTGCAGAAGAACATCACCACCCCAGGCTCATGCCGAGTTGATAGGTCGCCGTGGCCAGGGCAAAGGCGAAGGCCGTGTTGAAGACGACGCTGAAGGCCGCCCAGCCCCACGACGCCTCGCGGGCGATGGCCACCACGGTGACGAAGCACGGCGAGTAGAGGAGCACGAAGATCATGAGGCTCACGGCCACGCTGGTGTTCCACCCCGGCGCGGAGGCGATGCGTCCGGCGAAGTCCGAGTTTTCCGCGTCGCTCAGGGAGTGGGCCGTGGCCAGGGTGGAGACGATGACCTCCTTGGCCGCGATGCCGCCCAGCAGGGCGATGTTGGTGCGCCAGTCGAAGCCGGCCCAGGCCGTGACGGGCTCGATGGCCTGGCCCAGGCGGCCGGCCAGGGAATGGGTCAGGGCCTCCTCCTTGAGGCGCAGCTCCAGGGCCGCGAGGGATGCCTCGAGTTCGCCGCGGGCCGCCTCGCCGGTTTCGGCCTGCAGCTGCTCCCGGATGCCGGACATTTCGGCCTCGTAGGGCGCGGCCTTCTCCTGGGGCAGCCCGGGGAAGGTCATCATGGCCCAGATCAGCACGGCGATGGCCAGGATGACGGTGCCGGCCTTCCGGATGTACTGCCAGCCGCGCTCCCAGGTGTGCAGCACGAGGCCCATGGCCGTGGGCATGCGGTAGGGCGGCAGCTCCATGACGAAGGGGGTCGAAGGGCCGCGGATGATCGTGGAGCGCATCATTTTGGCCGCCACCAGGGCCGCCGCCCAGCCGGCCAGGGTGATGAGGAACATGACCCGCGCCCCGTGCTCGGGGAAAAAAGCGGCGGCGAGCAGGATGAAGACCGGCACCTTGGCCCCGCAGGCCATGAAGGGCGCGGTCAGGAGCGTGGCCAGCTTCTCCTTGGGGCTTCTGAGGGTGCGCGCCGCCATGACGCCCGGCACGGCGCAGCCGCCGGGGATGCCGCCGGAGATGATGAACGGCACCACGGAACTGCCGTGCAGCCCGAAGATGCGGAAGACGCGGTCGAGCATGTAGGCCATGCGCGCCATGTAGCCCGAATCCTCCAGAAAGGTGATGCCCAGGAACATGATGAGGATGAGGGGCACGAAGCCGAGCACCCCGCCCACGCCGGCAATGATGCCGTCGATGACCAGGGAGCGCGTCAGACCCGGCGGCATCTTTCCGGCCAGTTCGGCCAGACGGGCGAAGGCGGCCTCGACCCATCCCATGGGTACCTCGCCCAGGGTGAAGGTCACGCTGAACAGGCCGTAGAGGATGGCGAGCATGATGGCCGGTCCGGCCACCTGATGGGTCAGCACGGCGTCGATCTTGTCCGAGAGGTCGGCCCGGCCCTGCAGGTCGGGCATGACGGTCAGCACCCCCTGGCGCAGGATGGAGGAAATGTAGCCGTAGCGGTAGTCGGCGATGAGAAATTCGGGCTGGGTCTTGAGGGTTTTCTCGCAGTGGCGGGCCACCTCGTCGGCCATGTCGCGCAGGCGGCGGTGCAGTTCGTAGTCGGCCTCGAAGAGCTGGCGGACGACAAGGTCGTTTTCCAGGAACTTGAGGGCCAGCCAGCGCGGCGGGTACGTGTCCGCCAGAAAGCCCGTGCCTGAGATCAGTTTCGTCATTTCCCCGAGCACCGGGTCCAGGTCCGGGCCGTAGGAGATGGACAGCGGCTCCCAGGATTTCCGGGGATGCGTCAGGGCGGCCTGCAGGGCCTCGCGCACGCCCAGGCCGCTGCGGGCCACGGTGCGGACCACGGGCAGGCGCATGAGGTCGGCCAGGCGGTCCGAGTCGATGCGGATGCCCTTGGACTCCAGGGCGTCGACCATGTTCAGGGCCAGGGTCACCGGGATGCCCAGCTCCAGGAACTGCACGGTCAGGTACAGGTTGCGCTCCAGGCTGGTGGCGTCGATGACGTTGATGATGCCCTGGGGGCGCTCCTTGACGAGGAAGTCCCGGGCCACGAGCTCTTCCTGGGAGTAGGCCGTCATGGAGTAGGTGCCGGGCAGGTCGATGACGCGGACCGCGCCCGAGGGCATGTCCACGAACCCTTCCTTCTTCTCCACGGTGATGCCGGGGTAGTTGCCGACGTGCTGCCTGGACCCCGTCAGGGCGTTGAAGAGCGTCGTCTTGCCGGCATTGGGGTTGCCGGCAAGGGCGATGGTGGCGATGGCTTCAGTCAAGGTCGTCTTCCGGGAGTTCGACGGTGATGAAGTCCGCCTCGCTGTTGCGCAGGGTCAGCGTGAAACCCTTGAGGCGCAGGGCGACGGGGTCCTTCAGGGGGGCGCGTCCGATGACGGTGACCTCGGTGCCAGGGACGAGGCCCATGTCCCGGATGCGGCGGCCGAGTTCACCCTGGGCGGCGACGGTCTTGATGATGCCGCGCTGGTCCACGCGCATTTGTCGCAGGTTGACGATGGTTGACACGGGTTCTCCTTGAAGCTGCATGGTCGGCCGGCTTCACGCCGGGGGGAAGAATATTTAGGACGTCTAATTTGTCAAGCCAAGAGGCCGCCGGAGAGCGGCCGGATGCCGCGGTTTTTTCCGGTCTTTCGTGGCCCGCCGCGCAATCCGCCCGTCAGGACGACTTGGAGCACTTGTCGTCCTGCCGTTCCAGGCAGGAGCGGATGCATTCCGCGCAGTTGGTGCAGGTCCCCCGCTCGCTGCAGGTCCTGGTGAAGTTCTCCAGCCAGTCCTTGCCCGTGCGCGGGCAGGTCATGATGAAGCGTGCGAACCTGGTCAGGGTTTCGAGGCTCTCGTCATCGATGTGGTGCTCCAGCTTGCAGGCCGTGTCCTCGGCCACCTCGGGGCGGATCTGCAGGAACGTGTGCAGGAAGTCGAAGAGCACCTTGTGGCGGTGCACGATGCGCGTGGCCGTGCGGAACCCCTCGGGAGTGAGCGTCACCGAACTGTAGGGTTGGTAGTTGATGAGGCCGCGCTGGGAAAGTTTCTGCAGGGCGTTGGTCACGGAGGCGCGCTGCACGCCCATGGCGTCGGCGATATCCTTGGCGCGGGCCTCGGAATGCGCGGACTCCAGGGAAAAGATGACTTCGAGATAGTCTTCCAGGTTGGAGGACATGTGGTCCATGGTGTTGTCGTCCTGTTGGCGTTGTGCTCGGGAAAAAGTTAGATAAGTCTATAGGCAAGATTGTGAAGTGGCAAGGGGAGCACGGGATGGCGAAAAGCCTGTCATGCCGGTTCGGGGAGGAAAAGCGCTTTTCAGGATCGCGAAAAAAACGTACGTGACTGGCGTCGGATTCATTCAGCCGCACGAGGAGAGCAGACGTGACGAATGCACAGCTTCTGTCCATGGAAGAGACCCTGGAACGCATGTCCGGGGACCGGGAATTGCTGGCCAGCCTGTTCCAGCTTTTCGTCAGCGACGCTCCCAAGAAGCTCGAAAAGATGGACGCATGCGCCGCTCAGAGGGATCTCTACGGCGTGGAGCGTACGGCCCATTCCCTCAAGGGCGCTTCGGCCACGGTGGGCGCGTCCCAGCTCTGCGCGATCGCGGCCGAAACCGAGCGGGCCGCCAAGGCCGGGTCCTGGGATGACGTGGATCGGCTCCGCCGGGATCTGGACCGCGTCTGCGGCCAGACCCTGGAGGCCATGCGCGATTTCTGCGGCGGTTCCTAGCCTGCCTGCGGCATGGCGAACATGCCGTCTTCGTAAATGACCGTCTTCGTGCCGTCGCGCAGGAAGGCGGTCACTTTTTTGGGCTCGGTGTTGACGAGGTCCCAGTGCAGGGCCGAGTCGTTGAAGCCCAGCTCCTTTTTTCTCTCCTCGGTCAGTTCGGCCGGGTTCCCCGCATAGGTGTCCGCGTAGGAAGCGCCCACGGCAACGTGGCAGTTGCCGTGCTCGCCGCCGAAGTTCTCGTCGAAGAGGGTGTGGGCCATGAAGGCGTCTATGCGCGAGAAGCGCTTGTCCGTGAGTGAGAATTCGCCCAGTTGGCACGCGCCTGGGTCCATCTCCAGCTGGGACCGCACGAACGCTTCGCCCTGGTCGGCCCCGACCACGCGGGCCTTGCCCCCGGAAAACTCCAGGGTCACGCCGCTGACGAGGTTGCCGCTGCGGTAGGAGGGCTGGTCCGCATGGTAGACGCCCTCGGTCAGGCGGTGATCCGGGGACATGAAGAGCTCGAAGCTCGGGATGTTGTGCCCCGAAACGCCGATCCAGCGCCGGTCGCGGCCGGGGAAGACCTTGAGGTCCGTGGAGACGGACTGCACATGATAGAATTCGACGTCCATGGCGTTGAGCCAGGCCTTGACGCCTTCAGCCTGGCGGAAGATGCCCTCCCAGGCCGCCACGGGGTCGGCGTCGTCGAGGTAGGAGGCGCGGACGATCTGGGCGGCGTAGTCGTCGAGGGACAGCCCGGAGTTCTCGGCCAGGGCCGGGGTGGGCATGAGGCACAGGGTCCAGCCGAACTCGCGCATTGCCTCCCGGCGGTCCAAGATGTCGCGCAGGTATTTGCGGGCCAGGGAGAAGCTGGCGATCTTGGCCGGCGGGGTGTCCTTCAGATGGGTGATGGAGTCCGGGGCCAGGAGGGAGACGAGGCCGCCCAGGCGCTCGAAGAGTTCGCGGTCGCCGGGCACGACGAAGGACAGCTGGTCCTGTCCGGCCCCGGTGAAGAACCCCTTTTCCAGGGTGCTCGGAAGGTTCATGCGCACCACGGGGTTGAGGCCCTTCTCCAGGACCAGGGCCTGCATCTTCTCGGCCAGGGCCAGGGCCTGCAGGTCCGTGCGGATGAGGACGATGTCGCCGGGGGCGAAGGGGGTGACGCGGGCCTTCTGCATGCCCCAGAACAGGACCTTGGCGTATTTTTCGAGCTGGATGTCGCTTAGCATGTATCTCCTCCGGTCCGGGCCTCGCAGCCCAGCAGGGTGTTCAGACGTTCTCGTTCGGCCGGTTCGAAGACGAAGCTCCCGGCGGGGGGGAGCCCCTGCGCCAGTCGCCAATCGCGGTGCAGCCTGTGGTAGCTGACGGCCAGGGCCGCCGCCATGTCCAGGCCCAGGCGCCCGGCCAGTTCCGGGATGGCCTCAGGCGCCCCTTCGATCTCCGCGAAGTGGCCGAAGGGCAGGATGTCCATGCACACGGCGGTGCCGGCCACATCCCAAACGGCGCGGAATTTTTCGTAGGTGAAGCTCGCGGCGTAGCCCAGGCCTCGCAGGATGAGGTCCATGCTCGCAGCGTCGTCGACCCGGCACTCCCGCTCCAGACGGCTCTTGACCCCTGGCGCGTCCGGGCCGACAGAGGGCTCCTTGAAGGTCAGGGTCGTGACCAGTGCGCGCCGAAGGCGCAGGAGGCGTCCCGTGGACGCAAGCTCGTCCCCGCGGTCGTAGACCGTGTTGGACTCGAAGTGCCAGGGCGTGCGCAGGCTGCCGAGGGCCCGGAGCCGCTCTTCGAGGCCTTGGCGGTCGGTCAGGGAAAATTTGGCTTCGTGCTCGACGGTCATGGCCTCACCAGAAGATCCAGAGCACGACCGGCGCCAGGGCCAGGCGGTACCAGGCGAAGGGCCGCAGGGTCAGGCGGGAGAGCAGCGCGATGAAGACCTTGACCGCGGCCCAGGCCGAAACGAAGGACACGGCGAAGCCCACGGCCAGAACGAGGAAATCGTCCGGGCCGAAGATCCTCCAGCTCTTGAGCAGGTCGTAGCCCGTGGCCGCGAACATGAGGGGCACGGCGGCGATGAAGGAGTACTCGGCCGCCACCCGCCGGTCCACGCCCAGGATCATGCCGCCCATGATGGTCGCGGCCGAGCGCGAGAAGCCGGGCCACAGGGCCAGGCACTGGAAGCAGCCGACGCCCAGGGCCAGGGCCGGGGTCATCTCGTCCAGGTCGCCGACGCTTTTCCTGATATTGAGCCGTTCGACCAGCAGGATGGCCAGGGCGCCGATTATGAGGGCGAAGGCCACTGTCACGGGCGAGAAGAGGTGCTCCTTGATGGCCGAGTGGGCGAAGAGGCCCAGCAGGGACGCGGGCAGGGACGTCAGGAACAGCAGCCACAGCCCGCGCACGCCTCCGAAGGCCCGTCCCGAGGGACGTACCAGGCCCCAGAAGGTCGGCAGGTACATGGCTACAACGGCCAGGATGGCCCCGAGCTGGATGACGATCTCGAAGGTTTCCGCCTTGGGGCCCGTGAACCCCAGAAGGTGCCCGGCGATGATCAGGTGGCCGGTGGAGGACACGGGCAAAAACTCGGTCAGGCCTTCGACGATGCCCAGGATGATGGCGTTCAGGTATGTTGTCATGGAGTGTGGGGCTGGAACGTGAAAAAGAACCTCCTACGCGCGCGGGGCGGTGGGGGTCAAGCGCGCCTTGCCCGACGGGTGTTCATGGACTAAGGCAGGCTTTTCGACCGCGCAAGGAGGCAGACGTGCGCACACTGCGATTCTACAAGGCCGTTCCGGGAGGCAACCCCACCATCCTGATCCTCGACCCCGTGCCTGCGGGGGACAGGGCGGCCGTGTCGCGGGTCCTCATGGGCGCGGGGCACCTTCAGGCCGAGCAGGTCGGCTTCCTTGACCTCGCGGCCCGGCCCGTGCGCCTGGACATGATGGGCGGGGAGTTCTGCGGCAACGCGTGCCGGGCGGCGGCCGCCGTGATGGCGCGCGAGGGTTCGGGACTGCTGCCCCATGGGGGAGGCTTGCGCGGGGAACTCTCGGTGTCCGGTGTCGAGGCGCCGGTGGGCCTGCGCGTGGAGGGTGGCGAGTGCTGGGCGCAGATGCCGTTGCCCGGAGAGCCCGGCATGGGGGTGCGCGAACTCGGGCAGGGCCTGGGGCTGGTGCGTCTGCCCGGCATCGCCCACATTTGCCTCGACGAGGAGCGGCACCCCTTTCCCGGCGACTTCGCAGGCGCCGCCGAGGGACTTCGGGCCCGTTTCGACGTGGAGGCCGAGGCCGTGGGCTGCATCTGGTACCGGGCGAACCCGTCCTGGGCCATCAAGCCCGTGGTCTGGGTCCGCTCCACCGCCTCGACCCATTTCGAGACCGGGTGCGGCTCCGGCAGCCTGGCTCTGGCCCTGTGGCTGGGGAGGGGGCAAAATTTTCCTACGGACCTCACGGTGCTGCAGCCCAGCGGCAACCCCATCGGGGTCTGCCTCGAAGAATCCGGCCCCGTCCGCCGGGCCTGGATACACGGGCCCGTCGACCTGGTGGCCCGGGGCGAAGCCTTCGTGTGACTACTTCTTCATCTGCAGGGCCGTCTGCACGACCTGGTCGCTGGTGGTGATGACCTTGCTGTTCGCGTCGAATCCCTTCTGAGTCATGATCATCTGCACGAACTCCGTGGACAGGTCGACGTTGGAGTTCTCCAGGGAGCTGGAGACGACCTCGCCCAGGCGGGCTTCGGAGGGCCAGCCCAGGATCACCCCGCCGGAGTCCCTGGTGGCCGAGAAGAGGTTCCCGCCTTCGCGGTAGAGTCCCTGGGGGTTGATGAAGTCGGCCAGGGGGATCTTGTAGAGGGCCTGGATCTGCCCGTTGGAGAAGTTGCCGATCATCGTTCCGCCCGCGTCCACGGACACGCTCTGCAGGATGCCGCGCGAGTACCCGTTTTGGGATTGCGACAGGGTGCTCGATCCGGCGCTGTAATTGGTCATGCTGAGAGCCGTGCGGTCGGTGCCGAGCATGGTCGGCAGGTTGGCGATGTCCGTGCCGAGGTCGTCCAGGGTTGCCACGCCGGCGGGCAGGTTCCAGCCCCCCGATGAGCGCAGGCCGAAATTGAGGGAACTGCTGATCGGCGCCGCCCCGTTCACGGTGGCCGTGAAGACGGGAAACCCGTTTTCATCGAAGGCCACGGGCGTCCAGGTGCTCTTGTCGTCGGACGTTCCCGAGAAGGCGGTCATGCCCATGAGTTCGCCCGCAGGGGTGAAGGTCAGGGTGCCGGTCATGACGATGCCCTTCTTGGCGGCGAGGGCCGAGGCGTCCTCGCCCGGAGGGACGGCCACGACATATTCCCAGACCCTCGTGCCGTTGGTGTCGCCCGAGATGTCGTTGACCGGGTCGAAGTAGACGCTCAGTTCGTGGGCCTGACCCGCTGCGTCGTAGATCTTGAGCTGCGACCCGTAGGCGTAGGAGCTGGAGGCCAGGGGTTCTTCCCCGGTCGGGTCCCACTTGTCGAACAGCGAGGTGAAGGGGCTGACGGCATCGGTGCTGCGTTCCGGGGATCCCGAGTTCAGATTGATGATCATCTGGACTTCAGTCGTCGGCTCGGGCTCGGACACGGCCAAGCCGCCCTCGTTGGTGGACAGGACGATATCCTGGAGGTTGGCCGCCGAGGCCTGCGGAAGGTTCAGCTCGGCGTCGTCCGGGTCTCCGATGGGCAGCCGGTAGCCTTGCAGGACATTGCCCTGCGGGTCGCGCAGGTATCCGTCCTTGTCGAAGCGGAAGCCTCCGGCCCGTGTGTAGTAGACGGAGTCCGTGGTGTCCGGTGAAACGATGAAGAAGCCCTGGCCGGCAATGGACAGGTCGGTGGCCGCGTTGGTCGGCTCCAGGGCCCCGACGGTCATGTCGCGGTGGATGGAGCTGATGCCTACGCCCTGGCCGATCTGGTTGCCCACGGTGGACGCAGGGAGCTGCTCGCTGATAAGGGTGCTGAAGAGCATCCTCGACGATTTGAACCCCACGGTGTTCATGTTGGCGATGTTGTCGGAGATGACGGACATCTGTTCCTGATGGGCGATCATGCCGGTGCTGCCGATATAAATGGACGAGGAGATACTCATGGGCGCCTCCGCGGCTGAGGGAAATCGTGGTCGACGCGGCATTTTTTTCCCGCGCGCAGGACATTTTGCAGGAATGGTTCCAGCCAGGCTGACGGCCTGCCTGCTGCTGTGCTGCGTGACGGCGCTGTGGGCCGGGAGCCTGCCCGACCTGACCGCGCCCGGTCATCCCGGCTGGAAGGAAAAGGTCTTCTCGGGCCGTACGGTCTACACGCCGTTGCCGGCCGAGGGCCTGCTCATGGCGGAGAGCAGGGGCACGGCTTCGGGGCTGTACCACGAGGGACGCGTCGATCTGCGGCTCACGCCGTGGCTGAAGTGGTCATGGAAGGTCGGCAACGTGCTTGAGGGCGTGAACGAGCGGGAAAAGTCCGGCGACGACTACCCGGCCCGCATTTACGTTGTGGCCAAGGGCGGCGTGGCCTTCTGGCGGACCAAGGCCCTGTCCTACGTCTGGTCGAGCATAGAGGAGCGGGACGCCATGTGGCCCAACGCCTTCACCGCCAACGCCCACATGATCGCGGTGCGCGGCGGAGCAGACCGTCTGGGCGAACTGGTCGCGGAAAAGCGCAACATCCGGGAGGACTGGAAGCGGGCCTTCGGCGAGGACATCGAGGAGATCGACGCGGTGGCCATCATGACCGACACGGACAACTCGGGTCAGAGCGCCCGGGCCTGGTACGGGCAGCCCCGGTTTTCAGCCGACTGAGGAAGGCTGGAAGAGGGAGGGAATCGACTCGCGGGCTCCTGCGGCCACGGTCGTTGGCCGCCGTTCGGGATAAAAAGCCGGGAGCCCCTCGCAATTGAGGCTCCCGGCGCGCAAGGAGAGAAAAATGCGGGCCGGCTTTCACCGGCCCGTTTTTTATTTGAGGTGGTCGGCCAGCACTTCGGCGATGTGCCGCACGGCGAAGCCGGACTTGTTCACTTCCGCGCCGCCGCGCAGCTGCATGATGCAGCCCGGGCATTCGGTCACCAGGACCTCGGCCGCGGTGCGGGCCGCGTCGGCCAGCTTGTTCTTGAGGATCTGCTCGGACACGCCCGGGAACTTGGCGGAGAAGGTGCCGCCAAAGCCGCAGCAGACCTGCTCCTGTTCGGCCTGGGCGTACTCGTACCCGCCCAGGGCCAGCAGCTTGCGCGGCTGCTCGACCACGCCCATGCCGCGGCAGAGGTGGCAGGGGGCGTGCATGGTGACACGCTGGTGGGTCTGGGTGAACTTCTCGTCGGTCACGCCGAGCACGTCGGTCATGAAGGCCGAGAAGGGGATGACCTTGGCGGCGAAGGCCTTGGTCTGCGCGTCGTTCTCGCCCAGCAGGAACGGGTAGTTGTGCTTGAGGTGCGAGGCGCAGGAGGCGCATAGCGTGATGATGTAGTCGTAGCTGCCGGCCATGGCGTCGATGTTCTGCCTGGCCACGTCGATGCTGGCCTTCTTCTCGCCCATCATCTGCAGGGGCAGGCCGCAGCAGGACTGGTCCATGGGGAAGTCGATCTCGACGCCGTGGGCGCCCAGGACCTTCACGGCCGCCTCGAGTTGCTCGGGGTAGACGAAGTCCTGCACGCAGCCCGAGAACAGGGCGACGCGGTACTTGGGCGCGGAGACCCGCGGCTTCAGGGACTCGAAACGGTCGCGGAAGGGCTTGGCCGCGATGGCCGGAAGGGCCTTGAACCCGTGATCCTTGGAGAAGATGTGGGGCAGGTGCCGGATGTACTGCGTGCCGCCCGTCAGCGGGCGTTGGGCCATCTTGGCCGTGCGCAGGAAGGTGTGGAAGAGCTTGCGGTTCTTCATCAGTTTGCCGAGCAGCAGGGACGGCAGCGGGTGGCCTTCCTCGTCGAGGATGCGGGAGTGGAGTTCCTTGATGAGCCTGGGCAGGTCGATCCCCGCGGCGCAGATGTGCTTGCAGGCTTCGCAGTTGATGCAGTTCTGGACCAGGTTGCGGGCCTTCTCCCTGCCGTGGAAGAAGTAGGTCAGGATGAGGCCGATGGCGCCGATGTAGATGTGGCCCATCTGATGGCCGCCGACCATGCGGTAGACCGGGCAGACGTTGGCGCAGGCGCCGCAGCGCACGCAGCGCAGGACCTGGGCGAAGAGCGGATCCTTGGCCATCTCGCTTCGGCCGTTGTCGAGGAAGATGATGTGCATCTCCTTCTTGTTGCCGGGCGCGGACTGGCACTCGTTGGCGCCGCTGATCCATGTCACGTAGGAGGTGATGGCCTGGCCCGTGGCGTTCTTGGGCACCACGCGCAGGATTTTCAGGGCGTCGTTCAGGGAGCCGCAGAGCTTGTCGATGCCGGCGATGGCGACGTGCACGCGGGGCAGGGTGGTGACCAGGCGGGCGTTGCCCTCGTTGGTCATCAGGCCGATGGTGCCGGTCTCGGCGATGGCGAAGTTGGCTCCGCTGATGCCCATGTCGGCTTCGGCGTACTGGCGGCGCAGCTCGCGGCGGGCGACCTTGACCAGGCGCTGGATGTCCGTGGACTGGTCCTGCTTGGTGACCTGGGAGAAGAGCTCGGCCACCTGGTAGCGGGACAGGTGGATGGCCGGCATGACCATGTGGCTCGGGCCTTCGCTGCGCAGCTGGATGATCCACTCGCCGAGGTCCGTCTCGATGACTTCGAGATTGTCCTTCTCCAGGCGGTGGTTGAGGAGGGTCTCCTCGGCCGTCATGGACTTGGACTTGACGATCTTCTTGCAGGCGTTTTCCTTGGCGATGCGGGCCACGATCTCGTTGGCCTCGTCGCCGTCCTTGGCCCAGTGCACCTTGATGCCGTTGGCCTCGGCCTTGGCCTTGAACTCGGCGTAGAGCTCGTTCAGGCGGGAGATGCCGGCGTCCTTGACCTTGGCGACCTCGTCGATGAGGGCTTTGACGTCGTATTCACGGAAGGCGTTGGCCCGGCCGACAGGGTAGGCCGTGGCGAACTTTTCCATGGCGCCGCGCAGGAAGGTGTTGTCCAGAGCCTCGCGCAGCTCCTTGTTGTAATCGGAAAGTGTTTTGGCCGTCTGCATTATTTGTCCTCCAGAATCAGGATGTGCAGTTCCAGGGGCCCGTGCACGCCCAGGGCCAGAACGCGTTCGATGTCGGCCGTGCGGCTCGCGCCGGTGACGAAGGCCAGATAGTTGGGCTTGCGGCTCTGGAAGCCCTTGAGTTCGTCGTAGAGGTCCTCGGTCGTGGCCCGGATGCGGGACTTGGGGATGACCGCGACGTGGATCTCGCTGACCATGGTCGCCAGGCGCAGCTCCTCGCTGGAGGAGTCGATGACCAGGCTGCCGGTCTCGCCGATGCCGTAGTCGGCCACGGTGAAGCCGATGTCGATGCCGGCCAGGTGGCTGCGCATGCCGTCCTTGATGACGGAGATCTCGCGGCTGGCGGCCTGCTTGACCAACTCGGCCAGGTCGGCGTCGTTCAGGGCCGGGGCGGCGATGATCTTGCCGAACTGCTTGAGTTCACACAGGTCTCTGCCCTTGTCCGAGAGGGACTCTTCGCACCCGCTCATGAGCAGCTGGCACGCTTCCTTCTGGGAGCACAGGTCGACGGTATAGGCGATGGCCTGGGCCATGGAATCGACTTCCGAGACGATGGCCGAGACGAGTTCCGCTTTCTTTCTGAATTTTTCCAAAACCTCTGGGGTTGGTCCCATACATCCTCCTGGGTGAGTTCGTTTGCCGTACTCTAGGCAGGATGCGTGCCACGCTGAATGCGAACTTCGCCTTTAAGTATTTCAAGCGAATAGCGGTGGGAGCGTGGCGTTGGTCACGGCGCTTCCGTGAGCTTTGAGGCATTTCACCCAATGGGCCTGGGGGGAATGGCGCAGCCGGTCAGCAGGACAAGAATGGCGCAGAGGGGTTCGAGGATTCCAACAGTCTGTTTTGTCCTGGAGTTGTTTCCCTGGTATCGTGTAAAATGGTCTGCGCGGAGTGGCCCAAAAAAGTTTTGACAATTTCCTTGTCACGTATCTTATACTCCGGCCCAAGAAGCCATCTTTCATGGACAGTCTGTCCCGGGGCGGTTTCGTCCTTCGGGCGTGACGTCGTCTGCACGCGTCGAAGGGAGGAACCGCAGCGGGACTTTGACCATAACATGTAACAAGGGAGAAGGCGAAATGGCACAGGAAAAAGTCCTCAACGGAGTCAACGTCGATCAGGTCTTCAGCACTATCGATCGGATCAAGGAGAAACCGGAAATTGCGAATTTCTCCTTTCGCGCCCGGAACTCCTGGGTTTCCGGAACTCATAACCGGGCGACGGTCAAGGATTTCTACGGCGCATTGCAGGAGGATGATTCCCGCGCCCCGCTTGTCTTCGAGATCGACGAGCCACCGGTGCTGTGCGGCAGAAACAAGGGCGCGAATCCTGTGGAGTATCTTCTTGTCGCCCTGTCGGGTTGCCTGACGACGAGTCTGATCGCCCATGCGTCTGTGCGCGGGATGGAAATACGAAACGTGGAGTCCAGATACGAGGGCGAACTGGATCTCCGGGGATTTTTGGGGATATCGGATGAAGTCCCCGTGGGTTACAAGAATATAAGCATCTACTTCAAGATTGATGCGGATCTTTCAGATGCCCAGAAGCTGGAACTCATCGAGATGGCGAAGAAGTATTCGCCGGTCTACAACAGCGTAGCCAACCCGGTGCCGGTTTCCGTCAAACTGGACAACTGATGAAGATGTCGAGATATTGTCCGGTGAGCGCGTAAGGGGCGCCGTTCACCGGACAATGCATTCCAGGATCCGATATCCGCAAGGGGCGCGGCGTTACTTCCCGGTTCCGGAACACTCCTCCAGCAAATACAAGATATTTCGGTACGGTATGCCTCCATGCCGGCCAAGGCCGATCTCGCAGGTCCTGGAAGTCGAGTAGCCTTCGCTGCATTCTCGCACCTGCTCCGCCAGACCCTCCAGAGCCGAGGCGTTGAGCTCCGGTCTGTGGAAGCCCTTGTCGCCGGAGAAGCCGCAGCAGAGGATGCCTTCGGGCAGGATGACTCTCCTGGCCAGCGGCCTGGCCAGGTCCATGAAGGCTGCGGTCAGGCCCATGAGGCGGGTGGAGCAGGTCGGGTGCAGGGCGATGTCGCGGTCCACGGGCCTGAAGCGCAGGCGGGGCAGCAGAAAAGTGCGGGCGAATTCGATGGGTTCAAAGAGGCTGAGCCCCTTGATTTCCTTTTTCATCCTCGCAAGGCAGGGGCTCGTGTCGCAGAGGATCGGATGGCGGCCATTTTCCGAAGCGCTGCGCAGCGCCTCTTCCAACTCCAGAATCCTGTCCCTGGCCTGGACGTAAAGCCCCTTGGTCTCGAACGCCTTTCCACAGCACAGCCCCTTCACGTTGTCCGGGATGCGCACCGCGAACCCGGCCCTCTCCAGCAGGCGCACCGTGACATCCGGCAGCGGCTCCCGCCGGTCGTCGCGGGTGTCGCCCATGGTCCGCGTGGCGCAGGAGGGCAGATAGACGATCACGTCCCGACCCTTGGCGGAGCCTCTTTTGTGCGGGAGCGGTCCCGCCGCGCGGGGCAGGCTTGCATGCCATTGCGGGAGGCGGCTACTGCTCAGTCGTGTCAGCACCCGGCTGATCGCCTCCATCTTTTCCGCGCCCATGGCCAGGTGCGCCAGATCGACCGCGCCGAGCACGTTACGGGCCAGGGCCGTGGCGGCGGAAAAATGGTCGGCCACGGTGCTCGCGGCCAGGCGGACGGCGGGTGTGGCTGCATCATGGCGCAGGTCGCGGATGAATGAGGCCACGTCGATGGCCAACGGACAGCGCGTGGTGCACAGACCGTCCGTGGCGCAGGTCGATTCGCCCAGTTCGGTGAAGGCGGAGCGCCATTTCCTCGCATCGTCGCAAAGCCCTTCCTGCTCCAGCCTTGTGATTTCCCTCCAGGCCGCGATGCGCTGGCGCGGGGTGAAGGCGATGTGCCGCGAGGGGCAGACGGGTTCGCAGAAACCGCAGTCCACGCACATGTCGATGCGCGGGTGGCTGGTCAGGGGGAGCTTGAGGCCGCGCAGGTGGGCGTGCGGGTCCTCGTCGAACATGACGCCGGGGTTGAGGACGCCGTGCGGGTCCAGCAGGGCCTTGATCTCGCGCATGACCTCGTAGACCGTGTCGCCCCACTCCAGACGCACGTAGGGCGCGATGGCCCGTCCCGTGCCGTGTTCGGCCTTGAGGGAGCCGTCGAAGTCGCGGGTGACGACCTCGGCCAGGTCGTCCAGGAAGCCGTGCAGGCGGTCCAACTCACGGGGGTCGCTGATGCGCGTGGGCAGGGTGAAATGGAAGTTGCCGTGGAAGGCGTGTCCCATGACGCCCGCGTCGTAGCCGTGTCGGGCGAAGAGGCGCCGGAAGGCCGCGCACCCTTCGGCAAGGCGTTCCACCGGGATGTTGACGTCCTCTGTGATGACGAACTCGTCGGCGGCCCGGAAGCTGCTCACGGCCGAAAAGAGGCCGCGCCGCACGGCCCACAGCCTCTCGCATTCGTCTGCGTCCGTGGTGAAGCGCGCCGGGGCGACCTGTTCGATGCCCTCCAGGGCGGCGAGGATCTCCCCGGTGTTGCGACGCAGGGTTTCCGGGTTTGTCGCGCGGGTCTCCATGAGCACGGCGCAGGCCGAGTCCGAAAGTTCGCGCAGCAGGGGCGGGGCGGCTGGCAGGTTTTCCACGGCGCGTATGGAGGTGCGGTCCAGCAGTTCGGCTGCCTGCACCGGGCAGCCGCCGCGCAGGGCCATGACCGCCCGGGCCGCGGCGTCGAGGTCCGGGAAGACCGTCAGGGCCGTGGCCCGCAGGGGGAAGACAGGCACCGTCTCCAGGGTCACGGCGCTGACGAAGCCCAGCGTCCCCTCGGAGCCGATCATGAGGTGGGCCAGGATGTCGACGGGGTCCTCGAACTCGGTCAGGGCGTTCACGGCGTAGCCCGTGGTGTTCTTGATGGAGTATTTGCGCCGGATGCGCGCCGCGAGCTGCGGATCGGCCATGATTCGCCCGCGCAGGGCCGTGAGGCGCTCCAGAACGTGGGAATGGCTGGCGCGGAAGGCCGCCACGCCGGCCGCGTCGCCCGTGTCGAGAACCGCGCCGTCGGCCAGGATGACGCGCAGGGAGCGCATGGTGGCGAAGGTGTTCTGGTCCACGGTGCAGCACATGCCGGCCGCGTTGTTGGCGACGATGCCGCCGATGGTCGCGGCCGCGGCCGAGGCCGGGTCCGGGCCGATGCGCCGCCCGAAGGGCGCCAGCAGAGCGTCGGCTTCGCCGCCGGTCAGCCCGCAGCCCAGGCGGATGAAGCGTCCATCGTCCAGTACCTCGTGCGTCCTCCACTGCGGGCCGCGGATGCGCGCCACGACGTTCTCGCCCGCGGCCTGGCCGTTGAGGCTCGTGCCCGCACCGCGGAAGGTCACGCCTGCGGCGTGATCGCGCAGCAGCCCGACCAGGGCCAGGACCTCGGCTTCGCTCTCAATGTCCACGACGGCCTTGGCCCGGGGCTGGTAGATGCTCGCGTCCAGGGCGAACACGCGGGTACGTACGGCATCGAGGTGTACGCGGTCAGGGGGCAGGATGCGCGCCAGCCCGGTGCGGAGATCTGGTGGCAACATTGACGCTCCGTGTGGTCGAAGCCCCGGAAACGCCGAGCCGGGGCGGGTTTACTGGAAGGTCTGAATCACTAGGTTCCCGCTGTTTTGAAGTCAATGCACCGCATTGTCCGTCGTCCCGAAGAAGTGACCACTGGTCAGAAAATGGTTGCCAAGAGACGTGACGATCGATAATTGTTTATGCTTCGTATACGGTCTTTTTTTTAATATAATCAATAAAAACATGGAGTTATGCTGCTTGTGGCGAAGTCGTCCGGCACGGCTCCGCAGGAGAACCGAATGAAAGCGAAAGCAATTGTGACCGTGGTCCTGGTCATGGCCATCTTCTGCGCCGCCTCGGCCCAGGCAGCGCGCGTCCTCAAGTTCGGCCACATCGCGCCGACCCAGATCGACAACAAGCCCTTCCCCATGCATCGCGCGGCACTGGCCTTCGCCGAGCACGTCGAGAAGGAGACGAAGGGAGAGATCAAGATCGAGGTCTTCCCCCTGGGCCAGCTCGGCAACGAGCGCTCCATGCTGGAGCAGGTCCAGTTTGGCACCCTGGACATGATGGACTGCACCACGGCGGTCATGTCCAATCTCATCCCACAGGTGGGACTGCTGGACCTCTTCTTCCTCTTCCCGAGCAAGGAGGTGGCCTACAAGGTCCTGGCCGACGAGGAGTTCAAGACCGTCATGGACGCCCTCATGCCCCAGATGGGGCTCATGCCCATCGGCTACGCCGAGAACGAGATGCGCGACTTCGGCGTGCGCGACCGCACCATCACCTCGCCTGAGCAGATGAAGGGCGTGCGGGTGCGCGTCATGGACTCCCCCGTCTTTCTGGACAGCTTCCGGGCTCTCGGCGCCAACCCCGTCGGCATCCCCTTCCCCGAACTGTACACGGCCCTGCAGCAGGGCGCCGTGGACATGCAGGAGAACCCCATCCCGACCTCGGTCATGATGAAGTTCACGGAAGTGGCCAAGTTCCTCACGCGCTCCTCCCACTCCCTGACCTGCCTGTACAAGATGGTCAGCCTGCCGGTCTGGGAAAGCCTGACCCCCGAGCAGCAGAAGATCTTCGTCGACGCGGCCCGGATCGCCGAGGACATCAACCGCTCCGAGAACACGAAGATGCGCGCGGAACTCGAACAGCTGGCCAAGGACAAGTTCGGGGCGACCATCGCCGAACTGACGCCGGAGCAGCGCGCGGCCTTCCATGACGCTGTCCTGCCCGTGCACGAGAAGTTCGCCGAGCAGGCCGGCACCATCCCGAACGACCCCAAGTTCGGGAAGTGGGCGGGCAAGCGCTACTACGACATGATCGTGGCCAAGGTGAGCGAATACGGCAAATAGCCTTTTCCTGACGGTCCCGGACCCGGTGCCGGGGCCGCACATGGTGACAACGAAGCGGGGCCTGCGGGCCCTGCCTTTTTTGAGAGAGACATGAAGAAGTTCCTGAACATTCTCGGCAACCTGGAAGAGCTGGCCGTGGGCGGCCTGCTCCTGCTCCTGGCAGTGGGCACGACCATCCAGGTCCTGACCCGCTATTTTCTCGGCCTGACCTTCGACTGGTTCGACGAGGGCAGCCGCTACCTCGTGGTCTTCGCCACCTTTGCCGGCGCCGGCCTGGCCGTGAAACACGGGGCGCATTTCTCCATGGAGGCCGTGACCCAGTACGCCCCCAGGCGTGTCGCGGCGGGCCTTCGCGCCCTGGCCAACATCCTGAGCGCCGTCGTCATGCTGGTCATCGCCTGGTTCGGCTGGGAGCAGACCACGCTGCTGGCGCGCTACGGCATGACCATGGCCTCCCTTGGCCTGCCCATGTGGGTGGCCTATCTGCCCATTCCCGTCTTCGGGCTCAGCATCGCCGCGCGTTTCGGCTCCAAGGCCTGGGAGCACGTGCGAATCGTCCTCGCCGGCGAAGCAGGGGAGGGCGCCTGATGGTCTGGTTCATCGTCTGCGTATTCCTGGGCCTGCTCCTGCTGTCCACGCCCATCGCCATCGTGGTCCTGGCCACCACGGCCGGGGCTGTGACACTGTTCATGAACGTGCCCCTCACGGCCCTGGTGCAGCAGCTCTTCCGCGGCCTGGACAACTTCCTGCTCCTGTCCATCCCGTTCTTCATCCTGGCCGGGAACATCATGGCCGAGGGGCGCATCGCCCATTACCTCGTCGAGACCATGAACGCCTGCGTGGGACGCATCAGGGGCGGCCTGGCCCTGGCCGGCATCCTGACCTGCATGTTCTTCGCGGCCATCTCCGGGTCGAGCCCCGCCACGGTCATCGCCGTGGGCAGCATCATGATTCCGGCCCTGATCCGCGCGGGCTACGACGAGAAGTTCAGCATCGGCCTCATCACCAGCGCAGGCACCCTGGGCATCCTCATCCCGCCGTCCATCCCCATGGTCCTTTATTCCCTGGTGGGCAACACCTCGGTCAGCGACATGTTCATGGCCGGGGTCGTGCCCGGCGTGGTGCGCGTCGTCGTGCTGGGCGCCTTCGCCCTGTACATGGCTCGGCGTCACGGCTGGGGGGCGACGTCGGCCCATTCCTTCGGGGAGACCATACGCATCCTCGGGCGCGCCTCGTGGGGGCTGGCCATGCCGGTCATCGTCCTGGGCGGGATCTACTCGGGCATTTTCACGCCCACCGAGGCTGCTGGCGTGTCCGTGGTATATGCCCTGCTGGTCGAGACCTTCGTCTACCGCTCCCTGACCTGGGCCAAGTTCCGGACCATTCTGATCAAGAGCGCGGTGCTGTCCTCGGCCCTGCTGTTCATCATCGCCTGCGCCATGCCCTTCATCTGGCTGCTGACGCGCGAGCAGCTGCCGGCCCAGGCCGCCCAGTTCATCAGCGCGCACATCGGCAACAAGTACGTCTTTCTCTTCCTGGTCAACATGCTGCTGCTGCTCATCGGCTGCGTCATGGACATCGTGACCTCCATCCTGGTCCTCACGCCCATCTTCCTGCCCATGCTGGCCCATTTCGGCATCGATCCCGTGGCCTGGGGCATCATGATGATCGTCAACGTCGAGATCGGCTTCCTGACCTTTCCCTTCGGCCTGAATCTCTTCGTGGCCATGGGCATCACCGGCAAACCGCTGACGGAGGTCGCCCGGTCCGTGGTGCCGTTCCTCGTTCTGCTCTTCATCTGTCTGCTCATGGTCACGTACATTCCGGTCATGTCCACCTGGCTGCCCTCGCTCCTCAAATAGGGGGGCACCGCAACATGAAAGACGCGAAAGGCCGCGGGCTGTTCAGCCTGCGGCCTTTCGCGTTTGTGCCGGAGAGGAGATGGCTTCAGTGCGCCACGGACGTTTCCTCGATGGCCGAGCAGCAGACCATGTTCCGTCCGCTGGCCTTGGCCAGGTAGAGGGCCTGGTCGGCCTTTAAGATGAGGGATTCGGGCTTGGCGAGGGCGCCGGGCCTGACCCCTGCGATGCCGATGGAGGCCGTGACCCGGAAGCGCTTGCGCTGTACGCGGAACACGGTCTGCCCAATGACGTCGCGCAGGCGTTCGGCCAATGTCCAGGCCTGATCCTCCCTGGTCTGGGGCAGGATGACCACGAACTCCTCCCCGCCGTAACGGGCCGGGAAATCGGATTCGCGCAGGGTCTTCTGCAGGATGCGGCCGACCTCTTTGAGCACCATGTCGCCGGCCTGGTGCCCGTAGGTGTCGTTGACGGACTTGAAGTAGTCCAGGTCGATCATCATCAGGCTCAGTTCATCCTGATGGCGCTGGTGGCGCTTCATTTCTTCGCGCAGACGCATGTCAAAATGGTGACGATTGGAGATGCGCGTCAGGCCGTCATGGTCGGCCCTGGCCTTGGTCTTGCGGAACTCCAGGCTGTTGCGCATGGCCAGGGCCAGGTGGTTGGCGGCCGAGGTCAGGATGCGCAGGCGGTCCCGGCCGAGGGCGGACGCCTCCCGCGAGCTGATGATCAGCGCGCCGAAGGGTTCGGGACCCACGCTCAAGGGGAGGGTGACCAGCTGGTCCAGCTCGGGCGCTTCGTCTTCGATGCCGTCGCGGGGGTTCAGGAAGGACACCTGGTAGCCGCGGATGGCGTCCCCGCTCAGCCGTCCAGCGACGCTCAGCAGGTGGTTGACCCAGTCTTCCTGTCTTGCCTGGGGGAGATTTTCGGGCAGGAACAGTTCGGCTTCCGTCTGGCCTTCGGCGGCGTTCCAGAAAATCCCGAACACCGAACGCACGTCGAGCAGCAGACCCAGATCCTCGGCGCTGTTCGAGAGGATCACCGCCGGGTCAAGGGTTTGACTGGCCCGGGTCAGGACCTGGTTGAGGAAGGCCAGCTGTTCGTTCTTGCGGGCCAGCAGTTCGCGCTCGAGGCTTATTTCCCGCGCCATCATGAAAATATCCTGATACATGCTGGATACTTCTTCCGCCTGATGCAGGGCGCGGGCAATTTTTGCCCCGTCCAGGGGGCAGGTCACGAGGGTCAGGAACGAGCCCGAGGCCATGAATTCGAGGGCTTCCGGATCGGTTTCATCCGCGATGAGGAGGAACTGCCAGGACTCGTTGGACGCGATCAGCTCCCTGGTCCCGGGGTCCAACCCCTTCCAGGCGGTGACGGCCACGAAGGCCAGCCCGCCATGCGTAGCCTCGCCCATGAACGATATCGCCCCGTCGACGGGAAGGTTTTCCAGGCGGTGCGTGTCGGGCAGGTGCGGCACCAGATCCGAAACGATTTGCGGGGCGAGGGCTACACCCAGTGTCGGGCGTTTGGGGTTTTCCATGATTCCTCCGGACATCGGAAAAATGACATTTTTAACGTGATTAGCAAGTTTGCTGCCATCGCGGCAGCCGAGGCCCGAGATGCAGGCGTTTTCCTCAGGCGGGGGCGAAGAAGTTTCGAAGCGTCCTCCCGTGCGCAGTGTCCTTCCTTCAGGCCCGGATATTGCTTGGGACGGGCATGGCGCATGATCATGGCCCCATCTGGGGCACGCTCGACCCGTTCGTGGAGGACGGGCCCATTCTCGGCCGCAAGGTCGCGAACACGGGATTTCTGCGCGCCCTGCTGACGGCGGACCCCTTCGAGCAATACCATTTCTTCCTTCCGGACACGAACAGCGGAACGGCCCTTGAGGCCTTCGTGCGATCCGCTTGTCCCGGCGAGGCGCCGAAGATCCGCATCCTGCCGCGCTCAGCCCTGCCGGAGTATCTGGCCTCCACGGCGTATCACTGCTTCCACCTCTCGGACTGCCTGACCCACCAGGGTTTCCTGGCCGCCGTGCGCAACCGCCTGGCCCGCAACGTCTTTCCCATAACGGGCGTGACCCATTCCCTGTCCTACGCCCGCTACGGCCAGTCCTTCGCCCAGCACGTATGGGCCGGGGCCACGGCCCGGGACTGCATCGTGGCCACGTCGCGGGCCGGGGCGGCGGTGGTGCGCGAGGAACTGGCCGCGCTGCGCGAGCATTGCGGGGCTCCCGCGCCGCAGGTGGACGTGGTGCCCCTGGGCGTGTGGCGGGATGAGTTCGCGGAGATCGGGAGGGAGGGCCTGCCGGACGTTTTGGCGGGAAAAACCGTGTTTTTGGTGCCGGGGCGCATCAGCCCCTATTCGAAGATGGACCTGCTGCCTCTGCTGCGCGCCTTCCAGCGCCTGCGCCGGGGCGGCACGGAGCTGGGCGAAGTCTGCCTGGTCCTGGCCGGGAGCCCCGACGAGGGCGCGTCGCTGCCCGGTACCCTGACCAACCTGGCGGCCAACATCGGCCTGCGCCTCGTTGTCGTGCGCTGTCCCGACGACGGGACCAAGAAGGCGCTCCTGGGCCGGGCCGACGTGGTCGTGTCACTGGCCGACAACCCGCAGGAGACCTTCGGCCTGACGCTCCTGGAGGCGGCGGCTGCAGGCAAGCCCGTCATCGCCTCGGACTACGACGGCTACCGGGATCTCGTGGTCCACGGGAAGACAGGGCTGCTGGTTCCCACGGCGGACAGCGGCGAGGTCGGCGACGTCTCGCTCCTGGCCCCGCTCCTGTACGACACGGCCTACCACCTCTGGCTGGCGCAGGACGTGGCCGCGGACGTGGGTGAACTGGCCGGAAGCCTTCGGGTCATGCTGCGGCCGGAGGTCAGGGAGGAGATGGGCCGGGCGGCCCGGAAGCATTCGGCGGCCTTCGACTGGCCGGCGGTCATCGGGCGCTACCTGGCGCTGTGGGAGCGACTGGGGGCGGAACCGGCGCCGGCGCCGGGAGAAGGCGAGAGCCGTCATCCCCTGGCCCTGGACCACGGCCGGATTTTCGGCGGTTACCCGACGCGGCGGCTGCGGGACGACGACATGCTGGAGACGACGGACCTGGGGCGGGCCGTGTACCGCGGCAAGGATTTTCCGGTGGTCTATGCGGGCGTGGAAGGCAGGGTCGACCTGGAACTCATGCGCGCACTCCTGGTCTGGACCCGGCACCCCGTGCACTGGGCGTCCCTGAAGACCCGCGCCGGGGGGCACCCGGCGGTCACGGCCACCGTGATGTGGATGCTCAAGGGCGATCTCTTGCGTTTCACCTAAGCGGTGAGCAACGCAGTCCGGGATCAATTCCCGGCGTTATCCCGTCCGTATTTCTCGTAATATCCCCGCGGTGTCAGCATCTTTCCATCCACGAGTCGCGTTGCGGAATTGCCCGCGATGACCGTGGTCAGCATGTCCGCCCATTCGGGGTCGCAGGAGCCCAGGGTGGCGGTGCGCACCTCCTGGTCCGGCCGGTAGGCGTTGCGCACGAAGCCCACGGGCGTGTCCGGGCCGCGCTGCTCCGCGATCATGTCCAGGGCCTGGGCCAGGTAGGAGCCGCGTTTGCGGGATTTGGGGTTGTAGAGGGCGATGACGAAGTCGCCCTCTGCCGCGCAGCGCACGCGGCGCATGATGAGCGGCAGGGGGGTCAGCAGGTCCGAGAGGGAGACGGCGCAGAAGTCGTGCATGAGGGGCGCGCCCAGGAGGGCGGCGGCCGCGCACAGGGCCGGGATGCCGGGCACGATGTCCAGCTCCACGGCATGAAGGAGCCCTTCGCGCTCCAGATACTCCAGCACCAGCCCGGCCATGCCGTAGACCCCGCTGTCGCCGGAACTGACCACCACCGTGTCCAGGCCCGACAGGGCGAAGTCCACGGCCTTGGCCGTGCGCTCCATCTCCTTCTTCATGGGGCTCGAAAACAGGGTCTTGCCCGCCAGCAGCCCCGGGTCCACCAGATCCATGTACCGGTCGTAGCCGACCACGGCCCCGGCCCGCACCAGGCACTCCAGGGCCATGGGCGCCAGGAGGTCCGCGCTGCCGGGCCCAAGGCCCACCACGGTCAGCCGGCCAGGGCCACCGTCACGTTCCCGCGGACGGTCTTGGGCACGATCAGCCGCGCCTCCGGGTTTTTCATTCTCGCCGCCAGCATGCTCGCCGCTTCGCATACGCTTCCCGCTCCTATCCTGTCCCGCACCCGCTGCGAGGGGTTGGGGACCGGCGTTTCGTCCAGCACGGACGGTTCGAAGAAATAAGTGGGCAGGCCCAGATGCCCGGCCGCCTCCAGAAGTCCCGCCTCGTCGGCCTTGAGGTCGACGCTGGCCAGTCCGGCCAGGGCGGCCTGGGCCAGGCCGCCGGCTTCAAGGGCTTCGCGCAGGGCCTGCAGCACCTCGTCACGCGAGACGCCGCGGCGGCAGCCCACGCCGGCGATGAGGCGGCGCGGATGCAGGACCAGGCCCGCGGCGCACGACGCCTCCAGCGTGACCACGACCTGCGCCGTAGGCTGCTCCGCAAGTTCGAAGAAATCCCTCCATTCGGCATTCCCGCTCAGTCCCAGGTCGTTCTGCGGGTCGTGGACCGTGACCGTGCCTCCTTCGGCCAGGACGGCGTTGACAGCGGCGATGCGTGACGGGTCGGCGATGGCGCAGCCGCGCTCCGCGGCCAGGGTGTCGATGGCCGGAGCCCCGGCAGTGTCCGTGGCCGTGGTGATGACGGCCCGGCCGCCGAGATGGGCGGCCAGACGGCGGGCCAGGTCGTTGGCCCCGCCGAGGTGCCCCGAGAGGAGGCTGATGACGTTTTCGCCGTTCTGGTCGCAGACGACCACGGCCGGGTCCGTGGTCTTGGACTGCAGCAGGGGCGAGATGGCGCGCACGACGATGCCCGTGGCGGCCACGAAGACGTGGGCGTGGTGGAGATGGAAGTTGGCGTGGACCTGGTCGGCGATGCGCTCGAACCCGCAAACCTCTTCCCCGGCCAGGCGCCTGGGGGCGAACAGGTCGGCCGGGGCCATGGCGGCGATGCGGCGCGCCAGATCGAGGCCCTGGCGCGTCAGGGCGTACACGGCCATGCGCGTCCAGGACTCCGGCCGCGCGGCCGCGCGGAAGCCGTGCCCGAAGGCCGGGTCGTAGAGCCGCGACGGGACGACGGGCGCCTTTTCGGCCGGCAGGACGAGAAAGACGGCCTGGCGCGTGACGCCCGCCATGTCGGCTTCGAGCCCCGCCAGGGTGGTGCGGATGATCCGTTCCTGCGGATGCCCGACCTTGTGCCCGACCACGATGACCGTGTCCTCGGGCAACCCCGCCAGTCGCAGTTCCGCCGTCAGCTCCGAGGCCTTGTCGGCCGAGAGGTACACGGCCACGGAGGAGCGGTGGCGGGCCAGCTCCCGCAGGCGTTCGGCCTGCGGCACCGGCGTGCGCCCGTGCAGGCGGGTGATGACCAGGCTCTGGGTGGCCTCGGGCACCGTGAAGGACACCCCGGCCCGTGCCGCGGCGGCGAAGGCCGCCGTCACGCCGGGGATGACGCTCCAGGGCACGCCGTCGCGGTCCAGCAGGGCCGTCTGCTCGCGCACGGAGCCGAACAGGGACGGGTCGCCGGTGTGCACGCGGGCGACGGTGCCGCCGCGCCGCACGGTTTCGAGGATCAGGGCGTGGGTCTCGTCCAGGCTCATGCCGGCCGAGTCGGCCACCAGTGCTCCGGGCTTCGCGCAGGCCACGACCTCGGCCGGGACCAGGGACCCGGCGTAAAGCACCAGGTCCGCGCGGGACACCAGGTCGCGGCCGCGGACCGTGATCAGGTCCGGGTCTCCGGGGCCTGCGCCGATGAAGTACACGTGCGGAATGCTCATGTGTCGCTTGAGGGTTTTTGCGTTTCCAGCAGGAAAACGGGGTTGGACGGCACCAGGCGCAGGTCGGCCCCCAGGGGGGCGCTGGCGTGGTGCATGAGTTGGTGCACCGTGAGGGGCCAGCCCAGTTCATGGATGACGGTGCGGACGGTTTCGAGGGTGGACAGCAGCACGGCGGCCGCAACCATGCGTCCCCCGGGCCGCAGCAGGCGGGCGCAGGACAGGAGGACCGGGGCCGAGGCGCCGCCGCCGAGAAAGACGTGCGTCGGGCCGTGGGGGCAGGCGGGAAGGGCGGCGTGGCTGACGGGCGAGCTGTCTGCGGTGTCTTTGCGTTCTTCGGCCGCGTCCCGCATCCGGGCGTTGAGAAAGTCCTCCAGGGACGTCTCGACGACCTCCACCAGCCAGGCGCCGGTGCGCGTCACGTTGTCCCGGATCTGCGCAGCCCTCGCGGCCCGGCGTTCCACGGCCTTCACGCTCCCGCGGGTCAGCAGCCGCGCGGCCTCCAGGCTGACGGCGCCGCTGCCCGCTCCCAGGTCCCACAGTGTCGAGTCCGGGGCCAGGCGCAGGAGCGACAGGGCCAGGGCGCGCACGGGCTGCTTGGTCATGAGACCGTCCTCGCGGGCCAGCGCGCCTTCGTCCAATCCCAGGGCCAGGGCCAAGGGCGGCGTTTCGGTCCGCTCCAGCACGACGATGTTGAGCGGATGCCAGGGCCGCTCTGCGGCTTCGGCCAGGGTCGCGGTGGTCAGGCGTTCCTCTGGCGAGCAGAGAGCTTCGGCCACGTGCATGCGCCAGCCCGTGACGCCCCTTTCCAGGAGAAGCCGGGCCACGGTGTCCGGGCTCATGCGCGCGTCCGTGTACAAGGCGGCCAGGCGGCCGTGGGTCAGGGCCGCGAAAAGGGGGGTGAGGTCCTCGCGGCCGTGCAGGGACAGGGCGGCGCAGTCGTGCCAGGGCAGGCCGAAGCGGGCGCAGGCCGCCTGCAGGGCGGAAACGTTGGGGTGGAACGTCAGTTCGCCGGGTTCGAAAAAGCGCAGCAGGCTCGCGCCGATTCCGAAGAGCAGGGGGTCGCCGTCGGCCAGGACGCAGATGTCGCCTGCCTGTTTCGCGGCATGGCGGCGCAGGTCGGCGGTGAAACCCGTCATGGAGGTCAGGGTGAGCCTGCGCTCCTTCTCGATGCCCATCCCGTCGAGAATCTTTCGGCCGCCTGCCACGAGGGCCGCCGAACGCACGAGCCGCATCAGTTCCGGGGAGCGGTGCTCCGCACACAGACCGAGACCGACGACGTGGATCATGCCGCCTCCGAGGTGTCGTGCAGGACGCGTCCGTCGAAATCGAAGAGCAGGTAGTCCACGGCCAGGTCCCTTCCGCCGAACTCCCGGGCGAACCCGGCGGCCCTGTCCGTCAGCAGGGCGTAGAGCGCAGGGGCCTGCGGCATGGGCGCGACGGTCTGCAGCGCCTGCAGGGCCGTGTTGCCCCCGGCCACGTCGGCGCACACGTCCTGCGGAAAGCCGCACTCGGCGCACCAGCCGGCCAGAGCCGTGAGGTCGAGGTCCGCGCTGCGGGCGTGGGTGTAGCGGTGGCCCTGGGCCTGCTTGACCAGCTTGCCGAAGAACACGCCCCACTGCACGGCGACGAAGCCGCGCCGCCCGGCTTCGCGCATGGAATAGAAAAAGAAGTCGGCCACCTGCACGCAGGCCGTCTCGGGCGTGTCCGGCCTGGCCCGGCGCAGGTAGCGCTCGCTGCGGCCGCCCGTGGTCAGGCAGGGGCGCTTGACGCCGCAGGCCTGCATGACGTCCAGGCATTGGCGGATGGTGGCCTGGTACGCGGCGTTGCTGAAGGGCTTGACCGTGCCCCTGGTGCCGAGGATGGAGATGCCGCCGACGATCCCAAGGCGCGGGTTGAAGGTTTTCTGCGCGATCTCCTCGCCCCGGTCCACGCGGATCTCCACGTCCGCGCCGTCGAGGCCCGCCTCGGACACGGCCTGCCGGATCTGCTGGCGCGGGACGGGATTGATGGCCGCCTCGCCAACGGCTACGGGGAGCCCCGGCCTGGTCACCAGGCCGACGCCCTGTCCGCCGTGCAGGACGATGCCGGTGCCGTCCATGGGCCGGACGAAGGCCCGGATCACGGCCCCGTGGGTCGCGTCGGGGTCGTCGCCGCCGTCCTTGACCACGGCCGCCAGCACGCCGCCGTTCTCGGGCCGGCTCTCCAGGACGGCCACGGTCATGCGCCCGCCCATGGGCAGGGGCACGTCCACGGCGTCCGGCATCCGCCCTTCAAGCAGGTGCAGGGCCGCGGCCTTGGCGGCCGCGGCCGCCGCAGTGCCCGTGGTGAAGCCGTGGCGCAGGGTCATGCCCCGCAGGCCCCGACGAAGCGCTCGGCCATGGCCGGGTTGGAGCCGAAGTGCAGGTGCACGTAGGAGCCCAGGCAGTTGCCCTTCAGGAAGCCGCCGGCCCCGTCGCTCCGGCCGCAGCGGTCGAAGACGCGGTAGGCCTCGGCGGCCGCCGGATCCTCGCCGCGCAGCTGCGAATAATGGAACTCGTGCCCGCGGGCGCGTTCGCCCGTTCCCCCCAGCGCCGTTGCCGACTTGAGCTCCACCTCGCGGTAGCCCAGGGCCTGATGCCGTCCCTGCATGGCGCAGGAGAAGTCGAAGACGCCGGCCATGGCGTGCTCCCGGCCGTCGCGGGTGCGCAGGCTCTTCATCAGGTACATGAAGCCGCCGCACTCGGCGTAGACTGGCTTGCCGCTCGCGCAGAAGCCGCGGATCTTGCCGAGCATGGCCGTGTTGGCGGCCAGCTGCTCGGCGTGAAGCTCGGGGTACCCGCCGCCCAGGTACAGGCCCTTCAGGGCAGGGGGCAGGTTGAAGTCCTCCAGGGGGGAGAAGGGCACCAGTTCGGCCCCGGCCTGGCGCAGCATGCGCAGGTTCTCCTCGTAATAGAAGCAGAAGGCCCGGTCGCGGGCGTAGCCGATGCGGACCTCGGGCATCTTCACGCCGCCGTCGTTCAGGGAGGGCAGGGAGCACTCGGGCAGGGCCGCCAGCAGGGCGTCCAGGTCCAGGGCGCTCTCGACCCAGTCGGCCAGGGCGTTCAGGCGCTCATCGCGCCGGTCCAGGTCTTCGGCCGTGACCAGGCCCAGGTGCCGCGAGGGCAGTTCCAGGCCGGGGACCCTCGGCAGGCTGCCCAGGACGCGTACGCCCTGGCCTTCCAGGGCCTGGGACAGGATTTGGCCGTGGGCCTGGCTGCCGGTCATGTTGAAGAGCACGGCGTCGAGGGTCAGGGCCGGGTCGAACTCGGCGTAGCCCTTGACCAGGGCCGCGGCCGAGCGGGCCATGCCGCGCGCGTTGACCACCAGCAGCACGGGCACGCCCAGGATCTTGGCCAGTTGCGCGGCCGAGCCCTCCTCGCTGACGGCGCCGATGCCGTCGAAGAGCCCCATGGCCCCCTCGATGATGGAGATGTCGCACCCTTCGTGGTTGCGGCGGAAGATGCGCCGGATTTCTTCAGTGGGGAGCATCCAGCCGTCGAGGTTGTGGCTCGGCAGGGCCGTGGCCATGCGGTGCAGGCCCGGGTCGATGAAGTCCGGCCCCGACTTGAAGCCCTGGACCACGAGGCCCTTGCGGGCAAAGGCCTTCATCAGGCCCAGGGCGACCGATGTCTTTCCGCACCCGCTGGAGGTGCCGGCGATGAGGATGGCTTTGGGCATATGCTTATCCTTGGTTCAACGTGGTTAGTTTCCGGTCAGGAGTATGAGCGACAGGTATGTCGGGCTGTCCGGGGCCTCGTCGAGGCTACGCGTGATGAACTGTTCCTTCATGCCCATCTTCGAGGCGAAAACGCAATGGGTGTGTTTCGGCGACATGCGAAGTTCCTCGCGGATGGCGGCGAAATTGGTGTAGGCCTTGAGGATGACGGCGTTGTCCGCGCCGCTTAGGTTCCGGCGCAATTCCCCTGCGTCGCGGATGCCCGGGAGCACCATGAGGTTCTGGGTCCCTTCGGCCAGCACCGTCTCCGTGGCCGCGGCCACGGCCTGGAAGGACGTGATGCCGGGGACCACGGTCACGGGCGTCTCCGGGGCCAGGCGGCGCAGGGTGCGCATCAGGTAGGCGAAGGTGGAGTAGAGCAGCGGGTCTCCCAAGGTCAGGAAGGCTGCGTCATGCCCGGCGTCGAGTTCCGCCAGGACCAGCCGGGCGTTTTCCTCCCAGGCGGCCTGCAGGGTGCTTTCGTCGCGGCTCATGGGGAAGCCCAGGCGCACGACGCGGGCGTCGGGCCGAAGGTGCGGGCGGGCGATGTCCAGGGCCATGGAGTCGTCGTTCTTGGTCGAGGACGCGGCCAGGATGACGTCGACGCGGCCGAGGATGTTCGCCGCCTTGATGGTCAAAAGTTCCGGGTCGCCCGGGCCGACGCCGATGCCGTATAAATGGCCGCTCATGGGCGGACCTCCGTTTTCCAGTTGGTGATGATGGTTGAAAGCTGCCGTACGGCCTCGATGCTGCGCGGCCCGGGCCGGGAAAAGAGGGCCTGGTCCACGGTGAAGACCTGCCCCCGGTCCAGACACGATAGCGTGCGGAACAGGGGACGTTCGGCCACGGGTGCGGGGGCCGGGTTCATGGGGCCCTGTTGCACGAGGTAGATGTCCGGCGCCAGGCGCAAAACCTCCTCCTCGCCCAGTCGCGCGAGCTTGTCCGGAGCCTCGACGCAGTTGCGGCCGCCGGCCGCGGCCATGATCTCCGAAACCATGGAGCCCTGGCCCGCGGCCAGGAGGTTCGGGTAGCGGGCCTCGAAGAAGATGCGCGGCTGCGGCCCCTTTCGGGAGGCCGCGATGGCGGCCAGTTCGGCGCGCATGGCGGCCGTGCGCTCTGCGGCCCGTTCGCCGCTGCCGGTCAGTACGCCCAGACGCTCCATGACCGAGAAGAGCTGCTCGAAATTTTCCAGGTCGAAAACCGCCACCACAACCCTCCGGTCCTCCAGGAAACGCACGGGTTCCAACGCCTCGGGACGGCCGCCGAGCTGCACGACGAGGTCGGGCGAAAGGCCCAGGATCAGTTCCGCGTTGGGCCGCAGGTGGGTGCCGATGGACGGCCTTGAAGCGATGGACGGCGGAAACTCGTCGGCGGCCGTGCGTGCGGCGACGGCCTCCTCACGGCCCAGGTCGGCCAGGATTTCGCCGAAGGCGCCGTACAGGGGCACGATCCGGCCGGCCGGGGCGTCCAGGCGGATCTCCACGCCCCGGTCGTCCGTGACGCGCACTTCGGCCTCCGCCGAACTCGTCAGGCAGAGGCTAAGGGCGAGGCACAAGATGAGCCTGGGGAGCGCCCGTGAGGGGGTGCGGAGCCACGGCAAGGGGTGTTTCATAGATATCGCTCAGGGTTTGGGCCGTGAACACGTCACGGGTCGGGCCGTCGGCCGCGACGGACCCGTTTTTCAGAAAGACGAGCCGACGGCAATAGAGGGCGGCCAGGTTCAGGTCGTGGGCCACGGTCAGGATGGTCGTCCCGGCGGCGTTGCGGGCCCGCAGCAGTTCGTAGAGGTCAACGGTCCGGGCCACGTCCAGGTTGGATGCCGCCTCGTCCAGGAGCAGCAGCTCCGTGTCCTGGGCCAGGGCCTTGGCCATGACCACGCGCTGCAGCTCGCCGCCCGAGAGGGTGTCCGCGGCCCGGTCCCGCAGGTGCAGGCTGCGCGTCTCGTCCATGGCCGCCCGGGCGCGTTCCACGTCGGCGCGGCCGTAGCCGCCCAAGAGGGACACGTAGGGGTAGCGGCCCATGAGCACCAGGGACAGGGCGTGCACGCCGGGCAGGGCCGGGGTTTTCTGGGCCACGGTTGCGCAGCGGCCGGCCCGGGCCTTGGGCGTGAGGGCCGCTATGTCGTCGCCGCCGATGCGGATGCTCCCCGACAGGGGCGGCAGGACCCCGGACACGGCGCGGACGAGGGTCGTCTTGCCGCTGCCGTTGGGCCCGAGGATGCCGGTGAACTCCCCGGCCACAACGCTCAGGCTGACGCCGCGCAGCACGGCCCGGCCGTCGTAGCCGGCCGCAAGGCCCGCGATCTCGATCATGGCCGCGCTCATGCCGTGCGCCTGCGGGCCATGATCAGGCAGAAGAAGGGCCCGCCGAAAAGGGCCGTGAGCACGCCCACGGGCAGTTCGGCGCCGTGGGCCAGGATGGTCCGGGCCAGGACGTCGGACCACAGCAGCAGAATCCCGCCGCCCAGGGCCGAGAAAAGGAGCAGCCGGCGGGAGTCCGGCCCGACGAGCATGCGCACCAGATGCGGCACCACGAGACCCACGAAGCCGATGATCCCGGAGACGCTGACGGCCGCGGCGGTCAGCATGCCGGCGCCGACCAGCAGGGCGACGCGCACCCGCTTCACGGCCACCCCGACCTGGGCGGCCTGCTCGGTCCCCAGGGCCAGGATGTCCAGCTCGCGGGCCAGCAGAAAAACCGTTGCGCCGCCGAAGGCCAGGTAGGGCAGCATGACCCCCACGTGATCGAACCCCCTGCCCTGAAAGCTGCCCATGATCCAGAAGACGATGGCCGAGACCGACTCCTCGTTTAGTGACTTGATGAGGGCGATGGCCGCGCCCAGAAACGTCGAGACGACGATGCCGCCCAGGACCAGACTCTCGCGCGAGAAATCCCCGGCCAGGCGGCTCAGGCCCAGGACCATCCCCATGGCCGCGAAGGCCCCGGCCAGGGCGGCCAGGGGCAGGGCGGACGGTCCCGGCAGGGTCCAGCCCAAGCCCAGGGCCAGGGCCGCCCCGCAGGCCGCGCCGCTGGAGATGCCCAGGGTGAAGGGGTCGGCCAGGGGGTTGCGCAGCAGGCCCTGGAAAACTCCGCCGGAAACGGCCAGGGCCGATCCGGTCAGGAACGAGAGCAGGATGCGGCCCAGGCGGATGTCGCGCACGATGACCAGATCCTGGGTTTCGGGCCCGCCCCGCAGCCAGGCCGCCAGGGCCTCGTGGATGGCCCCGGCCGGCAGAGGATAGGACCCGAAGAACAGGGCCGCGTAGACCGAAAGGGGCACGGCGGCCGCCAGAAGCAGCCAGGCCCGGGTATGACGCGGCCCGGTCATGGTCAGTTCAACCGCTCCACGGCGGCCTGCAGGTGGTCAAGCCAGATGTCCACGAAGGCCGGGATCTCGGCCGTGCCGCGCAGTACCGGCACGCAGGTCACTCCGTCGGCCGTGAGCACGGACTTCCAGGAGTCGTCCCCGTCGCCGGCCATGTCGTTGACGGCGTGGTCGCCGGACACGGCCATGAGGGGCAGGAGCCAGGCTTTCCTGACCTTGTGCGCCTTCAACGCCGCGCGCACATCGTCCAGGGAGGGCGTGCCCTCGACGGTGCCGATCAGGACCAGGGGGTCCAGGCGACCCAGGGAATACTGCAGGCCGGGGTAATAGATGTTGGCCGGGTGATGGGTGCCGTGGCCCATGAGGATGACGGCTTCGTTCTTTTTTCGGTCAGGCGGCAAGTTGGCCATGACGGCCTTGGCGCAGGCCTCGACGTCGGCCGGTTCGGCCAGCAGCGGCAGGCCCAGGGTGACAGTATCCATGCCCTTGGGCAGGCCGGAGAAGGCCGCCACGGTCTTCTGCAGGCCGTGGAACTCCTCGCCGGGGATGGTCTGCAGGGACTGCACGGCCACATGGGTGAATCCGTCGTCCATCATGCGCGCCAGGGCCATGGCCGGAGAGTCGAACTGCAGCCCCTGGCCGGCCAGCTTCTGGCGCACGATGCGCGACGAGTAGGCCCAGCGCACCTCCAGGCCGGGAAAGCGGGCCTTGGCTTTTGTGTCGATGTTGTCCAGAGCGGCGCGGGCCTCGGGCACGGTGGTGCCGAAGGCGACCAGCAGGATGCCCTTTTTGGTCGGCCGCTCCGCACCATGGCCGGCAAAGGCCTGGGCGCGGAGGAACATAAGTAAAATGACGAGAACGAGTCCGCAAACATGCGAGGCTTTGAACATGAGACCTCCAGGTTTGGCGGGGGAAATGGATGAAAACGGACGCGGGTCCGGGGCGCGGCCCGCAAAACCCCCGTTGCGGACGGCACAGACTGTGGTTGGCCTTCGGACAGGTCTTCCGACTCGTTTCACCGTCCTCGTCCTTCCCAGGATCGCTCCCAGTGGACAGCGCGGAGGATGGCCTTGCTGAAACTCACGGCGGCGGGTCCGCTCCCGATTTGCACGGGATTCCCTTTTACACCCGAAGGTATCCGAAGTGGGGGAAAGGCTAGTCGGGGCCACGGGGGCTGTCAAGGAAAGGGGCGTGCCTGGAGTTTCGCGACGAAGGTTTCGGAAGCCCTCAAAGCCGCTTGACATTCCGGTCCGTGAGCGAATAATTGGTCATAAAATGACTTTTGGTCACTTTATGACCATTGTCCAATAAAGGGGACGACGTGGCCAGGAAACAGCAGGAAAAATCGCTCCAGACGCAGCGGGAGCTGCTCGAATCCGCCGAAAGGCTTTTCGCGGCCAAGGGGTTCGTGGCCACGACCGTGGCCGAGATCACGGCCGACGCGGGCTATGCCAAGGGGAATTTCTACCGGCACTGGCAGAGCAAGGACGAGATCATGCTGGAGATCATCGCCATCAAGATGCAGTCCTACCGGGCCATGCGCGACGCGGCCCTGAAGCATGCAGGCAGTCTCGAAGAGGTCATGGACCGCATCCTCGATTTCCTGGAGACCATGATCGACGACCGCAACTGGTCCTCGGTCTTCCTGGAGTTCACCATTCACGCCTCGCGCAACGCGGAGCTCCGCGCCCAGCTCAACCAGTCGCTCTACCGGCTGTCCAACGACATCTTCGAGGACATCGTCGCCCCGTACGTGAAGAGCGGGTACCCGGCGAGCAAGATCGGGGCCCTGAACACGGCCCTGTTTGAAGGCTTCCTGATCCATTCGCTGCTGGGTACGGGCACCATCGACCGCAATGATTTCCGCCGGGCCGCCATGCGGCTGGCCCTGGCCAACGCCCTGGACACCCAGGAATGAAAAAGGCCTGCGCATGGGGCGCGGCCGCACCTGTCACACGGAGGATTTTCGAGATGAGGCTGTCTTTTCGGGTCGCGGCGCTGGTCGCCGCCGTGCTTGTCCTGGGCTTCTCGGGTTCGGCCATGTCCGCCGGGCCGGTCAAACTCTCATACAGCAACTTCTTCCCGCCGACCCACATCCAGTCGCAGCTGGCCGAACAGTGGTGCCGCGAGGTCGAGGCCCGCACGGGCGGTCAGGTGGTCATCGACTACTACCCGGCCGGCACCCTGACCAAGCCCAAGGACTGCTACGACGGCGTGGTCCAGCGCATCTCCGACATCGGTCTCTCGGCCCTGGGCTACACCAAGGGGCGCTTCCCGGTTCTGTCGGGCGTGGACCTGCCCATGGGCTACACCTCGGGCGTGCAGGCCACGAAGCTGGCCAATGACGTATTCGGCAAGTTCAAGCCCAAGGAGTTCGACGACGTCCATGTCCTGTATTTCCACGCCCACGGCCCGGGCAAGCTGCACACCGCCGGCAAGCCGGTCAAGAGCATGGAAGACATCAAGGGCATGAAGATCCGCGCCACGGGCAACAGCGCGGCCGTCATCACCGCCCTGGGCGGCAACCCAGTGGCCATGTCCATGCCCGACTCCTACCAGTCCATCCAGAAGGGCGTCGTCAACGGCGGCATCTACCCCGTGGAGACCAACAAGGGCTGGAAGATGGCCGAGGTCGTCGACTACCTGACCGACACCACGGCCGTGGCCTACACCACGACCTTCTTCGTGGTCATCAACAAGGACGTCTGGGCCGGCCTGTCCCCCGAGGTGCAGAAGGCCATGACCGACGTCAGCGTCGAGTGGGTCGGCAAGCACGGCCAGGCCTGGGATGACAGCGACAAGGAAGGGCTCGACTTCTTCATGGCCCAGAAGGGCAACGCCGTGGTCAACCTGGACCCGGCCGAGGCCGAGCGCTGGACCAAGGCCATGGACCCCATCTTCGCCGAGTATGAGGCCGAGTGCGCCAAGGCCGGCGCCGACGGCAAGGCCGTGGTCGAGTTCATGCGGGCCAACCTGAAGTAGGCGGGTCGATTATCGATTGACAGGCGGCGATGGTCTGTGTTGTGGCGGCCGCAACCCAGGCCATCGTCGCCTGCCTTTTTGCGTAAAGGAGCGTTTTCGTGCTTGAATTTGATAAATTACTGTCCAAGGCCGTGAGCGCCATGCGCGTCGCGGGGAGCCTGGCCCTCATGAGCATGGTCCTGCTGACCGTGGTCGACATCACCGGCCGCATGAAGCAGAGCCCCATTTTCGGGTCCGAGGAGATCGTCAGCTTTCTGGCCGTCCTGGCCTTGGGGCTGTCCCTGCCGTACGCGCACGCCCATCGGTCGCACATCGGAGTGGAGGTCTTCGTCCAACTCCTGTCGACGCGGGTGCGCCGCCGGCTCAAGCTGTTTCGCGAGATTTTGTCCGTTCTCTTCTTCGGCCTGGCCACGGCCATGATCGGCGTTTACGCACGCGACAAGCAGCTTTCGGGCGAGGTATCCATGAATCTCGGCCTGCCCGAGCATGTGCTGATCTACGCTCTTGCCGCCTGCTTCGCCGTGACGACCCTGGCCATGCTCGTGGACCTCGTACGCTTCATGGCGCAGTGGAGGCAGCCATGAGCCCGGCCGCCATCGGTTTCATCGGCATCGCGGTCATGCTCGTCCTCTTCTGCACGCGCATGCCCGTGGCCTTCGTCATGGCCGTTGTCGGGCTCGTCGGCTTCTCGGTCCTGACCTCGCTCCAGGGCGGGCTGAACATGATCAGCCGCAGCATGTACGAGGTCTTCGTCTCCTATGACCTGACGACCATCCCGCTCTTCATCCTCATGGGACAGCTGGCCTTCAACGCCGGAATCAGCAGCCGACTCTACGCCACGGCCTACCGCTTTTTCGGGCACATCCACGGCGGCCTGGCCATGGCCACGGTTTCGGCGTGCACGGCCTTCGGCGCGGTCTGCGGGTCGAGCCCGGCCACGGCCGCGACCATGGCCACGGTGGCCATCCCCGAGATGAAGCGCTTCGGCTACCGCGACCGCCTGAGCGCCGGGGCCGTGGCCGCAGGCGGGGGGCTCGGGATGGTCATGCCGCCGAGCGTCGTGCTCATCATCTACGGCGTGCTCACGGAGCAGTCCATCGGGCGCCTCTTCGTTTCTGGCATCCTGCCGGCTTTCATGCTGACTGGCCTCTTCCTGGCGGCCATCGCCGTCACCTGCCGCCGTCACCCCGAGTACGGCCCGCCGGCCGAGCACTTCTCCTGGTCCGAACGCATCAGGTCCCTGTCGGGCCTGACGGATACCCTCATCATCTTTGGCGTGGTCCTGACGGGACTGTTCAAGGGCTGGTTCACGCCGACCGAGGCCGCCTCCGTCGGCGCCTTCAGCGTGCTCGTACTCGGCCTGGTTCGGCGTCAGCTGAACCTGAAGCTGATCATGAAGTCCTTGGAGGAAACCCTGCGGACCTCGGCCATGATCCTTTTCCTGGTGGCCGGGGCCGTGGTCTTCGGCAAGTTCCTGGCCGTGACCCGCATCCCGTTCACCACGGCCAGCTTCATCGGCGGCCTGGACATCCCCGGTCTGGCCATAATGGGACTCATCGTCCTCATCTATTTCGTGGGCGGCTGCTTCATGGACTCCCTGGCCATGGTCATGCTGACCGTTCCGGTCTTCTATCCCGTGGTCATGGATTTGGGCTACGACCCCATCTGGTTCGGGGTCATCATCGTTCTCATCACGGAAATGGGGGTCATCACTCCGCCCGTGGGCATCAACGTCTACGTGGTCTACGGCGTGACTACGGGCATGAAGCAGAACATCAGCCTGGAGTCCATCTTCCGCGGCATCTATCCGTTCCTGGTGGCGACCATCGTCGGCATCATAATGCTCTTCCTTTTCCCCCAGATCGTGACCTTCCTGCCGTCGCTCATGTAGCCGCACCAGACCGGCAGGAGCATCGCTGCTCCTGTCTCTTTGAACTGTCCTCCACCGGGGCCGGAAGAAATTCCGGCCCCTTCGCATTTTGACCCGCCTAGACGGTTTTGCCGGGGCGATGGCCCTGTTCCAACCGTAGAGTTCAGATTTGTGCCGGAAACAGTGACGCATCGGTACTGATATGTATGTATAATGGCTAATCTGAATATAATATAGATCTGTATATAATCGTTTCACATTTTCAAAAAATAATAATTCACATGTTGATAAAATGGGCTTTATATAATGAAATAATGTAGCGTCGAATATTCACGATCAATATAGTTGATCGAAATCAGGAGAGGATGAGGTGCAGTGTCGGTAATTGCAATCGCGAGGCAACAAACATCCGGATCGGCCCTGATCATGACGGTGGAGCTGTGCGTCTTACTGGCGTCACCGGTCGTGGCGTCGTCACTGTTGGTCGGGCAGTCGATTTTCGCCGTTGTTGTTCGTGGAACCGGGTCCGTGGTCGAATCCGGCCGCGTCACCGCCATCGATGGCGGCATGAGCCGGGTCCGGTGGGATGCATGCGCGTGCGAAACGCATGTTCCCGTCGATGACCTGCTCCCGTCCCCGGTTCAAGCGCGTTCTGTTGCGGTCCGCCATGATTCGGCCCGCGTCACCTTCGCAGAGGCTGCGGGTTCGGCAGGGCGCATGAGCCTCCTGTTCCTTCTGTTCGGACGGCCGGTCCGCAGGTGAAAGGCATGGACCGCGTCGGGAATACGCATCGCGCCCGTCCTAGCGGTGTTCGAACTGCTTCGGGTTGTGCCGAGCGCTTCCTGCGGGCATGGCTCATCCTGAGCGCGTTGCTCTTTCTGCCCGTTCCTGTCTGGCCCTTTTTCATGGAACTGCCCGTGAACTGCACGGGGGCCGATCTGTGCCTGCCCCAGAACTACTTCGATCACGATCCATCTGCCGCCTATGTGGACTACATCTGTGGCCCCCTGTCCTACGACGGGCACACGGGCACGGACATCCGCGTTTCCCATGCGGACATGGAGCGGGGAGTGCCGGTGCTGGCAGCGGCCGACGGCGTGGTCCGCGCCGTGCGGGACGGCGAGCCGGAAGGCGAGATTTCCTTGCGCGGCAAGGCGGGGGTGAAGGGCCGCGAGGCGGGCAACGCAGTGGTCGTGGTTCACGGGGAGGGGTTCGAAACCCAGTACAGCCATCTGCAGCGCGGCTCCGTGGCCGTGCGTCCGGGCCAGCAGGTCGGAGCCGGGCAGGTCCTCGGCAGGGTGGGCCTGTCCGGAGCAACGGAGTTTCCGCATCTCGAGATCAGCGTGCGCAGCCATGGACGGCCCGTGGATCCGTTCACCGGTTCCACGTCCCAAGAATGCGCCGGGCCGCGCACGCCACTCTGGAGCCGGGCCGCGCTGGCGTCACCGGAGCTGGCGTACCGGGCCGGAGGGCTCCTGGATGTAGGGTTCTTCGACTCGCCGCCCGCCAACACCATCGCCATGCTGCGCCATCAGGGCCGGATCGAGGCACGCGCCGCCGACCCTCCGGCGCTGGTCTTCGCCGTCATGGCCTTCGGGCCACGCCAGGGCGACGTCTGGACCGTACGCCTGACCGGCCCGGACGGCAGCGTCCTGGCCGAATCCCGCACGGTCCAGGAACGCCACCAGGCCCAGGCCATGCGCTACGTAGGCAAGAAACGCGGCTCGGGCTGGCCGCCGGGCCGCTACCGGGGGGAGTTCCGCCTGGCCAGAGAGGGGGAAGGGGATGTTGTGTCGGTGGTGCGGGAGATTGAGGTGCCGTAACAAGAGAAATATTTTCATTATTTTACGTACTGTTTAATGTCATTTCTGTAAATATAATAAATAATTATAAAATATGAGTAGTTTGACATCATTTTATGCTCGCGCTTTAGTATTGATACTTTTATTGAGCGTATTTTTTTATCGTGTTGCGTATTCTTTTTCAGAACAAGATGTTCTTCGAAAGCAAGATCAAATAGATCGTGCTGACACATTGTTGCGGCAGCAACAGGAGCTTCAACACAAGGAAAAATTGAAGGACAGTCCTTTTCACATTGAGTTGGAACCATCTATTCCCGTAATTGATGCCCAGGTATCCGACGTATGCGTACAGATTGATACTCTTGTTTTCGTCGGTGCAACGCTGCTTTCCCAATCCGAAAAAAATACCGCATCCGCTCCTTTCGTGGGCCGTTGCCTTTCCATGTCCCAGATAAACGACGTTGTCCGGAGGGTAACCAATCTTTACATCAAACGCGGCTATGTCACGGCACGCGCTTTTGTGCCTGCTCAGGATCTCGGTTCGGGGAAGCTCGAAATCCGCATCATCGAGGGCGAAGTGGAGAGTATCAGGCTCAACGAGGATTCCCCTGCGGACAGGCGTCGGATCGCCGCGGCTTTTCCATCCGGCATGGTCGGCATGCCGCTCAATCTGCGCGACATCGAGCAGGGCATGGATCAACTGAACCGCTTGCCCTCCGGCAATGCCCAGCTTCGCATCGAACCCGGAGGAAAGGCCGGGGCCAGCCGGATCGTGGTGACGGATCAGCCTGGCAGGATCTGGCGATTCAGGATCGGGCTGGACAATTCAGGCCAGAAAAGCACTGGGCAGACCAAAGGTTCCGTATCCGTGGACAAGGATAACGTGCTTGGCCTGAACGACATGCTTTCCCTGAACCTGAACGCTGACGCCAAGGCCCTGCTCGACGGGTCCCGACCTGGAAGCAGAAGCGTTTCGGCATATTACACCATACCCTTCGGATATTGGAGCGTGACGGCCAGCGCCAGCCTTTCCGAATACAACACGCATCTGGAAGGTGGGGAGGCGCGCTATGCGAGCGACGGGCGCACCTCAACCTATGGCTTGGATGTGAACCGGGTTCTGCACCGTGGCGGCGAGAGCAAGACCACCGCAGGCGTTTCCTTGAACGTCAAGGATGTCGACAACTACATCGAAAACGAACGTCTGGTGGCCAGCAGTTACGACCTGACCGTTCTCGGCGCATCGCTGGATCACAACCGTCGCTTTATCGACGGGGTGCTCGGCCTCAGAGCGGAATATCAGCTCGGTCTGCCGCTTCTGGGGGCCGAAAGAGACAGTACCTCGGACGAAAGCGTTCCCAAGCATGAATTCCACAAGTTGTCCCTGACAGGCAGCTGGGTCCGGCCATTCGATATAGATGACCGTCCTTTTACATTCAGCACGCAGGTTGCGGGGCAGTGGTCGCCCGACACTCTCTTCAATTCCGAGCGTCTGGATCTTGGCGGCCGTTACACGGTGCGAGGGTTCCAGCTCGACAGCCTTGGCGGGGACAGCGGTGGATACGTACGCAACGAACTCGCCATGTCCATTCTTCCTCAAGAGCGCTCCGGCTGGTTCCCCTCGGTCTTCAATGATCTGCAGGTTTACGCAGGGTACGATGCCGGTTTCATCCATCACGACAAGGAAGACGAGTACGAGCGGGGTGTCCTGCAAGGCGCTGTTCTGGGACTGCGGGCTCGTGGAGGTTTCATAGAATCGGACATTGCCGTGTCACGAGCCTTGGACGCGCCGTCGTTCATGAAAAACAGGGATTGGGAAGTCTACTGGACGGTCAACTCCAATTTTTGAAGATCGAGCATGGAGAGATTATATGGCCAATGCGATGCGACGAATCATAAGCTTGGTGCTTGCGTTTCTTCTGGTCTTCAATCCCATGGCCGCGGCCGCAGGCGGCATTGTGGTCGATCCAAAGGCTCCGGCAGGCAATCAGCCGCGCCTGAACGCTGCGCCCAACGGCGTGCCCATGGTCGATGTCGCCAGACCCAATGCCAAAGGCCTTTCCCACAATATGTTCGACCAGTTCAACGTGGGAAAGCCCGGCGTGATCATGAACAACAGCAACAAGCTCGGCCGCACGCAATTGGGCGGTGTGGTGGCCAATAATCCCAACTTGGCGGGAGGGGCGGAGGCCCGCGTCATTTTGAACGAGGTCACGGGCGGCAGTCGGTCCCAGCTTGAAGGCTACACCGAAATATTCGGCTATCCGGCCGACTACATTCTGGCCAACCCCAACGGTATTACGGTCAACGGCGGCGGATTCATCAACACACCCAAGGCGACCCTGACCACGGGCAAACCACACCTCGATGAAACGGGAGTCCTGAAGTCTTTTGACGTGCGCAAGGGGGAGGTATTTATCGACGGCCTGGGCCTCAATGTCGCAAATCTCGACGCTTTCGACATTATCAGCCGCACAGCCAAGATCAATGCCGACATTCATGCCAAGAAACTGGGCATAACCACCGGATACGGCAGCCATGATCCCGTCACGGGCCTTTTCTCCGCCTTGCCCGCCGACGGTTCATCGGCCCCGTTAGTGGCCCTGGATTCCACGGCGCTCGGCGGCATGTACGCGGACCGCATCATCCTTGTGGGCAATGAAAAGGGAGTGGGAGTCAATCTTGAAGGAATCACCCGCGCCACAGACGATCTTGTTCTGACTGCTGACGGCAAGATACGGATCAAGGGGGCGGTTTCCTCGGACAAGGGCCTCTCCGTTTCCTCCGCTCAAGACTCCGTGGAAGTCGCCGGTTCATTGGCGGCCGCAACGGTAGCGGACGTCAAGGCAGCCAAGTCTCTGAAGCTTCAATCCGATACAGCAGGGAAAGGCCTGTTATACGGGGCGGATGTGAACATCTCGGCGGGTTCGCTGAACAATGTCGACGGTCGAATCGAGGCCGGCAAGAGTCTGGCCGTGAACTCTGCCACTGACGTCATAAATGCGGGAGTCATTCGCTCCGGCTCCATTGTGGCTTTGAACGCTGGAGGGGCCGTACGCAACACGGGGCAGGTTGAGGCTGAAAACAGACTGACCGTGGACGCCCGGACCGTGTTGGAGAATTCCGGTCGGTTGATTTCCATTGGAGCTGTCAAAATTCACTCCTCAGGTGGCATAGCCAACTCGGGCGGCGAAATCCTGTCCAAAGAAGAGATGATCCTGAAGTCAGCGGGAAGCATCGCCAATAGCGGCACCCTCAGAACGGAAAGTCAGGCGAAGATCAGCGCCCTCAATCTGACAAACACGGATGGCAGCATTCTGGCCAAAGACTCCATGGCTTTGGATGCGGCGGGAAAAATCGTCAACACCGGTACCATCGGCACGGACCGGGATGCGAGCATCAGCGCCGAAAATCTGGCCAATACGGGAGGCAGCATTCTGGCTCAGGGCGATCTGGAATTGGCGGTGCAGGGAAGTCTGAGCAATTCAGGAATGTTGTATTCCGGTGCGTTCAGCCGGATCCGCGCCAAGGTCATGCGCAATGATCCCGCCGGTCAGGTGCTGGCACTGAATTCTCTGAATCTGGAGACCGACGCCGATCTGGAGAACCTTGGAATCATGAGTGCCGGCGAGGCCTTATCCATGCGCATAGGCGGCAGTCTTCTCAACACGGGAGGCAGCATCCTGGCCCAGACTGGTTTGGACCTCGCAACTCTTGGCGACATCACAAACTCGGGCAGCATGCAGTCCGGTGGAGCGGGCTCGTATCAATCCGGCGGTATTCTATTTAACTCGGGGGACATTGTCTCCAAGGGCGACCTGGAGCTCTCGATGGCGGGTGACTTGAGCAATTCCGGGTCAATAGCCAGCGATGCCGATGTCGATTTCAGCATCGGGGGCAGCCTGATCAACTCCATTGACGGTCAGATGCAGGCTGCGGCCGCGGCAGTGTTCGACGTGACCGGCGACCTGAGCAACTCTGGATTGATGCGGTTTACCGGCATGGGTTCCTTCAGAGTTGGGGGCGGGCTGTTCAATACGGGTGGCGCCATTCTGTCGCAAACAGCTCTTGACTTCGACGTGCAGGGAGTCACGGAAAACACGGGAACCCTGCATTCTGGCGACCTTTTATCCTTGCACTCCAGTAGCGTGGACAACAGCGGCCAGATCCTGGCTGCGGGCATGTCAGCATTCGACGTGACCGGTGAGTTGCGCAACTCTGGGCGGATGGAATTCAGCGGCCCGGGTTCGCTCAGTGTTGGGGGTGGGCTGTTCAACACGGGTGGCGATATCCTGTCGCAAACAGCTCTGGATTTTAATGTGCTTGGAGCCATGGACAACACGGGAACCCTGCAGTCAGGCGACCTTTTGTCCTCGCGTTCCGTCAGTCTGGGCAACAGCGGCCGGATTCTGGCTGGGGGCAGGTCATTATTCGACGTGACCGGCGACCTGCGCAACTCTGGACGGATGGAGCTCGTAGGCATTGGTTCCTTTAGCTTAGGCAGCGGCCTGTTCAATACCGGTGGCATCCTGTCGCAAACAGCTCTGGATTTCGATGTGCTCGGAGCCGTGGACAACACGGGTACCCTGTATTCGGGCAACCTTTTGTCCTTGAGTTCGGACAGTCTGGATAACAGCGGCCAGATCCTGGCTGCGGGCGCGTCATTATTCGATGTGACCGACGACCTGCGCAACTCTGGACGGATACAGTTCATCGGCATGAGTTCCTTCAGCGTTGGGGGAGGGCTGTTCAATACGGGTGGCGACATCCTGTCGCAAAGTGCTCTGGATTTCGATGTGCAGGGGGCCTTGCAAAACACGGGAATCCTGCACTCGGGGAACCGTTTGGCCTTGCGCTCCGCCAGCGTGGACAACAGCGGCCAGATCCTGGCGGCGGGTGCGTCATTATTCGACGTGACCGGTGATCTGCGGAACTCTGGACGCATGGAGTTCAACGGCGAGGGTTCCTTCAGTGTGGGGAGCGGACTGTTCAATACGGGTGGTGACATCCTGTCGCAAACAGCTCTGGATTTCGATGTGCTCGGAGCCTTGGACAATACGGGAACCCTGTATTCGGGGGACCTATTGTCCTTGCGCTCCGCCAGCCTGGATAACAGCGGCCAGATCCTGGCTGCAGGCGCGTCATTATTCGACGTGACGGGTGACCTGCGTAACTCCGGACGAATGGAGTTCACCGGCGAGGGGGCTTTCAACGTTGGGGGCGGCCTGTTCAATACGGGTGGCAACATCCTGTCGCAAACAGCTCTGGATTTCGATGTGCAGGGGGCCATGCAAAACACGGGCACCATGCATTCGGGTGACCTTTTGTCCTTGCGCTCCGCCAGACTGGACAACAGCGGCCAGATCCTGGCCCAGGGCGACAGCGCCATCGCAGTTCAGGGCGACCTGATCAACTCGAACTTTCTTTTCTCCGGAGGCGTGTCAAAGTTCAGCGTGGGCGGCGTCCTCCAGAACCTCCGGGGCCAGATCCTGTCTCTGGGCGACATGGTGCTCGAAGGTTTGAGCGCCGGGAGTCGCATGCTCAAATTGCAGAACGATTCGGGAACGATCGAGACCCTGGAAGGCAGCATGTCCATCCGGGCCAAGGTGGTGAGAAACACCAATCTGGATTTTGTTCTGACTCCGGGGACGGAGGTTGTGAGCCGGAAGGCAGGTATTTATTCTTTTTTTAGCGACAACTGGGATCAGGCTCAAGACCTCTACAAAACCTTGTCCGGCTCGTCAGAAGTGACAAGCACACGCAATGCCCTCATAATCACGCCTGTTGAATTGACCATTCTTGGGTTTGGCCTGGATCGCAATGTCTTTGTTCGTTCAGAGTTGGATGAGGCCATAGCAATAGCCGAAAAGCGGTTTGCCGCTATTGGGGGCACTCCAGAGGAAGTCGCGGCAGTTGCCAATCTGAAAAGCCGTTTGGTCGACAAGGGGATATATGTCGCCGTGCAGCATTATAAGGACAGGTCCAAGGTTGCAGCCTATCTTGAATCCATAATCAGGGACAAAGCCGCTGGCATGGAAAGCGGAGCTAACATTGCTGCTGCCGTCGATATGAACATCGAGGCCGATTCATTCAGAAACTATGTCAGTCGGGTCAGCACTGCCACCGGGGATATATCCATCGCCACCGACTCCTTTGAAAATGCTGGCGAGGATATCTACGAACATAGGACTATTCAATGGACACGAGGTCACGCTAATGAGCACAACAGTCCTCGACTCGCCGTGGAAGGCACCGGTGTGGAGGTGGTCAAGACATCGATTGGGCATGCCTACGGCTCCATCAGCGCCGGCGGCAAGGTGTTCATCAGCGCCGATCACGTCAATAACGGCATTTTAGAAAACACGGGCGTAGCCAGCAGCGTCAATGGCAAGGTCTCCTACAAAGGCGAGATCGGACCCCAAGGAGGAATCGCCCCTCAAAGTGGCATTGAGCCTCAAGGCGACATAGGACCTCAAGGCGATGTAGGACCGCAAAACGACATCGGACCCCAAGGCGTGATCACGGCTCCACCTAGGCCCGGCGCCCAGGTTTTGGGCATCCGCAACATAGATGCCCTTATAGGGTCGTTGCCCAAAGATGGCTTGTTCAGCGTCAACAAAACCCCCGGCCACCGCTATCTTATCGAGACTAACCCTGCTCTGACCAGCATGGCTCTGTTCTATGGGTCCGATTACTTCCTCGGTCAGACGGGCATCGATCTGAGCCGAACCCATCAGCAGCTTTTGGGCGACGCCTTCTATGAATCCAGGCTGGTGCGCGAACAGGTTTTCGCTCTCACGGGGCGACGTTACCTTTCCGCCTCCGTAGCCAGCGACGGTGACCAGATGCTTGCGCTCATGGATAACGCCATTGCCGCCCGGAAAGACTTGAATCTGAGCGTGGGCGTGGCATTGACCGCAGAGCAGATCGCAGCCTTGTCATCGGACATAGTCTGGCTGGAAACCCGCGTGGTGGATGGACATGAGGTCCTGGTTCCCATTGTCTACCTTTGTCGCACCAGCCTCGACACCATTGCCCAGGGCGGTTCCGTCATCATCGGCCGCGACGTGGAAATCCGCACCACAGGGGACACCGTTAACAGAGGCGTGATCAAGGCCTCACGCGACCTGTCCATCAATGCCGACAACGTCTTCAACACTTTTGGAATCATCCAAGGCGACACGGTGACCCTGGCTGCGGTCGATTCGATTTTCAACACCAGCGGAAAGATCAAAGGCCGAGACGTTTCCCTTGACGCCGGCCAGGACATCATTTCCCGCACGGCCAAGACCACCTTTTCGGCCGAGGAGACACTTCGCAGGGCTTTTTCCAACAAGGGGTTCGGAATTGTCGGGCGGGATGGCGCTCCTGTGTTCTTCGGCACCACCTCCACAACCCGCACCACTAGCGAGACCGTCGGCCAACGAGCCTCCATCGAGGCCACTGGTGACCTGAGCATGAGGGCCGGACGCGACATTGGGATCACTGGTAGCGATGTGAAGGCCGGTGGCGATGCGACGCTTTCCGCCGGTCGAAACGTGGTCATTGCAGCCCAGAATCTGGAGTCGCACAGTTCCGGTAAGACCGGAAAATCCAAAAGCAGCTTCGACACGCAGACCAGCAAAGTGGCCACCGTTGAGGCGGGTGGTTCGGTGCACATCAGCGCGGGTCAGGATGTCACCATCCAAGGCAGTGAAGTGTCAGCTGGTGCCAACGTGAATATCGGCGCGGACCGAAACATATCCGTCATCTCGGACGTAGAGGGATACGAGTACCGATTCAAACAGAAGAGTAGTGGCGGCACTTTTGGCACATCAAGGTCGGAATTGCGCGAGGCCAGCATCATGAGCAATGCGCCGTCCACCATCACGGCGGGCGGCGATGTGAATATGGAAGCCGGAAAGGGTGGTGGCGGGGATCTGGCTGTTGTGGGCAGTCGAGTTGAAGCGAGTGCGGATATGAACCTTCGAGCCCGAGATGGCATCCTCGTCTCTTCGGCTCAGGAGAGCGAATCCATGATCTCAGCTTCGAGCGAATCTAAGCTGTTCAGCGGGAAATCGAAAGCTTCGGGAGATGCCCAAGTAACTCAGGTGGGCAGCGAGATCATCGCAGGCAACGATCTCCATGCGGAAGCCAAGAATGTCGCCGTATCTGCAAGTCAAATCCATGCTGGAAACGATGTTGTAATTAAGAGCACTGAAAGCGACGTCATCGTTTCCGGCGCGCAAAATACAGTGTCTGCGTACCGCTATGAAGAGAAGGACGGTTGGAACCTGTCTGCACCGCTGGAACTTCCGCTGGCCATATTAGTTGGCGGTGGAGTGGAGTTTTACAGTTCAAAGATGAAGGAGGCGAAGGATACCGCATCATTCAACTTCGGTTCCCTCATAACCGCAGGAAACAATGTCGAGGTCGATTCGGCGCGTGATGCGGTCGTGATTGGTTCCACTGTTGCGGCGGGCAATGATGTCAATATCAAGGCCGTCAGGGATACCAATCTCATTCCCGGTCTGACCGCGCAGACCAGTGAGCGCAGGACCAAAGAGAAAAGCATCGGGGTTTCGCCCCTTTCTATTTCTGAAAACGAAATCAAAAGTTTTTCCGGGGTTACCAAGAAAGAAACCGGCAGCAAATTCACTGGTGATTACAATGCCGGGTCCGTGGTCAGCGCGGGCAATGATGTTAAAATCGAGGCCGGAAACAACGTCAATCAGTTTTCTTCCGGCATCGAGGCGGGCCGTGACGTGACGCTCAAATCCGGTAACGACATCAATGTCGATGCCAACAAGGATGTTGAGCACATGGAGCAGTACGCCAGACAGATCCAGATTGGCGTCACGGCGTCGGCCAGGCAGAGCGTCACCACGGCAGCCCGCACCTTGGCGGACACACCCAAGAACATGGCCTCGGGCGAAGGCAGTGATGCGGCCAAGGGCATCACGACGGCAAGTTCCATCCTGCGCGGCGTGTCGGCCGCTCAGCAGTTGACCAATGTCAGCGCTTCCGCCTCCATCACCGCCGGCGCGTCCGTCTCTCAGAGCAGTTCATCCATGGATGCGGCTGACGCGGTATCCTCCTCCATACGGGCAGGGCGCGATGCGGAGCTTGATGCGAAGCGCGACGTCAAGATCGCTGGCGCGGCGGTGCAGGCAGAAGAGGATGTGTCCATCCAGGCGGGCCGGGATGTCGAGATCAAGTCCGCCACGAACAACTACAGTGCAGGCGCGGAATCCTCTTCGGCATCGGCCGGCGTGGGTGTCGGGGCGAGCTACAGCGCAAAGGGTGGAGCCGCCGCAGGCATACGGGTGCAGGCCGAGGCCGCAGGTTCAAAGAACACGTCCCGTGCTCAGACACATACGAACTCTGCGGTTGCGGCCGGTGAAACGCTCTCGGTGAAGTCCGGCTCAGACACGACGGTTGCAGGCGCCAATCTCGAAGGCAAAAAGGTCGCCATGGATGTTGGCGGCGATCTGGTAGTGAAAAGCGAACAGGATAAACGGGCCGCCACCGGCTCCAACTGGAACGCGGGCGGTTCGGCCACCTTCGGTTACGGATTTTCGGCCGATGCCCATGTGGGTATGGGCAAGAGCAAGGCCGACTCGGCCTGGGTGAACAAGCAGACCTCGATCATCGGCCAGGAACAGGTCGATATCCGTACCGAACAAAACACGCATGTCGAGGGCGCGGTCATCGCCGCGAAGAACGGTAATCTCAAGCTGGATACGGGTACCCTGACCCACAAGGATATCGAGGACCACGACAAATCCAAAAACTTCCAAATCAGCCTGTCGGGCTCCTACTCCACCTCGGGCGGTGATCAAAAAGATGCGAACGGGGATAGCGATTCTTCGTCCGGCACCCTCGACGCAGGCTATAGTTCGGGTGACCGTCGCCAGATCAACCGTGCCACCATCGGCGATGGCGAGATCATCATCCGCTCCGACCCCACCCAAGGGCTGGAAGGTTTGAACAGGGACCTCAGGAAAGCCCAGGAGATCACCAAGGACGAGAGCACTTCAGTTACTGTGTATGTCGACAGTTCGGCGATCCAGGAAGTCGCGAGCGGTTTCGAAGGAATCAGAAGTAATCTGGAAAACTTGGCCGAACTGGTAAAGAAGGCGCTCCCTGACGATCAACGTCTCAAGGACAGCGTCGATAACCAACTTTCCATCCGGGGTAAGCTCATTGAGAAAGGAATGACCGACGAGCAGGCCGATGCCGTGCTTGAGAAGTATGCCCTGTATGCCGACTTAATAGGTGAAATCAGTAAGTTAGTCGATGCAAAAGGTGGTTGGGACAATCTGACGGAAGCCGAGGCGCAGGCCTTCATTGATTCACTTCTGAGGGATTCGCGTTTTGTGACGCTGTTGGCTTCCTCCGATAATTCTGATTCGCTTGCAATTACGATAGATATCGGCCAATTCGTAGTCGGTGCTGTCACGGGCGGCCTTCAGGCTGCAGGTTCTGACGCGATGTCCGTGTTGTTCCTTCTCAACGACATGTCAGGCTACATGTTCTACTGTGCAAGCGGAGGACTCCTGTTTCAGGAGCAGGCCAGCAATTACACCAATACTGTGCAAGATCTCACTAATGGTGTTGTATATTTGGTGCAAAACAGCGATCAAATTGGGCCTGCCATAGTTGATGGCCTGGAGAAAAAGTGGAATGATTTCTTGGCGGCTGTCGAAGGAGGGGATTATTATCTAGCGGGCAAGCTGTATGGAGAATTCTATTATCAGATATGCATGTTGGCAATCGCGGGCGAAGGAGTTGCGAAGAGTGTTCGGAATGAATTGAAATCCGTAGCTCCGAAGTTTGCTGCGACGATGGAGACTGCGGAGGCTGCTGGGGTAGCTTCAAAGAGTACAGGCAGAAACCTACCTTTTAAAGATGCTGATCGCATTATTGAAGTAAATAAAACTCTTGACCGGATCGAATCAGGCGCGTCTTTTCCGTATAAGAAAGATGGAATTATTTTTAAGAATAATGAAGGGATCCTGCCAGAAGGAAATTACCGTGAATACACGGTTGAGACGCCAGGCTTAAGTAATCGAGGCACACGTCGTATAATTCAAGATACAGACACCGGAAAAACTTACTACACTGATGATCATTATCGAAACTTTATTCAGATTGATCCAACAAAGAGGTAAAGATGATTCGCCTGATGGATTTAAAAAAGCCTTCAACAGTATCAGTACACTTTGTTCGTCCGGACGAGATGAAAGCTGATTTAGCTTTCAGTGAGTTAACTATTTTGGAAGGCTCGATAGCAGACGTAACGACAGATGCTCAATTATTTGCCGCTATTGCTTCTGCTATGCAGTTTCCGGATTATTTTGGTAGTAACTGGGATGCCTTAGACGAATGCCTATGCGACATGGATTGGCTACCCGCCGAAGGTTATTTGCTAATTTTACGCAATTCAACCAAAGGATGGTCTCAGAATCCATATGTGCTGGGGCGATTTGTGACAACTTGGTTAGAAGCTTCTGCGTATTGGGCTGAAGAAAAGATTCCTTTTCATTTAGTGTTTGTAATGTAAACTATGTAAAATGAATAATTCAGATAATAAGCTTTATTGACAGTATAGAAAACCAGGTCCTCTGGGCCTGGTCAGAGTTCAACGGCTATGCCAGTTGAGCGACCCATGGTAGGGGGTGTAAAATATTTTGTGTAAACGGTCAGTTGTCGATATTCGACCCCACAAGGAGACGACATGACCGCACGCAAGCCTCTTCCAGTCGACCTGATCGACGCCCTCCTGGCGGATTACAAGAAGCCTGAAGACCTCATCGGCGAGGACGGCCTTCTCAAGCAACTGACCAAGGCCCTCGTCGAACGAGCCCTCAATGCCGAAATGACCGACCATCTCGGCCACTCAAAGCATGCCCCCGTCGCAAACCCTACCGGCAACACTCGGAACGGAAAGAGCCGCAAAACCCTCAAGGGCGATTTCGGCGAACTCCCCATCGAAGTACCCCGTGACCGTATGGGCACCTTCGAACCTCAACTCATCGGCAAGCACCAGACCCGCTGGACGGGCTTCGATGACAAGATCCTGTCCCTCTATGCCCGAGGCATGACCGTCCGCGAGATTCAAGCCCACCTGATGGACATGTACGGGACGGAGGTTTCGCCGACGCTCATTTCTACTGTCACCGACGCGGTCATCGAGGACGTCAAGGCCTGGCAGTCTCGCCCGCTGGAAGCCTTGTACCCCATCGTCTATCTGGATTGCATCCACGTCAAAGTGCGGGACAGCGGGGCCGTGCGGGTCAAGGCCGTATATCTGGCCTTGGGGATCAATCTGCGTGGGGAGAAGGAACTGCTCGGTCTTTGGATCACCCAGACCGAAGGTGCCAAGTTCTGGCTCCAGGTGGTCACGGAACTCAAGAACCGTGGAGTGAACGACATCTTCATTGTCTGCGTGGACGGCCTCAAGGGCTTTCCTGATGCCATCGCAGCGGTCTTCCCGCATGCCGACGTCCAGCTCTGTCTGGTGCACATGGTGCGTCACAGCCTCAAGTTCGTGAACTGGAAGCAGCGCAAGGAAGTCGCCGCCGATCTGAAGGCCATTTATACGTCGACGACCGTCGAGGCTGGAGAACAACGACTCACGGAGTTTGAAGAGAAGTGGAACCAGACGCTGGCGCCCATCGGGCAGTCCTGGCGCAGGAACTGGGAGCGGATCATCCCGTTTTTCGGCTATCCACCCGAAATCAGGAAGGTTATCTATACCACCAATGCTATCGAATCGATCAACATGAGCCTGCGCAGGATCACCAAGAACCGGGGCTCGTTCCCGAGTGATGACTCCCTTGCCAAGCTCTTCTATCTGGCCCTACAGAACATCAGCCGGAAATGGACTATGCCGATTCGAGATTGGAAAGCAGCGCTCACCAGATTCAGCATCCAATTCGAAGACAGGATGATCAACCTCTAACACTGCCGTTTACACAAATTTCGGACACCCTCCAAGAGACTCGTGGGGCCGCTCCTCGTTGTACTGCCTCAGCCAATTCTCCGTAATTTCCTTCACTTCCGTAAGTGATTTGAACAGGTAGAAGTCCAGGACCTCTTCCCGGTAGGTCTTGTTGAACCGCTCAATGTACGAATTCTGCGTGGGCTTGCCTGGCTGGATGAACTCCAATGCCACGCCGTTCTTCTCGGCCCAGTCAGCCAGCAGCACGGAAATCAGCTCCGGCCCGTTGTCCATTCTCAGCTTGGCAGGAAGCCCGCGCCAAGCCACTATCCGATCCAAAACCCGCAATACCCTTGCCGCTGGCAGATTCGTATCGACTTCGATCCCCAAACACTCACGGCTGAAATCGTCCAACACGTTGAAAGTCCTAAACCTCTGACCGCTGGCCAGGGCGTCATGCATGAAGTCAATGGACCAGCATACATTGGCGCATGGCGGAACCGTAAGCTGTTGTGGGTTTCGCGAGGGCAGGCGCTTTTTGCCTTTGCGCCGGAGATTCATCTTCAAAAGACAATATACCCGGTAGACGCGTTTATGGTTCCAGCGAAAACCGTGTCTGCGCAATACAGCGAACAGCTTGCCGAAACCGTAACGAGGATACCGGTCGGCCAGTCCCAGAAGCGCTTCAATGATCGGCGAATCATCTCTCGGTTTAGGCTCATACCGGTACACCGTCCGGCTTAGGCCCAGCGCAGCGCATGCCTGCCGCTCACTAAGGCCATGCTCGCTGTGCATGAAATCCGCCAAATCGCGCTTCTCGGCTGGCCTCAGAGCTTTTTTGCGATGACGTCCTTCAATGCCTCGTTTTCGAGACTGAGATTGGCGAACATGCGCTTGAGCTTGGTATTCTCTTCTTCAAGCTCTTTGAGCCTGCGGATATCAGAGGCTTCCATGCCGCCGAACTTGGCCTTCCACTGGTAGTAGGTGGCCTGGCTAACGCCGTGTTCGCGGCAAATATCGGCAACCTTGCGACCGCCATCCGCTTCCTTCAAAATCCGAATGATCTGGCTCTCCGAAAATCGAGATTTCTTCATCTTGCCCTCCGTGAGGCAATCTTTACCAGAAATCTCTATTTTTCAATGGCCCGGTTTTACGGGAAGGCTACACTCTCTTTGGCGGCAAATCGCAGGCTCCGGAACTTACGAACGCTGGTCAGGCGAGAAATGCGTTCAATGCGTTCCGCGTCGGTCAATTCTGGCTTGGCTTTGAACGGATGCTTGCCGGACCTGTAAGGCCACAGGGCACACGTTGTAATAGGGCACAGGTTGACTTCCTTGGTGCTGCCACAACTGCAATCAAGGCATTTCTTTCGAATCGACTGGAGAGGGGTAAGATACTTTTCTTTTGACATAAAAGCTCCATTAAAAAGCCTGCAGTTGCAGGACTAAATTGTTATCGGTGGTCAGGGTTGACCGTTTGATGCCAAAACTATCTTCACAGGATTCTTCCCCAGTTGTTGCAGGAAGATTTGTGCAAATTCCTGGCTTGTTCTTCGATACTCGGGACGGCAATCTGGACGTGATCCTGGTTTTCTTGCCGTCCAGCGTCAGCGGTGGCGAAGTTAGTTTGCATAAGTAGGAAGCCGCACGGAATGCCGCTTTGAATTCCTTGGTGTCCTTGCCTATGGCAAAAAAGAACGGAAGATTTCCGTTGCGCCGGTAAATGATCCGGTATTCTGGGCCGACTTTCTTCCAGGTCGTGTTGATTTGATGCGGGAAGTCCATCTTGCTCTGGTCAAAGAGAATGATCCCGTGCCAGTGGTTGCCTTCCTGTCCCGCCACGTATTCAGCTTGCACCACAAAATGAATTCTGGTTCCTCTGAGCCGGGCTCGATTCTGAAGCCTGGCCAGGAGGGCTTGAATCTTTTCTCCAGGGGTGCCCGCTGGAAAGTCAAAGCGGATACAAGCCGCGTTCGCTCCAGCTAATGCCGTCATGGCGTTGAATCGGACATAGATGTTCTCAAGGGACCCTTTGTTCAGAGGGGCAAAGCCCGGCTGCCACAGGATTTCTTGTTCACGGAATTTCGAGTGCGTGTGAGTACGAAGCCGTGGGCAACTCCTCGTTTGGGCATATATTACATTGTTTCTATTGATCGCTTGCCTAGGCCATGGAGCCTTGCCCGCTGAGGGTTTGCTCTCTCGGGCGTCTTGTTCGTTTCTGGTAAATGGTCCATTGTCGCGTCCAATGACATACGGTTTCATGAGGCGCTCCTGTTAGCTCTCTTGGCATTGTTCATCTTCTGATTCCTCTACGTGTTCCGGGTGCTGCGCTGCGTAGGCTTTCCGTTGAAGCTCAAGCTCCCTGACCAACCTGTCGATGCTTGTTTGTCCGTTTCGTTTCTCCGCTTCTTCCTCCGCAACGGCCGCGCGGGAAGTTAACCAGACTTGAGCAATGTATCCGGCTGCTTTCAAATTTCCGTCTTCCTTGGCCTTGTCGAATAGTTCCGCAAGGTCGGCATGCATCTGGCGAGCTGTGCGTTTTTTTGCCATTTAACAAGCCTCGTTTTCAATGTAAGTTAATGCGTGGTCAAATGCGTTGACAAGCGCGCGGAGATTCGATGTGTTCGCACGATGCTGGACAATGATTCGCTCCAATGCCTCAAGGGTGCTTATCTCATGAAAGGAGGCAAAGTCTTGGATGTAAGCTCTCAATTCATAAGATAAGTTACTAATTTTTAACATAAAAACTCCATATGCCCCCGAGAAAGGGCGCAAAAATAGTTAGCCTTCTCATTCGATAAATCACGCGGATTCACCAAGAGATGGCAGAAT